>Ga0115002_10004572_pt1 | contig 16674 bp, 17 predicted proteins | sample ArcticOcean_MG_C_8_FD_89576 | JGI IMG/M metagenome (GOLD analysis project Ga0115002, IMG submission 89576) | Marine microbial communities from western Arctic Ocean - ArcticOcean_MG_CB11_86 | ecosystem: Environmental > Aquatic > Marine > Oceanic | place: Arctic Ocean: Canada Basin | collected... | reverse complement strand
TTTTAAGTATAACGACAGGAATTATAGTTACCTTTTTTGGGTTCATAATCTCTTTTTTGCTTGTTAATTTTAGAAAGCATATATTGTTGCAACAATTATTATTTATAATTAGCTCGATGATACTAATTATTTCACCAATAATTATAAGCTTAGGTTATTTTATTATTCTTGGTGAGTTAAGGTATATTCCTTTTATTACTTATGCCATTATCATAACTATAAATTGTATTTTTTTAATACCTTTTTCTATTTTAATATTATTTATTAAACTCAAAAATATTTATTTAAATTATGATGAAATTAAAGAATCTTTTAATCTTGGTGAAGTAAATTTCATAAAAATAATTTACCCATTAATAAATAAAAACTTAATTTACATATTTTCTTTTTCCACAGCCATTAGTTTTGGAGATTTCACGATAATTTCTTTTTTTAAGAATGATTCCTTTCAAACGTTACCTACACTTCTGTACAGGGTGATAACTTCATACAGATTTGAAGAGGCATCATTTATTGCAGGTTTCATACTACTGTTTAGCTTATTAATATATCTCTTTTTTGATAATAGTTCTTATAGAGTTAATCCGGACAATAATAAGTGAACATAAATACTAGCTAAATAGCCTAAAAAAATTACAGGAGTCCATTTCATATGACCAAAAAAAGTGTAGTGTCCTCTTGCCTGACCCATAAGAGCTACTCCCGCAGCAGAACCAACGGATAACAAACTCCCTCCTACACCTGTTGTTAAGGTTACTAAAAGCCATTGCTCAGTTGACATAGTTGGATTCATTGTAATTACAGCAAACATCACTGGAATATTGTCTACAATTGCTGAAAGTATACCAACCAATATATTGGCGTATGTGGGGCCCAAACCTACATAGAAAAACTCAGAAACAAGTGATAAGTAACCAATAAAACCTAAGCCACCGACGCTTAAAATTACTCCAAAGAAAAATAAAAGAGTATCCCATTCAGCTTTTGAAACTTTCCTTAAAAAATCGAATTTATCCTCATCATGATTGCTATTAAAAGTAATTTTTAAATAAAAAGAGTAGATTCCTAATAGACCTAAACCAAACATCATACCCATCATAGGAGGTAAATGCAAAACATTATGGAAATTAACAGCAGAAAAAATAGTAAATAAACCTAAAAATATAATTACTTTTGAACCTCTCTTCATATGAACAACATCGGAAGAAGTATTGGGCATTTCGTTTGGAATGAAAAAATACATTATGAAAGCAGGTATTATATAATTGACAACAGATGGAATAAATAGTTTAAAAAAAACTAAAAAGTCAACTATACCAGCCTGCCATACCATAAGTGTTGTAATATCTCCAAAAGGACTGAAGGCCCCTCCAGCATTAGCTGCAACAACTATATTTATACATCCTATTGATAAAAACTTAGCGTTACCTTTACCGCAAGCAAGTAGAACTGAGCACATTACCAAAGCTGTAGTTAGATTGTCAGCAATAGGTGATAAAAAAAATGTTATTATGCCGGTTAAAATAAACAATTGCTTAAAATTAAAACCCTTTGAAACAAGCTTATATCTAACAAAGTCAAATACATTTCTTTCCTCAAGAGCATTAATATAGGTCATTGCAGCTAATAAAAATAAAAAAAGTTCCGCAAATTCGAGAATATTATGTTCTAAAGCAAGCTCTACTTCTAATTGAGATCCTTTAAAATGAATAGAATAATAATAAGCAATAACTCCCCAAATTAATGCTGCTGAAATAATTACAGGTTTTGATTTTCTTAGGTGTGTAAACTCCTCAGCCATAACAAAAAGATATGCCAAAACAAATATAATAATAGAAATATAACCTACATAGCTTGTTGTTAAATCAATGTGCATAATATTAGAAATAAGAATTAAAAATTATTACCTGTTTACCAATTTTAAATCTCATATAAATTATTATGTATTGCTTCGTCAATAAAAACACTTTTTTTGGTTGGTTTTTTATAGAAAATAATCTCAAACTATAAGAATACGCAGCAACTTCGTCATTTTTTTCACCAAAGGTAACTAAAGGTTAAAAAATTTTATTTATTTTAGAAGTATTAATAATTTTACCTAAATCCAAAATTTAAAAGAAAATAAACTATATCTTTTTAATAATAAAACTAGCCTGGAGATAAATAGATCTCCAAAATAATAGATTTAAAAGCTCCATTAGTTGTGATTTTTGATATATTTTTTAAATTCTACAACTTATTTCATATATATTGGATGAAGTTCCAGGCAAAATATCAAAGTAAGGTTATTAATTTTTGGATTAGTATTCAAAGAAAGTAAGTTAAATCCATACACAATGGTTGTGCGCATTTTTTTAGCAAAGGTTAGACCCTCTGAAAAGAGGGTAAACCCTAATATTTTGACTTATGGTAATTTCTTCAGGTTTTAAAAATTATTTTACTTTGAAAAACGAATAAAGGAAGTCAAAAAAATAAATAATTAAAATGATGGAAATTATATGCTAATACATGCATTAATAAATATTAATAAAATAAATATGTTAAATAAAATTAAAACCTTCAACCCTTTAAGTGATTTCAATAAAGCCATTCAAACTTTAAAAAGCAATAATATTCGTCCCACTAAACAAAGAATGGTTTTAGCAAAAATATTATTTGAAAAAGGTAGGAGACATATATCTGCTGAAGAACTTTATGACGAAGTTAAGGAAGATAATAGAAAAATTTCTTTAGCAACAGTATACAATAGTCTTAAACAATTTTCAGCCTTAGGCTTAATTAGAGAAATTGTTGTTGATCAAAATAAATCATTATACTGCACAAATAATGAATCTCATTATCACCTCTATATTGAAGATGAAGGTAAGATTGTTGATATACCTACAAAAAATGTTGACTTAAATATACCTTCCATACCAGCTTGTTTGAAGCTTCATAATATCGATGTCATCGTAAGAATTAGAACTCTTAAGGATAAAAATATTAATTAAATTCAATGACCAAAAATATTCTATGGTCACCTAACGACAAGAACAATCAACTTCAAGATTTTAAAAAAAAGATGTTTAATAATTTAAACAACTCATATAACTCTTTGCATAATTGGAGTATTAAAAATAAAGAAGAATTCTGGTCATCAATATGGGACTATACCGAGATTAAAGGAATTAAAAAAAAACCAATATTGGAAAAAGAGAACGAATTTATTGATTCAATTTTTTTTAAGAATTCAACATTAAATTTTACTGAAAATTTACTTACTAAAAAAGGTGATGAGGATGCAATAGTTTTTTTTTCTGAACAGCAATTTGAAAGAAGAATATCCTGGAATCAATTAGATTCAATTACAGACAAGATTTCAAATTATTTAAAAGAAATAAATATTTATGAAGGCGATCGCATTGTTGGCATTCTTCCTAATATACCAGAAACAGTAATTGCTTTTTTGGCTTCAGCAAAAATTGGAGCTATCTGGTCATCGTGTTCTGCTGATTTTGGTCTTCAAGCAGTAATAGATAGATTCAAACAAATAGAGCCTAAAGTACTCATAATATCAGATGAATATTTCTATAATAATAAAAAAATTGTTACTCTTAATAATATAGATAAAATATTAAAAGTACTTCCTTCAATAATTGAAGTAATTATAATCCCATATGATCAAAGAAAAAAAAATGAATATAAATTGAACTTTTCATTTAAAACATGGAATGAAATATTGACCTTTGATTTGAAGCAAAAAAAAAAATCATATAAACAATATAATTTTAATATTCCTTTGTATATTTTATATTCAAGCGGCACAACTGGCATTCCAAAATGTATCGTTCATGGAGCTGGGGGGTCTTTAATTCAGCATAAAAAAGAACATCAACTTCACTGCAATATAAAGGCTGGCGATAAAGTGTTTTATTTTACAACTTGTGGTTGGATGATGTGGAATTGGCTTGTATCTTGCTTATCTACACAAGCAACAATTTATCTTTATGACGGCTCCCCGTTCTATCCAACTACAGAGCATTTATTTGATATAATTGAAAAAGAAAAAATTACTTTTTTTGGAACGGGAGCAAAATATATAGATCATTTAAAGCAAAAAAATATAGATATTAAAAAAAAGTATAATTTAAATGCACTTAAAACGATTGCTTCAACAGGTTCACCACTAGCCCATGAATCATTTGAATACGTATACAAACATGTAAAAAAAGATGTTCATTTATGCTCTATTAGCGGAGGCACTGATATAGTTTCATGTTTTGTTTTAGGAAACCCGAATGAATCTGTTTATACAGGCGAAATCCAATCTAAAGGTTTGGGAATGGACGTTGATGTTTTCGATGAAGAGGGTAATTCACTTATAAAAACCAAAGGTGAACTTGTTTGCAAAACTCCATTCCCATCAAAACCTATTTATTTTTGGAAAGATGTTGGCAATAAAAAATATCTTGAAGCTTATTTTTCAAAATATAAAAATATTTGGCACCATGGAGATTATGCTGAAATTACTGAAAATAACGGTTTCATTATTCATGGTAGATCTGATGCAACTTTAAACTCAGGAGGAGTGAGAATAGGAACTGCAGAATTATATCGTGTTGTTGAAAATATAGAAGAAATTCAAGAATGTATAGCTACTGAATACATTATTAAAAGTGACACTATGGTAATCTTGTTTGTCAAACTTCATAACTTGAAAAATTTTAATAATTTTTTAGAAATAAAAATAAAGAATAGTATTAAAAAACTTTTATCACCAAAACATGTTCCAGCAAAAATATTTAATATTAATGATATTCCAAAAACTAAAAGTGGAAAAATAATGGAGCTTACAATAAAAAAAATTATAAATAATGAGGAAATTATAAATTTAAATAGCCTAAAAAACCCTGAATGCTTGGAAGAATATAAAACAATTGCAAAAAGATTAAATTTTAAATAATATATTCACACATATTTTAATTTATAAAAAAGTATTAATGCCAAAAAAAATTATTATCTCTAATATAGGTGGTCCAGAAGTATTGAATTATGTTGAGTATGAAATTCCCAAAACATTAGAGAAAAATAATGTACGTATTAAACAGTCATCAATAGGGCTTAATTATATCGATACATATCATAGAAATGGTATTTATCCCCTTCCCTCATCCTTACCTGTCTGTCCAGGGTTAGAAGCTGCAGGTAAAATAATAGAAATAGGCGATGAAGTCACAAATTTTAAAATTGGAGATAAGGTTTGTTATGCATCTACTCCTTTGGGTGCTTATTGCGAAGTCAGAGATTTTCCAGCATCAAAAACAATTAAAATACCTGACGGTATATCTGAAGAAACTGCAGCTTCCTTACTTTTAAAAGGGATGACAGTTGAATATTTATTTCAGCAGTTATATAAAATTAAAAAAGATCAATATATTTTATTTCATGCAGCTGCAGGAGGTGTCGGATTAATAGCATCGCAATGGGCAAAATCGATTGGATGTAAAATGATAGGTACGGTTAGCACTAATGAAAAGGCAAAATTAGCATTAGATAAAGGTTGCAGCTATGTGATTAATTATAAAGAAGATAATGTTGCAGAAAAAGTTAAGGAAATAACAAATGGAAAAGGTGTTAAAGTTGTTTATGATGGTGTCGGAAGAGATACTTTTAATGTTTCTATTGATTGCCTAGATTTACGTGGCTTGCTTGTTTCTTTTGGCCAGTCATCAGGGATGGTTCCAGACGTTAACTTGCATAAAACATTTAATCCGAAAAGTTTATATTATACTCGACCAACATTAATGCATTATACCTCAACAAGAGCTGAACTTGAAAATTGTTCAAATAATTTATTTAAAAAAATAAAAAATAATTTAATTAAAGATCATATATTTAAAAAAATAAACCTTAAAAATGCTTCAGAAGCTCATACAATATTGCAATCAAGGGAATCAACTGGATCTATTATTTTAAAACCTTAATTTTTTTATCCTCAACATGAATTAAATATATCGAACCAATAACTATTATTCCTTCTATTATTTCGTATAAACCTGGTATTTCAAAAAAAATTAAAAAAGTTAATACAATGCCAAATATAGGAAATAAAGAATAAAAGGGAAGAAGAGCAGCTATAGGATAAAATCTATATAGATAAAATAAACCTCCGTGACCAATTAGGGATATAAAAATGCCTGCATGAATAGCTATAAACAAACCGTTAATATTGAGAGGGTGTAATTGCTGAAAGGGATTTTCTTCGAAAAGAAATGAGGTTATAAATAAAACGATGCATCATGCCAGACTATGCCAACCTATTTGATCGCTAGTATCTATATTTTTTAAAAATCTAGATAGAATATTTGCAACAGAATAGAAGAAGGCCATAAATATAACAAAAATTAATTCTATTATCTCTTCTCCAAAACTAGGGTCATACGAGACTATGACTATTCCAACAAATGACAAAATAATTAATAGCAAATTCTTGAAACTAATTAATTCACCAAGAAAAAATTTACTTAGAATCAAACCGAATGGTACGCTTAGTTGAGCACCAATAATAATAGGTGAAATATGTGATGAAACATCTATGGCTAAATATACAAACCCATAGCATCCTACTCCCATTGAAATAGAAAAAATTATAAGTTGTATCAAATTCTTTTTTGGAACGGAAAATTTAAAAAAAAGCAAAATTGCTATAAATAAAAGAACTTAAAGCTCCCATTAAAAAAGGAGAAAATTGATCTGTACCTAGTCTCCCTACGGGGTAAGAACTTCCATACATAAGCATGATAAACAATAAAAAAACCAGATGTTTAATTTTCATAAAAAAGGAGATTGTGGCGACCCCTAGGAGAATCGAACTCCTCTTGCCTGGATGAAAACCAGGTGTCCTAACCGATAGACGAAGGGGTCATCGAAGGCATTATATAGTTTAAATATTAACATAATACAAATAATTTAGTTAATTAGCATGATATCTTTTATGATAATTTGTGGTTCTACAGTATCTTTAAAATTATTTTTTTTTATTGTGCACCCAACTGAAAATTTATATTTTTTAAAATTTAATAAATATTCACCTAAAGCAGTATCTAAACAATTAAAACAAATAGCTTTTAAATTATCTGAGAAGTCATTTTGAAAAAAAATTAACAAATGCTTCTCTTTTAAAACTTTGATACTAGCAATTACCATATCATTGATAATAAATTTTGGTTCAGAATTTCCAGCTCCAAACGGTTCTAAATATTCAATAGTTTCTAATAGTTCGTTATTGATTTCGTTGACTGAAAGTATTGAATCAAATTTTTCAATTTTTTTAAACAAATCATTTGAAAAATTCTCAAAATTATCATTCAAAAAAAATAGAAAATTATCTAAAGATTTATAATTAATTTTTAATCCAGCAGCCATTTTATGTCCGCCTCCACTTAATAAGATTTTGTTATTTTTAGCATTCAAAATAATGTTACCCAAGTCTATAGTGCTTATAGATCTTGCCGATCCAACACCTTTATCTCCATCAAATGAAATCACTATAGTTGGTTTATAAAATCTAGATATTATTCTGCTAGCAACTATTCCCAAAACTCCCTTGTGCCAATCTTGACCATATACTAAAATATATTTTTGATTTTGTTGTTTTTCAGCTTGCTCTAAAGCTTGTTTAAAAATATTATTTTCTATTAATTTTCTTTTCTCGTTTAATAAAATCAATTTTTTACTAATAGATTCAATTTCTTCAATGTTGCTGCTAGTTAACAATCTTGAAGGTAGAGACGAATCATCGATTCTGCTAGCAGCATTTAATTGAGGTCCAATAATAAAACCTAAATCAGATGAAGTGGGAGAGGAATTGAGATTTGCATTATCAATCATTTTAACAATACTTAAATTTTTTCTTTCTTTAATAAGATTTAATCCCATTTTAACAAAGGCACGATTGTATCGAGACAAATGCACTACATCACAAATAGTTCCCAAAGAAACTAAATCTAAATATGATACTAAATTTGGTTCATTTAATTTTTTATCAAAAATATTATTTTCTCGTAATTTTTTTCTTAAACCCATCAAAAATAAAAAAGTAACTCCTACAGCTGCCATTTGATCAAATTCACTCTCTTCATCAAATCTATTTGGATTGATTAAAGAATGCACCTTTGGCAAAATTTCTTCACTTAAATGATGATCAATTACAATAACGTCAATATTTTTGAATTTATCATTATCAATTATGTTAAACGCAGATGTTCCACAATCTAGTGAAAAAATAACATTAACATTTTCACTTAACATTTGATCCATAATTCTTATGTTAGGGCCATATCCCTCTTTCAATCTATCCGGAATTTTAATAATAATTTTATTAGAAAAATTTTTCAAAAACTTATATAAAATTGAACATGAAGTAGATCCATCAACATCATAATCCGCAATAATACCAATAATTTCTTTTTTTTTGATTGCTAAGATAATTCTATTTATTCCTTTTTCCATATCTTTAAGTAAAAATGGATTTGGCAAATCATCTTTAATGCTTGGTTTTAAATACTGATCTATGGAGCCATCATCGACACCTCTCAATAAAATTAATTTAGCAAGCAGCGGATTAATGTTATTTTTTTGACTGGAAGATAAATATAATCTTTCTTCTATTGGTAAAAGTTGCCAGAAATTATTTAAAACAGATTTTTTTTTATACACATCATTACAGGTTTTTATCAATATTCAATATAATAATTTTATCTAATACGAAATCTAAATTTTCTATTTTATCTATTGTTTGAATTAATAAATTTCTTTTAACCTTATGTGTAAAAATTATTATTGGTATAGGTAAATTTTCACTAATATTTTCAGGAGCTTGTAATATTTTTTCAATGGAAATATTGGATTCATTAAAATGTGAAGTAATTCTAGATAGCACACCTGCAATATCTTTTGTCATAATGCGAATATAAAATGAATTTTCACTTTCTGAAATGTCAAATTTTTTGAAATATCTTAAATTTGAAACTTTGTAGCCAAGCGATAAAATATTCGAATTTAGAAATATTTCATATAAATCGGAGATTACAGAACTTGCCGTAGCTTTACCGCCAGCCCCCTCGCCTTCTAAAAATAAAGTCTCTAATTGATCTGTCTGGATCTGAACAGCATTTAGAACTCCGTTAACATTAGCTAAGGGATTATTCATTTTTATTAATTTAGGTTCAGTGATGCAAGATATTTTATCATCTACAATAGATGCTTCAGATATTAATTTAATTCTATATCCAAATTTTTTAGCATATAAAATGTCATCTATCTGTATCTTATTAATTCCAGTGATTTCATTATTTTGAAAATTAATTTCTGACCCAAAACAAATTGTTGATAAAATTGTTAATTTATTAGCCGCATCAAAACCTTCAATATCACTAGTTGGATCTAATTCTGCATATCCTTTAAACTGAGCATCCTCTAGAGCCTTTTTAAAACTTAAATTTTCACTTTCCATTTTACTCAAAATATAGTTAGTAGTACCATTAAGAATTCCTGAAATTTTTAATATATTATTTAGAAAAATAGAGTTTTTTATAGTTTTTATAATGGGTATGCCTCCAGCAACTGCAGCTTCATAAAGAAGTGAAACGTTATTATTTTCCGCTATCTTAAAGAGCTCAGACCCATGCTTGGCCAGCAATGATTTATTAGCTGTTACAACATGGATTTTATTATTAAGAGCTCTTTTAATCAATTCAAAACTTATTCCTTTATCCTCTCCTATTAGCTCAATTAATACATTGCAATTTTGTATATCAGCAAGATCTAAAGGGTTGTCATACCATTTATAAGAATCGATATTACAAGATCTTTTTTTTAATCGGTCTCTAGAAGATATGCCAAGTATTTTAATTGATAAAGATGCTTTATTTTTTAATAATTCATGATTTTGGTTAATTGTTTTAACAACATTAGATCCCACATTTCCTAAACCAGCAATACAAATATTTAAAAAATTCATTATTTATCCTGAATACTTAGTTTGTTTAAGCATTCATTAATTTCTTCATTACCAGAATTACTAAGTTTACACAAATCAATCGATTCTTCTTTAGTTATTTTTAAATCTTTAAAATTTGGTACAGAGTCAATGTCAGGATAACCACAAGATAAGAAAAAAATAAAAATAAATAAATAAAAAAATTTCATTTTTAATTTATAAAACCTGACTTCTCATTTAAATTTGAAATAATATTAAAACATTGTACTGCCTGACCAGCTGCGCCTTTTATTAAATTATCAATTAAGCTGACTATTATAATTTTTTTATCGTTACTATGTTTAAATATCTTTATTAAGCAATTATTAGTATTCTGTACTGAAAAAAAATCTGCCTTTTCATCATTATCTAAAAATTTTACAAAAGATAAGTTTCTAGTGAAATCAGTGTATGTATTTTTTATATCTTCTAAAGTTACACCGTTGCTTAAGTCACAATAAATTGTTGACATCATTCCTCTGTAAATCGGTAAAATATGTGGATTAAAAGAAAAATTAATTTTTTTAGAAGAATGTTTATTAAGTTCTTGTTGTATTTCGCAAATATGACGGTGCTCATTAGTATTGTAATTATAGAAATTAAAATCTTCTGAGTTTTTTATGTTAGAAAGTAAAAATTTTTTTCCTGCACCACTATAACCTGACTTTGAATCAATAATGATGTTTTCACTATTTAATAAATCTTTATCCAAAAGAGGGATTAGTGGAGTTAAAATAGACGTGGGATAGCAACCTGGGATAGAAACATTCAATATATTTTTAATTTTGGCTTTATTCAATTCAGGTAAACCGTAGACAAAAGAATTTAAAAGTTCTGGACAAGAATGATTTTCATCATAATTCAATTTATACAAATCTAAAGAATCTAATCGAAAATCAGCCGATAGATCTATAATTTTTATTTTATTATTAAATTTTTTTACATAATTATGCGATGCTCCATGCGGAAGCGCTAAGAAGAGTGCGTCGAAATTCAATGGGTCAAAACTATCATTTAATTTTAAATTAGGAAGTTTTTTATCTAAATTTATTTCATCAAAGAAATTAACTGACAGATTCTTGGGGTCTTCACAACCTAAAAAATTAATCTTAACATTAGGATGATTGAGTAAAATTTTAACCAATTCTAAGCCAACATAACCCGTAGAACCTAAAACGGCTACCGAATAGATCTTATCCATTATAAAGTTATCTTTTAGAGAACTGAAAACTTCGTCTTGCCTTAGCTTTACCAGGTTTCTTTCTCTCAACAACTCTCGAATCCCTAGTTAAAAAACCAACTTTCTTTAAAACTGGACGAAGGCCTATGTCATAATAAGTTAATGCCTTGCTTATGCCGTGACGTATTGCTCCTGCTTGACCAGATAGGCCTCCACCTTTTACTGTGGCCATTATATCATACCCATCAAGAGATTGAATCGTTTCTAAAGGCTGGTTAACAATCATTTGTAATACTGGTCTAGAAAAATATTTTTCAATAGACTTACCATTTATAGATATGCCTCCCGACCCTTTTTTTAACCAAACTCTTGCAATTGAATTTTTTCTTTTGCCAGTAGCGTAAGCCCTATCCTTGCTATCTAGTTTTACTATATTAACTTCTTGAGAATTTTCTATATTTTGTTCCATATTTTTATCTAGATACGTTCTTTACATTAAATTTAGCAATATCCAATGCTTTTGGATTTTGAGCATTGTGATTGTGCTCTGAACCTGAAAAAATCTTACAATTTGACAATTGTTGGTATCCTAACGGTCCTTTAGGAATCATTCTTTTGATTGCCAGTTTAATAATATCGGTAGATTTGTTCTTTTCGATCATCTTTAAAGGAGTGGTTTCTTTTATTCCTCCAGGATGTCCTGTATGCCTATAATAAATCTTACCAGTTCTTTTTTTTCCAGTTAAATGTATCTTGTCGGCATTAATAATTATTAAATTATCTCCACAATCTTGATTTGGAGTATATTCTGGTTTATTTTTTCCACGAAGAATTGTTGCACAAATAACTGCCAAACGACCTAACACAGCGCTGTTAGCATCAATTAACAACCATTTTTTATCAATATTTTCTTTCTTAAGTGAAAAAGTTTTCATAAAGTCCACTTATATTTTTGATAAATTATGTCAATAATATTGTTAAAAAAGGTCTAAAAATTAAGGTTTTTATTATTTTCTCAATGGATAATCGGTATTTAAATTGATTTTTCCAAGCTTTTAAAGATTTTTTGTAAAAAGTCGTAAAATACAGTATATTAAGTATCGCATATAACTAATTGATTTTTATAATATTTATAAATCCTAAATATTTTTTAATATTTTTTTTAAACTTAAGCTAATATTATTCAATTTATCAATGTTAATGGATTTAATAGGCGTCTCTTTAAAAACCTCTCTATTTATAATTTTTCGATTCTCTTTGTCTATTAATTTCTTAGCCATAATTAGGGGGTAATTATTTTTACCATTCTCATACAAAACATTTTTTAATTCTTTGATTTTATTAATATTTTCAATGTTAAAAAGCCTTTGCTTATTATCTTTTAATCTAATTGAAATTCCATCAAATTTTGAATCCCAATATCTAATAACGTGTTGATTGATTTTTAATAAAGCAGATACTTCAGATATTGTTCTATATCTTTTAATTTTCATTCAAATTTAAATCAAAATTTAATGAATTTATAAATTTTTTACTGGGCTTAAAAGATATAACAATTCTTTCATCTATAATTACATCTTGCTTTGTTTTTGGATTCCTTCCAATCCTAGATTTTTTTCTTTTAAGTTTAAATGTCCCAAAATTATGTATTTTAACAAAATTATTATCTATCAATCCTTGAATAATTTTTTCAATAATATCGTTTACTATTTCTGTACAATCTTTTTTTGTAAGGCCAAATTCTCCATAAATATATTCTGCAATTTCATCTCTAGTTACATTGGTCATTATATTTATAAATAATTAAAATTTTGTCTAATTTTTTTATTAATATCATTATCAATAAATTCATAACATCTTTGAATTGCGCTTGAGAATGCATACGAAGATGCATTCCCGTGACTCTTTATAGAAATGCCATTTATGCCAATTAGAGTAGCTCCATTATATTTTTCAGGATTTATTTGATCTCTAAAAATCTTTAAATCTGATTCTAAAATCTTATAGGCCAATTTATTTTTAAAAGATTTCATAAATACATTTTTCAAGTTATCAGTTATAAATTTAGACATACCTTCAGCTGTCTTTAACATGATATTGCCCGTATAACCATCAGAAACCATAATATCACAAATACCAGAAGTAATTTTATTAGGCTCAATAAACCCAATAAAATTTTTCTTTAAGAAACTAGCATTTATTAACTCTGCAGATTCCCTTAAAAATTCTAATCCTTTATTATTTTCTGTTCCAATATTAATAATGCCAATCGTTGGTTCATTATTAGGTTTTAAAATACTGTGATAACAATAACCCATTAATGCAAATTGAAATAAATTTTTGGCAACAACAGTTGAATTTGCACCTAGATCTAACATAATAGAATAATCTTTTTTATTTGGAATAATAGAGCAAATTGCAGGCCTATCTATACCATCAATCATTCCTAAAATTGATCTTGAAAGAATCATTAATGCGGCTGTATTCCCGGCAGAAACAAAACCCGAAGCTTTTAAATTCTTAACCAACTCAAGACCTTTATAAATACTACTATCTTTTCTTTTTCTCAATATAGCACTGGCACTATCATCATTTTTTATATTATCTAAAGTGTTATATATCTCATAATTAAAAATTTTTATTTTTTGAGAAATGATTACATCCTCTATTTGTTTTTTAACACCCAGAAGTACAAAGCTAACTTCAATATTTTTTTTTGAGAAAATTTCTACGCCTTTTAAATTTTTATATGGTGCATTCTCACCACCCATCACATCAACTGCAATAGTTGTTTTTCCAATACTCATTTTCTTATTTACTTAATATGAAATTATTTGGCTGATTCTTTCTTTTTAATTATCTGTCTGCCATTGTAAATTCCGGTAGACAAATCTAGCCTATGAGATATTCTTGGTTCTCCAGATTCCTTATCCTCAACTATATTCAATAATTTCAATGTATCATGAGATCTTCTCATATCTCTCTTAGATCTTGATGTTTTTCTTTTAGGAACTGCCATATATACTTATCTCATATTGAAAATATGAATGATTGCAAGTTTTAATTAAACAAACCATCAAATAAGTCAGTTATATTTAGCTGTTTTTGGCTTCTTTCTATCAAAATAGAAAGATTATTAAAAAAAGAATTTAAATCATAATCATCGATTTTTTGATTATTTAAATTGTATTTATCTAAATATTGAACAAATTTTACATAGTTTTTAGCTGCGAATATTGCCTCTAATTCAGAAATGCGAAAATAAAATTTTTTTAAATAGAGCTTAACATTCTTTCCTAAAGTCATATCTAATCCCGATAATCTTAAAGAGTGATCTATATCTTCAGTGAATATATCCATTAAAATTTGATTTTTATTTTTTAAATCGATATCTTTATTTGATTTTTGGGCAAAAAAAATACAGAACAACAAAATTGTTACAATTTCAAATGTTGTCTTAAAATCAATATCAACTATCTTTAATTTATTTATACCTATAAATTTTGTTGAATCAATAATATCAATATATAAATTTTTATATAATTTAGTATCTTGATTATCTTTTTTTTTTAAATACTGTAATATCATTTTTGTGACTATATTCTTTAAAATAACACATTTAGTAACAGTATTGTTCTTTTTTTTAAGCTGCTCAGAAACAGTTTATTATTCAGGAAAAATTGAAGATTTAAATATAAACTATGATTATTTAGAAAATAAAGAGGGTGTAATAAAAGAGCTTGGAGAACCTAATTTTATAGATTTTATAGATAAAAAATACTTTTATTTTAGTGAAAAAAAAATAACTAAAAATTTTTTTGATAAAAAAGTTATCGCAAGAAATATTTTAATATTTAATTTTAATGAAAATAATAAAATCATATCAATAAAAAATTACGATTTAAACGATAAGATTGATTTAAAATATTTAAAGAAAAGTACTGAAAATAATATAATGAAGAGAGGTTATTTTGAAAAAATATTTGGGGGTATCGGAAAAAATTCTTTAGCGGATACCCCTCAATAATTTTAATTTACATAGCTATTGAAGCCAAAAGTAATAAAGCCACAATATTGGTAATTTTAATCATAGGATTAACAGCGGGTCCAGCGGTATCCTTATAAGGATCTCCAACTGTATCGCCGGTAACAGCAGCTTTATGAGCTTCACTACCTTTTCCTCCATGATTTCCATCTTCAATATATTTTTTTGCATTATCCCAAGCTCCACCTCCTGCTGTCATACTTATAGCAACAAATAGACCTGTGATAATAACGCCTAGAAGAAGCGCTCCTAAACATGTAAGTGCAGCAGCTTGTCCTGCTATCATCAAAATAACAAAATAAACTACTATTGGAGATAAAACTGGAAGCATAGATGGAATAATCATTTCTTTGATTGCTGCCTTGGTCAATATATCAACACATTTTCCATATTCAGGTTTTCCTGTACCTTCCATTATACCCGGTATATCTTTGAATTGCCTTCTCACTTCAACAACAACAGCTCCTGCTGCTCTTCCTACAGCTGTCATACTCATTGCACTAAATAAGAAAGGTAATAATCCTCCTAATAAAAGCCCAACAACAACATAAGGGTTTGATAAGTCAAAAGATATATCAAGACCATAAAGTTTACTTTCAGGATCTTTTGAAAAATGCTCTATATCTTCAGTATAAGCAGCAAAAAGAACTAATGCTCCAAGTCCAGCGGATCCAATTGCATAACCTTTTGTAACAGCTTTAGTAGTATTGCCCACTGAGTCTAGCGCATCTGTTGTTTTCCTAACGCTTTCATCCAATTCGGCCATCTCTGCTATACCTCCTGCATTATCAGTTACAGGACCATAAGCATCAAGAGCTACAACCATACCAGCCAACGCCAACATAGTCGTTACCGCTATAGCAATTCCAAATAAACCAGCTAATGAATAAGTAGAAATAATACCAGCTACAATAATTAAAGCAGGTAAAGCTGTAGCTTCCAAGCTAATTGCCAAACCTTGTATTACATTTGTCCCATGGCCTGTTGTAGAGGCTTGTGCGATACTTTGCACAGGGCGGTAGTTCGTGCCAGTATAATATTCAGTAACCCAAATAATTAAACCTGTGATAATAAGACCTAAAAGACCACAATAAAAAAGCGACATTCCTGTAAATGTAATTTCTTGAGGAGTGCTTTCTTTAAGAGTAAATACTTCTGAAAGACCAATCACATGATCAGTTATAAAATAAAGAGATATTGCAGATAAAATTGCAGTTACCAAAAATCCTTTATATAAAGCCATCATAATATTTTCACTTGATCCTAGTCTTACAAAGTAAGTTCCAACAATGCTTGTTAATGTACATACTCCAGCAATCGCAAGTGGATACATCATCATAGTAGAGGCATCTTCACCGGCGAAGAAAATTGACGCTAGAACCATAGTTGCAACAACAGTTACAACATAAGTTTCAAAAAGGTCAGCTGCCA
>Ga0115002_10004570_pt1 | contig 16678 bp, 12 predicted proteins | sample ArcticOcean_MG_C_8_FD_89576 | JGI IMG/M metagenome (GOLD analysis project Ga0115002, IMG submission 89576) | Marine microbial communities from western Arctic Ocean - ArcticOcean_MG_CB11_86 | ecosystem: Environmental > Aquatic > Marine > Oceanic | place: Arctic Ocean: Canada Basin | collected... | reverse complement strand
CGGACCCGGGTGTAGGGGTAGATGTCTCGACCCGGGGCGGTAGAATTCGGGTTCAGTTCTCAGATACTCATATTAGCGAAAGTTTGCAACGTCGTTTAGATGTGACCGACTTTGCGACGCCGGTATCTTTGATAGATGCCTTGCCGGAAGGCGATGGTACAGTATTCATGGTAGACGCGACGGGTGAGTACGATTATCTCGCTTATCAAGCTGATCACATTTTCACCCTGGAAGTTCGCCCGCTGGATACTGGTGATTTTGAAGCCTTCCAGAACAAAGCGTTCTTGTACAGTGGTGAGAAACTGTCAATCAATTTTCAGAATATTGAGATTCGGGCGGTACTGCAGTTAATAGCGGATTTCACTGATCTTAATCTGGTAGCCCCCGACACAGTGGCGGGAAATATCACGTTACGCTTGAAGAACGTTCCGTGGGACCAGGCACTTGAAATCATCATGAAAACAAAAGGCCTTGATTCTCGTCTGATCGGTAATGTATTGATGGTAGCGCCCGCTGCTGACCTTGCTGCCAGAGAAAAAATGGAAATGGAGAGCGCTCAGCAGTTATCAGAACTGGCACCATTGCGAACTGAGTTTATTGAGGTTCGTTATGCGAATGCTTCACAAATATTTGCTCTGTTTCAATCGAGTGGCGAAGCTGGTGGTGTACTGTCGAGTCGGGGCAGTGTCATTGTCGATGAAAGAACTAACTCGATTATTCTGACGGAAACAACCGAGAGGATTAACGAATTTCGGGAAGTGTTAGAGAAGCTTGATGTGCCAGTAAGACAGGTGCTTATTGAAGCAAGAATCGTAACGGCAAGTTCCAACTTTAGCGAATCTATGGGGGTTCGTTGGGGAACATTGGGTTTTGGATCCTTCGACGATGGTTCAATGCTAACTCAATTTGGTGGCTCTCTTGAGACCGTAGGTGAGGTTAGAAATTCGGTTGGTGCGGGCCAACCACTGGCGTTTGCGAGTCCAGATCATCTCGTCATTGACCTGGGAATAGGGGCGGCAGAGGCCACTGGATTTGCGATCGGTATTGTAGACCAGGACTATTTATTAGAACTTGAACTGTCGGCATTAGAAACTGAGGGCTCAGCAGAAGTTATTGCTCGTCCTAAAGTGATTACCTCTGACAAACAACAAGCGTCAATATCATCCGGCGTGCAGATCCCCTATCAGGAAGCTTCGTCCAGTGGTGCAGCGACTGTATCATTCGTTCAGGCAGTCCTGGGCTTGGATGTGAAGCCGCAGATAACACCGGATGACAGAATTATCATGGAACTGCAGGTGAGTCAGGATACGGTTGGTGCTGTTTTCAATGGTGTACCCAGTATCAACACGAACAATATACAGACTCAGGTTCTGGTTGATAATGGTGAAACCATCGTGCTGGGTGGAATATTCACGACCCAAACCACGAGATCTGTCACTAAGACACCATTTCTGGGAGATCTGCCCTATCTGGGTCAGTTCTTTCGACGTAATACAGAGTCCGATGACAAACAGGAACTGCTGATTTTTATTACACCGCGTCTTATCAGAGATAGTGTTTCAAGTCGGTAGATTTTTGCAAGCCAAGAGTCTAACGGGAATCTAAACCAGGACGGGTGCTCTCTATGCGCCTCAATAGCAGTATTTATAAAAGCCTCTTTTTAGTTGGTCCTATGGGTGTTGGTAAAACTACCGTAGGTAAACTCCTGGCTCGCGAATTATCACTTACATTTCACGATTCCGATCAGGAGATTGAAGTTCGTGCAGGGACTGATATTTCTTGGATATTTGACGTTGAAGGTGAATCTGGATTCCGTGAGCGGGAAGTAAAAGTAATCGATGAACTGACGCAGCTACCAAACATCTTGCTATCAACTGGTGGTGGCTGCATTTTGAGCCAAGCTAATAGGGCGGCTTTGAAGTCACGTGGCGTTGTTGTGTTTCTGAACACTTCATTGGACATTCAGGAGGTCCGCACTAAGAAGGATCAGAAGCGTCCTCTGCTGCGTGGTGTTGATCGTCGAGCCGTTCTCGCTGAGATGAAAACCTTTCGCGATCCTTTGTATCAGGAGGTTGCTGACATCAAGGTTTTTGTGGGTGAGTCCAATAGTAAGCGAGTTGTAGCCAATATCGTCGATAAACTGGTTGAACAGGATTTTGTAGAGGACATAGATTAGAGCATGGAAATTGTAAATTTAGATTTGGGTCAGCATGCCTACTCCATCCATATTGGCGCGGGGGTTCTTGCTGATGCACGTTTACTTAACCAGAAAGTTACAGGTGCCAGCGTATTCATTGTCACAAGCGAATCAGTAGCACCTCTTTACCTTGCAAAGCTGCAGGAAGCATTTAGTGACCGCCGTGTGGACACCTATATATTACCAGACGGCGAATCTCAAAAAAATCTGTCTAGTTATGAATCGATCATTGGCGAGTTGCTGACTAAGAGACACAACCGCGCAACAACGCTGATAGCGCTTGGCGGTGGTGTGATAGGTGATGTCACGGGTTATGTCGCCGCAACCTATCAGCGTGGCGTTAGTTTCATTCAAATACCGACCACCTTGCTGGCGCAGGTAGATTCTTCTGTGGGTGGTAAGACTGCTGTTAATCACCCGTTGGGAAAGAATATGATCGGTGCTTTCTATCAGCCGAAAGCAGTCTATATTGATACCGACACACTGCAGACTCTTCCAGAGCGCGAGCTCTCGTCAGGATTGTCTGAGGTAATCAAGCACGGCGTACTTGCCGATGGCGAGTATTTCTCGTGGATCGAACAAGAGATGACAGACTTAAGGTCACTGCAGCCAGAGAAGATGGCCAAGGCAATTCGTCGCAGTTGTGAAATCAAGGCGTCTATTGTCGCGCAAGATGAAAAAGAGAGGGATGTCCGGGCGCTTCTAAATCTAGGGCATACATTCGGTCATGCGATAGAACACCTGATGGGATATGGCGCCTGGCTACATGGCGAGGCGGTTGGTACCGGGCTTGTTATGGCGGCAGATCTCTCCTCACGCCTAGGGCGTATCACAGGATCAGACGCAAAACGCATTAAAGATGTAGTCGCTTCTGCGGGGCTACCCACGTGCCCACCGCTGACGCTCGGCGTTAATGACTTTTTAGAAAGTATGCAAGTAGACAAGAAGACCACTGATGATGGGCTGAGGTTTATTCTGATAAACGATATTGGTGAAGCGGAACTTGTGACCGATGTCGACGAGGACAAGTTACGAGAGACCCTTGCGGCTCGAGAATCTTTGGCGGAGAACTAGGGTAGCTGTGTGTTACCCATCAAATCCCTATCAATTTCCCGGGCAGCTTCGCGCCCTTCATTGATGGCGCGAACAACCAGATCCTGCCCTCTACGGCAGTCGGCGGCAGCATAGACTTTGGGTACGCTGGTACGAAAGTTAATCTTGTCTGCAGTGAAGTTGCCACGATCATCCAGATCGAGGCCAAGGGACTCATTGAGATAGTGCTCTGGACGTAAGAAACCCATGGACAAGAATATTAGGTCTGCTTTCCAGGTTTTCTCAGTGCCCGCGATGGGCTGTAATTTATCATCGACATTAATTGTCTTGATGCCCGTCAGATTATTATCGGCATCCCTTAAAAATTCCTGACTCATGATCGAATAGACTCGCGGATCGTCGCCAAATTTATCTGCTACTTCAGCGTGGCCATAGTCGACCCGATAGATTCTGGGATACAGCGGCCAGGGGTTGTTAGCCGCACGCTCGGTAGGGGGTTGTGGCAGCAGTTCGAAGTTAACCAGTGACTTACAGCCATGGCGCATCGCGGTACCGATACAATCGGTGCCGGTATCACCGCCACCAATCACGATCACATCCTTATCCTTGGCGCTAATATACTGACCGTCTTTATGGTTTGAATCGAGCAGACTCTTGGTATTCAGGGTGAGAAATTCCATTGCCATGTGGACACCTGGTCCTTCGCGATTGGGTATGGGCAGATCTCTTGCTTCTGTCGCACCCGTGGCAAGCAGCAATGTGTCGTAGTCACTGATTAGTGTCTGTATGTCGACGTTATTACCGACATCTGCATTGACCTGAAACTCGATGCCTTCCTCGCGCAGTAGATTGACGCGACGATCAACAACCTGTTTATCCAGTTTCATGTTGGGTATACCGTACATCAGCAATCCACCAATTCGATCAGCGCGCTCAAAAACAGTCACCTGATGTCCTGCTCGATTTAGCTGCGCCGCGGCTGCAAGTCCTGCTGGACCGGAACCGACGACGGCAACTTTCTTGTCCGTTCGCTGTGCTGGTGGCTGTGGAACAACCCAACCACTGTCAAAACCACGGTCGATAATGGCGTTTTCTATGTTCTTAATGGCTACGGGTGGATCAGTAATGCCGAGTACGCAGGCACCTTCGCAGGGTGCAGGACATACTCGACCTGTAAATTCAGGAAAGTTGTTAGTCATATGCAATCTGTCCAGCGCATCGCGCCAACGGCCTTTGTAAACCAGGTCGTTCCACTCAGGTATCAGGTTAGAAATTGGGCAACCGTCGTTTGACTGACAAAAAGGTACGCCACAGTCCATGCATCGCGCACCCTGGGTCTGTAGATGTTCATCATCATGGGGGGTGTAGAGTTCTTTGAAATCGAGAAGCCTTTCAGCAGCGTTTCGATAGGGTTCAACCTCCCGCTTGAATTCCTTGAATCCTGTTGTCTTACCCATTATGCCGCAGACTCCAGAAGTACTCGTTTATAGTCGGTTGGCATGACTTTCACGAATCTTGAGGCTTCAGACTGCCAGTTGTCCAAAATATTTCTGGCTACCGCAGAATCGGTATATTCGAGGTGACGTTCGATCATGGCTTGACACTCCATGATATCGGCATCTTGATCCAGAGATTCCAGTTCCAGCGTACCTGTATTGCACTGGGACGCAAACTTGCCAGACTGATCCCACACATAGGCTATACCACCACTCATACCTGCCCCGAAATTTCTCCCGGTTTCACCCAGGATAACCACTCTACCGCCGGTCATGTATTCACATCCGTGATCACCGATACCTTCAACAACCGCGCTAGCACCGCTATTGCGCACGCAGAACCTTTCTGCAGCAATTCCCCTGAAATAAGCTTCACCCGATGTTGCTCCATAGAGCACAACGTTACCAACCAGGACGTTTTCTTCAGCGATGAAAGAGCTCTCTTTAGGAGGATAAATAATAATCTTACCTCCGGATAAGCCCTTGCCTACATAGTCGTTAGCGTCACCTTCAACTTCTATGGTGATGCCCGTTGCCAACCACGCACCCAGACTTTGTCCAGCGGATCCATTTAGTTTTATGTTAATAGTGTCCGGAGGTAACAATTCACCGTGGGTTGCCTTTGCTACTTCATGTGAGAGCATTGTACCGACGACACGATTGGTATTGATGACTGGCAGTTCGATATCAACTCGCTGACCGTGTTCAATGGCGGGCTGGGACAATGCTATGATTTCGTTGTCGAGCGCTTTATCCAGACCGTGATCCTGGTCCATCGTGCGGTACACTTCGGTACCTTCGTAAATGATCTGAGCGGGCGTAAGTATCTTGGTGAGGTCGAGGCCACTGGCCTTCCAATGATCAATCGCGTCTTTCGTCTCGAGTAGATCTACTCTCCCGACCATATCGTTGACTTTTTTGATGCCAAGCTCTGCCATTATTTGCCGCAGTTCCTCAGCGACCATAAACAGATAGTTGACAACATTCTCTGGGTCACCTTTGAATTTCTTGCGTAATTCGGGATCCTGGGTGGCAATACCGACTGGACAGGTGTTGAGATGGCACTTGCGCATCATGATGCACCCTAAGGTGACAAGGGGTGCTGTTGCGAAGCCGAATTCTTCTGCGCCGAGTAATGCTGCGATTGCCACGTCGCGCCCGGTTTTAATTTGTCCATCAGTTTGTAGTACCACTCGAGAGCGCAGGTTATTCATCACCAGAGTCTGGTGAGTCTCAGCAAGTCCTAACTCCCAGGGTAAACCTGCATGTTTTATCGACGTGATGGGTGAGGCCCCTGTGCCGCCATCGTGACCGGCGATGACAAGATGATCTGCTTTTGCTTTGGTAACGCCTGCTGCGATGGTCCCGACGCCAACTTCAGCGCCTAGCTTGACACTGATTCGCGCATTGCGATTGGCATTTTTCAGATCGTGAATCAACTGAGCGATATCCTCAATGGAATAGATATCGTGATGTGGTGGTGGGCTGATCAGACCAACACCCGGTGTCGAATGCCGGATTTTGGCAATATAGTTGTCGACCTTATTGCCCGGTAGTTCTCCTCCTTCACCAGGCTTTGCACCCTGCACGATTTTTATTTGCAGTTCGTCAGAGTTAGCCAAATACCAAATAGTTACGCCAAACCGGCCGGACGCAACCTGTTTGATCGCCGATCGCTTGGAGTCCCCGTTTGACATGGGAGTGAAACGCGTCGGATCTTCTCCGCCTTCACCGGTATTAGATTTACCGCCTATTCTATTCATCGCGACTGCTAGCGCTTCGTGGCTTTCAGCAGAGATTGAGCCGAACGACATGGCGCCGGTACAGAAGCGTTTTACAATATCCTTTGCTGGCTCCACCTCATCGATTGAGATGGGATTCCCCTCGCGAAATTTGAACAGACCACGTAGTGTGGCATTGCGAGTAGCATGGTTGTTAGCATGATCGGCGAATTGCTGGTAGGCATCACTGCTATTGGTTTTGGCGGCAACCTGGAGGTTAGCAATGGATATTGGGTCCCACATATGGGTATCGCCACCCTGGCGCCAATGAATATCACCCGGGTTTGGTAGTACCGCGATAATATTGTCATCTCTGCTGGGGAACCCAATTTCATGGCGTTGCTTCATTTCTTCGAACAACGTTTCAAAATTTACACCTTGAATACGACTTGCGGTGCCTACAAAGCATCGGTCAACAACATCATCGGCGAGACCCACGGCTTCAAAGATCTGTGCGCCTTTGTAGGACTGCAGCGTTGATATGCCCATTTTTGCCATGACTTTAAGCATGCCTTTGGCAATTGCTTTTTTATAGGCTGCAACGATCGTCTCGAGGTCCGCGTACTCGTTATTATCGAGGAGATTATCTTCTCGAGCTTGCCAAAGTGCTTCAAATGCGACGTAGGGGTTAATTGCATCGGCCCCGAAACCTGTTAATAAGCAATGATGATGGACTTCCCGAGCTTCGCCGGTTTCAAGGACAATACCAATCTGTGTTCGCTGGTGAGCAGCCACCAGATGATGGTGCACGGCGCCACAGGCAACGAGTGAACTGATGGCGACTCGGTCTGGGCCGATATTGCGGTCCGAGAGAATGATTAAGCTATAGCCGTCTGCAATAGCCTTTGAAGATGCCTCGCAGATACTGTCGAGGGTCTGCTGTAATCCCTTAGCGCAAGTAGATTTATCGAAGGTGATATCAATTTCCTTCGAACGCCAACCCTTAAAATCGATTTGTTTCAGTTGGTTCAATTCCGCATTCGAGAGAATAGGGTGTGGTAAACACAGCCTGTTTGCCTGGTTTTCTGTCGTATCGAGCAGATTTCCTTCAGGTCCGATAAAGCAAGACAGGGACATCACCACTTCTTCTCGAATGGAATCGATGGGTGGATTGGTAACTTGTGCAAATAACTGTTTGAAATAGTCGTAAATCATTCGCGACTTGTCCGACAGACAAGCTAATGCAGAGTCATTTCCCATAGACCCCAGCGGGTCGCGCGCTTCTGTAACCAATGGTAGCAGCATGAACTGCATGGTCTCGACGGTATAGCCGAACGCCTGCATTCTGGCGAGCAGTGGTGGCGTAGGTTGATTCTGGCTGTCTACCGCTGGAATGTCTGACAGCTGGAGCTTCTGATTGGTGAGCCACTTGCCGTAGGGACGTTTGTTGGCGAATTCGGTTTTTAACTCCTCGTCTGGGATTAACCGACCCTGTTCAAAATCGATAAGAAACATTTTGCCTGGTTGCAGGCGTCCTTTCGTTTTAACGTTTTCTGGTTCTACCGGCAAAACCCCGACTTCTGAGGCCATGATGACTCTATCGTCAAATGTTACGTAGTACCGGGAAGGCCTAAGGCCATTTCTATCCAGTACGGCGCCAATGTATTTCCCATCGGTAAACGCAATCGAAGCCGGGCCATCCCAGGGCTCCATGATGGACGAGTGGAATTCGTAGAAGTCTTTTTGGTCCGATGGCATATTGTCGTCAGATTGCCATGCCTCTGGAATCATCATCATGATGGCTTCCTGCAGCGTCCTGCCGGACATCAACAGGAACTCGAGTACGTTGTCGAAGGTACCGGAGTCTGAACAGTCAGGCTCGACGATCGGAAACAATTTATTGATTTGGTCGCCAAATACCTCTGACTGGGCGGCACCTTGCCTGGCGGTCATCATATTGACATTGCCGCGCAGGGTGTTGATTTCACCATTGTGGCTCATAAACCGATTGGGCTGAGCACGGTCCCAGGACGGGAAGGTATTGGTTGAAAAGCGGGAATGCACCATTGCAAGGTGCGTCTCATAATCTGGGTTGTCTAGATCCGAGTAAAACGGAAACAACTGCGTCGGCGTCAGCATTCCCTTGTAAACGATAACCCTTGAAGACAGGCTACAGGCATACAGCAAAATTGACTGGCTGAGGTCTGAATTACCGCGTAGCGCGTTAGTGAAACGTTTCCGGGTGGTGTAGAGCATTCTTTCGAATGTGTCTTGATCGTCACCAGGATTGGTGATAAACAATTGCTCGATGACTGGCATAGCGGTTTTTGCAGCCGGACCAATATTGGCGGAATCAGGATTGATGGGGACGGTGCGCCAGGCAAGGAATTGTAGTCCCTCCTCACTGATGATCGACTTGATGGTTTCTTTACAGGTTTTGCGCTCGTCGTCCAACTGGGGCAGAAAAATGTTACCCACTGCATACTGTCCGGCATCGGGGAGCGCTAGACCCAGGGATTTTGCGATTTTCTGGAAAAAGCTATCGGGGAGTGCGGTCAGGATCCCTGCGCCATCCCCTGTGTTCTCTTCGAAACCACAACCACCACGATGATCCATTCGCGAGTTGATGTGGTAAGCATCATCCATGATGCCGTGACTCGGTACACCCTTTATGTTGGCCACAAAGCCTACACCGCAGGAATCCTTTTCGGAACGCGGGTCATAGAGTCCATTTTCAGACGGATAGCCGATTAGCCCGCGAGTCGATGCGGATATCTTATTTGTCATTCTCTCCCTCTATAACACTGGCAAAAATCATCGCACGGTTGACTGACAAATGGTTATCAGGAAACCGGTTGTTGATCTGAAGTGGGTCGCCCACAATAACATTAGGACCATGAATGTCAACAGTTTCGGCACGTTCCACGCCGATAGTTTTATCTCTAACTCATTGTTTTTAAAGAAATATTGAATGATGGAGTTTTCATGGAGAAGAAGGTTTGTGAAAATTTCTCAAAGTAACGATGGTTTTTTTTGAAGGTTGTCACGACGATGTATTGGTATTAACCTGCGCCTTCAATTCCAGACTTCGCTACTGAGAGGTAAAGGCGCAATGAAAGACGCAATTAAGGTCGCAGTGACCGGTGCAGCCGGTCAAATAAGTTACTCACTACTGTTCAGGATAGCATCGGGACAAATGTTGGGAGAAGATCAACCCATTATTTTGCAGCTCCTGGAGATTCCACCCGCGATGGAGGCACTGGGTGGCGTAGTCATGGAGTTGGAAGATTGCGCTTTTCCGCTACTCCAGGGCATTGTTGCAACGGACGATCCCAATGTGGCATTTTCTGGTACTGAGGTAGCTCTGCTGGTCGGTTCGAGGCCACGCGGACCCGGCATGGAACGTAAGGATTTGCTTGAAGCTAACGCAGCCATATTTTCGGTTCAGGGCAAGGCATTAAATGACAACGCCTCAAAGGCTGTACGAGTACTTGTGGTGGGCAACCCTGCCAACACCAATAGCCTGATCGCGCAGCGTAACGCACCGGATATTGATCCAAGACGTTTTACAGCAATGACCCGGTTGGACCATAACCGGGCGTTGACACAATTGGCTCAAAAGACGCAAACGCACATTACAGATATCAGCGGATTGACTATCTGGGGTAATCACTCAGCAACGCAGTATCCAGACGTGAATCATGCCATGGTATCGGGTAAACCCGCGATGGAACTGGTTGACCAGTCATGGATAGAGGAAGAGTTTATTCCTTTGGTGCAGCAGCGTGGCGCAGCAATCATCAGTGCCCGTGGATTGTCCAGTGCTGCTTCTGCCGCAAACGCTGCGATCGATCACGTGCGTGATTGGGTCAATGGGACAGGCGAAACTGTGAGCATGGGGGTGTACTCAGATGGCAGTTATGGAATCGAGTCCGGTTTGATCTATTCGTTTCCCTGTATTTGTGAAAATGGTGACTGGTCAATTGTTCAGGATCTTGCTATTTCTGATTTTTCCCGTCAGAAAATGACAGAGACCGAACAGGAGTTACAGGAAGAGCGAGATGCGGTTCAAAGCTTGTTGCCTTCCTGATTGGGCGTTGCCATTAACACCATACTGTCGGTAGAACCGTCATTGCGGATGATGCGTTCACTGCTTGCGGGGAGGTAGAAAGCGGATCCGGTTACTGCTGAGGTACTCGCTAGCATCACCTCGCCGATAATTGGCATTACAATGCAATAGCTTTGCCCTTCGACATCAAAGCTTTCCCCCGGCGAAAGCTTTGTTCGAGTTACCGAAAAGTCGTCAAAGTTCGCGATGATGTCATTGGAGATGGTGCACAGAGGTATATCTGTCGCAAAATTTAACAAAGGTAGTGCAGCCTCTGTATCCCAATGATCCTGTGTCAGCACTTTTTGTGCGAACGACAGGATATAGCGTTCATAGTGAGGTGTCTGGAATTCAACGACGGTAACCCCGTGTAACAGGGAATGTGGGGTTAGCGGTGGCACTTGTACGACATCCCCAACGCGAAGATCGCGCAGTGATGTAAACGATTCCATTTCCGCTCGCAACACAACTTCGCTGCCCCGCAGTTCTTGGTCAGCATGGTCTGATTGGTCAATCGTTGTTCTAACTTCGCGATAAGCTTCTACAGCCTGAAGGTAAGCCTGGGCGAATGCCCCGGTGTTGGGGAACTGACTTTTTTTGTTGTCGTCGAAACCAAAACGGATCTTGCCAATACCATCAGGCCAGGCGCCTTCGTCTATGGCCGTGACAATATAAACCTCGGTCTTATGGGCGTGGGCCTCGAAATATAAGTCTCCAATGACTTCCTGTGCGAGAGGTTCCAGAATTTTCAGGAGTATGGGGGGCGCATAGTGGTCACCACTTAGTAACTGCGGAAAACAATCAAGAACCCATGGTATTGGCACCCCTCCCATCGTACATACACCGCGTTGTTCTACCCCTGTGTACCAGATCTCCTTCCCCCAGGGTTTTTCAACCGGATGGGCTGCTAGTGCGATGGCAGTTGTAAAGTCGAGTACGGGAACATTCATCCTGTCTGCGATGGCGTTCAGTGAGATGTCTGCGAAATGATAATCACCATGGGGTGCTATGACGCAGCGCTGGTGCTGATGATGGTTCTCGAATATGACCGTGAGCAGCAGCGCAGGTTGGTCAATATAGGATTGGTCATGCAAGTAGTCGAATTGCAACAGATCCGGCGACCCTTCATGAGCGCTAAGTAAAGCTTCTGGATTGTCTGTTAGTCCCAAGACTCGATGCATAGGTAATACGAGGTCTGTTTCCGGCTAGATTGCAAAACGCACCGGTACTAAGATGCCTGAACTGTTATTGAATGTGACGAACATGTTAATCGATCATCAGGTCTTTGAAAAAGCGCGTCGGTCGCGGGATCCCAGATTTGATGGCCATTTTTTTGTCGCGGTCCGCACGACAGGTATCTACTGTCGACCAATTTGTCGGGTAAAACTACCAAAATCTGAAAATGTTACGTTTTTCCAGACGGCTGCTGCTGCCGCCGAGGCAGGATACCGACCGTGTTTGCGCTGTCGTCCTGAGGCCGCTCCAGGTACGCCTGCCTGGCGTGGTACATCAACAACCGTGTCACGGGCATTGAGATTGATTTCGGCCGGTGCGCTTGATGGCCAAAACGTACCGCAATTGTGTCACAGGTTGGGTGTCACTGATCGGCATTTGTGCCGTCTTTTTCGTGACCATCTCGGCACCTCGCCGGGTGCAGTAGCACAAACCCGTCGCTTGCAGTTCGCGAAGAAACTTATCGATGAGTCGTCTTTATCTATGATTGAAGTCGCCATGGCTGCAGGTTACGGCAGTGTCCGACGCTTCAATGACCATGTAAAAAAAATATACGGAAGAGCGCCCGGTACGCTGCGTAAGCACTCGGTGGCCAGTGAAACAGGCGGTTTGCTGATCAGGTTGCCCTACAGGGAGCCGTTTGATTTCAATGCTTTGTTGGCCTTTTTTGCAGCCCGTGCCATTCCGTCGGTCGAGCAGGTCACCGGTGCGTATTTCTATTACGGATGGCGAAGGTGAGCTTGCCTGCCGTATTGTTGCAGATGACCCTTTGCCCTTGATCGACATAGCGGAGAAGGTAAAGCGTCTGTTCGATCTCAATGCGTTCCCGGATGAAATATCGGATGGTCTGTGCCGTGACGCGGATCTAGCGCCGTTAGTGGAGCGGTCTCCCGGTCTCAGATTACGGGGTGCCTGGGATCCGTTTGAAACAGCCGTACGTGCGATTGTTGGTCAGCAAATTTCAGTTGCTGCTGCAACAACAGTGATGGGTAAGATTGCACAGCGATTTGGTACCGAGAGCCCATACGGATTGCTGTTTCCAGATCCCCTACAGCTCTCAGTATTGACGGCAGATCAGCTACCCATGCCGACACGCCGCGCTACGGCGCTTCGTGACCTCGCCCGTGCAGTGCATTCCGGTGAAGTGGACTTTGATTCAGAGCCAGACGATGTGCGTCGCAGTTTGCTTGATATCAAAGGCATTGGTCCTTGGACAGCACAATATATCTCGATGCGGGCCCTGAACGATCCTGATGCGTTTCCGGAAACAGACCTTGTGGTACTAAAAGCAGCGCAAACCCACCTGCAAGTTTCTGGGCCTGTGGAATTGCTGAGACGGGCTGAAAACTGGCGTCCCTGGCGATCCTATGCCTGTATGCACTTGTGGGCTGCGAGCGTGCCAACGTGAATTATTGTTTCGTCAATTCGCCAGTGGGTAGACTGCTGTTGGCGGGCAACGATAGTGGGCTTTGCTATCTGGGTTTACCTGATGGTAAGGCCCGGATTACGCCACGACAGGACTGGCAACTTGTTGATGATGCATTCCCTGACGTCACACAACAGCTTAAAGAGTACTTTGCCGGGCAACGCGAGTCGTTTAGTGTCGCGTTGTTGCCGACCGGCACAGACTTTCAAACAGCCGTCTGGTGCGCATTGCGAGAAATCCCCTACGGCCAAACCCGTACCTATACGCAAATTGCGGAGATGATCGGGCGACCTCGGGCTGTCCGGGCGGTGGGTGCGGCCAATGGCGCGAATCCATTGCCAATTCTGGTACCCTGTCATCGTGTGATCGGCGCCAACGGCAGTCTTACCGGTTTTGGAGGTGGATTAGCGGCAAAATCCTATTTGCTGGGGCTGGAGTCCGCAAAATGGCAGACCGACGCAAAAACATCGAAGTAATCCGGAAACGTTTTTTTTGTGCAATCCGGATCGTTAATGGTAATCGGCTGATTACCTAACGCAGCCAGCGAAAAACCCATGGCGATGCGATGATCTCCATAAGTGTCAATAGCTGTGGACTGGATGCTTGCCGGAGGCGTTATGGTGATTGAGTCTTCGGTAGTATCGACGGTGGCACCAAGCTTGCGTAGCTCCGTTTCCATGGCATGCATCCGATTGGTTTCCTTCACTCGCCAGTTGTAAACATTGCGGATTCGAGTGGTCCCTTTTGCAAACAACGCCATAACCGCGATCGTCATCGCAGCATCAGGTATATGGTTTAGATCTACGTCTACGCCGTTCAGCTCGCCCCGGGTAACAGTAATTGACTGGGCATTGCGATTAACCTTTGCACCCATTGCTTCAATGGTGTCCAGGAACTGAATATCGCCTTGAACCGAATCTTTGCCCAATCCGTGAACAGTGATTGAGCCGGAAATAGCAGCTGCCGCAAAGAAATAGGAAGCAGAAGAAGCGTCCCCCTCAACCAGGTAATCGCAAGGAGATATATAATGTTGGGAGCCAGGCACCGAGAATCGCTGGTAGTCATCGTTTCCAACGGTGACACCAAATTGCTTCATGATGTGCATTGTGATATCGAGATAGGGTTTGGATACCTGTTCGCCAATGACATTAATAACGCTGTCGTTTTTTGCCAGAGGCAGTGCTAGCAGTAATGCTGTTAAGTATTGACTGGAAATATTCCCGGCGATGTCGACATTGCCTCCAATGATTTGGCCACCGGTCACTGATATTGGCGGACAACCATTTTTGCCAAGATACTTGATGTCCGCACCGAGCTGTATCAGTGCATCGCAAAGATGTGCAATGGGCCTTTCCCGCATGTATTGGTCGCCGTCAATCCCAAATTGCCCAGGAATTAGGCTTAGGATTGCTGTAAGTGGTCTGATTGCGGTACCGGCATTGCCCAGGAAAAAGGCAGTATTGGTGGGTGTCGCGAAAAGACCGCCATTACCCACAACGTCGATGCGCTTATCCTTCGGAATAGTTGAAACCCCTAATTGCTGTAGTGCTTCAATCATGCGTGCGGTGTCATCGCTCGCAAGAGGATTGGTAATACGCGTCTCACCCTCTGCCAATGCGGCGAGCAGCAGTGCGCGATTGGTCAGGCTTTTGGAGCCCGGTAAATTAATCTCGCCGGAGATTGATTCTATGGGCGTTAGCGTGATGTGTTCCATGTAAATGCCGCCGTGTGTTCGTGGCGCTAGTATATGTCAGGTGGGGCGAGAACTGGAGTCAGACGATTTAGAAAAGTATTGAGATCATTGTCTACGATTCTGATCGGTGGTCTTGCTGGTTCCTCCAGGAGAACTTCTCCCGACTTGTTGTCAACGCTGAGGAAGAGTTCCGAATCTGGCTCGGTGGTGGCAAAAAATAGTGTCAACGGCAGCTTATGTTGTCGTTTCATTAGGGCGTGACCAATGAAATTTTCGATCAGTCGTTCGAAATCACTTTGGTTCCACATCTGAATAAGGCTCACGTGTCCTTCCTGGCTGGTGGCTTCAAGGCTACCCGACCAGAAGCTGCCGTAAAAAGTACAGATGTCAGGATGAATTTCAGTTTCTAAAGCGTTTGCCAACCCGCGAAAATCAACGGGTGTCGATTGTGGTACGGGGCGCCACAGCCTGTTGTCGTTGAGACAGGGAGATTTCTCGCTGAGGTCGGTCGTGAAGTATCCGTCGGGTGTGAGAGACAGGGCCTGTGTTGTTATCCGCTCGAGCGCTTGTTGAACCAAAATTATTATTGCTTCCTGTCGCCGTTTCGTCTTGGTGGTCGATCAGATCCGCGCGGTCTGTCAGGTCCTCGCCGTATCGTGCTCAGTACCCGCCTGCGTTGCTGCTCATCTAATTCCGGAATGATAAGAAGCATCATCTCGTGCATCTCGGTTTGGTACTCATCGGAAGCGCGGCGTAATTCAGCCAGAGATTGAGACATTGCTTCGGTGTCGATTGAGGAACCGAGGAGTTGTCTGTTGAATGTTTGTTGCGCACTGCGCATCTGTTTTCGTAATGGACCGGCTCGTTTTGTATGTTCTACCATTTCCGAACGAAGTGACTCGCGGGTTGGCTCGTCTAAATGACGAATCATCCACCCCAGTTGTGAAGGCATTCTTTCTGGCCCTGGGCCGCCTGAAATAACGCGTCCGACAAATACGCCAACCAGAAGTAAATTGACAGCGACGGATGCCAAAAGCGCTACGGCTAACCATCGTGATTTATTCATTGAAGCTGCTCGAGTCATATAGGGCTATCAGTTCGATCTCGTCTTCCCAGGTGTCGGCGATATCGACGGTGAACAAACTAGAGCCTAGAAGAAGCCCCGTAATGAGAGGCAGGCTTGCTGCCAAAACCGGTCGCCAAAAGTAGGCGAGCAACTCATCAAAGGAAGGCATAAGCCATTCGATACAGCTATCTATCCAGGATTTACGCAAATTACCCAAAATCATATTTCTGAGATGAGGTGCAGGTGCAGCGACATAGCTATCAAGTGCAGCATCAAAACTCTTAAGATTAACAATTGCTTGCCGGGCCTCTGAATCCTGCGCGAGCTGTTGCAGCGCGGCCAAACGTTCTTCTTCCGGCCATCGATCAGAATTCGTACCGTAGGCATTAATGAGTTGTAGTAAGCGTGAATGGTTCATATTTTTGTTTCCAGGAGTTTGCGCAACTTCCGCCTGCCGCGCGCCATCAGTGACTCAAGTGCTTCCACCGAAGTCTCCAGAATGACAGCGGCGTCCCGATTAGACATGCCCTGATAATGACACATGATGATTGCGCTGCGCTGACGCTCCGGCAACTGCATAAGTGATTGCTCAACATGCTTTGCGTTTTCAAAATGAGTGAGTTGGTCCACAAATGCCTCCTGTTCATCCGGTTCATCTGCCGTTTCCTCCTGAACCATCCTATTG
>Ga0115002_10004569_pt1 | contig 16684 bp, 13 predicted proteins | sample ArcticOcean_MG_C_8_FD_89576 | JGI IMG/M metagenome (GOLD analysis project Ga0115002, IMG submission 89576) | Marine microbial communities from western Arctic Ocean - ArcticOcean_MG_CB11_86 | ecosystem: Environmental > Aquatic > Marine > Oceanic | place: Arctic Ocean: Canada Basin | collected... | reverse complement strand
TGGCCGGCAGCTAGGCGACCGGGCCGGGGCCTCTCTCTGAGAGGAGCCGACCGAGTCTCCTCTCAGAGTCTCGCGCTGAGAAAGATCCCACTGCTTCCCCCGGCAGCACGGGGGCTGGTGTTATGCTTGACCTCGCGCGGCCACGGGAAACAAGTAGGAGGGGTTCCGGCTCCAGCGCACCAGCGCTGAAGCGGGGACACGAAGGGCTTGGTGGGTTAGTAGGGCGGACGCAGCGTTTTTTGTGTCCGAACGAAGGAGAGATGCATCTCGACCAATCGAGCGGTAGGCTCGGTTAGCCGGGCTCTGCTCTCTGCGACGCTCTGCCGCGCATAGCGGCAGAGAGAGGTAAGCGGAGTAAGAGAGTAGAAAACGGAATAACCAGCGACCGAACGGCTGAGCAGAGAGCAGGGCCCGGGTAACCGCGCCCCACACAAGTAAGGAAAAAGAGCATGGCCCGCGAAAAAGTGATCCTCGCCTGTCAGGACTGTAAGGAGAGGAACTACAACCAGACGAAGAACAAGCGGCTGCACCCGGAACGTGTGGAGCACCGCAAGTACTGCGCGCGTTGCAGGACGCATACGCAGCACAAAGAGACGAAGTAAGTATGGCTGTCCTCGACAAATTCAAAGAAACCGGGACCTTCATTGAGGAGTGTTGGGTTGAACTCCAGAAGGTCACGTGGCCGGATTGGGATCAACTCCGGAGCGCGACCATCGTCGTGGTGATGTTCACCATCGTGATTTCCTTGGTGATCTGGATGATGGATAAGTTCTCCGGTTGGGTCGTCGGGTTGATCATGGGGCTCTTCGGCGCCTGATGACTGACACCGTGGCAAGTACTCGCTGGTACGCGATTCAGAGCTATTCCGGGCACGAGAATAAAGTCCAGCGGCTCATAGAGCGCCGGATCGAAGAGGAGCCTGGTGAGGGTGAAGCGCAGGAGATCAGGCAGTGTCTGGTTCCGACGCAGGAAGTCCTTGAGATTCGCAACGGAAAGCGGGTTGCGGTGACGAAACGTCTGTACCCTGGGTATGTGCTCGTTGAGATGATTCTGAACGAGCGGACGCAGCATGTGATCAACAACATTCAGGGCGTGATCAAATTTGTTGGACAGGGTCGCGCGCCACAGCCGCTGCGAGAAGAAGAGATCAATAAGATTCTCGGCGTCGAGGTGGAGACGGATAAGGAGTCCCGCGAGGAAATTCCTTTCCACATCGATCAGGTTGTCGAGGTTACGCAGGGCCCGTTCACGGACTTCAGCGGTACGGTACAGGAGGTCTACCCCGATAAGGGGAAGGTCAAGGTCGAAGTTTCCCTCTTCGGCAGGCCGACTTCCGTCGAGCTCGATTACACAGACTTGAAGGGCTACTGAGGGCTAAACGATGGCGAAGAAGGTCATTGGATTCATCAAACTCCACGTTCCGGGTGGTCAGGCTAACCCGGCGCCGCCAGTGGGTCCCGCATTGGGACAGCACGGCGTCAACATCATGGAGTTCTGCAAGCAGTTCAACGCAAAGACCAGCGACAAGCAGGGGATTACCATTCCCTGTGAGATCACGGTCTATGCGGATCGTTCCTTCACGTTTATTACTAAGACGCCACCCGCGCCTGTGCTGATCAAGCGCGCGATCGGGTTGGACAAGGGCTCGGGTGAGCCTAACCGCGAGAAGGTGGGCAAGATCACACGTGCCCAGATGGAAGAAATCGCCCAGACGAAGATGGAAGATCTTAATGCCAACGACATGGACGCTGCCGTGCAGATGATTGCCGGGACCGCGCGGTCGATGGGTATTGAGGTCGAGGGGTAGAACGCCCCGCCCACACCACCGAGTGAGAGCCGTCACTCGGTGGGAGGGTTCACAAACGGCTCGATAGAGATGACTAAAACAGGCAAACGATTCGCCTCCGCACGTACCAACGTGCCCGAAGGCGTCAAGTTCGCTCCGGACGAGGCAGTCAAGCTCGTGAAGGAGATGGCGTTCGCGAAATTCGACGAGACAGTCGAAATCGCGACGCGCCTCGGGGTCGATCCCCGAAAGGCCGACCAGCTGGTCCGCGGTACCGTGGTTCTTCCGCACGGAACCGGTAAGGCCGTTCGCGTGCTGGTCATTGCCCAGGGTGAGAAAGAGGCTGAGGCCACAGCAGCCGGTGCCGACTTTGTCGGTGTCGAGTTCGTCGAGAAGATCCAGGGCGGTTGGCTGGACTTCGACGTCTGCGTGGTTACGCCGGACCTGATGGGTAAGGTCGGTCCGCTCGGACGCGTGCTTGGTCCGCGAGGGCTCATGCCGACGCCAAAGGCCGGAACCGTGACGTTCGACATCAGTCGCGCGGTCGAAGAGATCAAGGCGGGTAAGATCGAGTCCAAGGTCGACAAGACCGGCAACGTGCACGCCCCCATCGGGAAGGTCTCGTTCTCCGAAGAGCAGTTGAAGGAGAACCTAGGCGCCTTCATGGACCAGATCGTCAGCGCGAGGCCGTCTGCCGCGAAGGGTACGTATCTTCGGAGCGTCACGGTTTCCAGCACGATGGGCCCGGGTGTCGCGATCGATACGAACCTCTATCGTAAGGGGGCCTGATGGATCGCTCACAGAAAGAAGGGTTCATCAGCGAGATCGTCGACCGGATCAACCGGGCACCGGCCGTATATCTGACGGACTTTTCGGGACTTAACGTGACGTCCATGACGCAACTCCGCCGGAGCCTCAAGGCGGCCGGTGCCGAGTACGTCGTTGTAAAGAACCGTCTGGCAAAGCGTGCCTTTGCGGAGACAGATCTGCCGGACATCACGGAGAGCTTAGAAGGGCCGACCGGGATGGTCTTCAGTTACGAGGACGCGGTCGGTGCCGCTAAGGCTCTGAGCGACTTCGCGAAGGCAAACGACGAGAAGCCCTCCTTCAAGCTCGGCATCATGGACAACAAGGTGCTGCAGCCGGAGCAGGTAGAGGCAATTGCCAAGCTTCCCTCTAGGGAAGCTCTGCTTTCGCAGCTGGTCGGCGCCCTCGAGGCTCCGATGTCCATGCTGGCGACGGCGATGGAAGGCAAGCTTCAAGAAATGGCCGGTCTTATCGACGCTCTCAAGGCAGAGCGCGAGCAGGCTGGATAAAGTCCGCATCCCGGGCATCTAGTAGGGACGCGGGCGCGTCCCTGGTAACCAACAGGGTCAACCCAATCTCCGGCAATAAGCCGGTTGATACACCAGGAGTCAGGAAACATGGCGACGAATCACGAAGAGCTGCTCGATACCATTGGAAGCATGACCGTTCTCGAGCTCTCGGAGTTCGTTGACGCTTTCAAGGACAAGTTCAATGTCACGGCGATGGCTGCCCCGGTGGCTGCTGCTGCCGGTGGTGGCGATGCTGCCGCCGCTGAAGAGAAGGACGAGTTCGATGTCGTTCTCGAGGGCATTGGCGACAAGAAGATCCAGGTCATCAAGGTCGTTCGCGAGCTGACGGGCCTTGGTCTGAAAGAGGCCAAGGAAGTTGTTGACAGTGCCCCGAGCACGGTCAAGGAAGCTGCGACGAAGACTGAGGCCGAGGAAATGAAGGCAAAGCTCGAGGGTGTTGGCGCGACGGTCGCGCTTAAGTAGAGCTGCTGGGTCCGCGAGCTGTCCGTAGGACGGCGAACGCGAACCTGGTGAGTGCCCACATAGTGGGTGCTCACCGTCGCGAGACAATCTGGACTTGTGTGCGTCCTCGCTGCGGGCACCCCCTTTCGGGGGTGTGCCTGCAGGTCGGGGATTCATGCGCTTGTCCCATGAATTACCGGAACGCTGCCCGCCCTTAGCGGGTCGTCAAGGGGGACGTACGTTGGAACTGCGCAAAGACAATCGACCGATTCTGAACTTCGCTAAGCTCAGCCGGCCCATGCCGATGCCGAACTTGCTGGATGTTCAGCTCCGCTCGTTCGAGAAGCTCGTCAATGACAATGTGAACCCGGAAGAGCAGTGGGATTTCGGGCTTGATCGAGTCTTCGAGGAAATCTTTCCGATTTCGGACGTGAATGACTACTTCACGCTCGAATACGTTAGCGCCGCGCTAGGCGAGCCGAAGTACTCTGTGGAGGAGTGCATCGAGCGAGACATGACCTATGCTAGGCCGCTCAAGGCAACGCTGCGTCTCATCGTCTGGGACATTCCTGAAGAGGAGCGTGAGCAGAAGGCCAAGAAGCGGAAGAAGAAGAAGACTCCTCCGCCCGAGGACAGGAAAGCCGCAGACATCATCGAGAAAGAAGTGTATCTCGGTGATCTCCCGGTACTGACAGAACTCGGCACGTTCGTCATCAACGGCGCCGAACGCGTCGTGGTGAGCCAGCTGCACCGTTCCCCAGGTGTGGTGTTCGAAGAGAACATCCATCCGAATGGGACGAAGCTGTTTAGCTCGCGCATTATCCCGTTCCGTGGTTCGTGGGTCGAGTTCACGCTCGACATCAACGACATCTGCTACGTCCACATCGACAAGAAAAAGAAGTTCCCGGCCACCGCGCTGCTCAGAGCTCTGGGTTACGGCACGAACGCTGAGGTCTTCCAGCTCTTCTACGATGTGACCGAGCTAAAGCTCACCGGTAAGAACGCGGTGGCGCTCGAGGACCTGGAAGGCAAGTCGGTCGCCGAGGAGTTCGTTGATCCGGAGACCGGTGAGATCATCATTGAGAACGGTTGGGAGATCGACGAAGACGTCATCGAGATCCTCCAGCGTTTGGTTCCCAAGAAGCTCAAGATTTACACGACGGACAGGGTCACGCCACGCGGCGACAGCCCGATGATCAAGAACACGATCAAGAAGGACCCGACGGACAGCGAAGAAGAAGCGCTCTATGCGATCTACTCGCTGCTGCGCCCGGGTGAGGCACCCAACGTCGAGACGGCCCGCGAAGCGTTAGAGCGGGTCTTCTTCAGCCCGAAGCGGTACGACCTCGGTCGCGTCGGCCGGTACAAGATCAATAGCCGCCTTGGCCTGAATTCACCGCGGAACCAGACGGTTCTGACGAAAGAAGACTTCATCTCGATCATCCGGCACCTCATTGAGCTCAACGAGGGCCGCGGCTACACAGATGACATCGATCACCTCGGGAACCGGCGCGTGCGTACGGTGGGCGAGCTCATCGCCAACCAGTTCAGCGTTGGCCTCAGCCGCATGGCTCGGTTGGTGAAGGAGCGGATGTCGATCAACACCGATCCTGAAAAGATCAACATCGACGACCTGGTAAACGCCCGGACGGTGTCCGCGGTCATTCAGGCGTTCTTTGGATCGTCTCAGCTCAGTCAGTTCATGGACCAGACGAACCCGCTCGCGGAGATGACGCACAAGCGTCGCTTGTCCGCGCTCGGGCCGGGTGGTCTTACGCGTGAGCGTGCGGGCTTCGAAGTTCGCGACGTTCACTATTCTCACTACGGCCGCATGTGCCCCATCGAGACCCCTGAGGGTCCGAACATTGGGCTCATTACGTCGCTCACCACCTATTCGCGGATCAACGATCTCGGCTTTGTCGAGACGCCGTACCGCCAGGTGAAGAACGGCAAGGTTACGACTCAGATCGAATGGCTGTCGGCCAACGAGGAAGAGGAAAAGCGCATCGCCCAGGCGAACGCGCCGCTCGATAACAAAGGCAATTTTGAGAACGAATACGTGCTTTGTCGTTCACGAGGTGACTTCCCGCTTCTGAAGCCCGAAGACATCGACTACATGGACGTGGCGCCGGACCAGTTGGTCTCGGTCGCTGCGGCTCTGATTCCGTTCCTAGAGCACGATGATGCCAACCGCGCGCTCATGGGCTCGAACATGCAGCGCCAAGCGGTGCCACTCCTCTACACGGACGCACCGCTCGTGGGTACCGGCCTCGAAGCCAAGGTAGCTTCGGACTCCGGTGCCGTGATTACTGCGCGCCGCGACGGGAAGGTGGTTCACGTTACGGCGGATGAAATCGTCATCGATACCGGCAGTATTACGCCGGGAAGTGGGGACCAGCCGCTGGCAAAGCTTGCCCAGTTCGACCGTTATCGGTTGAAGAAGTACTGGAGAACGAACCAGGACACCGCCATTAATCAGCGACCGCTGGTTCACATCGGCGAGGTTGTGAAGCCGGGTGACATCATCGCGGACGGTCCGAGTACCGACGCCGGTGAGCTTGCACTCGGAAAGAACATTGTCGTCGCGTTCATGCCGTGGTACGGCTCCAACTTCGAGGATGCCATCGTCCTCAGTGAGAAGTTGGTAAAGGACGACATCTTCACCTCGATCCACATCCAGGAACTCGAGCTGCACGTGCGGGACACGAAGCGGGGGATGGAAGAAATCACCCGTGAGATTCCGAACGTTGCTGAAGAGAGCCTGGTCGACCTCGACGAGCGCGGCATTGTGCGTGTGGGTGCGAGAGTCAAAGCCGGCGAGATCCTGACGGGTAAGATCACGCCGAAGGGTGAAACCGAACTCTCTCCTGAAGAGAAGCTCCTCACCGCGATCTTCGGTGAGAAGGCGAAAGACGTGAAGGATTCGTCCCTGCGCGTGCCCCCGGGCATGACCGGAACGATCATCGACGTCAAAATCTTCTCACGTCGGATCGACGATCCGCTCCTCGAGAAGGAGCATGGCGGGAAGATCGGTGATCTCCGCACGGCGGAGCGCGAAGAGATCCAGCGGATCACCGACGCGCGCGACGAAGAATTACGCAACGTCCTGCAGCGTCAGTCCGTGAGCTTGATGCTCAAGAAGGGCACGGTCGAGACGATCATGAATGAGGGCGACAAGCTGAGCAAGGACGTCATCGACGAGCTCAACTTCCGCAAGATCGACCTCTCGACGTTCAAGGTTCAGAACAAAGACGCCAGCGAGCGCGTTCGTCGTGTGGTGGATGAGGCTCAGACCCGCATCCAACGCGTGAAGGACAAGACCGAGGCCCAGATCGATAAGGTGTTCCAGCCGGACGAACTGCCCCCGGGCGTCGTTCAGCTGGTCAAGGTCTACGTCGCTGAGAAGCGGAAGATTTCCGTCGGTGACAAGATGGCCGGACGCCACGGGAACAAGGGCATCGTTGCCCGGATCGTCCCGGAAGAAGAAATGCCGTTCCTTCCAGACGGAACGCCGGTCGAGATCGTGCTGAATCCTCTAGGTGTGCCGTCGCGAATGAACGTCGGTCAGGTCTTGGAGACCCACCTCGGTTGGGCTGGTAAGGTCCTTGGCTTTGAAGCCAAGACGCCGGTCTTCCAGGGTGCGACAGAGAACGAAGTTGGTGCGCTTCTGAAGCTTGCCGGAATGAAGTGGGCCGAGGGTGCGCTCAAGCTGAAAGCGAAAGCCCCAGCTAAGAACGCCGACATCGACAACCTCGTCAGTGCGGCGAACGAGCTTCCGGTGATCATGGCCGGGAGTGACGAAGCCCGAGGTGATGGTGCTGGGCCTGGTCTGTACTCACACGGTATTGGTCAGTCGCTCGATGCGTATCTGTCGCTGAAGCTCAACAAGAAGCAACAGAAGTTCCTGGACGATCTCGTCGGATTCCTGATTGCCGCTGCGGGGGAACTGTCGGATCGCGAAGGCCAGAAGATGACGGATCTTTTCCCGGCGATTCAGAAATTGAAGGGGCGCTCCACGGTGAAGTCCGGACTGGACGACGCCGTTGTGGAACTCATGGAGTACGCAGAGATCCTCCCGAACGGGAAGATCTGGCTGCGAGATGGTCGGAGCGGACGCCGTTTCGACTTCCCCGTCACCGTGGGTGCGGTGTATATGCTCAAGCTGAGCCACTTGGTGGATGACAAGATCCACGCCCGCTCCATCGGACCGTACTCGCTCGTAACGCAGCAGCCGCTGGCCGGTAAGGCACAGTTTGGTGGTCAGCGCTTTGGTGAGATGGAGGTGTGGGCACTGGAAGCATACGGTGCGGCGCACACGCTCCAGGAAATCCTCACCGTGAAGTCGGACGACGTGCAGGGTCGCTCGAAGGTCTATGAGGCCATCGTGAAGGGCGACAATCTGCCGAAGCCGGGAATCCCGGAGTCGTTCAACGTCCTCGTGAAAGAACTCCAGGCTCTCGGCCTGAGCGTAACGCTCGGGGAGGCAGAGTAATGATCGATTTCCCTAGAACTCGGGATCAGGGTTCGTCCGACTTTGAATTCATCCAGGTGAAGCTTGCTTCTCCGGAAGAAATTCGCGGCTGGTCGTTCGGTGAAGTCATTAAGCCGGAGACGATCAATTACCGGTCGTTCAAGCCTGAGCGTGACGGACTCTTCTGCGAGCGGATCTTCGGACCGGTCAAGGATTGGGAGTGCCATTGCGGGAAGTTCAAGCGGATCCGTTTCCGCGGCCACGTGTGTGACCGTTGCGGCGTAGAAGTCACGCTGTCGAAGGTCCGACGTGAGCGGATGGGCCACATTGAGCTCGCCGTTCCGGTAGCGCACATCTGGTTCTTCAAGACGCTTCCGAGTCAGCTCGGTTACTTGCTCGGCATGACGCTGCGTGACCTTGAGAAGGTCATCTACTACGCGGCCTATGTCGTTACGAACCCGGGCAAGCAGGAGGTCGAATACCTCGACCTTCTCGACGAGGACGAGTACTACGACCTGCGCGTGAAAGCGCGGGACGAGGGTGACGAGACGTTCAAGGCCGAGATCGGCGCTGAGGGTGCGCGCACCCTCCTCAAGCTTCTCGATTCGCCGGAACGGAGAATCAAAGACCGGAACTCGGATGGTCGTGGACTCGACCGTCTGGCCGTCTGGCTTCGTCACGAGATTGCGACGGAGACGTCACAGCACAGAAAGAAGAAGAAGCTCAAGCGGCTCAAGGTCGTGGACGCCCTGCGGAATTCCGGTGAGACGCCGGACACGCGGAACCGTCCGGAGTGGATGATCTTGGATGTAATCCCGGTCATTCCGCCCGATCTGCGCCCGCTCGTGCCACTCGATGGTGGCCGTTTCGCGACGTCGGATCTAAACGATCTGTATCGCCGTGTAATCAACCGGAACAACCGCCTCAAGAAGCTGATCGACATGCGTGCTCCGGAGGTCATTCTCCGGAATGAGAAGCGCATGCTGCAAGAAGCAGTGGACGCCCTCTTCGACAACGGGCGTCGTTCCAAGGCGATCCGAGGTAGGGGCAAGCGCCCGCTCAAGTCGCTCAGCGACATGCTCAAGGGTAAGCAGGGCCGCTTCCGCCAGAACCTTCTCGGAAAGCGCGTCGACTACTCCGGCCGTTCGGTCATCGTCGTCGGCCCTGAGCTCAAATTACACCAGTGTGGTCTGCCGAAGGCGATGGCAATTGAGTTGTTCAAGCCATTCATCATCCATGAGCTCGAAAAGCGTGGTGAGGCCGAGACGGTCAAGCGCGCCAAGAAGATCGTGGAGAAGGCTGATCCGAAGGTCTACGAGGTCCTTGAGGACATCATTAAGGACCACCCGGTTCTGCTGAACCGTGCGCCAACGCTCCACCGACTCGGCATCCAGGCGTTTGAGCCGGTGCTGGTCGAGGGTAAGGCCATTCGGGTACACCCCCTCGTATGTGCGGCGTTCAACGCCGACTTCGACGGTGATCAGATGGCGGTGCACGTGCCGCTCTCGTTCGAAGCGCAGCTCTAAGCCCGCGTGCTCATGCTCTCTTCGAACAACATTCTTCTGCCGTCGAATGGCCGTCCGGTCGCCGCGCCGACGCAGGACATGGTCATCGGGCTGTACTACCTGACCAACCCAGGCCTGTATATTACAGAGCTGGAGCGGGCGGCTGGTGACTCCAAGGTGCCGAAGGCCCGTCGGGACACGGCAGATGAGGAGCTGAACAAGATCTTCGAAAGCGCACCGCGTTTCTCGACGTATGGTGAAGTCGAGATGGCGCTGGCGTCCGAAGTCCTCACGTTCCAGAGCCCGGTCTGGTACTGGGTCGGCGAGCAGTTCGGCGAGGAACAAGGCTATTGGGAGCGCACGGCAGCAGGCCGTGTGCTGTTCAACTCCATTGTTCCTGACAAACTCGGGTTCCAAAACCGCACGTTTGACAAGAAGGAACTCGGAGACATCGTCTTCGACAGCTTCGAGAACGCGGGCCTCGGCCGGACTACCGAGTTCTTGGATGATCTGAAGGACTTCGGATTCCGGTACGCCACTATGGGTGGAATCAGCGTTGGTATCGCTGACCTTGAGGTGCCGACTGAGAAGGCTGACATCCTGAAGGAAGCGGACGAGCAGATTGCACGCTTCCAGAAAGCTTACTCGAGCGGATTTATCTCCAACGGTGAGCGTTACAACAAGGTCATCGATACGTGGACGCACGCGAACAACGATGTTGCGGACGCCATGGTGCGCCACTTGGAGCAGTCGAAAGACGGCTTCAACCCGGTGTATATGATGATGTCCTCCGGCGCTCGTGGTAACCGAGACCAGATGCGTCAGTTGGCCGGTATGCGTGGCCTTATGGCCAAGCCGCAGAAGAAGCTGACTGGTGGAATCGGTGAGATCATCGAGTCGCCCATTAAGTCGAACTTCCGCGAGGGCCTTTCGGTGGTGGAGTACTTCATCTCCACCCACGGTGCACGGAAGGGACTGGCCGATACTGCGCTCAAGACCGCAGATGCTGGATACCTGACCCGTCGCCTCGTCGACGTGGCTCAGGACGTCACTGTCATGCACGAGGATTGTGGCACCATCCTCGGCCTGGAGATGACGGCATTGAAGGAAGGTGAAGACATCATTGAGCCGCTCATGGACCGCATCGTCGGTAACGTGGCGCTTGAAGATGTGTACGATCCCATCGATGGTGAGCTACTGGTTGAGGCCGGCGCGCTGATCGACGAGATCGCTTCGGAAGACATCGAGGAAGCGGGTCTTCAGATGGTGAAGATTCGCTCGGTGCTGACCTGTGAATCCCTGCGCGGTATTTGCCGCCAGTGCTACGGCCGCAACCTGGCGACCATGAAAATGGTCGACATTGGTGAGGCAGTCGGGATCATCGCCGCGCAGTCGATTGGTGAGCCGGGAACGCAGCTGACGCTGCGGACCTTCCACATTGGTGGTACGGCATCCCGCATCGCTGCACAGACAGAGCGTAAGTCCAAGATCGACGGTATCGTCGGGTTGGAGCGTGTCACGACCGTTGTCACGCCTGAAAAGGACAAGATCGTTACGTCTCGAGAGGGTGAAATCCTCTTGAAGACCAAAGAGGGTGCCATTCGGAGCCGCCTCGCGGTGCCGTACGGTGCTACTCTTTCGGTGGACGAAGACGCGTCTATCGATGCGGGGGACCTGCTCTTCAGCTGGGACCCGTACTCGGAGCCGATCGTCGCTGACTCGAAGGGTGTGATTCGCTTCGTCGACATCGTCGACGAGCAGACCATGCGCGAAGAGCTCGATGAATCCACCGGACGTCGTCAGATGACGATCATCGAGGATCGGGAGAAGAAACTCCACCCGACGATCCAGATTCTGAAGGACGCCAAGAAGGAAGAGAAGCTGCGTGAGTTCATCGTCCCGGTGGGCGCGCAACTGACGGTACGTGATGGAGAAGACGTCAAGCCGGGTGACACGATCGCGAAGATCAGTCGTGAGGTGTACAAGTCCCGAGACATCACCGGTGGTCTCCCGCGTGTTGCGGAACTCTTCGAGGCACGACGCCCGAAGGACCCAGCGGTTATCACGGAGATCGACGGTGGGGTCACGTTCGGGGGGATCAAGCGCGGTAAGCGTGAGGTGCACGTCACGCCGGAGACCGGTGAGCTGCGTACATATCCGGTACCGGTCGGGAAGCACATGCGGGTGCACGAGGGTGACCGAGTGCGGGCGGGTGACCGTCTGTCTGAAGGCCCCATCAACCCGCACGACATTCTCGCCATTAAGGGCCCGCGGGCGGTTCAGGAGTACCTGCTGAACGAAGTCCAGGAGGTCTACCGGCTTCAGGGCGTGAAGATCAACGACAAGCACATTGGAGTGATCGTCCGCCAGATGCTGCAGAAGGTCCGGATCACCGACGCTGGTGAGACGGTTCTGCTCGAGGGCGAGAACGTCGATAGAACTGAGTTCAGAGCGACGAACCAGAGGGCGATTGGGGACGAGGTTAAGCCTGCCCGTTCCGAGCCGCTCTTGCTGGGAATTACGAAAGCGTCTCTGACGACCGAGTCGTTCATCTCGGCGGCCTCTTTCCAGGAAACAACCCGAGTGCTCACCGACGCTGCCGTACGCGGCGCACGGGATGACCTCAAGGGCCTGAAGGAGAACATCATTATCGGCCATCTCATCCCGGCCGGAACCGGTGCACACCGGTACCAGGAGGTTGAGTTCATGGTCGAGCAGTCCTACTACGACGAGGAAATCATCCCACTCGGAGAGCCCGATGAAGAGCTCGCGGGGTTAGGGATGGGAGACGAATAGCGGACCAACATCCGCTAGGTAGGAATTTGTCGAGGGGCGCTCCGATGCTAGGGCGCCCCTCGCCGCTTTCTGGGGCCCTGGAGCACGTTGGCACAAAGTCCTTGTGTGCCCGCGTATAGGGGTTGGAATATTCAAGTACTGAACACGCCTTGGTTTCGCTCAGAAAAGACCGCCGTGGACTCCACCACGTCGAGCCACATTCCACTAGCACGCTCGAAGGGCCTCTTCGTCGAGCACCTTGATGACGAGACGCTGGTGTAGGACTTGAGCAACCATGAGGCGCACTGCCTGAACAAGGCGGCGGCCCACGTGTGGGGGATGGCGGGCGGCGAATACACGGTTGCACAGATTGCGGGGACACTCCCTGACGTGGGACCTCCTGCGGACGAGTCGATCGTCGCGGCATCCCTGGGGGAGCCTCACAGCCGCGGAGCTTCTAGTTGCGCCCGATCCGCCGAAGACGTGGACCCTTACACGTCGCCAGGCGTTGCCGGCGCTCGGCCTCGCAGGCGGTGCTTCACTGTTCCCGACGGTGGATTCGATTGCGGCGCCCTTGGCTAGCTCCGCGGCTTCGTGCGTCGATGCTTCCTACACTTGTATGCGCCCGCGTAAAAGCAAGGTCCGGGCCACGGTCTGCGGATCGTTCCAATGCAGTGTGGGACAACCGGTTCGGGACTGTTTCGCGTGCGTATGGGTACGAGAGGACACGAGACAAGATGGCCGATGCAGCCATCTTGACCGGCAAGGTTGGCGGGTCCCGGACAAGACGTCGGGCTGTGCCGGGGGTGCCACAAACGTGCGGCCGATGAGATTGGGAGGGGCCCGCTGGCACGACCGTTCGAGTCGCTGCCTAGGTATCTTGCCGGGGGCGAGACAGGAGTTGCGTGATCCACAGTGAATCGGGTCTCCACACCCGTTGACACCCCCCTAACCCGTTTCTACCTTTCCGTGCTGTAGATGGAACGGCACTTGGCAAAACAGCCGAGGAAGCCGACGCGCCGAGAGGCGCTTTTTTTCACGATTAGAACTGCAATGCCGACGATCAACCAGCTCGTGCGGAAGGGCCGCAAGGAAATCCGGAAGAAGAACAAAGCTCCGGCCCTGCAAGCTAATCCCCAGAAACGGGGTGTCTGCACGCGTGTGTACACCACGACCCCAAAGAAGCCGAACTCGGCGCTTCGCAAGGTTGCTCGTGTACGTCTTACGAACGGCTTCGAGGTGACGGCGTACATCGGTGGTGAAGGTCACAACCTTCAGGAGCACTCAATCGTGCTCATCCGCGGTGGCCGTGTTAAGGACCTTCCTGGCGTTCGCTACCACATCATCCGCGGTACGCTTGACGCCTCGGGTGTTGATGCCCGTCGGCAGGGTCGTTCCAAGTACGGCGCCAAGCGGCCCAAGTAAGGCAGATAGAATTAGATGAGTCGTCGTTCACGCGCAGAGAAGAGGGAGACTCCTCCCGATCCGCACTTCGAGTCCCGGGCTGTCACCAAGTTCGTAAACAACTTGATGCAGGACGGAAAGAAGTCCATCGCCGAGAAGATCTTCTACGATGCTTGTGAGATCATGGAGTCGCGTTCGGGTCAGCCCGGGTTGCAGATCTTTGAGCAGGCACTGACCAACGCCAAGCCCGCGCTCGAGGTTAAGAGTCGCCGCGTGGGTGGTGCGACGTACCAGGTGCCCATTGAGGTTCGCCCGGATCGCCGCACAGCCTTGGCAACTCGCTGGCTCATCGGGCATGCCCGGGGCCGGTCAGAGAAGAGCATGGCCGAACGGTTGGCCGCGGAGCTGCTTTCCGCGAGCCGCGGTGAGGGCACGACGATCAAGAAGAAGGACGACACGCATCGGATGGCAGAAGCGAACAAGGCGTTCGCGCACTACCGCTGGTAAGGGTCGGCTAGCTGGATCGCAGGCCCAGCGGGGTCGGCACAGACAATTTGGGACGCGATGGCCCCGTTCTTCGGGAACTGGGCCCTCTCCGATCGAAGGAGCGCGGACGACTGTCAGTCCCCATGGACTGCAGATAAGGAAGCCCGTGCTCCTTTTTTCACGTCCTACACAACATGAGAATGGAAGAAGGACCGAAATAGATGCCTAGAGAAACGCCACTGTCGAGACTGAGAAACATCGGCATCATGGCGCACATTGACGCCGGTAAGACCACGACCACGGAGCGCGTCCTGTTCTATACAGGTCGGGTGCACCGTGTGGGCGAGGTCCATGACGGTGCTGCTACCATGGATTGGATGGAGCAGGAGCAGGAGCGGGGAATTACGATCACATCCGCTGCCACCACCGCTCACTGGAACCGTTTCGACGCCGAATACCGAATCAACATCATCGACACACCTGGGCACGTGGATTTCACGGCCGAGGTGGAGCGCTCACTGCGTGTGCTTGACGGCGCGGTGGCGGTCTTCTGTGCAGTAGGTGGTGTAGAGCCGCAGTCCGAAACTGTGTGGCGTCAGGCAGATCGTTATCAGGTCCCGCGTATCGCGTTCGTCAACAAAATGGACCGCATCGGTGCGGACTTCATGAACGTGGTCGAGATGATGAAGGATCGGCTGGGCGCAAACGCTCACCCGGTTCAGTATCCACTCGGTGAGGGTGAGCTTTTCACTGGGCACATTGATATCGTGAGCCGTAAGTCACTCATCTATGAAGACGAGATGGGTGCGAAGTTCACCGAGGGCGATGTTCCTGACGCGCTCAAGGCCAACATCGAAGAGTTGCGCAACGCGCTCCTCGAGGCCGCGGTGGAGCATGATGACGACCTCATTGAGAAGTATCTTGCGGGTGAAGTGCTTTCGGACGAGGAGTTCCGTCACGCGATCCGGGCCGCCACCATCAAGGGTGTCATTTTCCCGGTCTTCTGTGGTTCTGCCTTCAAGAACAAAGGCGTGCAGCCGCTTCTGGATGGAGTCATCGACTACCTCCCGTCGCCGGTCGACGTCGAAGCGATTCAGGGGCACGTCCCGCAGAATGACGAAACGTTCGAGACTCGCGAGGCGAGCGACGATGCTCCCTTCGCAGCGCTCGCGTTCAAGATTGCGACGGATCCCTACGTCGGTAAGCTGACCTTCTTCCGCGTTTACTCGGGTGTCCTTTCATCGGGCAGCTACGTGTACAACGCGACGAAGGGCAAGCGTGAGCGCGTAGGTCGTATCCTGCAGATGCACGCAAACAAGCGTGAAGAGCGGTCTGAAGTCTATGCGGGCGATATCGCAGCTGCGATCGGCTTGAAAGACGTGAAGACGGGCGACACGCTGTGCATCGAGTCGGATCCGATCGTCCTGGAAGCCATGGACTTCCCGGAGCCTGTTATCGCTGTTGCGATCGAGCCCAAGACGAAGGTTGATCAGGACAAGCTGACGAATGGGTTGATCAAGCTGGCCGACGAGGATCCGACGTTCCGTGTGTTCACGGACCCGGAGACCAACCAGGTGATCATTTCCGGGATGGGCGAGCTCCACCTCGAGATCATCGTTGATCGTTTACGTCGCGAGTTCGGCGTCGAGGCGAACATCGGACGTCCGCAGGTTGCCTACCGCGAGACCATCCGGAACCGTGCCGAGAATGTGCACGGGAAGTTCGTACGCCAGACCGGTGGTCGTGGACAGTACGGACATGCTGTGATTCACATTGAGCCCGGTGCAACGGGGAGCGGCTTTGTCTTCGAGGACAAAATTGTTGGTGGCTCGATTCCGCGTGAGTACATCAGCTCTGTCGAGGCCGGTATCAAAGAGGGGCTCGTCGCTGGTGTGATGGCCGGATATCCGGTGATCGACGTGAAGGTTCAGTTGATCGACGGTTCGTACCACGACGTGGATTCAAACGAAATGGCCTTTAAGGTCGCCGGTGGTATGGCGCTCAAAGAGGGTCTGAAGAAGGCCAAGTCGGTCCTGTTGGAGCCGATCATGGACGTCGAAGTTGTGACTCCGTCCGACTACATGGGTGACATCATCGGGGACCTGTCGTCCCGCAGGGGCAAGGTCGGGGGTATGACCGAGAGGGCGGGCGCCCGCGTCATCGGCGCTTCGGTGCCGCTCGGTGAAATGTTCGGGTACTCGACCACGCTCCGCTCAATGAGTCAGGGCCGGGCCGTGTACACGATGCAGTTTGCGCACTACGAAGAGGTTCCGAAGTCGAAGGCGGAAGAGATCATGTCCGCCAACGGGGCCGACTGACCCCAAGGGTTATACGCACTTAACTGATCCAAGAGGACAGCGAACGATGGGTAAGGCACAATTCGAGCGGACGAAGCCACACGTCAACGTGGGCACGATTGGTCACGTTGATCATGGTAAGACGACTCTGACAGCAGCGATCACGATCACTCAAGCCAAGA
>Ga0115002_10004568_pt1 | contig 16693 bp, 14 predicted proteins | sample ArcticOcean_MG_C_8_FD_89576 | JGI IMG/M metagenome (GOLD analysis project Ga0115002, IMG submission 89576) | Marine microbial communities from western Arctic Ocean - ArcticOcean_MG_CB11_86 | ecosystem: Environmental > Aquatic > Marine > Oceanic | place: Arctic Ocean: Canada Basin | collected... | reverse complement strand
CGACCGGGTAGGCTCGCCGGGACACCCCGTGCAGGATCTGCTCCTCGACTTCCTGGACCACCTCAGGCTCAATCGCAACACGTCTGTTCATACATCAGCTGCGTACAAGAGCGACCTGTCTCAGTTGTTCGAGTTTTCCACGAGGCATCTTCAGAAGGCGGGTACGGTGCTGCAGCCGTCCGATCTGAATCTGGACCTGATTCGCGCGTACATGGCTGAGCTGCATCGTCTCGGCCAGTCACGCTCATCTGTCGCACGCAAGCTCTCCGCGCTTCGCACGTTTGTGCGTTTTCTGCGGAAGGAGGGACGGATCGAGACCGACCCGACGGTGCTGGCGGCGTCGCCTCGACGCGAACAGCGCGTGCCGACGCATCTCTCAATCGACGAGATGTCGCAACTGCTCGACGCGCCAGACGCCTCAAGCCCGCTGGGGCGCCGGGACTGCGCCATCCTCGAGCTGCTGTACGCATCCGGGCTGCGGCTGGGCGAACTCGTCGGGCTCGACATCGAAGACGTGAATCTCCGAGCACGAATCGTACGAGTGACTGGCAAGGGCGATAAGGAGCGGCTTGTGCCTTTTCACGCCAACGCGCAAAAGGCGTTGCGGGTCTGGTACACCGACCGCGCGTTGTTGCGCGCGCCCCGACGGCCGGGAGCCGGTAACACCAAGCCGCGAGGGCGCGTCCCGGGCACGGCGGCGCCACGAGGCTCGGCCTCCGCCGATCCGCTCTTTGTCAACGCGCGCGGTACGAGACTGACCGGTCGGAGTGTGCAGCGGCTCGTGGCGTGCTATGTGTCAGCGTGCAGCAGTCGCTTTGGCATTAGCCCGCATGCATTGCGCCATTCATTCGCCAGCCATCTGCTTCAGCGAGGCGCCGATCTTCGCGCCATACAAGAACTGTTGGGACACGTGCAGTTGTCAACGACGCAGCGCTACACACACGTCAATACGGCGCAACTACTGGAGGTGTATCGGAAAGCCCACCCGCGGGCGAAGCGGAAGAAATAGCGCAGACTTCATGAGCTCGTAGCGCCCGCGTACACGACCGCGGTACCAGGTGGGAGCGAAATCCGCGCTAGTCGACTGGGCCGCCCCTCTACGGACGCCTAAGCGCTAGCCTGCATGGCTGATTCCACCGGTGCGTGTGCCTGGCGCCCACGGGGCAGTTCGATACCCATGACCTTGATCTTGTAGTTCATAACGCGTGGGCTGATCGCGAGCATTTCGGCTGCATCCTTCTGCACCCAGTTCGAGATCTTCAGCGCTTCGATGATCGCCATGCGCTCGATGTCTTCAAGAGGGATACCGTTCGGCGGAATCCTGATGATGGACGATGTCTCTCGAAGCGAGCTGGACGTCGCGCTGTCTCCGAGCCGCAGGTCAGCAGCGGAAATGCGGGTCCCGTCGGCAAGCAACATCGCGCGCTCGATCGAGTTCTCCAGCTCTCGGATTTTGCCTGGCCACTGGTACCGCATCATCAGCTTCAGTGCGTCCGGTTCCAGCACAGCCGTCTTCTTCTTCAGCTCACCCGAGAATCGCTTGATGAAGAACGCCGCGAGCGCTGCGACGTCTTCCTTCCGCTCGCGGAGGGGTGGCATCTCGATCGCGACGACATTGAGTCGGTAGTACAGGTCGTCACGGAACGTCCCGGCCTCCACCATGCTTGTCAGGTCGCGATTCGTGGCGGCGATCAGTCTGACGTCAACTTTCATCGTGCGTGTGCCGCCCAACCGCTCGAACTCATGCTCTTGCAGCACACGAAGGATCTTGGCCTGCGTGTTGGGGCTCATGTCGCCGATTTCATCCAGGAACAGCGTGCCCCCGTCGGCCTGCTCGAAGCGGCCGACACGCTGTTTGTCAGCGCCGGTGAAGGCGCCTTTCTCGTGTCCGAAGAGTTCAGACTCCAGCAGGTTCTCTTGGAGCGCGGCGCAGTTGACCTTGATGAAGTTCTTGGTCGCGCGGTCTGAGTTGTGATGCACCGCGCCCGCGATCAATTCCTTGCCGGTGCCGGTCTCACCACGCACCAGGACGGTGGCGTTGCTTCTGGCCACCTTGCGAACCACGCCGAGCACGTTGGCCAGCGCGCCGCTCGAGCCGATGAAACGGTCGAAGTCGTAGATGCCGCCCTGCGCGTGGCGGAGATAGTCGATCTGATGCTGCATGCGGCGCATCTCGAGCGCTTTGTCGATCTTGGCCTCCATCTCCTCGACTTCAAACGGTTTCTGGACGTAGTCGAACGCGCCGGACTTCATCGCCTCGACCGCCGTGGAGATCGAGCCGAAGGCGGTCATGACGATGACTGACGTCGACGGGTGCAGGGCCTTGGCGGTCTTGAGGACGTCCAGGCCTGTGCTCCCGCCCATCTTCAGATCACTCGCCACGATGTCGAAAAAGCCCTCGTGGAGCTTCTCGATCGCGATGTTGCCGTTGGCTGCTTCCTCGACGTCGTGCGAGGCTTTGGCCAGCGCCTGCGCGAGGCCTCTGCGCAGTGAGTCGTGGTCGTCTGCGGTCCCATGTCATGTCCCCTCTTCGTTGCCGCGGACCGGCAACGTGGCGCGAATTTGCGTCCCCTGCCCTTGTGCCGTCTGTAAATCGATACTGCCGTCATGCGCGTCCACGATCCGGCGAACGATCGCGAGGCCCAGGCCGGAGCCTCGGGTCTTTGTCGTGAAGAACGGGTTGAACACCCGGTCAGCCACGTCCTGCGGCATGCCGGGGCCGTCGTCGGTAAACGTGACCACGACCGCGTCTCGCCCCCCGGATTCCCCCTTTAGCACGACGGTCTGTGCCGCGATCGCGACGTGGCCTCTGCCTTCCATCGCCTCAAAGGCGTTCATTAGCAGATTCGTGAACACCTGCGTGAGTTGATACTGGTCACCTTGAATCAGCGGCAGTGTGTCGGGCAGCTCAACCTTCAAATGGATGTCGCCCCATCGTGCCTTGGTGTCGGCAAGCTGCACCGCCGAGCCGACGGCCTCGGCGACAGCAGTACGCTCGACTTGTAGCCGGATCGGCCGAACGAACTCGAGGGCTTCCTGCACGATGGCGTTGGCCATCTTGGTCTCGTTGATGATGTCGGTCAGTACCGATTGAGCCTCCGGGACGTTGGTCAGCTTGCGCCGGAGTAGTCCTGCCATGATTTCGATGGCGGCCAGCGGGTTCTTGACTTCGTGTGCGATGGCTGCTGCCATCTCGCCGAGCGCGGCCAGCCTGTCCCGCAGTCGTTCTCGTTCCTCAAGCTGCTCGACTCGAGTCAGATCCTTGAAAAACATCGATGCGCCGACGACAGCACTTGCGTCGTCATGGACAAGTCCCAGCGTGTAGCCGATGACCTTGCCCGACGGACGGAGGTGCAGTTCTGCTCGGTTGGGCAACTGGTGCAGATCGAACACGTTGTTCAGCAGTCGCACGACTTCCGGGTGAGCGCCCAGTACTTCGTCCACCGACCGACCGAGGTCGGAAGGGTCAGGCGAGATGTCGAAGATTCTATAGGCCTCTTCGTTGATGAGCGTCAGCTCGCCTTCCCGCGTCAGTGTCAAGGCGCCGTTCCGCATGCCCGCCACGATGTGTCGGAAGAACGCGTCGTTCGCGCCTTGGGAGACGGACGAGCGAACGTTGGTGCGCTCTGCGTTCGCTGGTTCAGCCAGCCGCACGGGTGCTGCCTACCTGTTCGTCTTGGGGCGCGATTTGGCCATGTACTGCTACTGTCTTCACGCTGCTGACAACGCAAGACCCGTGCCCCATCTCAGTGACACGAAAATCCAAGAAACTCCAATGAAACCTGGCGTCTGCGGTCAGGAGGATTACACTCTGATTACGATTATGTAATTTCAGTGTATTTTTGGATGCGTCGTGGCAGGCGTAGTCAGGATTCGGAAGCGTGCGCTTGCAGCGCTTCCCACCGTGCGATCAGATCGCCCACGTCCCACATCAGCGTCTTGTGACGATCGATCGTGGCGTTGGCGGCGGCCGGGTCATCGTAAAAACCCTCGGCGCCCATCTCGGTTTCGAGGTCTCGCACTTGCCCTTCGCGCTCGGCAATGCGGGATTCCAGCTCGGCAATGCGTTTTCGCAACGAGTCTGCGGCACGACGCTGGTGACGGCGGTCGGCCTCGGCGCGTTTACGGTCCTTGTGGGCCCCTCCGGCGTCGGGACCCGTCTTGTGTGCACCTGGCTTCAGGCCTTGGGGTGTAGGTGCCGCCTTGGATGTGGGCTTCCTGGCCAGGGTCTTCGGGGTCCCTGTTTCCTGGGAGGCGGGCGGGCTGTCCTTGTGCTCTTTGTGCCACAGAAACTCAGCGTAGGTGCCCGGGTAGACGGTCCCTTCGCCATGACCGACTTCGATGATCTTTGTCGCGAGCCTCTCGACGAAATACCGGTCGTGCGACACGATGATGAGGGTGCCTCCGTAGTCCTCGAGCGCGTCCAGCAACACGTCTTTCGAGTCCAGATCAAGGTGGTTCGTCGGCTCGTCCAGCAGCAACGTGTTGGACGGACGCAGCAGCATGCGCGCCACTGCCAGCCGCGTGCGTTCCCCGCCCGACAGCACAGCGGCCTTCTTGTACACGTCGTCACCGGAGAAGAGGAACCCACCGAGGATGTTGCGGATCGCCGGCACCATGCTGTGCGCCGAGCCCGCTTCAAGCGTTTCGTACACAGTCAGCGCGGGATCGAGACGGGTCGCCTCGTCCTGGGCGAAGTATTCCATGACGACCTGATGGCCAGTCGTGCGCGTGCCGCCGTAGTCGGGTTCTTCGCCAGAGAGCACCCGCATGAGCGTGGACTTACCGGAGCCATTCGGCCCGACCAACGCAATGCGATCGCCCCGCTCGATGTGCAGATTGAGATCGCGGAAGACGGCGAGATCGCCGTACGCTTTCTGAAGATGCTCCAACTCAAGAACGATACGGCCACTCTTGGCGCACGACGGGAACGTGAAGTGGATGCGCTTACGCTCAGGGGGGACCTCGATCGGGACGACCTTTTCAAGCTGTTTGATTCGACTCTGCACCTGGGAGGCTTTTGTCGCCTGGTAGCGGAAGCGGTCGATAAACATCTTGACGCGCGCGACCTCTTCGTCCTGGTCCCGCTTGGCCTGCCGGAGCCGTTCGAGCATGGCGTCCCGCTGCTGGACGTACTTGCTGTAGTTGCCCACGTAGTCGGTGAGCGTGCGGAGGTTGAGATCGGTGATGCGAGTGACGACTGCATCGAGAAAGTAGCGGTCGTGTGAGACAAGAATGACGGCGTAGGGATAGGCTGAGAGATAGCCTTCAAGCCAGTTGCGCGCGTCGAGGTCGAGATGGTTCGTCGGCTCATCCAGCAGCAGCAGGTTCGGTCGGCCGAGCAGGAGCTTCGCCAACGCAATTCGCATCTGCCAGCCGCCGGAAAAGGTATCGGCCGGACGATTCGCGTCATCTTGGTCGAAACCCAGGCCCCGCAGTACCGTGGCGACCCGGAGATCGATGTTGTAGCCGTCCGAGAGCCTGAAGCGATCCTGTAGCTCGCTGTACCGGTCGAGCATCGCATCGTGTTCGGCCGCCGGTATCGAGGCGTCACCGAGCCGATGCTCGATGTCGTGCATTTCGTTCTTGAGATCAAGGAGCGGCTGGAAGGCACTGCTCGCCTCTTCGAAGACCGTACGACCGGTATGACTGAGGCCGTCCTGCGGGAGATAACCGATCGTGACGCTCGCGGGCGTGACCACGGCGCCGGAATCTGGTTCTTCGTCGCCGGCCAGCAGCTTGAGCAATGTGGTCTTGCCGGCACCGTTGGGCCCGCAGAGACCGACACGCTCACCGTCGCCAATTTGCCACGTGAGCCGATCGAGCAGCACCCGATCGCCGAACGATTTCGTGAGATCAGAAAACTGGATCAACGAGCCGAAGGGGCGCCGAGGGCTTTGCTGGCCGCTGAGAGGACATCAGGCACGCCGAACGGTTTCAGCGGGTAGCTCGCGACGCCCAGGTTCAGCGCCTCGATGGCACTGGACTCGCTCGAGAACCCGGTGACGATGATGACCGGCAGATCCGAGCGTAGGCGCCTGGCCTGGCGAACGAGCGTGAGCCCGTCCATGCCCGACATCTTGAGGTCAGCCACGAGGAGGTCGTATTCGGACGAGCGGAGCAGCCCAAGCGCGGTGCCGCCGTCGGCCGCGGTGTCGACGTCGTATTCGGCCAGCGCAAGCGTCTTTTGGAGGAGGTCGCGGATACTCGCCTCGTCGTCCGCCACGAGCTCGCGCATCCGGCCCCGCTGGGCGTGGGTGACTGAGGTCGGCATGACCGGCCCGGTGCCCTGGGAGTCGAGCCAAGCATCGATGTCCGGCTTTCGAAATCGCCACTGGCGACCCACGCGAACGGCGGGAATCTTACCGGCCTTGATCAGCCTGTAGACCGTAAGGAGGTTGACCTGGAGGTATTCAAGGACCTCCTCTGTCGTGAGAAATACCTCGTTGGCTGAGCGTGTCAACATCAAAACCTGTCCGATTCTAGCGTGTTTGCCACTCAGGTGAACGTTTTCCGTGAGGAAATTTGCACACTGTTTCGTCGTAGGATCGAATGAGGGGCAAGCCGGAAAGCGCCGACCGCCGTCTTACCCGGTGAATTGGACACTGCATCGATGACGTGGACCGACGAGGATCTCGTTTCCCGTTCGAGGGGCGGGGACCTTGAGAGCTTCAACCAGCTCATCCTCCGATGGGAGCGGCCGATTTACGCGTTTGCGTACCGCATCATCGGCCGGGAAGAAGACGCGCGAGACGTGTGCCAGGAAACATTCCTGCGTGCCTTCCGCTCATTGCCGGGCTTCAAGGGCCAGGCGAAGTTTTCTTCGTGGCTGTACCAGATCGCCATGAACCTGTGTCGGGATTGGATGCGTCGGCAGCGGCGCGCCCCGACAGTCCAGATGGCGGAAGGGGCCGATCCGGCGGAGCTGGCCGCTGAGGGAGGGCCGGTCGAGTCAATTGAAGACCTCGTTGCGCGTAGAGAACTGAGCGCCGTTGTTGAAGAGGCGATGGCGCTGTTGCCAGAGGAGCAGCGAACGGCGATCGTCCTGAAGGAGTACCACGGCATGACGTTTCAGGAGATCGCGACTCTGCAGGGGTGCCCCCTCAGTACGGTGAAGACGCGGTTGTACCAAGGCCTGAGCGTGTTGCGGCGGCATCTTGAGAAGGATGGGCGCGCGCCCCAGCTGGTGACACGAATATGACAGAGAGATTTCAATGTGGAGACAACGCGGCACTTGTCAGCTACCTGTATGACGAGTGCGACCCGGCTGACCGCGAGGTGATTTCGACGCATGTCTCGCTCTGCGGCGCATGCGCTGCGGAACTGGCGGCACTGCAGTCGGCGCGTACGCACCTCGCGTCATGGACGCCGCTGGAAGCGGAGCTCGGCTTTCAGGTTGTCGGCGCGCGGGAGTCAGGATCGCGATTGCCAGCCCCCAGCAGGGTTGAGTCAGTGGCTGGGGGACTGGAAGTGCCACGGCCATCCGGATCCTGGTGGCGTCAACCCATGCCAGCGTGGGCCCAAGCGGCGGCCGCCTGTCTGCTCTTTGCCGTCGGCCTGTGGCTCGGTGTGATGCGCGGTACGCCTGGGGCACTCCCAACAGGGTCGGTTTCCGATATCTCGACTTCAGTCGAGGAGCCGGCTGCGACGATGGCCGGCGCGTCGGCCAGCACCGCGTCTGTCAGTACAGCGTCGACCGGCATAGCGTCGACCGGCACCGCGCCCACACCCACACTTGCCGCTTCTCGTGCGGAGTTGGAAGCACTTGACCGTCGCCTCAGCGCCGAACTGACGGCGCTGCGGGCTGAGACGGCCAGCGCGGTGACGGCGGCGTCGCCCGGGACATCGGAAGAACAGATGCTGGCCCGTGTGCGTGTGTTGCTCGAAGAAAGCGAGCTGCGGCAGCAGCAGGAACTGGCCTTGCGCACGGCCCAAGTGGTGAGGGACTTTGACTCGCAGCGGCAGGTAGATCTGGCGCAGATTGAGCGTAACCTCGACCAGATTGATGGGCTGACTGGAGCGGAAGTTCGGGAACAGCGTCAGATGCTGAATTATCTGATGCGCGTATCTGAGCAGCGGTAGTCGCGGGCGAGGCAGTCGATGATCGTTGGGCACAGAAAACGAGGAGCGCCGGTGCTGACACGCTGGGTTGTTGCCGTCGTGGGCGTGGTGGGGCTGACGGCAGGAGCGGGCGCGCAGGCGCCGGCTGCTAGCGGTGTTCCAGAGGCGGTGAGGGCTCGCCAGAAGATCTTCATGATGGAGGGGGTACTCGAGCGCGCGGTGCAGCTCGGTGTCGACAACCTTCGTCGCAGGGTTGGTGCGGTGATACCTGACGACACGCTATTGCAGGGAGGCGCGCCAGTCGTGCGTGGCTTTCGCCTAGAGGGATACGGGCTTTTCTTTGACGTTGAAGTGCCAGCCCTGCGGCGCAGCATCGCCTGGTCGCTGCGGACGATGAATCAGACGGGCATGGCGCTGGCGCAGGACCTGGCGCAGATGCGAGCTATTCTGCAGGCGATTGTGGACCCGGACGCCCGCGCCGAGTTCGATCGTACGCTGCTCAGAATTCAGCGACTGATGGGGACAGCTCCTCAGGTCACTGATGGCGGTGCCTCGCGTGGTCAGGTTGTGGTCGCACAGGCAGTGCCTGAAATTGCGACATCGGCGGTTGACTCACAGCTGCTGAATGATCCAGGGGGTGCCTACACGCAGGAGGTGCAGGCGGCCCTCTTGGACGCCATCGTTGAGAACAGCGGCCCGCTGGTAATCGAGGACGACCAATGGCTCACGATCGCGGCGCGCGACAACGCGCCAAGTAGTTCCCTGATGACGGGCGACCCGGACGTCACGACGCTGGTACTTCGCGTCTCAGGAGGTGACTTGAATGCGTTCCGCGATGGACGCCTGACAGCCGAGCAGGTGCGGTCGAGCGTCCAGGTGAGCGAGTTCTGATCCTGTACAATCGCCGCATGACTCGACGACTGGCGCTCCCGTTGCTTGCTGCCGTGTTGCTGGTGGGTTGCGAATCTCGTGACGTGGCTATGGATCTGAGGATCATCGACGGACGTACAGGCTGGTACGACGTTGGAGTGCAGGCCGACGGCGACAACAAGGTTGTGCCAAGCGTCGCCTTTGCGCTGGAAAACGTTTCGGAGAGTGACATTGCCAGCGTGCAGTTGAATGCCGTGTTCAGGCGGGTCGGTGATGAGACGACCTGGGGTGAGCACTTCGTCCGTGGGATAGACGCTGACGGTCTTGCGGTAGGCGCAAGCACAGACAGCATTGTCCTGCGATCGACGCTGGGTTACACCGGTCCCCAGACTCGCGACCAGATGCTCTTGAACCAGCAGTTCGTAGACGCCACGGTCGAGATTTTCGGGAAGCACGGCCGCAGCATGTGGACCAAGATGGCCGAGTTTCAGATCGAGCGAGCACTGCTCACCGAGGAGTGACGCAGGTTCGCTGACGCAGTCCTCCCGACAGTCTCCCAAGTGACCGCAGCTATGCCGACGGCGCCGTCTTTGGATCGCCGTCTCGGGCCCTTCGACGCCGCTGCCATCATCGTTTCCAACGTCATCGGCGGCGGCATCTTGTTTGTCCCTCCCCAGATCGCCGCATCGGTGCCCAGCGCGCTGCTGTTTCTGTCGACGTGGGTGGCCGGAGGGCTGCTGGCGTTCTCCGGCGCGATGGCGTACGCGGAGCTTGCGGCGCTGCGGCCGCGTGCGGGCGGCGAGTATGTCTATCTTCGCGCCGCGTTCGGTCCACTCGCGGCATTCCTCACAGGCTGGACGTCGTTCATTGCCGGTTTTTCTGGCGCTATCGCGACGAGCTCCGTCGTGCTGGCGTTTTACCTCGGGCGTTTCATCCCCGCGGCCGCCAACGCCACGCCGTTCCTGTCGTTCCCGGTCATTCCTGGCGTCGTCGTGTTGGACGTGTCGGCTCAGAACGTCGTGGCGATTGCCGCGATTATTGGCATGGCGTGGATTCATCTGCGCGGTGTCGGGCCCGGCCGCATCGTGGGCGACATTCTCGCGGTGTTGAAGGTGACAGCGTTCGTGCTGTTCATTGCTATCGGGTTTTCGTTCGGCGAGGGCGAGGCGAGCAACCTTGTGCAGACGGCGGCCGTCGCGCCGGGGAACTGGCTGTTGGCGCTGATTCCCGTGATGTTTGCGTACTCGGGGTGGAACGCGGCGTCGTACGTCGCCGAGGAAGTCCGAGACCCTGGCCGCAACGTGCCACTGGCTCTGGCCATGGGTGCCGGTGCGGTGATCGTGATCTATCTCTTCCTGAACGCGTTGTATCTCTACGTGCTGCCGGTGAGTGAACTGGCCGCCGTCAATGGCTCCGTGCTCGATGTGATCGCGGATCGATTGCTGGGCAGCGTTGCTGGAGACGTGATGGGCATCGTGTCGGTCATCAGTCTGCTGGCGGGCATCAGCGCAATGACGTTTGCGGGTCCGCGGGTGTATTTTGCGATGGCACGCGACGGTCTGTTTTTTCGTCGCGCCGCGCAGGTTCACCCCAGGTATCGAACGCCGGCTGTCGCCATCGTGGCGCAGGCGGTGTGGAGCTCGGTGCTGGTGCTGACCGCGCAGGCGGACACGCTGCTCACGTACACGGGCTTTGCCATCATTCTGTTTTCCGGCGTCGCGGTGGTTGCACTGTTTGTGCTGAGGGCTCGCCAGCCAGACGCCGAGCGCCCGTTTCGTGCCTGGGGCTACCCGATTGTGCCGGGCGCCTACGTTGTGGCGAGCGCCTTGATTCTGATGAATGGCTTGTATACCGCACCGGGTCCCACAGGTGCTGGAGCGCTCGTCATCCTCTGCGGTATTCCAATCTACCTGTGGTGTGCACGTGGCAACGCTGTCGGAGACGGTGCGGCGCCGAGCCCATGACGTGCCCGGCGGGGCGCTCTCAAGGCATACTGGCATGGTGATTCATGCAACGACCATTCTCGCCGTGCGCCATCAGGACCGGACCTGCCTGGCTGGTGACGGCCAGGTGACGTTCGGGACCACGGTGCTCAAGCATGGGGCGCGAAAAATCCGCCGACTGTACAACGAGTCCATCTTGGCCGGGTTCGCGGGTTCGGCGGCGGATTCGTTCGCGTTGTTCTCGCGGTTCGAGTCGAAGCTCGAGCAGTACCGGGGCAACCTCGAGCGCGCCTCCGTGGAGCTGGCGCGCGACTGGCGGACCGATCGCCTGCTGCGGAAGCTAGAGGCGATGATGATCGTTGCCGACGGCACGTCCACGTTTCTGCTGTCTGGCACAGGGGATCTGATCGAGCCCGATGACGGCATCGTCGCCGTCGGGTCAGGCGGTCCGTACGCGATGGCCGCAGCGCGGGCGCTCGCGCGTCACAGTACGCTCGACGCGAGGCAGATCGCCGAAGCGTCCATGTCCATCGCCGCCGACGTGTGCATCTACACCAACTCGCGCGTCACCATCGAAGAGATTTAGCCGAGAGATGCCGATCCTTCTTCCCGAGCGCAGCACCAGCGCGGTCCATTCCATGACGCCTCGCGAAGTGGTCCGTGAGCTGGACAAATACGTGATCGGCCAGGCGAAGGCCAAGCGTGCCGTGGCGATCGCACTACGGAATCGTATTCGCCGCCAGCGGCTGGCCCAGGAGATGGCTGACGAGGTCACGCCAAAGAACATCCTGATGATCGGGCCGACCGGTGTCGGCAAGACCGAGATCGCGCGTCGGCTCGCCAAACTTGCCCAGTCGCCATTTATCAAAGTCGAGGCGTCCAAGTTCACCGAGGTCGGCTACGTCGGCCGGGACGTGGAGTCGATGATTCGCGATCTGGTTGAGCTGTCAGTTGAGATGGTTCGCTCGGAGAAATCAGAGGAGGTGCAGGCGAAGGCGAGAGAAGCTGGTGAGGAGCGTTTGCTCGATCTCTTGCTGCCGCCAACACGGTCGCCCACGGCGGGTGAGGACCCCGCTGCGCTGCGTGAGCAGGCAAGCCGCACCCGCGCGCGTATCCGCGAGCAGCTCCGGGATGGCCGCCTCGACAGCCGTATGGTGGATCTTGAGGTGCGCGACAGTGGCCTGCCATCGCTCGAAGTGATTTCGGGGAACTCCGTCGAGGAGATCGGCGTCAATCTGAAGGACGTGATGGGCAACATGTTCCAGGGGCGCACCAAGACGCGTCGGCTGGCGGTCCCGGACGCGCTCGTACACCTCGTCGCTGAGGAGCAGGCCAAGCTGGTAGACATGGAGGCAGTGGGCCGCGATGCGGTCCGGCGTGTCGAACAGGCCGGTATCATTTTCATCGACGAAATCGACAAGATCGCGAGTCGTGACGCGTCTGGAGGCTCCGGCCATGGTCCGGATGTCAGCCGCGAAGGCGTGCAGCGTGACATCCTGCCGATTGTCGAAGGCACGGTGGTCAAAACGAAGCATGGCATGGTGAGGACCGACCACATTCTCTTCGTTGCCGCTGGGGCGTTTCATGTGTCCAAGCCGTCCGATCTCATTCCGGAGTTGCAGGGACGGTTTCCGATCCGAGTGGAGCTCGAGGCGCTGACACGCGACGACTTTGTGCAGATTCTGACCCAGCCGAAGAACGCACTGGTCGCTCAATACATCGCTCTGATCGGCACCGAGGACGTTGCCCTGTCGTTTACGCCGGGCGCCGTGGAGCGCATCGCTGATTTCGCGGGGCGCGTCAACGAGATCACGGAGAACATCGGCGCCAGGCGCCTTCACACCGTCATGGAACGTTTGCTTGACGAACTGTCATTCGATGCGTCGGAGCTCGGTGGACAGTCGGTCACCATCGACGAGGCGTATGTTGAGCGCATGCTCGCCGAGATCGTGAAGAACGAGGATCTGTCCCGCTACATCCTCTAGTGTTCAACCGGTCCACCGGCTACTTCAGACAAAGTCGTCGGTTAATGCGATCGTTGCTACAAAATGGTAAGGGTGTACAATTCTGACGATGGCGGCGAAAACTCGTGCGACCGTGAGCACCGCGACGCGGGACGCTCGTCGACTGTCGACGCTGCTCGAGATTAGCCAGGCCCTGTCGGGCACGCTCAACCTGAAGTCCTCCGTCCAGCGATTGCTCGGTATTCTGGTGCGTCACCACGGCGTGGTACGCGGCATGGTGACGTTGCTGCGCGACGGCGAGCTGCATGTGGAAGCGGCAGAGGGCTTCGATGATCGCGCGCGGATAGTGCGCTATCGGCTGGGCGAGGGAATCACAGGCCAAGTCGTTGAGAGCAATAGACCGGTCGTCGTGCCGCGCGTCAGTCAAGAGCCCGCGCTGCTCAATCGCGCGGCCCGGCGCCGAGATGCGTCGCGTCAGGAACTCAGTTTCGTCTGCGTGCCCATCATGCTCAATCGCGCTGCCGCTGGCGCGCTCGCCGTGGACCTGCGCTACAGGCCGGAGCGAGATTTCGATAGCAGCGTCAAGTTTTTTGGCATCGTCGCCTCGATGATCGCGCAGGCGGTGCATATTCAGCGGCAGGTCGAAGACGAGCGGCGGCGCCTCCTCGACGAGAACACGCATCTTCGGCAGGAACTGCGTGAGCGGTACGACTTCTCCAACATCATCGGCACGAGCGGACCCACGCGGCAGATGTACGAGCAGGTGGCGCAGGTCGCCCAGACCAACACGACTGCGCTGATTCGTGGTGAGTCAGGCACTGGGAAGGAGTTGATCGCCCACGCGATTCACTACAACTCGCTCCGCGCCAAGAAGCCATTCGTTAAGGTCAGTTGCGCGGCGTTGCCAGATACGCTCATCGAATCGGAGCTGTTCGGGTACGAAAAGGGGGCGTTCACCGGCGCGACCAACAGGAAGAAGGGGCGTTTCGAGCTGGCTGAGGGCGGAACGCTTTTCCTTGATGAGATCGGCGACATCAACCCGAGCACGCAGGTGAAGCTTCTGCGCGTGCTCCAGGAGCGCGAGTTTGAGCGTCTGGGAGGGACCGACACGGTTCGCGTGAACGTGCGGATTGTGGCGGCCACGAACAAGGACATGGAGCAGGCGATCGCGGACGGCACGTTCCGTGAGGATCTCTACTATCGTCTCAACGTCTTTTCGATTTTTGTGCCTCCGCTGCGCGACCGCAAGACAGACATGCTGCTGCTTGCCGATCATTTCCTGGAAAAGTTCTCCCGCGAGCACCGCAAAGTCATTCGACGGATTTCCACACCAGCCATCGATATGCTGATGAGCTACCACTGGCCCGGAAACGTGCGCGAACTCGAGAACGCGCTGGAGCGCGCGGTGTTGGTCTGTGATGGCGCGGTGATACATGGTCACCATCTGCCTCCGTCGCTGCAGACAGCAGATGCCTCAGACACCGTGACGCGGGTGTCTCTCGGCGACGCCGTCGCGGCCTATGAGCGGGACCTCATTCAGGACGCCCTGAAGACGACACGAGGCAACCGTGCGAGGGCAGCGCGCTTGCTGGACACCACGGAGCGTATCCTCAACTACAAAGTGCGCGGCTACCAGATCGACGCTCGTCGGTTCAAGTCGGCGGAGGTCGTGAAGCGGGACGTGGGGCCATCCGAGGCATGACGCCCCACGAGACCAGATACGTCACGATAGTGGCCGTCGTGGTGGCGCTGTGCGCCGCAGGCTGCGGCAAGAAAGGGCCCCCGATGGCGCCGTTCGTGCTGATTCCTGGCCCCGTCGAAACGATCACAGCGTCGCGGGCTGGTCGTGACGTGTTCGTCACGCTGACCGTTCCATCGGCCAACATTGACGCGTCGCTTCCGATCAACATCGGAAGGATTGAGGTGTTCGGCTACACGGGAAGCGTGGCACCGACGCCGGCCAGGTGGGCTGAGCTTGGCTCCCTCGTTGCCACGATTCCGGTTGTGATGCCACCGACGGGTGAAGGCGACGCGCCCACGCCGCCTGGGAGTGTCACACCCGGGGCAGCGCTGCCCGGAGCTGGGGTGACCATCGTCGATACCCTCACGCCGGACGAACTGGTTCAAGGGCCGGTTGCCGTCGTCGATCCACAGCGGCTTGAGTTCGCGCCGCTGCCGGTGGTGGGCGTGCCGCCGCCCACGGTCCTCCGACGTTTTTACATTGCCGTTCCGTTCAGTCAGCGCGAGCGTCCAGGTCCTCCGGGCACGCAGGCCGGACTGGTGCTGACGAGATTGCCCGACCGACCTTCCGAGGTGCGCGCAAGCTACGCCCCGGAGGCTCTGTCGCTGACCTGGGAGCCGTCGGGAGGACTGTTGGGATTTCTCCTCGACCAGCCTTTGGCAGCCGAACTCCTTCCGTTCGGCGCGGTGGCTCCGGCCCGCACGGCGCTGGCCCAGCCTGTGGACGCGTCAGTTCCGCCGGGACCGACCACGTACAACGTGTACCGGACGAGTGCCCCCGACCCACTTGTGCTGCAGCCCTTAGCGCCGACGGCGGCGTCTGCACAGGCTTCCGTGCCGATACCACTGAATCCTGCGCCTCTCGCCGCGACTGCGGCCACCGACGATGTGGAGTTTGGCAGGCCGAGGTGTTACACGGTGCGCGCGCAACGCGGCGCTGTGATGAGTGCGCCGTCGCCGTCCACCTGCCTGACGCCGATTGATGTGTTCCCGCCAGTGGCCCCGGTGGGCCTCGCCGCGGTTCCCTCGGAAGGCGGCATCAGTTTGATCTGGGAACCGAGTACCGAGATCGATCTCGGGGGGTATCTGGTGTTGCGCCAGGAGCCTGGCGATGCGACACTGCGGCAGCTCACAGACGCCCCGATCCGCGAGGCCCGCTACCGCGACACCTCAGTACAGCCGGGTACGCGCTACACCTACTCGGTCGTGGCGGTCGATACCCAACTACCGTTGCCCAATATCAGTGCGCAGTCGGCCCTGGTCGAAGAAACCTCGAGGTAACCCATGAAGTTGTTCGTCGATACCGCTAACGTAAGAGAGATAGACGCGCTGGCCGCGCTGGGCATTCTGGATGGCGTGACCACTAATCCGTCTCTGCTGGCGAAGGAGTCTGGTGACTACCGTGAGCTTCTCAAGCAGATGTGCCGGATCGTGGAGGGTCCGGTGAGCGCCGAGGTTGTGGCAACTGACACTGAGGGCATGTTGCGTGAAGGACGTGACCTCGCGTTGATCGACGAACACATCGTCATCAAGGTGCCGTTTACCAGAGACGGCGTGCGGGCGTGTAAGACACTCGCGTCAGAAGGGCAGCGCGTCAACGTGACGCTCATTTTTTCAGCGGCGCAGGCGTGGTTGGCAGCGAAGGTCGGCGCGGCCTACGTCAGTCCCTTTGTTGGCCGTCTGGACGACATCGGCACGACCGGGATGAACCTGATCCGCGAGATCGTCGAGATCTTCGACAACGCCGAGTTTTCAACCGAAGTGCTCGTTGCCAGCATCCGGGGGCCGATCCATCTGATCGAGGCAGCTCGTATCGGTGCTGACGTGGTGACGGCGCCGCCCGCGGTGATCGATCAGTGCTTCAAACATCCGCTGACCGACAGCGGCCTTGCGCGTTTCTTGAAGGACTGGGAGCAAGCGCAGGCCGCCAGGACGTCCTGAGCCCAAGACCATGAAGCGAGACGACCTAGTCGGGATCAACGCGATTGTTCCATGTTTTCCCGGGCTGCTGGCCCAGCCGGCGTCTATGTGGGTGGCATTGCGCACCCGCTATCTGGAGGCGGTCTTGCAGGAGCGGCTCCGTGAGCCTTTCTTGACGGTCGGGGAACCCCAGGG
>Ga0115002_10004566_pt1 | contig 16694 bp, 14 predicted proteins | sample ArcticOcean_MG_C_8_FD_89576 | JGI IMG/M metagenome (GOLD analysis project Ga0115002, IMG submission 89576) | Marine microbial communities from western Arctic Ocean - ArcticOcean_MG_CB11_86 | ecosystem: Environmental > Aquatic > Marine > Oceanic | place: Arctic Ocean: Canada Basin | collected... | reverse complement strand
TGGTTGCCAGAAATGGCGGAAATACTAACTAAAATGGTGGGCGCGACTGGGATTGAACCAGTGACCCCTGCCGTGTGAAGACAGTGACCCCCACGAGGGGTTACCTAATATCAACCACATACGCACTTGTAAATTAGTCTGTGATTCTTTTAGGTGTCTGGGTTAGTATTCCATCTTTAAGCAGTCTTTTAAAATTGAGCGGTCGAAATTTTTTGTTTATTTCTTCTGGAAATGTCGTCCGTCGGCAATATGAATATGAAAACTTCAGTGTGTACAGTTAAAGATTTGGAGGCTGCAGCGCTCTCTATTCGCCGCAATGTACTCGATATGGTTTCGCGGCTTGGCCGGGGTTATTTGCAGCAGGGACTCGGCGCTGCAGATTTGTTTACGATGCTTTTCTTTGATGAGTTGCAAATCGATGAAAATGATTTGTACTGGCCAGATCGAGATCGATTTATTCTTTCGACGGCCCACAATTCGGCAGTTTTCTACGCTACGCTCGCAGAGCGCGGTTTCTTGGACAGAGGTCGTCTTGTCGAATATACCGTAGATGGATCAGCTCTCGAGATTAACGTGTCAGAAAGATTGGCGCCATTAGTCGAAGCTACTTGCGGGTCTCTGGGGCAGGGATTGAGCGTCGGTGTAGGTATTGCACTAGCTGCAAGGCGGCGAGGATTGAGTTCCCGAGTATACGTATTGTTGGGAGATGCAGAAATGCAAGAAGGTCAAGTTTGGGAAGCGGCGATGTCCGCTGCTAGTCACAAACTCGATAATCTTTGTCTAATCGTCGATATAAACGGAATGCAGGCCGAGGGCGCAATGGAGGACATTGTGCAAATTCATCCAATCAGCGAGAAATGGCAAGCTTTTGGTTGGCATACCATCTCGGTGGATGGTCATAGCTATCCTAGCCTTCGAGACGCTTTCAAACGTGCGCGCGAGACTAGTGGTTATCCAACCGCAATTATTGCAAAAACAACGGTTGGCAAAGGCGTTCCGTTTCTCGAAGGTACGCGGAGCCATAATATGTATGTTACTGCAGAGGTTGCAGACAGAGCTCGTACGTTTCTTCAGGAAGTAAGTTCATGAACGATTTAAATTTAGAACTAGACGATTTTACTAGTACAGGTGTTACCTCCAATACGGATGTCCCGAAGTATTATGGCGAAGCTTTGGAAAGAATATCGTCTGAACGTCAAGAGATCGTTTGTCTGGGAGTTGATCTTTCTGTTCCGACTGAATCCGATGGTTTTAGGGATTTGTTTCCAGACAGATTTTTCATGATTGGAATGGCGGAGGCTAATGCAATTGGGATAGCGTCAGGCATGGCTAAAATGGGAGACATCCCGTTTGTGCATAGTTTTAGTGTGTTCTTGACAAGAAGGTCTTACGACCAGGTAGCCATGCAGGTAGCCTACCCACGGTCCAATGTGAAACTTGTGGGATTCCTTCCGGGCTTGACGACAAACCTCGGTGTTTCTCATCAGGCGATTGAAGACATTGCACTCATGCGCGCTTTGCCAAATATGGTAGTTCTGGAGCCCTCCGGGCCTGAACAGTACGAGGCTGCTGTTCGGGCTGTCGTAGATTACAGTGGGCCAGTGTATCTTCGGTTGAGACGGAGTGACAGTTTTGCCAATTTCCGAACGACGTCCAATAAATTTGAAGTCGGGGGGAGTGAGGTATTACGAGATGGGGAGGATGCAGTGATCTTTGCGTCGGGAATCATGGTAAGTAAGGCGATGGAAGCTTCTATACAAATGCACAAAGCTGGGATCGAAGTTGCTGTGGTAAATGTTTATTCTTTAAAGCCAATCGATGGCGAAATGATCGCTAAATATGGGAGAAAGACTAAATGTATTGTGACTGCAGAAAACCATACAACCATTGGCGGGTTAGGTGACGCTGTGGCAGCGGAGTTAGCCTCGCAACGGATTTTAGTTGGGCACAAAAAAGTTGGATTAAAAGATCAATTTGCAGAAGGCGGTTCGATAGATTATTTAAACAAAAAATATAATTTGGAGGTCGAAGATATCGTAAACGCTACGCGAGAAGTTTTAGTAAGAGATTAAGAATGGTGTTTCTTTTGAGCGGGTTTAGGGTATCAGGTGAAATCTTTTAGCCTATGAATTGCGTGTCGAGATTGCATATCCAATAGCTTTCCCTGCATTTGACTCCATTTGGCCGTAGGTTTTATTTTGACATCAAAGCAGGAAACAACGATCCTGACTTCATCACTAAATTGAGAGTGGCAACTGGAATCTTCGGGCAGTCGGCCCACTCTAGATCAATAGGGTTAGTCGGCTGAACGCAGAAATCGGTCTTATTTACAAATTAAGGTGGCTTGGTAATGAATGCAGAGACACGTCAGTTCTTCAACAAGAAAGTTCTAGTAATTGGAGCTAGTTTAGGGGGCATTGGTTCGGCGATTGCTGAGGGATTCAAGACAGCCGGGGCGGACGTTATTATCACTGGAGTTGAAGATGCCCCAATAAAGAACCTAGAAAACAAATTCGAATACTTCAAGCTTGACGTTACCGATCAATTGCACTTCGACAAACTGTCGAGAGCTATAGATTCCTTGGATGTGCTCGTAAATTGTGCGGGCGTTTCTGACAGAGGAATGGAGCGTAGTATTTCGGTATTCGAAACTATCCTTGATATTAATTTGACGGGGACATATAGGTGCTGCCAAAGTTTTTTCCCAAAGCTTCAATCTAGCCAGGGTTGCATTATTAATATTGGCTCAATGTACGGTATTTTAGGGAGTCCTAAAGTGCCAGCATATGGAGCTGCAAAGTCTGGTGTTCACCAGTTAACCAAGAGCCTGGCAATCGAGTGGGCTGAATATGGTGTGCGGGTAAACGCAATTGCCCCCGGTTTTATTGATACTCCAGGAACAAAATTAGGCCGAAGTGATCCTAAACATTACGACGCAGTGGCTAATAGAACCCCACTGGGTCGTTGGGGTAATTCGAAGGATATTGTTGGGCCAGCATTATTTTTAGCATCCGTAGATGCTGCGTTTATTACTGGCGTTACGCTAAATGTAGATGGAGGTTATTCTGCTGTTTGAAGCCCCATTTACAGATAATTTTGTTCAACTATGCTAAGTCAGTAACTTTTTCCCTAGGAAGAGCCTATGAAGGTTCTAATAGTTGGGGCCAGTCTAATTGGCTCCCAGGTTGCACGTGTTCTTGTCGAGAATGGGCAGCGGCCGGTGTTATTCGATAAAGCTCATCAACACTCTGCAATTGCTGATATTGTTGATTTAGCCAGTGTCGATATAGAGATAGGCGATATTCTACGCCCACTGGAATTAGTTTCTGCCGTCCAGAAATATGAAATTACGGATATCGTGCATCTCGCAGCAAACCCAATGCTAACTGCGGGAGCACAATCTAATCCATACGCAGCGATTGAATTAAATGTCAGGAATAACTAATATTCTCGAAGTTGCACGACAGCTTCAATTACATCGAGTTGTAATGGCCAGCTCAAGTGCCGTCATTGAATCGCTTGACGGGGGTGGGACGTCGATTCCACTGGTGAGGAGGCATTCCCTCGGCCTATGACGTTCTATGGGGCAACAAAACAAGTCGCCGAAAATCTAGGATTAAACTATGCTCGTGCATTCGATCTTGATTTTGTTGGACTACGTTTTGCGTCAGTAGCTGGTCCGTGGCGCGGTGCTGGAGGTGGCGTTCCAAGTGCAATTTTTCGTGAGGCACTGTGTGCGGCAATTACAGGTGAAAATGTTGAAATTTCGCACCGTGTGCTCGAATGACTCTATGTCAAAGATGCCGCAACGGCGACTTGGTTAGCGCTTCAATCAACGGATCTAAAAAGTCGAATATTTAACATCAGCATGGGAGAATCGATTTCTCCATATGATATTCGAGACGCGATGATTAAAGTCTTTCCAGAATGTGTAATAGAAATGAAAGATCAAGAGAAAACACCCAGTGGGTCTGCAAAGGGTTTTCTACTTAAACCTCCGCTGGGCTTCTAAAGAGTTGGGATATACTCCTACCTATAATATGACTGAGGCTATCAGAGATTGTGCGGCATTTTATAGAAACTTATAGGGCGTTTTGCAAGCAGTAGTAGATTGCTGAAGATGTCTACGAAGGTATTTGTTGTATCTGGAATAGATTGTTTGGTTGGGCGAAAGAATTGACACGAATCGAAAAATATTGTGGCAACATTTAGATAGGAATTGACAATGGATATTGATATTGAGTCATTACAGAAGAACTTTATCAATGGTGAATGGATCGGAGATGATACTACGAGTTTTATTGATGTAATTAATCCCTCTTCTCTCGAAAGGATTGGAGGAGTGCCCGATTGTGGAATAGCGGAGGCGAAGCTAGCGATCGAGGCGGCTGAGAGGGCGTTTACTACTTGGCGCTTATTATCAGCTTCAGAAAGGGAAATAATTCTGGTTAAGGCGGCGAATATTATGGAGCGTGAACGCGAAAAACTCGCCACGATCATCACAAAGGAGCAAGGTAAGCCTCTGGCTGAATCGAAGGGTGAAATCGATTACGGAATTGATTTTGTACGCTGGTATGCATCCGAAGGACGACGGTTATATGGCGAAATAATTCCTTCTTCAGATATCAAAAAGCGCCAACTGGTGTTTCGGGAACCTGTTGGCCCAACTTTGCTCGTTAGTTCCGGAAATGACCCCTTTGCAATGATTACAAGAAAGGGTGCGCCAGCGTTAGCAGCCGGCTGTACGCTGGTGGTGAAACCACACCGTGAAACACCATTTAGTGCATTGGCGGTTGCAAAGATCTTTGAGGAAGCTGGACTTCCCCAAGGAGGAATTAACGTTATTACTACTACAAGATCGACAGATGTAGTCAAATTTCTGTTGAAACATCCAGGCATTCGGCACTTAACTTTTACGGGTTCTTCGGAAGTGGGAAAGATTCTTGGTGGATTAGCAGGCGCAATGGTAAAAAGTATGACGCTGGAACTTGGAGGGCATGCACCATTTGTTGTATTTGAGGATGCAGATATTTCATTAGCTGCTGACGATCTATTGGCCCGAAAGTACACAAACGCTGGTCAGACTTGTTCTTGCCCAGCAAGGATATTTCTTCATGAGTCTATCGAGAAGGTGTTTCTCGACCAGTTTGTAGAAAAGGTAAAAAAGATCACGGTCGGAGATGGTTTTGACCCTGCAGTAACTATGGGGCCTTTGCAGAACGAGGGAGCGGTTCGGAAGGCAGAAAGGCATGTCGCAGATGCCGTTGAGAAAGGGGGGCAATTGGTGGTCGGCGAAAAACAAAAAAAGAAATATGGCGGCAATTTTCTAGCCCCTTCAGTGTTAGTTAACTCAAGCGACGACATGCTCATCATGCAGGAGGAAACATTTGGTCCAGTTGCGGCCTTTACTACATTCCAGACGGAGTCAGACCTTTTTCGAAGAATGAACCATTCGACTTACGGACTTACTGGCTATTGCTACACAGCCAATCTTTCTCGGGCTTTTAGTCTGATAGACAACCTCCGTTGTGGTTTTATCGGTATTAACGACCGGAGACCTCAGGGTGTTGAAGTGCCAATGGGAGGCATTGGGGATAGCGGCATTGGCCGCGAAGGTGGGCACTGGGGGATTGAGGAATTTACCCATATTAAGTACGCGTCGATACGAGTCTGAGAAGTCCCAAATTGAGAAATCCCAAATATGGTAGGCATGGGTCTTGCCCCCATAGATCAATATTGGAAATTGTTGAGTTTTATTGACATGTTCAGATGCAAATGTAAGTATTTAATTGGGCTAAATTGTGGATGCACAAGAGGAGGTTATCCACATTCATTAATCAGTTGTTATGGCCTTAATTGGTTTCATGCTATTTTTCAGTACAGCATGTCCCTTATGAAAGCTACAGGAGAAGATTTTATGAAAGTGACAAGTTGCAGCACCGTAAAAAGTACGATCGCGGGTTTATTGGTAGCCAGCTTTGTATTTTTCTCTGGGACCGCATCAGCGGAGGTTGGAGTAACCGATACGACTATAAAAATAGGCGTTATGGTTCCATTAACTGGTAAGGCCGGCGCAACAGTAGGGCCCGGTATATTAACAGGCGCCAAGACTGTTTGGGGTGAGATTAATGCAGCCGGTGGTATCCATGGCCGTATGATTGAAGTCGTTGCAGAAGACACAGGTTGTACCGCTGACATTGGTATTCCAGGTGTAAAAAAGGCGATCTTCGAGCATAAGGTATTTATGTTGGCGGCTGGGGGATGCAGTAATGAAGTACTGTCCTATAAAGGTATCGTGCTGCAGGAACGCGTTCCGTATTCCATCTGGGCAGCTACAAATGACAAAATCATTGCTCAGCCGAACTGCTGTTTCTTTAGAACATCCCTTCGCGCAGGCTATGAGGGAGTGCTCCAGGCTAATTTTGCAATGAGCATACCGGACTCCCCGAGAATTGCCATCATCGCGCAGCATGATGCATGGGGGCAGGCGAAATATGATGGTGTTATGAAGGTATTGAAGGAGAAAGGGATAGAGGTCGTTGCTGATGAGGAAATGACTGCGGATACTGCAGACGCGACGCCACAGGCATTACGAATTGCAAAAGAACAGCCAGATGTGATTATTACGGATATGTATCCAATTCCTACTGTAGTGTTCCTGCGTGCAGCACATCAAATTGGCTTAACTAAACTGCCCATTATCCTGCATACATCTATCAATGATCTCCAACAGTTGGACAAAGATCTTGGTTTGCCTGGTGCGCTCGATAATGCATACACAGTAACATTTACCAAGGATCCAAATTCTCCTGAACTTGCTGGCTGGAACGATAGGCTTGCAAAGGTTTCGCCCGAAGTAACGTTGAGCCCTTATAGCATGTGGGGTGTGAATGGCGCCGAAGTAGTAGCCGAAATGCTACGATTGACTGGACGCGACCTTACTAGGGAAAAGTTTATTAAGGCGAGCGAGCAAATGAGGGACTTTCAGCCTACGATGATTTATGGTCCAATCAATTACTATCCAGACGACCATGAAGGAAATCGAACGGGTATGTTCCAAAAGCTCCACAATGGAAAACAGACCGACGTAGGTCTTACGCACAGAGTACTTAACTAAGCAAAACTAAACCTGTTCTATGGAAGCGGGGGATCCCATCGCATCATTTGCCGGTGGGGTCCCCGTTTCTATGCTACATCTTATTTGTTAGGCTGTTTCTAACGGGCGCCGTCTATTATTATGGATTCGGAATTGCTACCGTTAACAAAACAAGTGAAGTGAGATAAAGCGAATCATGTTTTGGGCTCTAGTTATCAGTGGGCTATCAATCGGGAGCATTTATGCTCTGGTTGCGGTCGGCCTTGTCGTCGTTTTTAAAGGTACGAGAGTGGTTAACTTTGCTCATGGCGAGGTTTTCGCAACCGCCGCATTTATTGGGTATTTGTTGACTTACAACGGCATCAATTATTGGGGGGCACTTATCCTTTCGATATTAATAACGTTTGTTTTAGGAGTATTGATTGAGCGAGGCGCCTACCGCCCGTTGGCGAAAGCCAGTGACCTGTCTTTAATCATCGCAACGATTGCTGTTTCATTCATTATCAAAGGAATTGTCCGTTACTCGTATGGCGCAAGAGGCGATTTTAGGTCTTTCCCACCAATATTTTCGTTTGAGCCTCTTATCTTCAAGGGTGTATTTATCCAGTCACAACAGTTGGTAATGGCAGGCGTTGCACTGTTGTGCATGTTTATTTTCGCACTCTTTTTTGCGTTCACACGCCGGGGGAAAATGATACAAGCAGTGTCTGAAGACAAGGATGCCGCGGAGATGGTGGGTGTAAACGTGAATCTGGTTTTTCTTTGGGTCTGGGGCCTCGGAGCGCTGCTTGGCGGGCTGGCCGGGGTGCTAATGGCACCAGTGACGCTTGTGTACCCAGATATGGGTTGGTCAATCTTGGTGAAATCGTTTGCTGCCGCGGTATTGGGTGGATTAGACAGTCTTGTGGGGGCAGTCATTGGCGGCCTTTTATTAGGTGTCTTTGAACAGTTGCTGGCTGGATACGTAGGAACGAAGTTTCATAGTATTGCTGGTTTCGGGGTCATTATTATCGTTCTGCTGTTTCGACCGAATGGAATTTTGGGATCTAAAGAAAGCGTTCGCGTGTAACCGTTTTATAGCCAAGCTTAACTCTAGTAGTGTGAATCTTAAGACAAACGCGACGGTGTCGAGCAACATTAAAAATAAGGCCAATGAGTAAATCTTTTAATCTAAATACGCGGAATCTTCGCTATCTACTGTATGTCGCCTTCTTAGCCTTGCTGATTATTGCGCCATGGGTTCTTAATCCCTATAAGATCCATGTTCTAAATACCGTCATTATCAACATTATTGTTATCCTGGCATTAAATTTGGTTATGGGTTATGCGGGCCAGTTTGCGAAGGCAACTGTTGCATTTATGGGATTAGGTGCCTACATGATGGGATTACTGGTCACGAAGGTGGACGTTTCGTTTTGGTTAGCCTGGCCTGCAGGGGCTGTGTTCGCCGCTTTAGCGGGCACCTTAGTTGCGTTACCGACGTTTCGCCTGAAAGGGTTATACCTATCGATCATGTCAATTTCTTTCGTGTTGATAGTCCATTGGTCATTTGTGCACTTACGTTGGGTAGGTGGAGCGTCGGGATTTTTCGTGCCAACACCCAATTTTGGAGGACTGCCCATAGAACGGAGTCATGGCGTGTATCTTCTATCGGTATTAGCAATGTTGTCGGCGGTGTGGGTCACGAGGAACTTGGTGGCTTCAAGTTTCGGCCGGTCGTTATTGTGCCTGGCCGAAAGGGAAATTATCGCACCGGGTTTTGGAATCAATGTTTTTCGCACCAAAGTTACGGTTTATACGCTTAGTGGATTATTTGCCGGTTTTGCCGGTGGACTGCAGGCTATAAATTTACAGTTCGTTGACCCTGAAAATTATTGGTTATTACAAGTAGTTAATCAATTGTTAATGGTGGCTCTTGGGGGTGTGGGGAGTATCCTGGGCTCTATTCTTGGGGCCTCTTTTATTACTGTTTTGATTGAAGCGTTACGAGTTTTCAAGAGTCTATGGGAATTTGCGATAGGGGCATTGTTGCTTATTACTATTATATTTTTCCCGCGGGGGCTCGCTGGCATATTGGAAAATTGGTTTCCGAGTATTAAGGAAAGAAGACACGGCCCATGAATTACGCAGTTGAACTAACCGATGTTTCGGTAACGTTTGGTGGGCTTCATGCGCTGAACAGTCTGTCGTGCACAGTACCAGAGAAACAGCTTAGAGGAGTGATTGGCCCCAACGGATCAGGGAAGACAACCCTCTTGAATGTGATATCAGGTGTTTATCCTGCCTCGAAGGGCGAAATTAGATTATTCGGGGATGACATCACTCAGACAAAGAGTCATTTACGAGCTAAGATGGGCGTCGTAAGAACTTACCAGGACGCTTCGCTAATCAAGGAGTTAACCGTCCTAGAAAACGTTATGTTGGGCCTTATTCCAACAACACGACAACCGCTATTTCATATCGCGTTTCGAACTCCTCGTTATCGTGCAACAGAGAGCGAGATGAAAGGCACCGCGCTAGAGGCGTTGGAATATGTTGGAATTCAATTTTTAGCAGACAAAAAGGGAGATGAATTATCGGGTGGCCAAATGAGATTAGTTGAGATCGCTCGTGCACTCGCAGCTAGGCCAAAACTTTTGTTGCTTGATGAACCAGCGGCGGGCCTTAGTCTAATTAGAATTGATGAAGTCAAAGAGCTGATTCGAAAAATTAACGAAGATATGGGGGTTACAATTATTCTCGTCGAGCATGTGTTGAATATGGTCATGACATTATGTGAGGAAATTACTGTCCTTGTATCTGGCGAGCACCTGGTTAGCGGATCTCCAGAATCGGTTCAGCAGGATATGCAAGTAAGAGAAGCATACCTAGGAAAATCAGCTGTTCAATAAATGATGACCGACTGTCTGCTTGAGTTACGCGATTTACAGCTGGGATACGGTTCGGTAGAGGTTGCAAGTGATATCTCGATTGAAGTTAACAAGGGTAGTGTCATTTGTATTCTTGGTGGAAATGGATCGGGGAAAAGCACGATTCTCAAAGCGATTAGTGGCGTTTTAACGCCTTGGTCAGGCAGCGTAATTTATAACGGGCGAATTATTAATAAAATTCCTGCTTATAAGCGCTTCCATGATGGAATTGTCTATATACCTCAAGATCGCAAGCTGTTCGGAAAAAAGACGGTTGTGGAGAACCTCGAACTAGGATGTCTTACCCAGAGTCTTTCAAATCGAGAAATAAGGCAACGCATGGATAAAATGTTGGAATATTTCCCCGTTCTCTCCGATAAAAAAAGATCAAAAGCGCTTACCTTGAGCGGGGGGGAACAACAAACATTGGCGCTTGCAAGAGCCTTAATGGCTAATCCAGTCCTAATGCTTTTAGACGAACCATCTGCTGGGCTTGCGCCAGTCTGGATTGATAGGCTATTTGAGGTAATACAGCAGGTTATAACAGAGTTTAACTTAACCGCCATTGTCGTAGAGCAGAATATTCATGTGGGGCTTGGAATTAGTGAACGCGGATATGTAATTCAAAATGGGGTAGTAGCACTCGAGAAACCATCTGCAGAACTAAGGGATAATGAGAGCGTTATACGATCGTACCTTGGTGGTTAGTAATGCGCGAATTGAAGATATTCCCCTGCATTGTCCTATTTGGACTATTGGTTATCTTATGCGTATTTAGTATCTAATTGAAAGCGCGAAATCTGTTTAATAAATTTAGTTATAAATGAAAAAAGAATTGTTAGGGAAAGTGGCGTGGGTAACTGGTTCATCTAGAGGTATTGGAAGAGCTATTGCAATAGCTCTGGCTAGAAAGGGCGCAGATATTTGCGTGCATTGTCGTGAAAATTGGAATCTTGCGGATGAGGTTAGACAACAGATTGAAGACATGAATCAACGCAGTATTGTGGTTAGCAGTGATATTGCTATTCCAGCTAAAGTTCAACAAAATGTTGAGTTGATTGAAAGTGAGTTTGGCCGCTTAGACATTCTTATAAATAATGCGGCATATGTTTCTTCCCATCGCTTACCGGGTGCCGATATTGCTGCAATCCATAAAATCATAGACATTAATTTGAAGGGTCCGTTTAATTGTATTTATTCCTCTCTTGGTCTGCTGCAACAATCACGCGGAGTGATTGTGAACATAGGCTCGCTAAATTCAAGAGCGATCTCCGCAGCGGGCCCTGCCTATGCTGCTACCAAAGCTGGTTTGGTAGCGATGACTGCTAATTTGGCAGTAGATCTAGGGCAACTCGGTATTAGGATCAACACTGTCGCACCCCCGTTAACTGATACGGATATGGGTAAGTGGGCTCAAAAAGAGGCAGGAACCGAGAAGGCTGGAATTAGTTCATTGCAGAGAGTGGCCAAGCCAGATGAGGTAGCGGAGGTGGTAGCATACTTTTGCCTGCCAACTTCTAACTACATCTCGGGTGAGACGCTCTATATGGGGGGAGGGTATTTAATATGAAAGCTCCAATCTTGTCTTCATAGTGATCTTTGTAACAGAAATTATCTCATTGTTTTTCCAAACAACTATATTTACGATTAGGGCATTGAATTTTGGACCGTTACTATTGTGGAAAGAGAAATGATTTGGGAATCTAGTCGCGTTGGGAACATTCAATCCTCTGCAACGATTGATATCGCAGAAAGAATACGTGAACTTAAGAAGTCTGGTTCAGATGTTATTGACTTAATATCTGGATCACCGGAATTTGACACGCCAGTGGAAATTAAGCAGGCTGCATCGGATGCCCTTAATATCGATTATGAATTTATAAAGTACACGCCTAGCGCGGGATTATTGGAGTTACGTGAAGCTATTGTCGGAAAGCTTGATGCCGATAACCAAATGTCTTTCTCTCCAGACGATGTTATCGTAACGGTGGGTGTTAAAGAGGGGCTTACAATTGCCCTACAGGCCTGTTTGGAAGCGGGCGATGAGGTTTTGTTACCTACACCCAATTGGGTGACGTATGAACCTTTAGTGCGACTCTCTGGTGCAGTACCAGTCCACGTTGCAATGCCGACCTGGACTGCTGAATCGCTAACAAAATCCCTGCGTGAAAAAATCACTCCCAAAACTAAAGCCATTATTTTTAGCAATCCTCATAATCCAACAGGGCGGGTCTATCAACGAACGGAATTAGAGCAAATATCCGAGATTTCCCAAGAGCACAACTTACTGGTTTTGGTGGATGAAGTATTAGAGTATCTAAATTATGAAAAAGATCCACACATTAGCATCGGGTCTATTGATGGGATGGCTGAACGTACGGTGACTTTTAATGGTTTCTCCAAATCATACTCTATGGCCGGATGGCGAGTGGGTTACCTAGCAGGGCCTCGTCCACTTGTAAATAACATGCTAAAAATTCACCAACATGCAGTAACTTGCGCAAATGCGTTTAGCCAGAAAGGTGCTGTCATGGCTATCTTAGGCCCTCAAGACGGTCGCCTAAAAATAAAGAAAGATTTATTAACTCGAAGAAATATATTAGCAAAAGAACTTGATCAGATTCCAGGCGTCCAGTGCGATCTTCCAGAAGCAGGATTATTTTGTTTTCCTAATGTTTCTGGACTCGGAGTTTCAGATAAAGAATTTGGAAAATTGTGCTTAGAGCAGGCCCAGGTCGCAGTACTTCCCGGCTCATTATTCGGAACTGGCGGTGAAGGTCACGCGCGTATTGCGTTCGGTAAGCGTTCAGTTGACAGCCTGAGGGAAGCAACCAAAAGAATAACCATTGCTGTTACCAGAATGTAATGTTATTTGGTATTGTGAAGTAGTCAGGACATGAATTCTGTCGTAGTTGTCGGTACAGATATTGGCGGGACATTTACCGATATTTTTGTTTATGATCTGCAGAGCCAGTGTCTTGCAACGACAAAAATACTCACAACCCATACCGATCCAAGTGATGCTTTGTTGTCGGGTTTAGTTGGGTTAATGGGAGATATGGAAATTGAACCTAAATATATACAGGCGTTGTCTCATGCTACTACGCTTGCGACAAACGCGTTAATTGAGCGCAGTGGAGCGCGGGTAGGCATGGTTACAACCGCCGGTTTCAGAGATGTGGTAGAGGTCGGATATGAGCAGATGTATGATCTTTACGATATTCATTTGGATATTCTAGAACCGTTAGTACCTCGTTCCAGGAGGCGGCCAATTGACGAAAGAGTGTCGTTTGATGGACAAGTATTAACGACACTTGACGTCGATAGTGCAAAAGAACAATTATTAATATTGAAGGCGGAAGGCGTCGAATCAATTGCAGTATGTTTTTTACATTCGTATGCGAACCCAACGAATGAACAAGCAATGAAATTGCTTGCTTCGGAGATCGTCCCGGAACTGCCGATCTCTTTATCATCAGAAGTCCTTCCTGAAATCGGGGAACTAGGACGGTTCTCAACAACATTGGTAAATGCCTATGTCCAGCCTATTACACAGACATATTTGAACAAAATGAAGTCAAGGCTGAATTCAGCGAAAATAAAATGCAACTTTACAGTAATTTCATCTCGTGGAAAATCGATAACTTTAGACACGGCAGTTCGTTTCCCTGTTAGGCTGCTAGAGTCTGGCCCAGCCGCGGGAGCATATTCGGCAAGTCAGTTTGCTCGAAAATTAGATGAGAAGAATCTTTTGTCGTTTGATATGGGAGGGACATCTGCAAAGGTTTGTCTGATAAGAAACTTTGAGGCAGAGACCACTGTTGAATTTGAGGCAGCTCGTATTGCAAGGTTTAAGCGAAAAAGTGGTTTGCCCATTCGAATCCCGGTGGTTGATTTAATTGAAATTGGTGCAGGTGGTGGAAGCATTGCTCGCATAGATTCTTTGGGTCTGCCAACTGTTGGGCCAACAAGTGCCGGCTCTGAGCCCGGTCCGATTTGCTACAGTCGTGGCGGGGAATCGGTTACTGTTACTGATGCCGATCTAGTTTTAGGGTTCTTAAATTCAGACTATTTCCTCGGAGGGGAATTACCATTAAATAGAACGAACGCAGTATTGTCGATTGATAAACAGATCGCGCGGGCGCTTAACATGAACGTAGATGACGCTGCTTGGTCAATATTTTCAATGGTGAACGACCAAATGGCTAGGGCGGCGGCTGTTCATGCGTCGGAGACTGGGGTTGATCTTCGGAGGTTCACATTGTTCGCTTTTGGTGGGGCTGGGCCTGTGCATGCAGCTTATGTTGGAAAGTCGCTTGGAATCAAAAAAATAATTATTCCTCCTCATCCTGGTGTTCTGTCCGCGATTGGCACAGCCATGTCACCGCCATCTTTCGATTTAGCCAGATCTTATAAAAGCGAGCTATCGAAAGTCGATTTTGACGTGGTCAATAATCTATTCATCGATCTACTCAAGAAAGGAGATTCATTCCTTGATGAGGCAGGAGTTTCTGGGGAAACATCAGTCAGGCGTAGTGTAGACATGCGATATCTTAATCAGAGGTACGAAGTGCAGGTTCAGTTACCGAATAAGAGGACCTACAGTGACTTAGATATAAAGACAATAGAGGAGTATTTTTTTGAAGCGTATAGAAATAAATACGGACGATTGATCGAAGGTGTGAATGTTGAAGTAGTAACATGGCGTTTAGAAGTTACTGGTCAAGGATCATTTGAGATATTTAGTGACTCCGAGGATGGAAAAATACTGGAAAAACAAGTTATACCGGACGGGTTTCGTGATGCGTATTTTGGAGATATTGGGAAAACGGAGATACCTTACTTTCGCAGGGATGGTTTGCCCGTTGGATTTTCTTCAACTGGGCCTCTAGTCATTGAAGAACCTGGATCAACCTCTCTGGTACCACCGGGGGGCCGAGTCCTAGTGGATGATGAACGATGTCTTGTGATTCATATATAACTGCATCAATCCGATGAAGAAACACAGCTCAACAAAATCGTTCTTGACTCCTTCAGATGTGAGCATGTATTGGAATCGACTTATGTCAATTGTAGATGAAGGAACTGTTGCTTTAAAGAGAACGGCATTCTCAAGAAATGTTACTGAGGCCGATGATTTTTCGAATGCGTTGTTCGACTCTAATGGGACTATGCTTGTTCAACCAAGCCAAGGAGAGGTCGCTTTTCTAGGCGTGATGTCTACGGAGATAAAGGAATTCCTGAAGCTCTATCCGAAAAGCATGCTACGACCCGGTGATGTTTTGCTTTCAAATGACCCGTGGCTTGGCGCGTCGCAGTTAAACGATTATACGATGGTTGCTCCCATATTTTATCTCCGAAAACTAGTAGGATTTGTTGCATGTTGTGCACATTCCCCAGATGTTGGAGGTCGTGTTCTATCAAGTGATTCCACCGATATTCACGAAGAGGGATTTATCATACCGCCATCTTTTCTTTATAGGCGCGGACGGGAAAATAAAGATCTTTTCCGTTTTATCCGTGCCAATGTTCGAGTACCGGAAATTGTTATCGGCGACTTTATGGCGCAGTTGACCTCAAATAATATTGTGAAGCAGCGTGTAGTTGAATTTCTTCGAGAGACTGGTCTTCAAAACCTTAAAATTCTTAGTCAAGAAATCTTGACTAGGAGCGAAAAGGCAATCAATGCCGTTATTGAGAATTTACCAGATGGCGAATATCAGGGCGAAGTGGAGGCTGACGGAGATGATGACCCAATCTTGATTAAAGCGCGGATTACGATAAATCGAAAAAAAATACTGGTAGATTTCCAAGGTACGTCCCAACAGACCTCAAGGGGAATTAACGTGACGTTTAACTGGACATATGCGGATGCCATTCATGCGTTATTGTGTGTGTTAAGACCTGATTCCCCGATCAATGCTGGAAGTCTTAAGCCCATTACTGTAACGGCGCCGGCTGGATGTATTCTCAATGCACAGTATCCAGCTGCAGTGGGGGCCCGTGTACTTGTCGCTCACCATATCCAGTCCGCAATATTCCGCGCGCTATATGAAATATTGCCGAACAAGGTAATTGCCGACTCTGCAGCTCCAACCTGGGTACCCGTCTTATCTGGAATTAATCAATATGGGAAACGGTTTGTGGAGATATTGATTGTCCATGGTGGGATAGGTGCGCGACCTGAGAAAGATGGGATTGTGATTGCGTATCCTGATCATCCACCATCGACAGCCGTCGAGATTTTCGAAAACGAAAAGCCCGTGTTGGTCCACAGAAAAGAATTCGTTAAAGATTCAGCTGGTGCTGGGCGTTTTCGAGGGGGACCAGGACAATATTTTTCTTTCGAAGTCAAAGGAGATCATGAGCTTCGTTTTGCAATGCGGGCAGATCGTATGTTTCATCCGCCCATGGGCATGTCGAATGGCCTAGACGGTAGCGTAGGTCGTGCAGTGCTAAATGGAAGTCAAGTCTTACATTCAAAAAGGACGATATTTCTTAACCCGGGTGATAGGGTGGAATTAGAAACCCCTGGGGGGGGGGGATTTTTTGATCCACATACGCGAATGAAGACGGCAGTCAAGAAAGATATTGATGACGGAATTGTTTCCGTTGAAAAAGCTGAATCACTATATGGCTACCAACCAGGAATTGATAAGCTTTCTTCTCCTCCGGATTACGAATAATGT
>Ga0115002_10004565_pt1 | contig 16697 bp, 12 predicted proteins | sample ArcticOcean_MG_C_8_FD_89576 | JGI IMG/M metagenome (GOLD analysis project Ga0115002, IMG submission 89576) | Marine microbial communities from western Arctic Ocean - ArcticOcean_MG_CB11_86 | ecosystem: Environmental > Aquatic > Marine > Oceanic | place: Arctic Ocean: Canada Basin | collected... | reverse complement strand
TTTTTTTTGGGTATGATTGTACTATCCTTCTTCCTGTCTCCTAATCCTTGATTCCCTTCTCCATATCTGTAGTTTCAATGCTGTCTTCCGAAAAAAAATACCAAAATTCAAAGGTTTCTGGTCGGACATCAAGAACACGTTCACAAACTGCTGATCTTGATGAGTTACTGCCTCATGATAAGATGGCAGAACAGGCTGTGTTGGGAGCAATTATTATCCAGAATTCTGTACTTTTGCAAATCCTGGATATTCTCACTTCAGACGATTTTTTTTCACCGGCGCATCAACTCATTTTTTCCGCCATGCAGGAAATGGCCTCGCAGGAACCTCCTGTTCCGATTGATGAACTGACTCTCCTGAGTCGTTTGGAGTCCAGACAGCAACTGGAACAAACTGGTGGGGTGGATTATTTAAATGAGTTGTCACAGAAAACACCTGTTGCCGAAAATGCTGAGTTTTACGCGCAAATTGTAAGAGAAAAAGGTCAACTACGTGATATTATCCTCACGGCTCATGAAGTAGCAAAGCGTGGTCAGGAAGGTTCTGCAGACAATATTTCTGATTTCATCGCGGATGCTACTGAACGCCTACAGTCTATTGATGCGCGTACCCGTCTTAAAAGTTATACTCATCTCAAAGAAATTCTTGCTACTAACTTTGAAGAGTTAGAAAAATTATCTGAATCACCGGAAAGTGTAACCGGAGTCCCAACCGGTTTTACTGAGTTGGACGAATTGACACGTGGTTTACAAAAAGGTGATTTAATCATTCTTGCAGCTAGGCCTTCTATGGGTAAAACAGCACTTGCCATGAATATGGCGCTTTATGCTTCAGGACATGCTAAGATCCCTTCACTGATATTCAGTCTTGAAATGCCAAAAGAACACATTGCCATGCGGTTGATATGTAGTGAAGCAAAAGTAAATAACAGAAAATTACTTGTTGGTGACCTCGAACAGGAGGACTGGGACAAACTGATGGAAGGCACCACCAGGATGATGGAAGCACCACTGTTAGTAGATGACCGTTCCGGAATTAATCCTAATTACGTCAGACAGGTAATTCGTCAGGCCAAAAAGGAATTTCCTGAACTTGGACTTGTGGTAATTGATTATGTGCAACTGATGCAGAGCAACATGCGGAATCCTTCACGTGAACAGGAAATATCTGAAATATCACGATCATTGAAAGGTATAGCCAAAGAATTTTCTCTGCCGATGCTTGTTCTGTCTCAATTGAACCGTGGACTAGAGAGGCGTACTGAAAAACGACCTATGATGTCAGATTTGCGTGAATCAGGCGCACTGGAACAGGATGCGGATTTGATAGTCTTTATTTATCGGGATGAGGTTTATAATCCTGATACTGAGGACAAGGGCATTGCTGAAATAAGTATTGCGAAACATCGAAATGGCGAAATAGGCATGAAACGTCTCGCTTTTATAGGTCAGTACACGAAATTTGCCAATTTAGCTCTTGGTACAGGTAGTTAGTAAATAATTTTCGGACCAGAACAAAGCCGTTTAAGTTCAGTATTTTAAGGGCTTTCGTGTTATACTTTACCAGCATCAAGGTTAGAACTTTTTGCACCCTAAATATCAGCGGTGAAATTAAAAATAAGATGCCTTATCTTCAAACTCAAGTTGAATTGAAAAATATTTGCTGATGCAAAACCTAGAAGAATTGCAAGAATATCTTGTCAGTTTAACTAATGTGTCAAATCTTTCGAGTCAGACTGTTGCTGCTATTCCAGGGGGCTTGCCGACTCCGTGTTTTCCGGATGTAATAGAGAATGTTTTAAAGGTTGTAACTGAGAGTGAATGGGATGAACTGACTGACCGTGCGAGGAATTATCTGAAATGGATTTCTGTAAAAGCGGAATCCATTGACGCTCTTGCCCCACCTAATTTACAGACAACAACACGTGGTTTTGAGTTGTTGGCAATCGACAGAGATGCAAATAGTTTCGGGGAAATAGTAGCTCGTTCACAAGAATTATCTATCCCTTCGGTACTTGTACGATTTGCTTCACTGATTGCTACTTTTCTGACTGTCCGTCTGTTGAGACAACACATGGAACGTGATCAGGAAAAAATGCCTTCATTGACATTTTCGCAAAACGTTGACTCTTTTTATCTTAATTATCCGCGAACATTAAAGACACTTCTGGAGTTGTTTCCTGAGTATAAGGAGATGTTTTATTTTGAAATCAATGAAGAGGTCACCGAAGATTATTTAACGACCATACGCGAGCTTGCGGAAGATTTGGGAATTCGGCTTGCTCTTGATGATACCAACAAAATGAATGTGAACGTCCATCACCAATTACTGGACCTTGCAGACTGGATCAAAATTGACTTTCAGGCAACAGCATACCTGGAAGAGCAGTTGTTGGCGGGTGAAGGCGATAATATTATCCTGCATTTTGAAGAATATGCTCTCGGTGCACGATCACCTGTGATTGTGTTTGAAGGACTTCAGGAAACTTCGCCTTTAAAAGTGTTTTTTGAAGAACGCTGGAAACTGCTCAACACAGTACTTTATTATCAAAGCAGGGAACGCACACCGGTTCCTCCCTGGCATAAATATTTTGGTTTAATTCAGGACTATCATGAAGACAAATATGGTCTCTTTTTTAAAGGCTTGATCAATGAACGCTAAGTATTATTCAAGTCTTAATTTACGGATGGTTATCCTGTTATTTCTTGTAAGTTCAGGAACGTTCTTTCTTGTTGCATGCAGATCTACAGATTTAGCAACAGAATCGAGTGCCGGGCCTTCAAGTGTTTCCGGAACAGTCTTTGAGGCTGTGGTAGAATATGACGCGGGAGAAAATCCTCTTGGTATTACATTTGGTGATTTCAATGGAGACAACAAAACAGATATTGTTGTGACAAGTCCCAGGAAGCAGGACGGAATTTCTACTACTGAAGATGGCAGCATGACCCTCTTCCTTAATAATTCTTCATCCAGCAGCAGTTTCCCATATACAGCCAGCACCATTACTCCTGCTACCGCAGAGTGGCGGCAGGATGTGATATCAGGAGATTTCACTGGAGATAATATAACTGACCTGGTTGTCACGTATACTGATCAGGACAAAATTAAATTGTTACGAAACGACGGTAGCGCGACTTTTACTGATAACGGTAGCTTAACAGTAGGTGATGTGCCGCTCAAGCTACTTTCCGGAGACTGGAACAGCGACAATCAAACCGATTTGGCTGTGGTAAATCGTGATAACAGCAGCGTTTCCATTCTACAAAACAATAGTGGATTATTTTCTGTTTCACAGACTTTATCTGTCAGTGCACATCCAATACAGATTGCCAGCGCAGATTGGGATGGTGACAATGATACTGATCTCGCGGTTTTGTCAAGGGACAGTACTTTGGTTCAAATCTGGTTAAACAGCGGAAGCGGAACTTTCAATGCACAATCTACAACGTATACGGTCGGCAGTTCACCAATCGACATGATTTCTGGAGACTGGAACTGTGATGCAAAACAAGACCTTGCGGTCAGCAATTTCGGAGATAGTACTATTTCGTTGATTTACGGAAAAGGCACAGGTGATTTTGATTCACCGCTTACAATCAGTTCCGGACGGGGTCCAGGGACGCTGGCTGCCGCTGATTTTGATAATGATAGTATAATGGATTTTGTGGCAGGCCACCATTTTCTTGTCAGTACTTCCGGTGTTTCTCTCTTGACAGGTGACTTTTCACTTACTCTTAGTGACAACACCTCTTCTACAGGTTATGCAACACCTGTTTCATTTGCGGCAAGCCTCGCGATAGACGGAGCAGCGCCAGCGGATTTGGCAATTTCAGACGTTGACAATGATTCCAAGCTGGACGTTTTGATTACTCTGCCAGTCAGTAAAAAAATAGCACTGCTTTCTGGAAAACAATATTCCGGTAATCTCTCCTGCCTCTGATTTTCATATTCAGATTGACTGGTGATGCTAACAGAGCTACACTCTTTATTCTGAATCTCTGGAACTTGCTCAACTAAAATGATGCTCCTTTGAACTTATTTTGTTGCCCATTTTTACAGATAAAAATTGGTCAGCGAAGGCCAAATTACGAAGCACCTTTCTTCGTCAATTATTTAATTCAAGCAATATTCAAACACACATTCACAAAAATACAATATGTTGATTGTAGGAACATGGGGAGCCTTGTTGCTTTACATCATCAGTTGGATTTCAGGGCTTTTTCCCTCGCCTTTTGATAAGTCTTCCAGCTCAAGGTTTCAGGCATGGACGGAGCTTACAGGAATGCGTCTGGGCTGGGTCATTCATACTGTTGCCTTACTTGGAATGTTATGGACTAAATCAGTCTGGCCCAGTACTTTTGTAAGTGACATTCTGAGCGTTGCCGCATGGGCCAGTATGGTAGGAGTACAGGCCTTTCCAGAACGCTTGCCCAGTTTGGTTAACACATCAATAGTCCGGTTTTTTGCTATTCTGCTGCTGGGTTTATCCCTCTTTATCATTCAGAATCAAGTCTCGACAAGTGAAATTGTATTATCTCAAACCTGGCTATATCATATTTTACTTGGAACACATATTATCATTCTTTTAGCAGGTTATGTTATGCTGGGAGTTGCCTGTGTGGCTAGCATCATCTTTCTATATCAGGAGCACCATCTCAAAACAAAACTGGTAACCTCGATGATGATCCGTTTTCCTGCGCTTGGTACTTTGGATCGTCTCAGTTGGCAGGGAACACTTTGGGGCTTTTTAGCTTTGAGCATCGGTATTATGCTGGGAATATTAATAAATAAAGATGATCCGTCTTTTCTAGCAAACTTGAGATTTGGGGCATCAATTAGTGCATGGTGTGTTTTTGCGATGATTTTACTGCTCCGTCAACTGCAGGCTCTACGTTCCAGTTGGAAAGCAATCTGGCCGATTGTCGGATTTATTCTGGCATTAATGTCATTAATAGTGGAAATAATACGATTGAATCTTCAAGAGTTATCATAAATTAAGTTATTCATCATAGCAGCAAAGAACGTTAAGGTAGAAAAAAGGGATCCGTAAATGATGAAACAGGCAGCTTACGAAAAAAAACTTTTGGACAGTGATAATAATTTGGAGCGTATTCAAAATGCTGTTAAAAAAAATTTGGGTGTATCACTTCCTTTTTTAGCAGATATTGCTCACCACATAATAACTCCTCATAACAATTCAACAAGATCCCTGTTGTTGCTGCAAAGCGCAAATCTCTTCAAGAAGCCTGATGACGCAGTAATAGATATAGGCAGCACTTTAGAATTTTTACACACTGCATCTGCCTTACACCGGCACATCAAAGAACCTGAAAACGCCAGACGTCACCAGCAGCACGTTCAAAAACTATGGGGTTCAGAGGCCAGTGTTTTGCTGGGTGATTATCTGCTTTCCATTTCATTTCAAATCTTAACACGTGTAGGTAATTTGGACGTGCTGGAATGCGTTTCTCTCGCCACACAAAATATTTCACGTGGGCAAGTGCTTGAAATTTCGGAACCTACTCTTACAGCGACTCCAAAACATTGGCAGAGAGTAACTCGTGACAAAATTACGGGCCTATTTGGCGCAGGTGCTAAAAGCGCGGCTTACTGGGCAAATGCAACTCAAGCTACAGCTTCGATATTGTTTGCGTTTGGTGAATATGTGGGTATGGCTGCTCAACTTAAAACTGAACTGGATATTATTGATGACGAAAAACGTTTTCAGCAGACTTTGAAAGACTCTGAATTGTGGGCACCTCTCTGCTTTTTACTACACGAATGTTTGACGGAAAGTGAACTCAGTGTAATGTCGGAAAAACTGCAGGAAAAATTTGAACTAGAGGAAATGACCAGTGAGCTCAGGGTGCTGTTCAATAAACATAATCTGCGTGAAAAACTGAAAGAGCAGGCAGTGCAGGAGTTGGAAAAAGCAGCAGAATGTCTGGATCAACTTGAAATGGATTCTGCTCCTCTTCAACCTTTAACTTCATATGCAATGATTTGATATGCCGGATTCACTAAAAATAAAGATTGATTCCGCAATTGCGGAAATTGAATTAAACCGACCTGACAAAGCAAATGCGCTTGATGAAGAATTATGGTTTGCCCTCGGAGATTGTTTTCGTGAATTAGACGAAAATGAAGCTGTTAGGGTGTGCATTCTGAGTGGTGCTGGTAGTCATTTTACTGCAGGAATTGATCTTAAATTTTTACAGTCAGTGGGTCAGGAAGTTGAACATTTTGACTGTGAAGGCCGTAAACGGGAATATTTGCGGCGCAAAATAATAAAACTGCAGGCTGCATTTACACAAATCGAAGAATGTCGTAAACCAGTGTTAGCTGCAATTCATGGCGGATGCATAGGTGGAGGGATTGATTTGATAAGTGCCTGCGACCTACGTTACTCAACAAGTGACGCGGTCTTCCAGATAAAAGAAATTGATCTTGGTTTAACTGCTGATGTAGGGACTTTGCAGCGCCTTCCCAAGTTGATTCCCCAGGGCATTGTTCGCGAATTAGCCTACACAGGACGTAAATTTTCCGGAGAAGAAGCTCGTGAATTTGGTTTGGTCAACAGTTGTTATGCTAATCAGAAATCGATGATTTGTGCAGTTCGGAAGATTGCTGAGGAAATCGCAGGCAAAGCGCCTTTAGCCATACGCGGAGTTAAGGAAATGCTTTTGCACTCGCGAGACAATTCAGTTGCAGACGGACTTAATTATGTAGCAACGTGGAATTCTGCCATGCTGCTTTCTGGTGATCTTGAAGAATCTGTAATGGCGATGCTGCAAAACCGTTCTGCTGAATATAAGGATTAATGATTACGAAGTTCCTTCCGTCTGATGGGCAAAATTATATTTTTCTGATAAATGCTGTTTCAACCGCTGAGGTTACATAATTTTGTAATTATCTGTCAATAAAGTTTTAAATGATCCCCCGCCTCAGTCATTCTGAAAGTATTCCTGAAATTGTGCAAAGTTTTCTCGCAGAACTGCGTCAAAGCAGTTTTACCGGAGATATTCAGCATGATTACGGAACACGTCTGATAACCTCAACTGACAACAGTATTTATCAGGTTCTTCCGCAGGCAGTCGTTTTCCCGAAAAATTTAGCTGACATCCAGGCGTTACTCCAACTAACAGCTCAGCATAAATTTTGTCAATGCATAAAAATCACTGCACGCGGTGGTGGTACAGGTACCAACGGGCAGTCACTTACTGAAGGCATCGTGCTTGACTGTTCACGTTACATGAACCGTATACTTGAAACTAATATTAAGCAGGGTTGGGTACGTGTAGAACCTGGTGTGGTACTGGACCAGTTAAACGAACATCTTGCCCCGCATAAGGTGTTTTTTGCGCCCGATCTGTCCCCGAGCAATAGAGCCACTTTAGGTGGAATGGTTAGTACCGATGCATGCGGAAAAGGTTCGCGTATATACGGACGCACTAGCGACCATGTTATAGCATTGTCATGTGTCCTCTCTAACGGTGAAACTCTGGAATCCTTTGCTCTCGATGAAGATAAACTAAATGTATACAAACAAAAGTCCGGAATTGCGGGAGATGTGTTTAAAGTTGTTGATCAGATTGTGCTGGAAAAAGCAGGTTTGATTGAGAAAGTTTTTCCTAAAATGAGCCGTTTCATGACAGGTTACAATTTGGCGAAAGTTTATGGAAATTCGGAAAAGAACTTTAACTTAAACTATTTGCTTTCTGGATCAGAAGGTACATTAGCAGTTGTGAGTGAGCTTAAATTACGCTTGTCGGCATTGCCTAAATACAAAAGACTCTTAGTTGTAAAATACGAATATTTTGATGATGCGCTTCGGGATGCACAAATTTTGGTGGAGAATGATCCGGCTGCGATTGAGACGATTGACGAAAAAATTCTTAGTCTGGCAAAAGAAGATGAAATATATTTAAAAATCAAAAATTTCATTGTTGACGAAAAGCTGAAGTCTGGGGAAAAAATCCGTCCGACTCGTACAATCAGTCTGCTTGAATTTTGCGGAAATAATAAAAATAAACTGGAAAAACAGGTTTCAGCATTATGCAAAATCATTAATGCCAGGAAAAATAAGCCCGGAGAAGCAACTGGTTACTACAGGACTGCTGATCCGCAGGAAATAAAAGATTTGTGGAGTTTAAGAAAAAAAGGAGTTGGACTTTTAGGTAACACCAAAGGTGAACGCAAACCCCTGCCTTTTGTGGAAGACACGGCTGTTCCTCCGGAAAATCTGGCGGCTTACATTCGTGAGTTCCGGAAATTGCTTGAGTCATATGGCTTGGAATACGCCATGTTCGGGCATGTTGATGTGGGATGTTTGCACGTACGTCCTGCGTTGGATTTGAAAAATCCGGAAGAGGAAGGCTGGATTCGGGAGCTTTCAGATCAAGTGGTCGAGCTGGTGAAAAAATATGGTGGCGTGATGTGGAGTGAACATGGACGTGGTTACCGTAGTGAATACACAGTAGATTTTTTTGGTGAAGAACTACATCAAGATTTACGGTGCATCAAAGAAGCGTTTGATCCGGAAAATCGGCTCAATCCAGGAAAAATTGTCACTCCTCTTTCTCAGGCGACTGACAAAGTGGTGCCTTTGGAAGGTCCGTTGCGGGGACATAAAGACAGGCAGATTTCTCCGGAATTGCTAAAGGAATATGAAACGGCAATTAACTGTAACGGTAACGGCGCTTGTTTCGATTACTCTGCGAAGAATGTGATGTGTCCGTCTTCCAAGATTACACGAGATCGTGTTCATTCTCCTAAAGGTAGGGCCGGCATGATACGGGAATGGCTCCGGATACTTTCCTTGACTCAGGAAAGAGAAACTTCATTATCGAATAATTCAAGCAGAAATTTAAGTGGGCAGACGCAGAGTAATTCCGCAGCTGAAAATATTTTCAATAGTTCTTACAACAAAATAAAAAACACCTGGCGAAAAAATCAGGGTGAGTACGATTATTCACATGAAGTTTATGAATCAATGGCCGGATGTTTAGTCTGCAAAGCTTGTGTGACCCAATGTCCGGTACATGTAAACGTTCCGGAATTCCGCTCAAAATTTCTAAACCTTTATTATTCTAGATATTTACGTCCACTCAAGGATTATCTGGTTGGCTCAACTGAAACAGTCGGACGTTTATTTTCAAATATACCACGTCCGCTAAACGCAATTATAAATTTGCCGTTGAACCGTAATTTGCTGAAGAATAAAATTGGTTTAAGAGATTTTCCGTTATACAGTCCTGAATCTGTTAGGCAGCGTCTGCGGGAGGTAAATGCAGTTGAATTCGATCTGGACAAGTTGAACTCGCTTTCTCAGCAAGAAATAGAACGGAGTGTAATCTTAGTGCAGGATGCATTCACCTCGTTTTATGAATCTCAGCTTGTGCTGGAATTTTATGAGTTGCTGCGAAAATTGAACTACACTGTTTATGTAGCACCTTTTCATCCAAACGGTAAACCGTTGCATGTAAAAGGTTTTTTAGCTCAATTCCGTAAAGTTGCAGAAAAAAATGCGAAGTGGCTGTCACACATTGCACTTTCCGGAATTCCCATGGTCGGACTTGATCCCAGCGTAGTGTTGACTTATCGTGATGAATATTTGAAAATTCTTGGAGAAAATGAGTTGCCCTTTAAGGTCATGCTGCCTCAGGAATTCCTAATCATGAACTCAGCTAAACATAGTAATTATGGGGTTGCTGCGACTGAGAAATTACAGGATTATAAATTGCTGGGGCACTGTACTGAAAAAACTGATGCCCAACTTTCACAGGAGCAATGGAAGGAGGTGTTCGAGGAATTTGGATTGTCACTGAGTTTGATAGCTGCAGGCTGCTGCGGTATGGCTGGAACTTATGGACATGAAACAGAACATTATGAAGAATCACGAGGAATCTATGATTTAAGCTGGAGCGATAAAATTCCACAAGATCCATTTCTTCGTCAAAACATTTTGACTACAGGTTTTTCTTGCCGTAGTCAGGTTAAGCGTTTTGAAGGCTTTCGCCCACTGCATCCTCTGCAGGTATTGTTAAGAGAAATAAAATCGGACAGTTGATTAATAGTTCAGCGGTTGCTTGTCCACCTCCCTGAGTAAAGAATGGAAGAAATTAATTTTGAAGAATTTCAACAAGTTAAAATCATGACAGGAACTATTCTGGAGGCGAGCCTTAATCCGAAGGCACGTAATCCTGCTTATGTCTTACGTATAGATTTTGGTCCGTTCGGAATAAAAACCAGTTCAGCGCAAATAACAAAAAATTATCAAGCGGAGAGTTTAATTGGTCTGCAAATTTCGGCAGTTGTAAATTTTACCGCCAAACGCATCGCTGGGGTTAAATCAGAGGTGCTGATACTTGGTGCCTATTCCGAAGATAAAGGGGTAGTACTGCTGACACCAACGGAATCTGTTGAGGATGGTTCGTTGATCGGTTGAGTTGTTTCAAGCTTCGCTGCTGAGTCACTCTGGATTTTACTGATTAAAATATCTTTAGCCATCCATAGCTCAATCAGGCACTTCCTGACTGCTAATGATCCTCCTTTGGTCCTAATTGTTTCCAGTGACGGTACGGTGCCTTCTCCAAGTCTTAGAGCTTCTATACGAACTACTATCCGCGGAACTCTCCCCTGCATCAAGTCAGTCAAATTTGGAGATGAGTGGCAAGGATAAACCAGAGTAACGTTGAGGATTGCAGTCAATTCGTCACCTAAACTGCTCAAAACAGTGTGTATTCCACCAGCACGCGGTTTCAGCAAATGTTTGAAAGATGATTTAGTTTTAGCGTGTTTTGCTTGTGTGAAACGTGTTCCTTCCGGATAGTTCAAAATAGTTACAGGATGTCCCCGTAATTTATCACAAGACTTCTTGGCTGTTTCCAAGTCTTTACCACGCAGTCCAGGGAACTTAATGAGTGTCTCTTTTGAATAACGTTTCATGGTCGGATATTCCAGCGCCCAGAGAGCTTGTCCCAAAAAAGGAACCCACACCAATTCCTGTTTAATAAAGAAACGCAAAAATGGGATCTGGTTGAAAAAAATACCTTGTGCGACTGGAATATCCAGCAGCGAAAGATGATTGCTGATAACCAGATATGTTCCATCTGGACTTAAATTATCCATACCTTCTATGTCCCATTCAATATGGAAAAAGATTGATAGCAGAAAATTATTTGTGATGATGAACCCCCCTGCTATCCAGTATGAAATTCGTCCCCAAAATTGCCGCCAGACATTGATTGGAATCACGAATTTTATGGGAGCGCACAGGCTTACCAGACTCCCGTGGAAAGCAGTGTTAAGGATAATCAATAAAATAAAAATCGGAATCCTAATCAAATTTGCCATATGAAGAATAAACTGTTTGCTAAATTATTTTAATGCATATTTTCTAAAAAACTCAGTTAATTCAAACTTGTAAAACACCGCTTGATAATGACAGAAAGCGTAGATTATTTCAAGTCGCGGAAATGAAGTTTGAGGTAGCGTGAGTTAGTTGTATTTGCTGACAAAGCGCTGGATATCACGGATTCCCATCGGAGGAAATAACCAGTAATCCGGAAGATAACCTGAAGGTGAAACCGGCTTAGCTTGATGATTGAGGTGCAGACGATGACTGAATGAAAGCATGACTCGTGAATGCTTCAACTGGAATATTGGTCCGGACGTGTTTTTTGGAAATGGACCGGTGTTTGCTCCAATAAGAACACCCTGCGGAATCTGTTTTGTCAACGCAGCCAGAAATTGACAGCCGTTACCGCAATGCTGGTTGGTCAAGACAATCAGTCGCGTATTCCACTTTGGAGCATTTTTGTTGCCGTTGAAAATGAACTTGGTCTCTACCCATTTTTCAGTAATCCCTTTTTCTCTAAAATGTTCAATAAGAGCCTGTATCTGCCGTCGTTTTTGCTCAAGTTGACCTCGACCTATCAGTAAACGTAACTCTGAATGATGCAGATTCCACTGTACACGATTCAGCAGTCCTTTTAAGATTGGGAGAGTCTGACGTTCCTGAACGATCACGTTTTTCCAATGGTTACGGGTAAACTCCTTCAACCATTTTTCAATAAATGCAAAGCTGCCGTTTTTGTTACCACGTACGTCTATAATAAGCGAAGAGGTTTTTCTTAATTTTAGGGCCAGTTTCTGAAACTGTTTGACGGCTCTTTCATTAGTCCTTCCATCCCTGTACCAGCGTATATAAGGCGTCCTTCCACTTTTATATTCATAAACAGGCATTTCAGGTCGATTCAATTCTGCTTCAGGAATAAGCAACGGCAGCAGGATATTATGTTTTTCTCCTGAATCATTTTCAAATTTACAATCAAGCGGTTCTAGCTGGAGATTCGCCTGCTGCCCCATCATAAAAAGTACCTCAGACTGTCTTTCCGGTAAAATAGGAAAAAAAACTTCCTGCTGAGTTGTGCAGCCGATGTACCAGTGATTTACTATCTTATTAGCAAAATTTAAGGTTGGTAAAACTCTGAAACGTTCATTATCCTGAGCAAGACGGATACCAGAATAAAACGCTACTTTTGGTTCAACACGCTGAACATAATGACGTTTTTTTAAAAAAAGGTCTGTCCGCAAATTAGCGTCTTCAGTGAACTCTAAAGCCTTTATAAGCTGTTTTTGAAAATGGTGTGTCAGCGTTGGATTTTTGTTTATTGACAATTGATCGGCTAATCTTTGAAAGGCAGATTCCCATTTCACCCCGGACTTTTCAAGTATTGGATAGCGCACATAGCTCTCACGCAGCAAGCGTTCTGCCTGTAGGATATCTGCCCGCATTTGATTTTTTGAAAGATACAAGGGACCACTTCCGGAAAAATCGAGTGCCGGAATTGGCTCTGCACCACGAGAAATTATTGCGAAGCAGAACAAAAATAGAGCGGTAAAGCATAATATTTTCGCAAATAGTTGAAATTCTGAAACACTGAATTCCTCACTTTTTTTATAAATTAACTTAAATGCCTTATAGTATTTCATTTTGATCAATTTTCATGTAATCACTAAATAACTTCATCCATTCATTAAAATCCAGAGTTTCAGGTCTGCGTAGTCCGAAATTGTCACGCAGAGAATCTCCGTGATTTTCATACCATTCCGGAAAATGCTGACGGATGCCGTTCATCAGGGTTTTTCTACGTTGCTGAAACAACAACTGACTCCACTTGAGAAAACGTTTTTCATTTTCAGGAGTAAGTCCTGAATCATGTGGTAAAAGCCGGATTACAGCAGAATCAACTTTCGGTACAGGTTTAAAAGATTCAGGAGGTATTTTTTTGATAATTGCACTCTCAAATCCCAATGCTCCAACCAGTGACAAAGGCCCATAAGCTTTTCCGGATGCAGGTGTTGCACAAATTCTTTCTGCGACTTCAAATTGAACCATGAGTGTTAAAGATTGCCAGGCATTACGAACAGGCAGCATCCTCAGGATCAGCGGAGTTGCAATATTGTATGGTAAATTTGCGACCACTTTTGCAGGTGCAGGAATTAATCCAGCCAATGCTTCCGGACTCAGTTCCATGGCATCCATTTCAAGCAGAGTAAATTTTTTTTCATTTTCGAAGCGTTTCCTTAATTTTCGACATAATTCAGGATCTATTTCTACAGCGGTGACTTCTGAGTTGCACTCCAACAAAGCAGTTGTTAACATTCCGAGACCAGGCCCAATTTCCAGAATTGAATCACCGTTTTTAACATCCGCAGCTTGAACTATTGAATCAACCACTTCCTGTTGGATCAGAAAATTTTGACCCCATTTCTTTTTTGCCATTATTTCTTTATGTTGGATGAACTGGGATTATTGCAAACAAATATGCTGATTTTGTGAAATCAACTTAAATATTGTTTTTTCAAAGAATTGCTTTTCAGTGAAAACAGAACTGTATTTTAAAAGAGTGCACTAATAATAGCAAACATCTGTTTTTTATCAGATTACTTTTAAAAAAAATGTTTGACTTGCTGATCAAATTGAAATATTCTCAAATATAGATTCGATAATAATATTTAATTTTAATCTCCGATTCGCAGAAACCTAAGGTAGCAACCATGGTTTGGCGAACGATAGGGCTGATTGGGAAACTGGTCTGCCTCCCGGTTTTGGAAAGGAGAACCTCTATGATTGACCTGCACGGTCGCAATATCAATAAACTCCGTATATCGCTGACAGAGGTCTGCAATATGGCCTGCACTTACTGCGTTACCAGTCTGAGTGATCATAAGCGTGCGCCTGATGAATTAAAAGCGGAACAGATGTTGAGTTTAGTCCGGATGCTAAAAGAGTATGCCGGAATCGAAAAAGTACGTCTCACCGGTGGTGAACCTTTACTATACCCAAACCTGATTCAGATTGTTTCTGGAATTCGTGAAATGGGAATCAGCAGTATCGGTCTGACAACAAACGGTCAACTGCTCGCCAGAAAAGCAAAAGCTCTCGTTGATGCAGGACTCAAAAACGTTAATTTGAGCCTCGACTCCCTAGACCCTGAAAATTTCAAAAGGATGGGCCGTGTAGGAAAACTTCATAAAACTCTTGAAGGTATTGAGGCGTGTCTGGAATATGGACTGAGTGTCAAAGTCAACATGGTGGTAATCAAGGGTGAGAATGATGATGAAATCGTTAAAATGCTTGAATACGGTGTAGCACATGGAGTTGAGGTACGATACCTTGAATTGATGAGTATGGGGCCACTCCACAATAATGATGATTATAAAATCGTGAGTATGAAGGAAATGCTTAATCGAATTTCTGCTAAGTATGATGTGCAACCGGTCTCAGCGGAAGCCGACTCAACTTCTCTCAGATACTGGGTTCCAGGTGGTTATTTTGGAATAATTCCGAATAACAGCGCACCTTTCTGTTCTACTTGTTCACGTTTACGTTTAACTTCCAATGGGCAGCTAATCGGTTGCTTAAGTAATCCTGAACCGGTCTCTGTTCGTCATTTGTTGGAGCAAGCGGATCCCGCAGACGCTCTGCAAAAACTTGTGAAAAAATCGGTATCCTACAAGCAAGATATAACTTTTACCGGTTCTTCTCTCGTCATGTCACGGGTAGGTGGTTAATCCACTGGATTATGAGTGGATTAACACTTGCATTTTATTCCTGCTTCCTGTAAAAAATCGGTAATACTTTAGAGCAAAACTACGACTGCATTCAGCAAAGTTTTGATCCACTTTTCCTCAGAGCCTATCCCTATGCGTGCATTTTTTCTACAAATCACTGTTGTTATTCTCGCAGTAAATGTGGTCTCCTTCTTTTATCTTCCGCAAGTTCTCTGGTCAATGGTAATTTTTGGCCCGCTTATTTTGCTTGGACTACGTGATATCACGCAAAAATCACACTCTATCCTGAGAAATTATCCGGTATTGGGGCACATGCGTTTTCTGCTTGAAGAAATCCGTCCGGAAATGTACCAGTATTTTGTTGAATCAGATACAAGCGGTCGTCCTTTCAGTCGGGAACAGCGCACGATTGTCTATTCTCGTGCAAAAAATACACGTGACACGATTCCTTTCGGTACTGTAGAAAATGTGTATGAAACCGGTTACGAATGGGTCAACCACTCACTCAGCCCAAAAAAAATGGGACACGCTGATGTGAGAGTTGAGATTGGAGGTCCTGATTGCAAACAGCCATATTCTGCCAGTATCCTCAATATCTCCGCCATGAGTTTTGGGGCGTTGAGTAAAAACGCGGTGATGGCGCTCAATCAAGGCGCGAAAATTGGCGGTTTTTCACATAACACAGGTGAAGGAGGAGTAAGCCCGTATCATCTTCAGGGAGGTGATTTAGTCTGGCAGGTAGGAACTGGATATTTCGGTTGCCGTAACAAAGAAGGAAAGTTTTGTGCAGATACTTTTGCCGGTAATTCGTTAAGAGAAGAAATAAAGATGATTGAAATAAAACTCTCACAAGGCGCAAAACCTGGTCACGGTGGAATCCTGCCTGCCGCCAAACTGACTGAGGAAATTGCTAAAATACGTGACGTCCCTATGGGGCACGATGTGGACTCTCCGCCAGGCCATACCTCTTTTTCTAATCCACTTGAACTGATGAATTACATCGCTGAGTTACGTGAACTATCCGGAGGAAAACCTGTTGGTTTTAAATTGTGTGTCGGTAAACGCAGGGAATTTATCGCGATTTGTAAAGCTATGCACGAAACTGGAATTGCTCCGGATTTCATCACTGTAGACGGTGGCGAAGGCGGAACAGGTGCAGCTCCAATGGAATTTTCTAATCACATCGGAACTCCGTTGGTTGAGGGTTTGATTTTTGTACATAACGTTTTGGTTGGATACGATTTAAGGAAAAAGGTAAAGGTTATCAGCAGTGGAAAAATGACATCCGGATTCGGACTGGTTAAACGTCTTGCTTTAGGAGCGGATCTTTGTAACTCCGCAAGAGCGATGATGATGGCATTGGGATGTATTCAGGCACGTAAATGTAACTCGAATGTCTGTCCTGTTGGAGTTACCACACAAAATCCAAGCTTATTTGGAGCGCTTGTTCCGGAAGACAAAAGTAAACGAGTTAATAATTATCATCAAAATACTGTTAACAGCGCCTGTCAAATCATGGGAGCAATGGGCTTAGAAAGTTCTACAGAATTAAGACCATGGCACTTAATGCGCAGAATTGAGGCTTACGAAATCAGGAACTTTTCAGAAATATATGA
>Ga0115002_10004564_pt1 | contig 16698 bp, 14 predicted proteins | sample ArcticOcean_MG_C_8_FD_89576 | JGI IMG/M metagenome (GOLD analysis project Ga0115002, IMG submission 89576) | Marine microbial communities from western Arctic Ocean - ArcticOcean_MG_CB11_86 | ecosystem: Environmental > Aquatic > Marine > Oceanic | place: Arctic Ocean: Canada Basin | collected... | reverse complement strand
CTCGTGTCCGCGATCATTTGGATGAAGATCGTCCAGTAGCAACGAATCGGAGCTACTGTTTGCCCCCGCTTCGATTCGCTCGTATTCATTCCAAATGTCTACCAACGGGACACGAGCCTGTTTGGCCAAGTTGCGCATGGCGTCGACGTATTGCGCCGTTCTTTCGGTCCGCCATTCGGCGAGAGTCGTCTTGGGGCGATTTGGGGTCATGAGAATGACTTCCGCGCCGTCTGAACGCAGTGTCGAAACGATCCGTTTTAGGTTGGCCGTGTAAGCTTGTACCGAAATCCGCGACGCGCCATCGCGCTGGTTTGAATCGACCCACGAATCATTCCAACCGAATTGTATAACGACGAAATCTGGATGGTGGTCGCGAACGGCATCGTCGAGTCGATCGAGCGCGTGCCGCCTCTTGTGGCGAGAGTTGTCGCTGAGATGACCAGTGTGGCTACCGCCGACGCCCGCGTTGATGACTCTGGCGTCAACCTCGTTGAGCTTCAGTGTCTCGGGGAGTCGAGCAGCGTAAACTCGTTTTATTGTGCTACGTAAAGCTGTCGTCGAGTCGCCGAATGCCACGATCGTCACCTTCGCAGGCTCGGCACTTGCAACAGATACAATCGCTGTGAAAACTATGAACGCTTCAAAGAATCGAACTCGGTAAGTCATTGGCCAGCGCCTGTAAAAGAATCAGCTAGGTTGTTATTCGGGGACGGAAAGTCGGCGAGCGGTAATTCGGTTAGAGTCGATGTAATTCCGGATTTTTTCGATGACTTCGGGGTGATCTGCCGCTAAATCGTTTTGCTCCGATATGCCAAACTGGCCGTGGTAATCGAACAGCATTGGTTTGCCCTTTACGGGAAAGACACACTTCCAGCTGCCATAACGGGCGAATTGCTGGAGGCTTTTGTCTTCAATGATTTGTGCGGCGAGTACTTTCTTTAGTTTCGCGAATTCGGGCTTGTCGGCGACGTTGGTCCATTCTCGCGGGTCGTTTTTTAGATCGTAGAGTTCTTCGCTGCCATCAAAGTATCGAATGAACCGCCAATTACCGGAAGAGACGCTATGAGTACCACGGCCAACGGTTGTTACCACTGTTTTATTCCATCGCGTTTTGGGCGCGGCGACCAGCGGCAGCAAACTTTGTCCTTCGAGCTCCTTTCGATCGGGTAAATTGCAGGCGTCGACCAAGGTTGGATAGAGGTCCAGTAGACTTACCAATGCTTTGCAGCGAGTTCCTGGAGCGAAACCGGTTGGCTTGAAATTCTTGGGAGGCACAATCATGAGCGGCATACGCACGGATTCTCGCCAGGGAACATGTTTGCCCCAGTGTTCTTTTTCGCCGAGCGACCAGCCGTGATCGCTCCATAAAATGATCCATGTGTTATCGGCGTGAGGGCTCTTGTCGAGTGCTTTGAGAACTCGACCGACCAACGAGTCCGCAAAAGAGACGGTCGCTAAATATCCTCGCACAGCATCGCGCCATGCTTTGTGTTCCACAACCGTCTTGTGAGTTCCACTTGTCCAAGGTCGAGTCGCCAAGTCGCGGCCGACGGGCGGAATATCTTTAAGGTCGCCTGCAATTGTCTGGGGAAGCGACGTCGTCTTGGGATCGTAAAGATCGAAATACTTGCGTGGAGCGAAAAAGGGCTGATGTGGTTTGTAAAACCCCAGCGCCAGCAAAAAGGGCTTCTCGTGTTTCTTGTGTAATTGTTCCACTCCCCAGTCGGCAATCTTGCGATCGGGGAAATCGGTTTCGGGACAGTCGAGCGGAGCCCAATCGAATGAGTCCCACGTGTTATTGGGACGGTCGATTGCAGAGAGGCCTTTGTTCGCGGGCAAGGTAATTTTCAACGAGCTGCGATCGATGATCCTTTCCGGAGTCATCTTAATTGTGTGGAGTTCGTCGCCGATAAAGGGAGTGCACAGGACGCCGCAATCGGGTCCGTTTTCGTTCCACAATTTCGGATCGGGTGCGCCTAGATCGTGATTCACTTTTCCAGCCGCCATTGTCTTGTAACCGTTGGCGCGAAAATGTTCGGCGAAGGTGACCGCGTTGGGCACATAGTCAATATACTTGCCCCTATTGTGATAAACCCCGGTCGTCTCCGGACGCATTCCGGTAAGTACGGAAGCTCGCGACGGCCCGCAGATCGGCGAAACGCAATGCGCGTTGGTGAACATCACGCCACGTTTCGCCAGCCCATCGATGTTGGGTGTCTTCGCATCTGGATGACCACCAGAGCAACCGAGCCAATCGTTCATGTCGTCGAGCGAAATGAACAACACGTTTGGTTGTTGCGGTTCGCTAGCCGTTAACGGCGATGCAATAAAGGCGGGCGAAATAAATGCAATTGCCAACAAGAATGTCAGCTGTTGTTGAGCCATCTGAGTCCCTAGTACTATTGGTGACAAGTCTGGAAGTCGTCGATGCGTACAATTGAACGAAAAAAGCAACAGACTGTAGCTGGGCTCGCCAGAGTTCAGGCCGATCGCGCTCGCAGCGTTTCCGAAGTGCAGCCCGAAGTCTGGCGATATCGGCTACGGTCTACAGCGCAAGTACGTCGACATTGCAAACAGAAGCAACAGTATAGGGGATCCAAGCAGGGTACTCAATTTGCAGAAAAGCGAAGCAAGTAATGTTTGCATCAAGGTGACACCGACCTCTAGAATCATGCCAGCGAGTTGAAGCAATTAATAATCCGATTTCGATGTTTATCATGGAGAATAATCGATGTCTGCGAAACGCGATCGATCAAGTGGTGTTAACAAAACGAGTGACCGTCGAAAATTCTTGAAAGGATCGCTGACAGTTGCCGCGGGAATTGGTTTGTTCGACATTGTTCCTCGTCACGTCCTGGGAGGTCCCGATCACGTACCTCCAAGCGAAACGTTTGGCGCCGCGTTAATTGGAGTTGGCGGGCGCGGGCCTGGCACATTTAGAGATCTCAGCGGAAAACACAAACTGAATATTCGCAAGATCGCCGAATGCGATGTGAAGTTTGTTGGATCGGCCGACAACAAAACGCGCTACACCGATTTTCGCAGGTTGCTGGAGCGAAAGGACCTCGACATCGTAGCCATCGCTACTCCTCCTCACTGGCATGCGTTAATTTCAATTGCCGCGATGGACGCCGGCAAAGACGTCCTTTGCGAAAAGCCGATGACACGCTTCATTGCCGAAGGACGAGCGGTGATCGAAGCGGTTAAGAGAACGGGCCAGATGTTCCAGATTGGAACGTACGGCCGCTTTGGTTCAGCGGGCGGTGGTGGCCCCGAGATTCGCAAAATTATCCGCGCCGGTTTTGCCAAGGGCCACGAGGTCCGCGTCGTCAAAAAAGGCGGCTTCAAAGTCAAGCAGTGGTCGGGACCCATCAATGTTACCCCGGGAGATCCTCCGAAAAATCTAGACTGGGATCTCTATTGCGGACCTTCCCCGTTGCGACCATTCCACTCGCCGAGATTTGGCGGAATGCATCGAGGCTATTGGGACTACGACGGCGGTGGACTTGGCGACATGGGCCAGCACTATCTCGACCCCATCAGTTATCGTCTCGGCAAAGATAACACGCATCCTGTGAAAGTTGAGGTCTCTGCTCCGCCCGCTCACCCAGACGTTACGGGACCATGGGGTTGGGTAAAGTTCACCTACGCCGATGGCGTCGAGTTGATCTTGGATAGCGGTGAGTGGGGCGAGCCAGCTGGCTTGCAAGAACGCAGCATTGGAAAGAATGATCTAACTGCCGCGCAACAAGCTAAGCTCGCCGAGATTCCAAACGAAGAGACGATGATCGGTTTTGGCGAGGCAGTAAAGACTCGCAAGCAACCCGGTGGAAACGCCGAGGCGGCTCACTACACGTCGAGCATCATGCACTTGGCAAACGTAGCGATCCGCACTGGCCGAACAATTCAATTCGATCCCAAAACAGAGCGGGCGATTGGCGACGAAGAAGCGAATCGAATTATTGATCAACCGATGCGAGCACCTTGGCATATCTAAAGTCTTGCACACGTAATATTAGAAAACAAAACACGAGACACTTAATTAGCGAGTGAAATAATCATGCCTCAAGTCGAATCTGCCGCAAAAATCTGGCTCGACCGAATCCCCAACTTGGAAGATGGTCGCCGCAATCCTGGGCTCGACCCCACCGTTGCCGCGAAATTATTTGACGACATTCTGGCGGAAGGCGAAGACGCGATTGTCAACGTGATCGACTCGCTTGGCGAATCCGATAACGGTAAGGACTGGAAGACTCGTCTCCTGTTACACGGCCTGCTGATTCACACCGGGGCCAAAGATCGCGAAAAGGGTCGCGAGCGATTAGAGTTGGTTTATGCCAAGTCACTTGGCGACGAGCGAGCGGATTCGGCAAAGACGTTTGTCGCGATGCAGTTGCAGTGGTTCGCAACTGCCAAGGCCGTGCCAGCTCTCGCCGCTCAGCTTGCGTCGAAAGATATACCACTGATTAACGCAGCCGCGGCCGCCTTGACCGCGATAGGCAAACCAGCCGTTGATTCGCTGAGGAAGGCTCAGGCAAATGCTACTGGGGACGCAAAAATTGCCATCGATCATGCACTAAAACAAATCTAGCGATAGAGTTAGTGTGAACTTCGTCGATTTGATTACCGTTTCTCATTCGGTGGTGTCTAACCATTGGCATTTATCGACCGGATTGACCACAATAGGGATGAAATGCAAATTCACTCCTCCCTAAATTCCCACCTAAAACACTCATTCAAGGACACGCCCCATGAAACGTATCGCAATTTCTCTCGTAGCACTCATGACATTGACTGCATTTGCGGCCGCTGAAGAAAATAATTCGTTATCGGAAAAAGAGAAAAAAGAAGGCTGGCAGCTGCTGTTTGATGGCACGACGGCCAAAGGTTGGAACAGTTGGAAGACGAAGTCACCGTTGGAACTTAAACAATGGAAAGCCGAAGACGGCGCTCTGACTCTCAGCGCACGCGGCGCCGGTGATATCTACACAACGGAAACTTTCGAGAACTACGAATTGGTTTTGGAATGGAAGACGACTGGAAACAGTGGCATCCTGATCCGCGTGAATCCCGAAGTGAAGGGGCCGATTTACAAAGTGGCTCCCGAAATGCAAATCGAGCGAACGGGCGGTAAGGGATCGACTTCGGCTGGCGGCTTGTACGCTCTTTATGAAATCGAATGCGAAGGCGACAAAGTCATTCATCCCGATGGCTGGAATTCAGTGAAGATCCGCATGGTCGACGGCCACGGTACTCATTGGTTCAACGGCAAAAAGATCAACGACTACCAAATTGGTTCGGACGAATGGAAAGCTCGCGTCGCCAAGAGCAAGTTTAAGAGCTGGGAAGGGTTCGCCGAGACCGCCAACGGTCACATCGGTCTCCAAGATCACGGCGCGAAAGTCTCTTTCCGCAATATCAAGATTCGTTCCATTAAAACCAAATAGTGTTGAGTTAGGATTGTCCGCATCGTTTCAATATAAAAAGGGCTTCCGGGAATTTGATTAACTCAAAACAAGTCGTCACGGGTATTTGGCAGACGGTCCCAATCATATCGCGTCAAACGATTTGAGGGACCGAAGCGTCAAATGTCCAATTCCGTGAAATCGAAGCAACTGAATTCCTGGAAGACCAAGAAGAAAAGGGCTCCAGTGCATTTGCACAGGAGCCTTTCTTTTTGCGCCGTTAGGTGGAATCCAAATTCAGTCTTGCCCATTTAACAGCGTTGATCGTGTAACTGCGTTGATCGTGTAACAACCCTGTTCGTTATGGTCTTTGAGCGGACCATTGTATTGGCAAGAGTGGCACATCGATCTTTCCTTGCCAGATTCGCCAACTGGGTTTGCCATTCATGCCCGTTAGGGTCGCTCGGAGATAGCAGTTTCCGTTTTCGGCTTCGGTGAGATGAAAGATCTCGCTGTCCAGCGGCATGATGGCTGCATGGCCATTGCTAATGCCCCACCCCTTGCCTTCGAGGCTAATTCGAATACTGCTTTGGTAGGGAAGAATCACTTTGGAAAGCGCCGGACCGGGACCACTTCTCACTCCAAAGTTAACGGGGAGGACTTTGCCCTGACCGTCGACTAATTCAAGCTTGAGATGTTTTTCACTGACGTCGATTTCGAGCTCATTCATGGAGCTGGCGGTATCCCGAACATTACGAAGTTCCAAGTGGGGCACGAGCCACCTCGGCCCGTTTGGTTTCGGCTTTTCGATCAGCAGCAATCTCGCCTCTAATCCTTTGACTTCTTTGGACCAGATGTCTTCGGCCTGTAGGAATGTATTCAAAGTAAATGTCAGAAGAACCGCAAGTACAAGTTGTTTAGTGTTCATGTTCATCCATTTGCTTGAAAGTTTGAATGACGCTTTTTCAAGTAACGTATCAAAATCACTTCTTGATTCTGGTTACCGGTCGCTAGTGGAATCGGTGCCGCCACGAGGGACGAATTTGGCTCGATTGTTGTCGTCGACGTCGAACGCGTGGAGTTTGGAGGCGAGTCCATTTCCGCCATTGGCTCCATAAGCTGCGAGGAAATCGTACTCACCTGCAGGCAACTGAAACACGATCTGCACTTCTTGGGTTTCGCCAGGCTTGAGCGTATTGTTTTTTTGCAACGGGCGATCGACTTTCCACATCGGCTGACCGTTTTGTTGGATGTTCCCCTCCATCCTTGGTTTGCTAGAACCGGAAATTATGAGTCCTTGCCTAGTCACTAACGCTGTTGAAGGACCGTCGGGGGCGTCAAACAATTTGGGATTTCTCTGTCCAAAAAGGGTCGGTGCGAGCACATTGTTGAATAGCTTTACGTTTCGCTCGCCAATGTTGCGAACTTTGATTGAAAATCGCGGTTCGCGATCTTCGCCGAAAATCGGCGTGACCGTTAGTTCGAGATCGTGGGTGTTGATCCAAGTCTCTCGGCTTTCAGGGGCGGGACCGAGATACTTGAACGCCTGAATGAGACCATCGCCCGGGTTGTGGGGTTGATGGACTTTGGTGGCGTCGACTTGGACCCATTTGTCCAAATGGTCGCGAAGTCCCTCTTTGACCGCTTCGGAAACATCGGTGATGTAGACGCCGCTGTATAAACAACGACCGTCCCAGCGGTCGAAAATCACTCGCCCCGAATACTTACCTGGACTGCGGATTCCCGCGTGTACGTTTGTAACGCAAGTAACTAGTAGCAAGATTAGAAACATTCTAACTCTGGGCATTCGATTTTTGGGCATATGGTATCTCCCTGTTCCGTTGCTACAGGATGTTAATCTTTGGGGGAAGCATGTGTCTTAAGTTGTGGCGATCCTTCTTTCCAATTCCACTCGTACAGTCGAGGCAGCTTTTCTGACCACGCCGAGGCCGGTTCCTCGCCACCGGATCTAAACGACTCAATACTACTATAAGAGAGCAATTGAAGTTGTGTCGAATCTGCAGTCCAGCGGATGTGAGCAAATTGTGGTGTCGCTGGATCGTAGTGTTCTGCCAGCTGTTTGGCATCTGCTGTTTGCAAAATAATGAGGCGACTACCAGAGGCCAGTGCGAGTAGATTACCGTCGGGCGAGAACCGCATCAGCTTGGCCGCAAAAAATTTGTCCCGTTTACCTTTGCGGATCAGACGCGTCTGCAAAACCGGCTTCGCCGTCAGGAATTCCCAAATGAATACTTTGCCATAGCTGTAACTTGCGGCGACATATTTTCCATCCACCGAAAAGCTGAGCCCTACCGCCTCGAAGACCTTATCTCCAGTTGTTAACCGTTGAACTTCTGGATCCCATTTCGCTTGATAGTTTGCTCGGACGGGTTCCTTCGCTTGCTGCAACTGTAATTCATAACGCCAGAGCTCGTCGGTTCGCGGTTGGTTGGGAACTGGGCGTGAAAATACTAGAGTGGTTTCCATTGGATTAAATTCGGCGTACCGACCCGCTGGGAACTGCTTGATTATTTCTTCGGCGTTCACATCGACAATACGTAACTCACTGCTCTTGTTATCCGACTCCGACAAGATCCATGCCAACACGTAACGTCCCGAGGGAGAGAACTGAAGTTTCCAAATTCGCTCGCCGTGCTCGACGTTAAATCCCGGTGATTTCCAGGATTTTCCCGTCTTTGTATCTATCACCACACCCGACGAATGAAATAGATTCGTACCGTAGGGATTCAACGCCATCTTGCCACGAATTACCGGAACCGATGTAACACTACTTAGAGTTGACTTGTTCCAATTCCAAAGGTGTAGATGTTGAGATCGAGGTTTCTTTTGCTGTTCGTGCCCTTCTGTCAATTCTCGTAACTCGTCGCCCGTGACGATCGTTCCCAGTTTTGTGGGGGCGATAGGGCCCTTGAGCACAAACACCGACTCGTGACCAGCAACGACAGGTTCTGTGAGCGGATGTTGCTGGAAATCGCTATTGGTTAATCGCTTTGACTCTCGAGGGCCCGATACTTGAATTCCAGAATTTGTTTGGAACTCGATACCGCTGGCGTTGGACTCGAGGGCGGGAATCGCACCACTTTGCGTTCCACTTTGACGCTGGCCGCTACGAGGTAACTGTTCCGCTTCGTTCCCGCTAGATTTGTGGCCGGATTCATCGTTTATCGAGAGCTTTGGCGCCACTGCTACTCGCGAGTCTCGAGCGGGAGCGGGGATATTGTTTGTCGGAGGAACGAGGTTGAAGAGAATTACACCAATCGCTGCAACGATCGCCAATGCGATTTCAATTCGCGGCGAATGTTCGGTCGGTTTGTTCTCGCCAAGCGAGCTGGCGGCGGACTGATTCGAGATGCGACTCATGAAGTCGTCGCGCATGTCCGCCTGTCCTTCATTAAGGGCATCGTACACTTGGCGAAGCGACAGATTCTCTTCAGTTGTCATGTTTCGTTCTCGTTCGTATCGACCAAGTGCGTACGCAATGTTTGCTTTGCTCGATCGAGGATCTTATAAAACCCCGAAAGCGAAACATCGAGCACGGACTTTGCCGTTTGGGCGTCTGTTGCGTCTAAGTAGAACGAGTGAATGGCTGTTCGTTCCGATTCGGTGAGCACATCCATTGCAGCGATGACCTCGGCGAATTTGTCGGCGTGTTGAGGCCAGGGCGATGGATTCGCGTGTGGACTTGATTCAACCAGTTGGCCAAACTCATGTCGATCGCGACTCTCTGTCCTCCGCCATTGCCGTCCTTGAAAACGCGCGATTCCGATAATCCAACCGCCGAACCGGTGCGGGTCTTCAAGAGTGGATAGCTTGTTAAATCCGATGACCATGACCTCTTGAGCGAGATCTTGAGCATCGGCAACATTCTCCGTGGCTTCAAAGCAGACGGCGCGTACAATCTTCGCATATCGGTCGTACAACAATCCAAAGGAATCGCTGTTTCCCGATAGGACCGAATTTACAATGGCCGCGTCGTCAGTGTCGTGCATTTCATCCGATTTTGTTGTTACTCACTACAAGGTTGCCGCTGCAGATGAGTTTTCTACCACAAAATGGAAATTAATGAGAATTAGCCGACAACGAGTGGGGATCTACCTGTCAAAGCCGTAGGTTGGCTGATCCATTCGCCAGATATACTTCCCTGTATGGTCAATGTAACCATGGCTGAAGGGATTTTCTTGAACGCGGGCCAATCCGTTTTGGAAAAAAGAGGCTTGGTAGAAACTCGATTCGAAAACTACTTTTCCCGTCTTGTCGATGAAGGCCCATTTGGCTACCGGAGTTTCGTTTGGTTTGCTTTCAACTTCGACGATCACAGCTGCTTTACCCTCCGAAAAACCGGACGTCCAGAAGTATTGAGGCTCGATCACCATGTTGCCTTTTGGGTCGACGAAGCCCCAGCGATATTTTGGATTCGATTTATCGTCAGGATTTATTCTGACATTCACGGCCGCCAATCCGTTGGAGAACGGCTGAGTTTCCAGGAACGGTTTTTCGACGACGAGTTCGCCCTGTCGGTTGATGAATCCCTTTTGTTCGCCAGTTTTGTGCCCGATTGCGACTTCTGCCAAGCCTTCGTGGAATCCCTCACCTTGGAGGAAGTAGCGATCGTCCTCCATGTCCGTTGCGATCTTGATTTCAAATTCGAATTGTGCGTTTAAGTAACCAACATCTCGTCCGTTTGGAACTGCCTGATCGACAGTTCGATCGATTTTAATCTCCTCGGGAATTTTGGCTCGGCCCGGAGTGAGATTGACGTAGAGCAGGCCTTCGGAGAAGCGTCCGATATCTGAATCTCGTCCAATGAATAGGACTTTACCCGTCTTGTCGATAAACTCGATGTCAAACTGAACATTGTCGACATCTCGTCGGCACCGCGCGATTCCATTTTGGAAGCCCTCTGCACTACGATATTTGAAATCGATAACAGTTTTCCCGCTGCGGTCGATGAATCCAACCTTGCCGTTTTTCATTACGGCCGCCAGGCCCTCGTTAAATCGATCACCACTCTTGAAATCGCCTGGTATTTTCAAGTCGCCCGTCTTGTCGATATATCCGTAATCTCCAATCTGGCTTTGGTCATTCACCGTCGTGCCGACGAGAGCCAATCCTTCGGAAAACTTATCGACCAGCGGATATTTCGTAGCCAGTGTCACGAGTCCCTTGTCGTCGATAAAGAGATATCCTAATGTTTCTTTTTGAGTCGCGATGCCAGCGATGCGCCAATGGTCTTCATCGTTTCGATCGCGGAGCTTTGTTTTCTGTAATTGCTGGTACTCGTCTGCAAAGTATTTTCCGTATTGCTTTTGGAATTCGGCTGGATCGACTTGCTTCGCAGGTCCGTAAGGGATGGTGTCGGGCTTGGGGCTCGAGGCGCTTTCCAGAGGTGTCGACGAGTGGACGATTGGATTCGGCGATGGGATCGGTGGTGGGCCCAATAGATTGAGCAGTATGTTTCTGGCGACGAGGGCAATTGCCACTAGGCAAACGATAGCGGTAACCGATAGGACACGGGATTTTCTGAACACGTTTTGAGTTGACATGCTTGTCTCCTTGGCAAACGCAGTTTGTTTTGTCACGTCGGTTTCCTCTCGAACTAAAATCTCGGCAGAAAGCTGCGACCATATCTCGACGTCGATTTTGGATCGCTCCACTCCGTCAAAAGCACTTTCGATGAAGCCAAATTCAGCGGCCACAGCGCGACACGAAGCACAATCTTGCAGATGCAATCGCACTTCGTCGAGCGAAAATTCTGCAGTATGTTGCGAGGTTTCCTTGTCGGCCCTCGCCATTACAGCCAAACAAACGGACTCACACTGGTCGTTTTGACTCATGACTGTCTCCTGTCTGTCTGTGATTCGTTGTTTGGTCCGTCGTTCGATTCGTCCAGCAATCGTCGCAAACGCTGCCGCGCGTGATAGAGCCGACTCATCACCGTGCCGATCGTAATCGTTAACTGTTCGGCCAATTCTTGGTAGCTAAGTCCGTCCAGGTGCTTCAGAGTTATGACTTCGCGATCCTGCGGAGACAGCAACCAAATCGCTTCCCGCAATTCGGTAATGCGAGTGCTCGATTGGGTGGCTGTCGCATGGTTGGTTATTGCACTGTGCTCCAGAATCTCTGTTTCGGTCCCAGACTCTGGTCGGCGCTGGCGGCTTTCTAGTAGGCTGTAACATCTATTTCGCAGGATGACATAAAGCCAAGGATAAAACGGTCGCTTAATGTCGAATCGTTCGAGTGCTTTGAATGCAGACAAGAACGCATCTTGGATTGCGTCCAAGGCATCTTCGCGGTTTCGCAGCAACGTCAGCGCATGCCCCATCGATTCCGACTGGTATCGTTCGACCAATAACCGGAAATTATCTGGAGCTCCAGCTCGACACTGTTGTATTACCTCCGCGTCACTCTGCATCAATTAGCCTTTGATTGACGGGTTTAATAGACTGTACTGTTGGCAGTCGAGATTTATTCACTTCGAGGAAAAGTTTTTCCAACCTTTCTGCTTTTCCCGCCTTTCTGCACAAAGTTGAAGAAATGCGACTGTAGCATATCTTGCTGCCATTTTAGAATGAATAGAGATGCAACTGGGTCGCGAATTATCAACTCGGGCCACCACTGTTGACGTCACGCCTAAACTTTCCCGCCCAATCTTAATCTTCACATCTACGGAATGACATGAAACTAGCTACTGCGATATTCACCTCGCTCGTTGTATTATTGCCGCATACCTCACAGGCCGAGTCGCCGACGGATCTTAAACCACTCATGGTTGTCCCCGACAAAGTCGTGCTGCAGGAGGATTTTTCGGAAGCAAAGCCTCTGAAAAAGGGCGTTTGGCAATCTCGGCAGGGGACTCGTTGGGCAATCGAAGACGGTTTACTCCGAGGGAAAGAATCGTCCGCTGAATTTCAAGCGGCTAGGAAAGATCACTTTGGTTACGAACCACGTTTGAGCATTCCGGTAACTCCGGCTAACTTTGCCGCGTCGTTTTCATTCCGATTCGTCGATGGCAAGGAAACTGCCATCGTGCCCTTCATTGAATTTGGGCATCACGTTTGCCGAATTCGCTTTGGCCAAAATGGCACGATTCTGATCGCCGATCACGAAACAATGAAATTGGCTGAGGCGAAGGAGTTCGTATGGGAATCGGGCAAGTGGTACCACGCTCTCGCCGAGATGAAGGGAGATCAGTTCGTGATGCAAATTGCCGACGGACCAACTCTTTATGCGCAGCGTAAATCGTTTGCCGAAGCGCCAACAAGTGGTGGCAACGGATTTGGAATCGCCGGACCACGGAAAGGAATCGTTGAAATAGACAACCTCGCCATTTCGAGTATCAAAGATACGGAGCAACCGAACTGGAAAGAACGAGCTGCCAAGTTTCCGAAGTTTGACCCCGTGCAAATTAAAGAACCCAAATCCAAAAAGCCACAGTCCAAAAAGCCCAATACGAAAAAGACACGAGCCAAGTAACGCTCCTGCGTTAAGTGCAATTAAAAAGCCCAGCTTGATTCTTCAAGCTGGGCTAGTACTCGGTTCGACTGCGAAATTGACCGAGTGATCAATGCCCGTCATTTGTCCCAATGTTTTGTGCTTTTAGTTGCCCTGGCTTCCTGAGTACTTTTCCGCTTCGCGCCGAGCGAGCACTTCGCGTTTCTTTTGTTCTCGCTCCGCGACTATTCTGGCGCGTTTGGCCGTTGATGTTTCGCGACTGCGAGCTTTCTTTTCGAGCTTCGCTTGATAATACGCTTGCGCCTGTTGCTGCTCGTATTTGTATCGCGCCGCTTGTTGCTGCTGCGCGGCGGCTTGAAATTGCCAGGCCTGCTGCTGGTACAACGAAGGAGATTGTTGATACCGTAGGTACGGGGAGCCGTATTGAGTCAAATTGATGGGAGGCCCGCCGCGCGATATTGAACTACCACCGCTGCGTCGTTGACACTGGCTCCAAGACTCGGAAGCTGCAAGCGAAAAAACGCAGCTCGTTACCATCAAAGCGATTAATAATCTCATTTGTCTACCTCTGCCGGATTGCACCCCTCACCGCTAAATCTCAATATGGCAGATAAGTAAAATTAATGCAAAAAAATGGAAAATGTAGGTTTCTCCGGCTGCCCGATCACAGGATAACAATGCGATTTTCGACTTCGACTCGGAGAGGAACGCCACATTTTTATCGCTGTCGGTAGTTTAGCAAGGCAGAGTTTGGCTACGATAGGCTTGTTCAGACATCAGTTGAAAGTGAGCCACATCGATTTGGGTCAGGTCGATTTTGGCAGAGCATTGACAAATGACACAGATACATTTCGCAGAGGCTGATGACATGCAGGTTTACTCTACCAAAGTCTTGGGTCTTGGTTTGTTAGTGGCTTTGACGATGCTAATTTTGCAGATCCTGCACGAGCAAGAGAGCTCATGCTACGCGGCCGAACGCCCGAACGTCCTGTTCATTCCCATTGACGACATGAACGATTGGGTGACTCACCTCGGCGGACATCCGCAATCCGTAACTCCGCATCTCGATCGGCTCGCGGCTCGTGGAGTTAGTTTTACAAACGCCCACTGCGCTGTACCGTCGTGCAATCCTTCCCGAACAGCATTACTTTCTGGGCTGCGACCCTCGACAACAGGTGTCTATTTGAATTCCCATCCGTGGCGGCCCGTGTTGCCTAAGGTGATCACGCTGCCAAGGCATTTCAAGAACAACGGTTACTTCTGTGCCGGATTTGGAAAAGTCTATCACGGGCGTTATCCCGATCCGAGTGACTGGCATATTTGGGGCTCCGCACCAGGCGACGAGCGACGGTCATCAAAAGAAAAGCATCTTACCAATGGCGGAGTTGGCGGGATCCGATTCGGTCCGCTCGCCAATTCAGATGAAGAGATGATCGACCACATCAACGTGACTCGGGCGATCGAGCAACTGAATCGAAAACACGGCAAGCCATTCTTTATTGCCTGTGGTCTTATCAAACCGCACATGGCGTTCAGCGTTCCCAAGCAGTACTTTTCGAGGTTTCCACTCGAATCGATCAAATTGCCCAACGCGCCTAAAGACGATCTCGACGATCTTCCCGCTGCTGGTTTGAAGATGGCTCGACCCGATGGCGACCATGCCAAGATCATCAAATCGGGGCGTTGGAAGGAAGCCGTTCAGGCGTACCTGGCGACAATACATTTTGCCGATGCACAATTGGGGCGGCTACTGGATGCCCTCGACGCCAGTCCTTACAAAGACAATACCATCATTTGCCTTTGGTCCGATCACGGTTGGCATTTGGGCGAAAAGCAACACTGGAGAAAATTCGCATTGTGGGAAGAAGCAACGAGAGCGCCCATGATATGGGTCGTTCCCGGAGTCACTCCGACTGAGAGTCGTTGCGATCGGCCCGTGGACTACATGAATATCTATCCAACACTGAACGACCTATGTGATCTCAATGCTCCCAAAAACCCAAATGGACAGCAACTTGAAGGCGTTACGATCCGAACGTTACTCGCTGACGCCGATGCACCCTGGACTCGACCAGCTGTAACAACCTACGGGCGCAATAACCATTCCGTTCGTTCGCAAGAGTACCGCTATATTCGTTACGCCGACGGCGGCGAAGAATTGTACGATCATCGCAACGATCCCGAAGAATTCAACAACCTGGCCAAGCAAGTCAACATGACCGAGGTGAAGAAAGAGTTGGCGCGTTGGCTGCCAAAGCAAAATGCTCCCGATGCTCCTCGCGACAAGACTTTAACGAAGAAACCAACACGGAAATAGTGCGGGCGGTCTCCCTAATTCCTCGTGCGGAAATGCGAAAGCTCTAAGAAAACTCTACCTGTAACTTTCGGCAATACAGTCCCTCGGCGAAAGCCGCAGTGCCTGACTCAATGCCACGTAATCTGAGCAGGGCCCAAAATGTCTCACTAGAGAACCACTGCTTCGAATGTTGGCTACTAAACGATTGGATAAGGTAATCAATTTTGTCTTGACAATTCGACTCGGTCAACGGGACAAATACATTGGGACTACCAAGATCTCCTTCGTACTTTGGAATCTCATACTCGAAGATTAAATGCTGGCGAAAAGTGTTCCACGTCAGATCGGCGACGAGCCGATGATCTTGATGAAGATCTTCGCGCCGGTGGGTGAAAATCAGGTCGGGCGTGAATTCTCTAGCCAAGCTAGAGAAGTACTCTTTGATCTCGCTGCCGTCATATGGAAAGTAGCTATCGCGGAATCGCTCCACTACGATTTGCTTTTCTCGAGCGTCGCGCAAGAATTTCTCGGCGCTGTCGCGCGCTTCCGCGGCCCGAGTCTCATCGGCGCTTAGTACGACCCACTTGACCTGGACATTTGGGTTGTTCTGCAATAGCGTCAGTAAAGCACCGCCACAACCGATTTCGATATCATCGGCATGCGCACCAATGCAGAGTACAGACTTTACTGACGATAGTATTCCGCGAAACATGTTAGCCTAGGATCTCGTGAACTAAAGTGATGACAACGACGGATCCAATGAGATCTGAGAATCCTGTGCGATTCCCAGGTCAAGTGCGGAGCCTGCCGCGTTACGTGGAGTTTTCCACAATTGCCAGGGAGTGTCACCGCGGAGGTACATTTCGTCAAGGTTTTGCTTTTCCTTGAACGTATCCAGGCAACACCAAAACTTGTTGTGCTTTAATGTCGAAAGTCGACCTTCGTCAATCAGCCGTTGAAACGGCTCGTCAACGAGTTCTTCGCCATCGCGCAGATAGTCGAAAATCGATTGATTAAACATAAAGTATCCACCATTCATATAGACGTTGGAGTCCACAATTGGTTGAATACTCTCGACCCGTCCGCTTCCCTCGAAGGACACGCGATGGAAAGATTGAGTCGGCCGCACTGATATGAAGCTCGCAATCGCGTCCTCTTTGCGATGCAGATCCACCAAGTTGGGCAAATGTAAATCCGTCAATCCGTCCGTGTAGTTGGCGAAGAATTCTGTTTCCCCCTCTAGGTGAGGTTCAACTGCTTTTAGACGCTGTCCAATATTGGAGGACACACCCGTATCAACGAAGGTAATGTTCCAGTCCTCGATGTCGCTGTTGAGCAACTGGATCGAACGACCTCCATCTCGCACGACAAAGTCATTGGAGACGCACTCGTTGTAATTTAGAAAGAACTCTTTGATCACGATCGACTGCCATCCAAGGCACAGAACGAAGTCCTTGTAACCGTGGTGGGCATAATATTTCATTACATGCCAGAGTATGGGTCGATTTCCAACGTTGACCATCG
>Ga0115002_10004562_pt1 | contig 16699 bp, 17 predicted proteins | sample ArcticOcean_MG_C_8_FD_89576 | JGI IMG/M metagenome (GOLD analysis project Ga0115002, IMG submission 89576) | Marine microbial communities from western Arctic Ocean - ArcticOcean_MG_CB11_86 | ecosystem: Environmental > Aquatic > Marine > Oceanic | place: Arctic Ocean: Canada Basin | collected... | reverse complement strand
CACCCTGTTCGCCGCGCCGCTGTTGCTGGCATTCACTGTCGTTGCGCAAGACGTCGAGGCCGAACGGACTACACAATACGGCGAGGCGGTTCGTACCCAGCAAGGTTTGTTGATCCACACGATCAAGTCGCCACGACAATCCGGACCGACCGAAGTTCGGGTGCTGCTGCCGACTCAACGCGATAAGAACAAACGCCTGTCCGTCGTTTATGTCCTCCCAGTCGAGGAAAGAAACGGCAAGCGATATGGTGATCCGTTTCGTGTCATTCTGAAGTCTCGGTTGCATGAACGATTTGGCTGCGCATTTGTGTATCCGACGTTCGCGAAACTGCCTTGGTACGCCGATCATCCGACCGACCCGCATCTTGCGCAGGAAGCGTATTTTCTGAAAGACGTCATTCCGTTTATCGAGAAAACCTATTCGGTGGATCCGAAGGCAGACAGTCGCTTGCTGCTGGGATTCAGTAAATCGGGTTGGGGCGCGTTCAGCCTAATTCTGCGTCACTCCGATAAGTTCGCGCGGGCGGCTTGTTGGGATGCCCCTTTGATGATGGATCGTCCGGGGAAATATGGCTCGGGGCCGATCTTCGGCACGCCGGAAAACTTCGCGCAGTACGAGATAACGAAACTTCTCGAAAAAAAGCGTGATCTGTTCTCCCGCAAAACACGGCTGATTCTGCTGGGTTACGGTGGTTTTCGTAGGGAACACATCGAATCACACGCACTGATGCGGAAACTCGGTATCCGCCACGTCAACCACGATGGTCCGCAGCGGAAGCATCACTGGGAAACCAGCTGGGTCAGCGAAGCGGTCGAGTTGTTGTTCGCTGAGCAACTGCAAGATCGTTGATCGGTGTTACTTTTGAGTTCCCAGCAGGATCACGCAAGGATCGATATCTTCCACGGTCGCGTTCAGGTCGGGTGTGGCTAGCAACTTGCCGGTCTGGCGATCGTAGAGACACACGTCCCGGTTACCGGCTCCTGCGATGCGATCTGAGACGAAGGCGATGTACCGCCCGTCGGCTGAAAGCGAGGGCGATTGCTCGTGGGCAATCGAATTCAGACCGGGCAAGGGAACAAACTTCCCCGTCTGCCGATCGAACAGATAGATGTCGCGTCATCCCTTTCCACCATTGCGATTCGAAGAAAAGGCGACAAGTTGGCCGTCGGTATTCAGGCAAGGATCGACCTCGCGAGCCGGTGAGTTCATCTCGGGAATGGCAACAACGCGACGGATCGAAATGTCGTAGAGCAGAACGTCGACTTGGCCGACGCCCGTTTTGTCGTTGGACGTGTAAGCCAGCCATTTGTCGTTCCTGCTGAAGGACGGCATACGTTCGTCGAAGTATTGCGAATTCAAACCAGGCAGGGGTACGGTTTGTTTCGACTCCAGGTCGTACAGCAACACATCCCACCTTTGGTTGGAACCGGGGCGACTCCAGGCGGCGAAGGCGATGCGTCTTCCGTCGGCGGTAATCGTGGGACACAACTGGGCATTGGGTGATTTGTTGATGTCGGGCAGATCGAGGTAGGCCTTCGCGTCGATATCCCATACCACAATCTGGCTGACGTTATTCTCCAGCTCGTGGGCAAACGCGATCAATTGGCCGTCAGCCGTCACCGACGAATGGGAATCACTTTCCTTGTTTCCCGTTTCGATTGTTCCGGTAATTTTACCTCGCGAGACGCCGTCATGCTCGTAGAAGTAGAGCTTCGGTTGACGTGCGGTGCGGCGGTAAGATGAGAATGTGATCCGAAGTTTCGATATGAAGTTGTCGGCTGAAGGAGCATCGGCTGCGACGACGGACTTTGCTAGGCCCAACGACAGGCAGGCCTCCAGGCAGACGATCAATAAACAACACCGCATAGATAGCATCATGGGTTTCCTCGGCCTGGTTCGACTTCAGCTCACTAATTCTCGCACCGGGAGTGAGTCGCGAACGAAGGTGCGGATACGTTGATCACTGGTCGCTTCGATTCCCATCAGGTGATAGATCGTTGCGGCGAATTCGGTGGGGTTGATGGGGCGGGTTTGGGGCAGGGCACCGTGCTTGTCGCTGGATCCGACAACCGTCCCTCCGGGGACACCACCGCCGGCCATTAACACGGAGAAGCATTTTGGCCAATGATCGCGCGGCGTACTTGTTGATTTTCGGAGTGCGACCGAATTCGCCGGCGACGACAACGAGTGTATCATCGAGCATGCCTCGATCTTCCAAGTCGGCGATCAACCCGGTCAGTCCTTGATCGAGTCGCGGACACAAATGTTGTTCCATTCGTTCCATTCGTTCCATGCCGCCGAGGTCGGCCCCATGCACATCCCAGCCGTGCCAGGCTGGGCCGCTGTACCAGTTGACCTGCACGAACCGGGTTCCCGCTTCGACCAAACGACGAGCCATCAGGCAAGACTGGCCGAAATGATTCGCACCGTACCGGTTGCGGAGTTGTTCGGATTCGGATGACAGATCGAACGCTTACGCACCTTGGAAGAGGTGAGCATGTCGACGGCCAGCCGATAGAAAGAGTTCATCTTCTCGACCGACAGGTTACCAGACAGATCAGCCCGAACGCGATCGATCGAGGAGAGCAGTTCCTGTCGCTGACGAAAACGGTCGACTGAGATGTCGGCGGAGAGCGAGAACTGCGGCATCTCGACTTTCTTGCCGCCCGGGATCGGGACTTCGGCCGGGTTGTAGGGTGAACCTAAATCGCCACCTCCGACACCCAAGCGAGGGCCGATATGCACATAAGGCGGCATGGCTTTTGTAAAGCCTTTCAACTTCGTGAGGACCGCGCCATGCGAGGTCCGTTCGCCGGGAAAGGCGGTCATCATGGGAATCGGTGAATGCCCCCCGCTGGGGCTGGTCATTGAACGAATGATGGCCACCCTGTCGAGTATGCGAGCAGTCATCGGCATCAACTCGCTGATCTGCACACCAGGGACATTGGTGGCGGTCGCTCCGTAAGGCCCGCGAATATTGTCGGGCGCTTTCGGTTTCGGATCGAATGTCTCAAAGTGGGACGGCCCGCCGTTGAGCCAGAGAAAAATGCACGCTTTCTCATCGTTCGACTTGGCCGAGCCGGAACCGGCAGCTGAAGCCTGTGCTCGTAGAAGATCCTCCAGCGAAAGACCGACCGCTCCCAACCCGCCCACCTGCAACATTTGGCGGCGGGACAGCCCTTGGCAAGTGCGTTCGGTCATGTGTCCGACATTGAGCATCCTGGCTTCTCCACGTCCGAAAGTGGCGGTCGGGAAACTTTTGAATTTCAGGTCTCTCGATCCTCAGTGCAGATAATAACTCTCCTGCGGGGTCGCATCAATGAATCTTGATGACAAATCGGCTCCGTAGCCGGTCCAGTCGTCGGCTCAAAGGTGTTTATCGGGTGGGTGCCGAAGGGCTGGACGGGGAATCGTTACAATCGGATTTCACTTTGCCATTGCAGGTGGGATGCCGATTAATCAGAATAGATCAGTCGCCGTTTATGTTGGGCGACGACGCCATGTCATTCGAGATTGATGCTCTATGATCGGTCACGATGTGCCCACGCTTAGATTTCGGTCATTCCATCGGCTGATGACTTCCCTGATGGCAGTTGTCGTTGGGGGAGCGGTTGCCGTACATGCCGAAGAGCTTTCCACCTCAGGAAGCCGAACCGTGGCAGGCTCAACATCAGCGAGCCGCACGCCGGTACGGTCGGGGTTGGTAAAGGGGGCCTACATTCCCACCTTCTACAGCCGGGCGGTGACGGGTCCGTTGATGAACAAGTCGGTCTGCTACGTTTGTCGTAATGGGCAACGTCCGGTGGTGATGCTTTTGATGCGCCGCATGACACCAGCGATGCGGCCGCTGCTGAAGAATATCGATCGCATCGTGGATGGCAAACGCGCGTACGGCCTGCGAACCTTCGGTGTGCTGATCTCCGAAGAACCCAGCGACGCGTTACCGATCGTGCAGACGTTCGCGTTCAACGGGAAGATTACGATGCCGCTCACTGTCGCGACCGAAGCGGTCTCGGCACCGAGTTGCCAGAACGTTCATGGCGACGCGGCATTGACGATCGTGCTGTACCACAAACGGCGCGCTGTCTCTTCGATTGCGCTACGAGCCGACGAACTCGACAAACAGCACATTCGCGACGCGTTAAAATCTGTGCAGAACTTCGCCAATAACGTTCGTTGGTAACGGACGAGCGCTTGAGCATCAGGCTTCATTCGGCACCGCCTCTGCATCCGTTTTCTGGGGGCGAAGTGTCAGCACCAGGATTGCTCCGACGGCCATCAACGCGGCCCCCATGTAATACGGGTAAGTCAATTCGACTTCGAACAACGGAAATGCGATCAGAGGCCCGAGAATGCGGGCCAACGCTGACATGCTTTGACCCAGACCGAGAATCCCGCCCTGAGCCGACGATTCACTGCGCAGTGAGAGCATCGCCAGCATCGAAGGTGACATGGCGGAGAAGCCGACCACATTGATCGGCAGCACGGCATAGAGGATGCCCAGGGACTGGTACGTTCCCGCGACCGCAGTCAACGCGAGTCCAACGACCATCAACACGGCTCCGGCGAACGCCATGCGAAACTCGCCCAGTTTGGGTAGGAGACGTCGTACGAGAAGTCCTTGGGTCAACGTCAATACGATGCCGACGTATGCGAACACGTAGAAATTATGTTTGTCGTCAAGCCCGAGTTCTTGTGTCAGTCGCGAAAGCGTTGTTTCAAATTGCGCGAACGCGAAGGTTGTCAGGAACATCGTGCCGAGAATCATGGCGATGGACGGACGGGAGAATGCGTCGCGGAGACTGGAGAAATCGAGCCAATGTTGATGTGCCGGTGCCGAGTCGGCCTTGAGCGATTCGGGCAGCATGAAGATCGCGGACAGCAAGGCGAGGCCGGACAGAACGGCAGCGACATAACCGGGTGCCGGGCTGAGCGGGTCACCTGTTCCATCTGAGACGAAGGCGGCTCCGATGAGTGGTCCAAATGTGAACCCGATTCCAAAGGCTGCACCGATGAGGGCCATCCCCTTCGCCCGCTCTGTTTTGCCGGTGACATCTGCGATGTAGGCTTGGGCGGTCGAGATAGTGGCCCCGGCAATGCCCGCACCGATCCGCGTGATGAACAACCACGTTAACACACTGAGTCCCAGCATCATCGGTGTGCCGGCAAACTGGATGGCAGCACCGAACATGGCATAGGAAATGGTTGAACCGGCCAATCCGAGAATCAGAATGGGGCGGCGGCCGATGCGGTCGGAGACGCGGCCCCAGATCGGCGCGAACAGAAACTGCATGGCCGAGAACGAACTCATCAACAAGCCCAGAGTCCACCCATTCGCGTCGAAGGAGTTGCCGTATCGTGGCAACAAGGGCAGGACGATTCCGAAGCCGAGCAGGTCGATGAAGACCGTCACGAAAATGATGAGCAAACCGGCCTTGCGAGATTTCGTCACGTGAGGAACCTTGATTCGGGAGGATAAATTAGCCGCGAAAAGGCACAAAAGACGCAAAAAGAAAGAGGAAGGGGAGACGCTAGTACCCCGTCAGGCTCAAGTTTTAGGGTGCTGGTCATTTGCAGTCGTTTAACGGCAAGCCGAAGGCGACTGCGTTTTTCGACCAACACCGACGCCTTCGGCTCGCCGTTAAACGATCCGAATCCTAAGTTTTCGATCTGACGCAATACTAGGCGTTGATCGGTGATTCTGGGGAACTTTTGTGTCTCTTGTGACTTTTTGTGGAAAATTCCCTTCGCAACACCCGCAGGATCATCCGCCGACGAACCACCAGGCTAACACTGCAAGCAGAGGGAACAGGATGAAGATCAACGCGGCGGTGATCAACGTCGAACGAGAATTGTCGGGCCAGCGCCCCATGATATTAGTGGGTAGGGATTGGTGGATAGTGGGTAGGAGAGCAGGTTGGGCGTTGCTGAAAATCTCTATCGCGTTAGCCGACGACGTCAGGGTCGGTTTCGGGGACGGCGTCGCTGGTGGGGTCGAACCAGGCGTCTTTAAAGACGATCCGTTTCTTGTGCTTCATCGCCAGATTCGCAGTGAGTGCCATGATGGCATCGGCCATTGCGACAGTGCCGTTGCAGCGTAATCCGCCTTCTTTCGGTCCTTTGAAATTGCCGGTGCGAATGGCGTAGCAGAAATGCTCCATCTCCTCGCGGTAACCTCGGCTGATTTTCTCGCCCATGCCCGATTTCGCGTCGGATGCGGCTGGCGAGGGGCCGGATGTTTCGTAGGCGTCGAGAACCGGAGCACCGGCTTCCTCGGAAGAGATGACCCACAACCGCTGGTCGAAACCACCGGCCGAGCCGCCTCCATTTTCCTTGTAGAGCAGGGCGTCTTTCTCGGTCCGGACCATTAAAGTGGCTCGACTGCCAAACACCGTTTCGCCGTAGGGTTCGCTGGAGTTCGAGTTCATCGACGAATACGTGACGACGCAGATATCTTCCGGGTTGTTCTCGGGATGGTAATTGGGGCCGGGGAATTCAAACGTCAAGTAGATGTGATCGTCGATGTCCCGGTCGTCGTTTTGTTTGTCTTTCGAGCCGACATCGGAAACGCCGTAGAAGTTCTTCCCGCCGTAGCCTTGGACGGCTAAAGGATGCACCTTGCCCAGAAAGATACTGCACGCGTCCATCTGATGGCTGCCGAGTTCGGCCATGAGTCCGCCGCCGGTTGCGTTGGACAGTCGCCAGTTGACGAGTTGGTCCATATCGTTGTAGCCGAACTCTTTGGCTTTCTTGTCGAGTTCGGATTTTTCCTTGTCGTTCGGTTCGGGCAAGCCGTACTGCCTTTGTTGCCAGACCGTCTTTCGCCAACTGTCGCGGCCGGGGAAGCTGTTGTTGCGATGCCACTGCGCGCGGATGAATCGAATGTCGCCGAGCAGCCCCATGTCGATGAGTTTAGTGGCGTTTTCGTAAAGCACGTTGTAATGTCGCTGGTGCCCGACGGCGTAGAGTAGCTCTTGGTCCTTGTTGCTTTTGGCTTTGCGGATCAGCTCTTTGCACTCTGTGATGTTGTGTGCCATCAGCTTTTCGGAAAGCACATGCAGCCCCGCGTCGAGGCAATCCATCGCGACGGGGTGATGTCCACTGAGTGGAACGGCGATGATGACCGCTTCCAGCCCCAGTTCGTCTTTCTTGGCCAGCAAGGCCTTGTGGTCATCGAAGGTCTGAACTTTCGCGGCATCGTCGGCACCCAGCTTGCGAACCAGTCCCATGCGGGCTTCGGGGTTGCGAGGGTCACCGACGAACGCCTTCTTGCGGTTCTCAGGGCGCAAGTCGGCAATGGCGACGACTTCCATGTACTTGTTGGGGTGCTCGTTGATCAGCACGCTGCCTTCATCACCGGTGCCGATGAACGCAACCCGCACCCGATCGCCAGTGAGTGCTTTGTACCCAAAGTAGTACGCACCCAGGCCAGCTCCCGAAGCGGCTGCCCCTTGAATGAATGTTCGCCGGGAAAATCCGACGGCTTCGTTGAAATTATCTTTTCCGATATCGAGCTGTTCTTGGGTCAATTGCATGGGGAATCTTTCACTGATTGGTGGATCGAGGTTCGATCGTTGTCATCTGTTATACGTGATGGAAATGCTGATTGTTGGGGAAGAATTAGTCGGCAAGGGGGATTGATTTAGGGATGGGGTCCGACTCGATGCGGGTCTCGACGTTCTTGGGATTGTCTGTTTTTGCTTGGTGCTTGCGGGAAATGAAGCACTGTCGCACGACACCGTCCAAACCGAACCACCGACCGCTGTGCGTGAAGGCCAGGGCCAACAACGCGATGATTTCGATGAGGTTCTTATTAACGAACAAAGAATGCTCGGGGCCGGGAGCTGCCGGGACTCCGGGGAAGGGAGGCCAGACGAGGTAAAACGACATCAGCATTCCCGCCCCCGCCACGGCCGCGAAGCGGGTTCCCAAGCCGATAATGAGTAGAATACCCAACGTCACCAGAGAAATGATCGCCATCCAGTCGGCTGTTGCTTGTGGATCGGATGCGGCGGGTGGCGCACCAAGAGCACGTTGCGCTGCGGTGAGTTGCAGCCGAGCCGCGTCTTGCATGTCGGCTTCCATTTGTCGCACCGGAGCGACTAACTCGCCTCGCATCTGTTGCAGTTGACGCCAAGTGTAATCCAGATGGTCTCGTTCAAAGGTCTGCTCCTCGGCCGACAGTTGCTGTTCGTATTCGGCCAGCAGATTGCGGTATTCTTCGATCTTACCGATCCGCTTGTAGTCGATGGTTCCCTTTTGTCGGTCATCGACTCTCGTCGCTCGTTCAGGATCGCCTAGCAACGAGGCTTTTAACTGTTCCTTGTAGCTAAGTCGCTTCTGCCGCGCGTAAAGCAGGTGCACGGCTTCTGCGAAGACCAAGTGCTCGGCGTTCTCGGCTGTGAATTTCCCCGAGCCGGGCGGGTCTTCCTTCACGTCGACCAGTTCGAGCAACGACCGTCTTTCCGCCGGCACGAGATGGTACTTGGCCTCGACGGTGAGTTGCCCTTTGGAATGTTTGACAATTTTCCCAAGACGCCCTGTGATTTCCACGCCCTCGGGTAGCTTTTTTAATGCGGCTGAGAAACTGGAAGGGCCATCGACCATGTTGTTCAAGCGGGCCTTCTGACGACCGTCCAATTCGTAATGGCCGACGAAACCTTGTTTCCAGTTGCTCCAGCGAGCGGCGACCGTCTCGTAGTCGAGCCAGCCCAAGTCGTCGGGGTCACCCGTCATGTTGCGGTACACGCCGCGAAACGGGCCTTGGGCGTTTTTCAGGAACCCGGCGGAAGTCCAGGGCTTGGGGGAGTCCATCGTGTCCCACTTCCACAGGCCTTCATACAGGAATTGCCAGCCGATGCTAACACGCAACAGCACCAGCAGGACGATGGTCGCTCCAGTCACTCGCCGCAAATCGGTCACGTTGTCTCTTTCGGGCCAGGCGTATGATCGTCGGTGAAGAACAATATGTCGTCGGGAATGCCGCAAATGACTGGTTCCAGCCTGCGTCCCGAACGAGGGGGCGGGATCAAAATCGCACCCACTCCGGGATGATTATCGCAATACACGTGAGCATTTTCGACCCCCATCACAAAAAACGCTGTCGAGAGGGCATCCGCCTCGGCAGCCGTGGGGGCAATGACGGTGGCGGAGAGCAGTTTTTCCGTCGGACAGCCGGTTCGAGGATCGAGAATATGCCCGTAACGTGTCCCTTCGTGGCGGAAGAACTGCACCGATGATCCGCTGGTCGACATGGCCACGTCTCTGAGCAGAATCGTTGCCAAGCGGCGATTGGCGAACGCCGGGTTTCTGATCCCCACCGGCCAGCCGCCCTGTCCGTCGTGATCGCCGCGAGCCAGGATGCTGCTGCGTCCACCATGTAACAGGAAGTTGTCGAGTCCTTCGCCGATCATCATCTCACCGACGACATCCAAAGCGTATCCCTTACCGATTCCGCCGAGATTCAGTTCGACTCCATCTCGATCAAAGCGGATTGTGACGGCGTCTTCGTCAAAGACGACGTGAGCCATGCCGATTCGATCGAGGCTCTCGCGAAGTTCCTCGTCCGAGGGGATCCGGTTGGCTTCACGGCACGCTCGCCATAAGGTGATCAGCAGCCCGGATGTGGCGTCGAATGCGCCGTCTGTTTCAGTCGCCAGCCGGTTACATTCTCGCAACAGCGAGAACAGGTTCGGCTCGACGACCGCGCTCTTGCTGGCCGCTTGCCGGTTCAGCTGGGAGATTTCACTGTCGTCGCGGTAGACGGTGAGCTGGGCTTCAAGTTCGTGGATGCGATCGAGTGCGTCGGAGGCAATCATCACCTGCCGGGAGGGGCCAGGGTTCATGATGACCGAAAACTCGCAGGCCATCGCCGTGGTCGCCAGCCGGATGGTGCTGCCTGCCTCGGGGAGTGCGACGGCGTCAACAAGTTCATCGGCCACTGCCTCGCCGGTTGCTGCCAATTCCTTCCGTACGGCTTTGCCGGTTAGAAAGTCGCGACGGCTAGCGGATGGTCGATCGTCGTTCGCCATCGGTCATCACACACTCTTAGCAGAATCGCTTCAAGCGAAATTGGACATGTAGGGGAGCGAGTCGGCCGTTGTGCGAGTCGCATCCTGGCCTTCGAGCAGTTGTGCCATGAAGTCGAACTGCCCGGTCGTCAACGCGGTGCGAGCCGACTCGGGCATCTCGCACGAGACAGTCTTGTCGCCCGTTCGTACTTCTTGAGCCATCAGGTCGACCGTGATCTCCGCCGCCGGATCGGCTTCGACCGTCGCGGCGAGTTGTTCCGCGTCATCGCGGGAGACACACACGCAGGGGATGCCCAGCGAGGTGCAGTTGCCGAAAAAGATTTCGGCAAACGATTCACCGACAACCGCCTGAATGCCCCAGCGGCTCAGGGATTGCGGAGCATGCTCACGTGACGAACCACAACCGAAGTTGCGGCCCACAACCAGCACGCCCCCATTGGCAAAACGTGCGTCGTCAAACGGATGATTTTCCGTTTGCTCGCGGTCATCTTCAAATGCATGCTCGCCAAGACCATCAAAGGTCACGCAGCGCAGGTAGCGGGCCGGGATGATGCGGTCGGTATCGATGTCATCAAGAAACAACGGCACGCCGGTGCCGATGACGGTTTGGATGTTGGACATGGATAGAAATTCAGTTTTAGACGAGGGTTACAGTGGTTTATCTTCGAGTCGTAGCGATTCAGGGGAAGCGGCTACGCCATCAATTCCCGCACGTCCGTCACGCAGCCGTTAATCGCCGCGGCGGCGACCATGGCGGGGCTCATGAGCAGAGTGCGGCCGGTGGGGCTGCCTTGGCGGCCTTTGAAGTTGCGGTTGCTGGATGACGCCGACATCTCATTGCCGACGAGTTTATCCGGGTTCATTGCCAAGCACATCGAGCAGCCCGCTTCGCGCCATTGGAAGCCGGCTGCGGTGAAGATCTTGTCCAGACCTTCTTCTTCAGCCTGCTTGGCGACCAGTTGCGAGCCGGGAACGACCAATGCTCGTACACCGTCGGAGACCTTGCGGCCTTTTGCGATGGCCGCCGCTTCTCGCAGATCGGAAATTCGCGAGTTGGTACACGAGCCGATGAAGGCCACGTCGATTTTCTGGCCGGCGATCGGCTGGTTTTCGGTCAAGTCCATGAATTCAAACGCCTCAGCCACGCCGACGCGATCTGCCTCGGGGAAACTGTCGACGGTGGGGAGCATTTCGGCCACGCCGACAGATTGGGCCGGGTTGATGCCCCATGTGACCGTTGGTTCGATGTCAGCCGCGTCGAATGTCACGCGGTCATCGAATTCAGCGCCGGGGCCGGATGCCAGGCTTAACCACCACTCGGCCGCCTTGTCGAACGCGGCTCCTTGTGGAGAGGACGGGCGACCTCGCAGGTAATCGACCGTTGTTTGATCGGGATTGATGTAGCCGCAACGGGCACCGCCTTCGATGCTCATGTTGCAAACCGTCATCCGTTCTTCCATCGACATCGCGTCGAACACGTCGCCCGCGTACTCGTAGGCGTAACCGACTCCGCCTTGCACGCCGAGCACGCGAATGATGTGCAGGGTGACATCTTTGGCGAACACACCCGGCTTGAGGGTTCCGTTGACTTCGATGCGTCGCACCTTCGGTTCACCGATCGCCAATGTTTGCGTGGCCAGCACATGAGCGACCTGGCTGGTGCCGATACCCAGGGAAATGGAACCGAAGGCCCCATGCGTGCTGGTGTGACTATCGCCGCAGACGATCGTCATGCCGGGTTGGGTCAGGCCTTGTTCCGGGCCGACAATATGGACGATGCCCTGCCGGCTATCGGCCAAATCGAGCAAGGTGACACCGAATTCCCGACAATTCTTCTCGATGGCCGACATCATCTCCTCGGCCAAACCATCGGCAAACGGCCGGGCCTGGTTGTCGGTGGGGATAATATGGTCGACGGTGGCCATTGTTCGATCGGGGAACGCGACCTTCAAATCACGGTCTCGCAGCATCGCAAAGGCCTGCGGGCTGGTGACTTCGTGGACCAGGTGCAAACCGATGAACAGTTGTGACTGCCCGGAAGGCAGCGTTTGCACGGTGTGTTGGTCCCAGATTTTCCCGAAGAGATTACGCTGATCGCTCATTTTTTCTCACGTGTTCGACTTGTATCGGTAGGGGCGGGTTTTCTGCCAGCAGGATGGACAACTGGTGCGCGAGGTTCGCGCCGGGGGATTATATCACTCTGGGGGAGACTTCGGCAGGCAGTGGGAGTCTGCAAAAAGGGGGAAATCTGAATTCCGTGACGTTGTCAAGTTGGCGGGCGTCTTCTAGAATGGCTGTTTGCCGCAACACCTTGTCTCCTCGAAGGATCGAAGAGAGCCGGTGCCTCCGCCGCTTGGAATTCGAGCGGTCTCTTTTCTGCGGAACGCTCAGAGTACGCGATGTTTGAAGGCATAACAGAAAATCTGTCGAAAGCCCTCTCGGTTTTTCAGCGATCTGGAAAACTGACCGAGGCGAACATACACGACGGTATGCGCCAAGTTCGACAGGCGCTGCTGGAAGCCGACGTCAATTTTCAGGTTGCCACCGACTTTGTCGGGCGAGTGACGGAACAGTCGGTCGGCGAGCAAGTGCTCCAATCGCTCAATCCGAGCGAACAGATCATGTACATCGTCCATCAGGAATTGATCGACCTGATGGGCCCGGTCGACAACTCGCTGCACTTGCGACGAGACGGCCTCACCACGTTGATGATGTGCGGTTTGCAGGGAAGTGGTAAGACGACCACCTGCGGCAAATTGGCCCGCATGCTCAAAGAAGCCGGTCGCAAGCCGATGCTTGTCGCGGCCGACTTGCAACGCCCGGCGGCCATCGAGCAGTTGAAGGTGATCGGCGAGCAAGTTGGCGTGCCGGTCTACAGCGAAGACCCGAAGGAAAGCTCGCCGGTACAGGTTTGCCGCAACGGCAAGAAGCAGGCCAAGAAGCAGGACTGCGACGTTCTCATTCTCGATACGGCTGGCCGTCTGCACGTCGACGACGAATTGATGGCCGAGCTGGAACAGATCGATAGGAAGCTCGGCCCCGATCAGGCGTTGCTCGTTTGCGACGCCATGACGGGCCAGGATGCCGTCAACAGCGCGAAAGCGTTCAACGACGCGCTCGAACTCGACGGTGTGATTCTCACCAAGCTCGACGGTGATACACGCGGCGGAGCGGCGTTATCGGTTAAAGCAGTTACCGGTGTGCCGATCAAGTTCATCGGTGTCGGCGAGCAACTCGACAAATTACAGGAGTTCCATCCCGAGCGAATGGCCGGCCGAATTCTCGGTGCCGGCGATATTGCCACACTCATCGAAACCGCACAGGAGAAAATCGATGAGCATGAGATGGAGGAACAGCAGCAGAAGATGGCCGAGGGCAAGTTCACCCTCGACGACTTCCGCAAACAGATGGGGATGATCAAGAAGATGGGTTCGATGGGCGAACTCATGAAGATGATTCCCGGCATGTCGGGCATGGCCGATCAGGTCGCCGACATGAACCCCGATAAAGATCTCAAACAGATCGAGGCGATGATCGGGTCGATGACGTCGGACGAGCGAACCCGCCCCGACAAAATCGACCGTAGCCGACGCAACCGGATCGCCACCGGAAGCGGCACCGATCCGGCCGACGTGAATAAGCTGCTCAAAGATTTCAAGGCGATGTCGGGCATGATGCAAAACATGGCCGGCATGGGGGTTCGTGATCGCATGAAAGCGGTCAAGGACATGGCCGATGGTGGCATGATGGACCCCAACGCGAGTCTTCAACGCGAAAAACAACGCAGCAAACGCGGGCCGTTGGACAAGAGCAAAGCAAAGAACCAGAAGAAGCAACAACGTAAAAACGCCAATAAGCAACGTAAGAAGAATCGCCGATAGTCGGCCGGAAACATTCCGACACAGTGGTTCCTGTCGGCCACGAATCGTCGGACACGTAGCACCAACACCAGACAGTAATCGATTGCAAGGAGAACAGCGTGGCAGTTCGGATTCGTATGAAGAGATTTGGACGCCGACATCGGCCGTTCTACCGTATTTGCGTGATGGATTCTCGATCACCCCGTGACGGTAAGGCGATCGAGGAAGTCGGTCACTACGACCCAATGGTTCAGGACAAGTCGGCACGCGTCGAGTTGAAGCTGGATCGCATTGACTACTGGCTTTCCGTCGGTGCCCAGCCTTCCGATAAGGTGGCCGTTCTCATCAAGAAGGTGAAAACGAACTCATTCGGTGCGATCAAAGCACCGCCGCCGGTGACTGCACCGAAGCCGGCTCCGGAGCCAGAACCGGAACCCGCAGCCGAGGCCACCGAGGATGCGGCGACGGAAGAAGCCGCGACCGAAGAAGCTCCGGCGGAAGAGGCGAAGGCAGAACCCGAAGCAGAAGCGAAAGAGGAAAGCGAGTAGAAAGTTCGGCGTACCGTCGAGCGGCTCGGTGATTGTCATGCGATTCGATGTTTTGACACTCTTTCCCGAGTTGTTCGACAGTTATCTCGGGCAAAGCCTGCTGAAAAAAGCGATTGACGCTGGCTTGGTCGAGATTAAGCGGTGGAACTTTCGAGATTGGACGACAGACAAACATAAGAAGGTGGATGATCGTCCGTTTGGCGGTGGGGCAGGAATGCTGATCTGCTGCCAGCCTGTTTTCGACAGCGTTGAAGCGGTTCAAGCGGATGCAGACCAGCCCGGCCGGTTGGTCATGCTGACTCCACAAGGGAGACGTTTGGATCAGCAACTCGTCGAGGAACTGGCCGATGAAAAGCGGTTGATTTTGTTATGCGGCCGGTACGAAGGATTTGACGACCGAATTCGAGGGGGATTGAAGCCACTGGAGATTTCGGCCGGCGATTTTGTCGCCAATGGAGGAGAAGTGCCCGCGATGATGGTCATTGACACCGTCATTCGGTTGGTTCCCGGAGTTCTGGGAGATGAAACCAGTAGCAAGTACGATTCATTCTCCTCAGGAAGGTTACTCGAACACCCACAATACACTCGTCCTCGCGACTTTCGCGGTATGCAAGTTCCGGAGATATTGTTATCTGGAAACCATGAGGAAGTTGCTCGCTGGCGAGAAGAACAAAGTTTAAAGCGAACGCGGGAACGACGCCGCGATCTGCTGAATGGTACATCAGATGCGTCGTAACCGATCAGTCAAGGAAAGTAAGCCATGAACGAACTGTTGAAAAAAGTTGAGGAATCGAGCCTGCGGGCCGAACCTCTGGAATTTGAAATCGGCGACACGGTCGACGTTCACACACGAATTCTGGAAGGCGACAAGGAACGCACCCAGACATTCAGTGGAACGGTGATTGCCCGTCGCGGTAGCGGAACACGCGAGACGTTTATCGTCCGTAAAATCGTGGCTGGTGAAGGGGTCGAACGTACCTTTCCGGTGCATTCTCCTAAGATCGGCAAGATCGATATCATTCGCCACGCACGTGTTCGGCGTGCGAAACTGTTCTACCTTCGCGACCGCATCGGCAAGGCAACACGCCTGACCGAACGTCGAGCGAAGAAGAAGTAGAATGTTCGCCGAGGGAGACCGGCCCGAGAGGAACCGGTGATGAAACAATGGTTGACGAAGCTGCTTGGTAATCGGGGAGAGCGATTTGCTGCCCGATATCTTCGTCGTCAGGGCTTTCGGATTCTCTCAAGGCAACACACTTCGCGCCTTGGTGAAATCGACCTGATTGCTCTCAATGGGGACACAATTGTGTTCGTGGATGTCAAGACGCGCCGCACCGATGTTGCGGGCCGTCCTGAAGAAGCCGTTGACCATGCCAAGCAGAAGCAACTTACTCGGCTGGCGCTGGTCTACCTGAAGCGACACGGATTGTTAGAGCGACGGGCACGATTTGATGTCATCAGTCTGCTCTGGTTGGATGGGTCGCGTCAGCCCGATGTCTGCCACCTTCGCAATGCGTTTTCGCCCGTTGGTGTCGGGCAGATGTTTTCTTGAAACGATTTTACTCATGAAAAGTGGCTCATGAAGATTGGCTTGGTTGGTTATCAAGGCGGTGGCAAGAGCACGCTATTCGAGTTGCTCACCGGTGACGCCCCGGACCTTGCGAAAGTTCAGGATGGGCAACAGGGGGCGGCCATTGTCCCCAACGAGCGGTACGATCGGCTGCTCGAAATCTACAAACCGAAAAAACAGATCCCTGCGAAAATCGAATTGTTCGACACGCCCGGTCTCAGTCGGACACAGCAGGATGGTAATTCACGCCGGCTGGCCGTCATTCGCGAAGCGGCCGGTTTGGTGCAAGTCATCGGCCTGTTTGCCGGTGGTGATCCGATCGATGAAGTGGCCGCGTTCGAGGTCGATCTGATTCTGGCTGACATGCAGGTTGTCTCCAGTCGTGTCGAAAAACTGCGAAAGGACGCGCCGAAACCACGTCCTGATCGTGAGGAGCTGCAAGCGGAATTGGCACTGCTTGAACCCATCAACGCGAAGCTCAGCGAGGGCGAGTCGTTGCGGGGCATGGAGTTTTCCGATGCTCAAGAGAAAGTCTGTCGGTCGTTCTCGCTGTTAACACGAAAACCTGGGCTGGTTGTTCTCAACACGGCCGATGGCGACTACGACCAAGACATTGTGATCCGACTCGAAGAGCAGGGACATCGTGTGGTGGCCGGCCCGTTCGGGTTGGAACTTGAACTCCAGGCCCT
>Ga0115002_10004561_pt1 | contig 16704 bp, 14 predicted proteins | sample ArcticOcean_MG_C_8_FD_89576 | JGI IMG/M metagenome (GOLD analysis project Ga0115002, IMG submission 89576) | Marine microbial communities from western Arctic Ocean - ArcticOcean_MG_CB11_86 | ecosystem: Environmental > Aquatic > Marine > Oceanic | place: Arctic Ocean: Canada Basin | collected... | reverse complement strand
TGGCCGATGCTGGTTGGGATTTTCTGCTGTACGACAGTCAGCACTCGCCTGTTGAAGTGAAGCAGATGCTTCCTTCGATCCAATCGATTATTGGCAAAAAGGCACTACCGATTATTCGTGTGAGTGCGAACCAGCCAGACATCATCTGCTTCGCCCTGGATGTCGGAGCCATGGGCATTGTCGTGCCGATGGTCAACACCAAAGAAGAAGCCGAAGCTCTCGTGCGAGCCGCCAAGTACGCACCACTCGGCGATCGCAGCCACGCTGGCCCACGCGGTCAATTTGGCGAGGCGTCCGACTACCGAAAGTACCTGGACATGGTGAACGAAGAAATTATCTTGATCCCGATGATCGAAACGCAACAGGCGGTCGACAACATCGACGAGATTCTCAGCGTCCCAGGAATCGACGTGGCTCTGATCGGCCCGAGTGACCTCGCTATCGAGGTGAACCTCGAGTCGAACGACATCATGAACATGCAGAGTCCTGCTTACGAAAAAGCGTTGGACACGATCGCCGCTGCCTGCAAGCGACACGGCGTCGTCCCTGGCATGTACTACATCCCGACCGAAATCGACGCAAACTGGTTTGTCGACAAGGGATACAAGTTCTTCACCATGCAATCGGCCGGCTGGCTGACCGAAGGCATACAGAACGGCCTGTCAAAAATCACCAGGTAATGCTCAAAAGGCGTGCCGCCGAGTTACTTGCTTGGCGGCACGCCCACAGCAATGCGCTTCCCAAGCGTCTGCCGGCGCACGTTCCAAATTCGATGCGAAGGGCTTGTTGGCCAACTGCTGACGGAGCTTGATTTGAGTTGGGTGCTGAATACAGGGAATTAAGCATCGCTCATTCCATCTCAAATACCGATCACTCGCACGTACCTTGACGATATTCCCCAGCAAAATATGCGATTTATGCGATCCGGCTATTGCTTAGCGGTTCCTAAAGGACTAAGTTTTCTGGCAATTGGTTACTCGATGTTTGCCTTTTGTCTCTAAAATCTGGCGAAGAAGCCGTTTTAGTGCGCACATGCATGCATTCAAACTATGAAACGAAAGAACAAAGATGCCCAAGAAGGTGCACCACGTTGTGAACAGGCCAGGTCGGCTACACGGTGATGCGGACGTGCAGATACCGGTTGCTGAAGATCTGGTAACCGAACCCGGTTCGCCTACCCGTGAACGTGACGTCTCGTTTTACACTAGGGAATATCCGATTGAATCCCAGACTGTCGAAAAGGCAGCTGACCGTGCGTGGGGATACACGGTATTCACCCCCGAGGTACTCGAATATCGCGAGAAGCACGAAGAGGCAAACGCTCCATTTGTAGACGCTGCTTTTGTCTCGGGCGACATCGAGCCCACGGTTACCCCGAATGAAGAAGTGGACTTCACCGCCAGCATCCGTGGCAAAGCCCGCGAACTCGGATTCGGAGAAGTCGGGTTCACAAGGTACGACAGGCGATACACCTACACCAGCAAGAAAGAATGGGTGAAGTTCGACAACGCTATTTGCCTGGCACTTGAGCAGGACTACGACCAGACGCAGTCGATTCCAAGTCTCGAAGCAGAGGTCGCTCACTTCGGAACTTACGAAGTTGCCGGTCAACTGGGACTCGAATTGGCCGACCATATTCGATCGCTTGGCTACCACGCTCAGGTACACAGTCCCAACGACAACAGTGGCCCGTTCATCCCAATTTTCGTAGACGCCGGTCTTGGCCAACTCGGAGCCAACGGCCAGCTACTTTCGCCTCACTTCGGTTCGAGGGCGAGGCTCATGATCATCACCACCGATGCTCCGGTAAACCACGACGATCCGGTCGACTACGGCATCAACAAATTCTGCACTGAGTGTGAAGTTTGTGTGCAGCGATGCCCTGCCCGTGCGCTGTTACGAGACAAGGTCTGGTACCGAGGCGTGCTGAAGAACAAGCTGATCTACGACCGCTGCCGACCGATCATGTCGGTTTACGATGGCTGTGGCGTATGTATGAAAGTCTGCCCAATCCAGAAATTCGGCATGAAGCCCGTCATGGAACACTACGTCGAAACCGGAGATATTCTGGGCAAAGGCACCGAAGATCTCGAAGGTTACGACATTCGTGACAAGGGTCATTTCGGCCCCGGTGAGTTGCCTCATTTCAAGCGTTCTGCCTTCGAATTCCCAAGTGGCACCAAGGAAGAGGTTCTGTTCGAGCAGTTCAAGGCGAAACTTCATGCAAACGGTGCGCCGAAAGAGGCCGAAGTCATGGAATTCGCCAATGAGCTCAACTCTATTCTCGATAAAGGTGTATCCAGAACCGACGAGTAGTCCGAACACCAGTCACGAAATAACGATCCTAAAAAACACGCTCGATAACTCTGGTTGTCGAGCGTGTTTTATTTGGGGGCAGCACAATACGATAACCTTCAGCAAATCACGATGATCTAAGGAATTCCAGTATGAAAGCGATCGTTTACCGCGAGTATGGTTCGACCGACGTTCTCAAGCTTGAAGAAGTTGAGAAACCTGCTCCCGGAAATGACGAAGTTCTGGTCAAAGTCCACGCTGCCTCTGTGAACGATTTCGACTGGGGTTTACTCCGTGGCTCACCATTCATTAACCGCGTGATCGGCGGCATTCGGAAGCCGAAGCACAACATCCTCGGTTGTGACATCGCAGGCCGGATCGAAGCGGTCGGTAAAGACGCGAAGCAGTTGAAGATCGGTGATGAAGTACTCGGAGATCTCTCGGGATGCGGCTTCGGGGGCTACGCCGAATACGTCTGCGCACCAGAAAAAGCGCTAACGGTCAAGCCGAAAGCACTGACATTCGAGCAAGCTGCGGCAGTGCCTCATGCGGCAACGCTCGTACTCCAGAGTCTTCGTGATCGACGCATGATCGGCTCTGGAGACAAGGTCCTATTCAATGGCGCAGGTGGCGGAGCCGGAACGTTGGCGGTGCAGATCGTAAAAGATCTTGGAGCTGAAATAACCGCCGTCGACAGTGCCGACAAGCTGGAAATGCTTACGGCACTCGGAGCCGACCACGTAATCGACTACCGGGCGCAAGATTTCACCAGAAACGGGCAGCGTTACGACCTGATTATTGATGTCCAAACCCGCCGCGGGGTTTTTGCCTACCGGCGTGCTCTCAATCGCGGAGGACTAACGATGATGGTCGGTGGATCGCTACGTCGCGTGTTTTCAAACATGTTCATAAGTCCCCTATTCTCGATGTTCGGCAAGAAGAAGATCGTTGTTCTGGCACATAGCCCCAACAAGCATATGGATTACATGAACGAACTTTTGGAGTCGGGAAAAGTCACGCCTGTCATCGATAAAACGTTCCCATTGAGCGAGGTTCCTGAGGCGCTCAACTATTTCGGATCAAGTGGCCACACGGGCAAAATCATCGTCGCCATAGGCGAGTAACGACGATGTACTACGCCTAACTCGGATTAATTGACAGCGTGTAGCAGTATTCGTAAATAAGTTCTTGTATCGGAGAGTGGTGACGTGAAGATACGAATTGGTCCCGCGGTTATCGTAGTGATCATCGGGTCAATCAGCGTGTTCGCCATCGCCTGTGGCGGCAGCGCCGCGGAAGTAACAGAGCCTTCGTCCACGCCGACAGCAGTGCCGACGTGGGTGGTGATTGCTGTCACCCCGGTATCGACAGCACCTACCCCAACAGTTGGCTCAGAAACCAATGCTGAAGGCGAACCGGTGCTGGTCGTGTTCAATATCACTGACAGGTCGATCGAAGGCCCAGCCTCTATTCCGTCTGGACTTACCACGATTCGTCTTCAAAACGACGGCAGTGCTCCCCACGGGCTGACCGTTATTAGAGCGGATGTGGGTCGCACCGCTGAGATAATTGAAACACAGAGTAAATCTCGGAGCTTCCCCGTCGCATGGGCACCCAGTCTCGCGAGCGTGGTTGCCCCCTCGGGCGGATCTACCGAATTCACCGTGAGGCTAACGCCCGGCATTTACGGAGCAGTCGATTGGACTCAAGACTCGACCGGCGTACCGTGGACAGCGTTCGGTCTGTACTTAGGCTTTGAGGTAACCGACTCGGGCTCAGTCGAAATCGAGTGGCCAGAGGATGCAATCGAGATCGGACTCGAGGATTTCAAGTTCACGGGACTCACCGATCTTGAATCTGGTAGCCATACCCTACTGCTAAAGAACAAGTCGGCGACTCAGCATCACGAAATACTGTTCGTACCGTTAGACGAAGGCCAGACGGCTGCAGAATTGTTCGAGGGATTTGAATATGGATTCAGGGGCGGCGAGCCAATCCCTAACCTACAGCGGGCTTTCGGCATTGGCTGGATCGGACCAGAGCAGATTGTTCTGTTTTCTATCGACTTCCCGGCTGGCAATTATGCAATAGTCGATCTGGCACCATCGTCGATTAGTGGATCGGCCAATCCTCAGGTAAATCTTGGCATGTTGGAACAGATCGCCGTTAGCGAATGACCGCCTACTCGTACCGCTCCGGGTTCCGTTTCAGTTCAGCAGTCAACTCGGTGACGATAGTGTCGAGATCGTAAGTAGGGTTCCAGCCCCATTCGGCGCGTGCGCGGCCATCGTCCAATCTCTGGAAATCACCGCTTGTGCTCGCCAATCGGTCGGAGTCAACGTCGTACTCGATCTGTGCCGACGGAACGTGTCGTTCTACGGCGTCCACAAGATCCTGTGCGGTGGGAGTCGGCTGAATGCCGTCAACGTTGTAAACAACCGTTTTGATATTGTCGATCGAGGCCTCAGCTAACTGAACCGCCGCCTGACCAGCTTCGGTGATGTACATAACTGGAGTCTGCAATTCCGGTGGCACTTTCATGGTGTACGGCCTGCCCTTTGCCGACTGTTCCATCACCTGCGACGTGTACTGCACAACGCCGGGAGTGCTCACGCCGGGTCCAATAATCGACGGGTAGCGCAGGCCTCTGAAATCAATCCCGTACTTGCGCTTGTAGAACAGGCCAAGATGCTCGCCGAACACCTTCGTCGCACCGTAGATAAGACTCGGACGTTGCAGGGTGAAATCGTCTCGCACATCGTTTTCAATTCCAGTTCCGTAGACAGCGATCGAGCTGGCAAAGATCACCTGCTTTACACCGAATATTCTTGCCGCTTCAAGAACGTGGAATGTGCCCATTGCGTTGGTCTGAATGGCTGCCGAGGGGTCGGCATCTGACGGGACAGAAAGCATCGCACCAAAGTGGTAAATAACGTCGGGTTTCGTCGTACTCACAGCGTTCAGTACGTGGCTGAAATCTCCAACATCGCCACGCACGACATTCACCTCATCAGCAATGCCGTCGAGCCGGGATGCTGAGGGATTTCGACTGAAGACGGTAGTTTGACCATTGCCCTTTTCTAATAGGATTCTGACAACTTGGGCACCGATAAATCCAGCGCCGCCAGTAACCAATGCAGACATGCTCGCTTCTTTCATTTGCCGGCACCTTCGTGGTGAAAGAGAGATCAAAGACGGGTCCAGCGCCACGATATTGCCACGACCTGCGCAGAACGTCCACATTCACTCGACCAGATGTAACGACGTGATATCGTCCGGTACCACTAGGCAAAGACTGATGTAGGGAGGTTGGAGATGCAGTTTGAGAACAAAGTTGCGTTGGTCATGGGCGGCAGTTCAGGCATCGGCAGAGCAACGGCAATCAAATTCGCTGAGCAAGGTGCAGACGTGGTAATTGCCGCACGGCGATCCACAGAGGGCGAAGCCGTCGCACAAGAAATCCGTGATTCTGGTGGCGGTGCAATGTTCGTTAAAGCTGACGTGACTCAAGCCGAACAGGTTGAAGCCGCTGTTGAGCAAACTGTCAGCACCTTCGGGAGCTTGGACATGGCATTCAACAATGCCGGACTGCTAGCAGCCCTAGGTCCACCTCACGAGATTGAAGAAGATGCCTGGGATCGAGAGATTGACGTAAATTTGAAGGGTGTCTGGTTGTGCTTGAAATATGAAATCAGGCAGATGCTTGCGCAAGGTGGTGGTTCGATTGTCAATGACTCCTCAGCCGGTGGTCTGAAAGGGGCGAGCAAGGCAGATCCTTACTCAGCGGCAAAGCACGGTGTTACAGGACTGACCAAGAGCGCTGCATTGGAATATGCGCCGCATGGGATTCGAGTAAACGCTGTATGTCCGGGTTCAGTTGAAACCCCTATGACGAAGCCTATGTACGACGATCCCGATTTAAAATCTCGAATCATTTCAGCGCATCCGATCGGCCGGGTCGGAAACCCAAAGGAATTCGCTGAAGCAGTAACGTGGCTCTGCTCCGATTCAGCATCGTTCGTCACCGGCATAGCGATGCCGGTTGATGGCGGCTATATCGCCAAATGACCAACTCAAAAAGTCGATTCGACGGGCGCGCTGGTAACTACGTGAACTACCGCCCTTCTTACCCGCAGGAAGTGATCGATATGATCACGGTCGCCAGTTCGCTTGAGGCCGGTGAGAAAATTGCCGACATTGGGTCTGGCACAGGAATTTTCTCCGAGCTGCTGGTAAAGGCAGGGTTCGATGTGTTCTCCGTCGAACCAAACGAACAGATGAGAACTGCTGCGGAAGATTTGATGCAGAGGCATGACAATTCTCGATTCCACAGTGTCGCCGGATCAGCGGAACAAACAACGCTCGACGATCACAGCGTCAGCGTCATCACCGCCGCACAGGCTTTCCACTGGTTCGATCCTGAGCCAACGAAAATCGAAATGCAGCGAATTCTTCGTCAAAACGGATGGCTAGCGCTCATATGGAACCAGCGGGACACGAGAACCCCGTTCCAGCAGGCGTATGAGGCTGTGCTACGGAGGCACGTTCCCGACTACGATCACCTGGTGCACACTCGAATCAACGACGGCACAATTGCAGAGTTTTTCGATGAATCGACGATGCAAACGCAATCGCTCCTCAATCGGCAGATTCTCGATCTCGACGGCTTGTTGGGACGCATGAGCTCCTCTTCCTACGTACCATCCCCCGATCTGCCAGCGTTCGACCACATCGTTGATGAAATGACGGTTTTATTCGAACAAAACCAGAAGAACGATAAAGTGGCATTCGACTACGAAACACAGTTATTCATCGGCCAGCTAGCGCGATAGAAGTTGTTCTACCAGGCAGATCAGCCAAACTGAAAACGAGATTGGCAATAAATCCGGGCTCGATCGTGCCAGTCGTAGTTCCACACATCAACTTGCGTACCAACGACCTACGCCACGTGCGCGTGCGCGACTAGCCTTTGAACATATATTTGGTATCTGGGTTGGGGGATTTCAGATGCACTTTCGGCGACAAGCCGGAACTGCAGGCTCTGGCTTCGGAAACACGCTGGTCACTCGAATGCGCCTCAATCGAACCAAAATCCTGGGAATATTCTTCCTGATCGCCCTCGCAATCACAGCTTGCGAGCCGGGAGAAGGCGGCGCCGGTTTCTCGCTGAATAGTGCCGGATCGGCTGCTGGTGACACGTGCGACAACATCGCGCCAGGCGTAATTGATCTCTCGGGTGAAGACCCAGATCCTGAGATTGGCGAGCTGGTCAAAATCTACGACATCGAGCAGATATCGCGTTCAAACGTTCGACTCAAATGCAGCGGCAGTGCCCGTACTTCAGAATTCGGAGATACCAGCGAACTCGTCGCTATCGAGTTCTACAAATTTACTGACGAAAACGGCGAAGTGTTCATAGGATTTGCACCCGTAATTCCTGACCCCAACGCAGCTACCGATCCGATCAAGCGGGGTGCGCTTACGCAGGCTCGTCCAACGGCGGCTCCAACTGCCACGCCCGTAGAGCCAACTCCTGTAGCTGTGGCGACTGTACCCCCTCCCACGGCCACACCAGCGCCTACAGCTACTCCGACACCCGTTCCGGTGCCGACAGCCACGCCACCACCCACATCGACGCCCATTCCGTCGGCAACACCTCTGCCTACGGCCACATCTGTGCCCACGCCGACGCCGATAGTCCACGTGACCGCTGTGCCAGTAGTCGAGATCCCCGAGGCATCTACGACGCCAGTCGATTTCTTCTGGCAAGCTGAGTCAACTAACGATTCGGTGCTCGGAACTGTTGGATCAGACTTCTCGCTCACCGCCAGCGTCTTCTCACCGCACGACAATGGTCGAGGCCTCTGGTCCTGGGGTGTCAGCCTGACCGTTGGGGACGACAAAGAAGATATTTACGTTCTTTCGAGTTCTCAGATCGCCGTCTCAAATCCGTTACTCGAAGTGACGAAATATCCGTTCTCAATTAATACGACGCAAAACACAGAGAACGTAATTCGTTACCGGGCGTGGAACGGCGTCGTGAGCGTATACGTCAACGGGACTGTCGCTGCCACGATCAAGGGCGCATGGGACGAACCTGGCGTGCTATCGATAGCCACTAATTTTCCCGGATCTGAATTAGCACAGGGATTCTTGCTCCGCTCCACAGCGGTCACTGTCCACCCGGCAAAGCTGCTCCGTGGCGATCAGTTCGATAATGAGGTCATCTCCGGGCAGGAGACAGCACAGACCGTACTGGTGAGCGAGTTCGACCAGCTGTCGGTTACGCTGGAAAATCCACTCCACGTTTCGGACAATATCATCGACTTTGGTTTCCGGGTCGGATTGCCGGTCTTCGAGCGAGAAATCGAGGTAAAACAGGCAAACGACGCGGGCGGTATCAACAACTTCCGCCTCAAGCTGACGCACAAGCCAACCGGAGCGGTCAGTTGGCAACGAACCATCCAGCTTCCAAACCACTCTGGTCACTTCTTCAACATCGAATTCAAGGAATTTGGGGGGACCGTGCAGTTGGTGATCGACGGAACGGTTTACGTTATGACGAATCTGGCGATTGATTTCGATGCTGAGCACTTCGAAAATGTCGAGTTCTTCGTGAACAGCGACCTGCACGTAATTGCCTCGAACGACGCCAGATTCCTCACGTCACCATACGTTCGAGCATCGAATCTGGGCATTTGGAACGATTGAGCGCCTGAAATTCGCTGTTACGTCCTCGACACGCCACGGCCACCAAAGAGAATCGTATCGTAGACCGCCTAGCCGTACACGAGTGAATCGACCGGTAGCGGCGCTGGCCGATCACAAGTGGTGGTCAAATCGAATCGACGGCCTGAGTCCGAGCTCCAAGTAAACGCATGCAACGCCTCGAGAACGTGCAGTGCAAGCGCACCGCTCGCCCTGTGCGGCTCTCCGGCCGTAATACTCGCCGCCATATCGGCAACGCCCAGACCACGCGAGTTCTCGGAGAACGGTCGTGAATACGGCACGTCCTCCCACTCGCCTTTTGCGCGAGTCAGGATCTGCACAGGATCGCCAAAGTTGTTCGGATTCGGAACCGATAACGATCCCTCGCTTCCGTAGATTTCGATAAACGGCAGCTTTGCCCCCCACGTATCGAACGTGGTCAGCACTGTAGCGATAGCGCCTGACGCAAAATCGACTGTCCCTGAAATGTGAGTCGGAGTTTCTACTTCGATCTTCGTGCCGTTTAGTGGCTCGCTTGTGATCGTCCTTTCAGGGAACGAGATCCGAGCTGAGCCCGAAACCGACTTCGCTGGCCCCAGCAAATTTACAAGTGCTGTCAGGTAGTACGGCCCCATATCAAGCATCGGTCCGCCGCCACGCTCGTAGTAGAAGCCCGGCGCTGGATGCCAGCTCTCGACACCGTGGCTCGTGAAGAATGCCGTCGCACCGATCGGTTCGCCAACCGCGCCGCTATCGATCACCTCACGGCACGTTTGAATACCCGCGCCGAGAAACGTGTCAGGAGCGCAGCCAACACGAACGCCCGCCTGCTCGGCAAGCGTCATAAGCTCAGCAGCTTCCTCGAATTCCACGCTCAACGGTTTTTCACCGTACACGTGCTTTCCGGCCGCAACTCCAGCTTTCATCATCTGGTTGTGAAATTTCGGTTGCGTCAGATTCAACACAATATCGATCGACGAGTCAGCTAACAACTCCTCGGTTGTCATCGCCTGAATCCCCGGATATTTTTCCGCAACCGCTTTCGGTAGTGCCGGATTCAGATCAGCACATGCGACGACTTCCACCGCTGCGAATTTCGTCAGGTTCTGGAAGTAGATTCCGCTGATAACTCCGCAACCGACAACGCCCACTCTTACTCTGCTGGATGAATTCATGGTTGAACTCATTTCGCTGCCCACAGCATTCCCCGTCTCATGATTTCAAGCGCCTCAGGCACCTCGAAGTCGGTCGAAACATGCCCCACAGAACCGTAGAACACCCGCCCCGTGCCCCACGTTCGCTTCCAGTACACCGGCATCTCGACGTCTTTGATCCAGTACTGTCCCGCCTGATCGCCCGCAAACGTGGTCGTTGCCAGCACCTCGTTCGATGGATCGGTGTGCATGTAGTACTGCTCAGAGTGCATCTGAAAATCGCTTAATCCCTGCGTGATCGGATCGTCGTGATTCGTAATGTTCACTTCGTAGTCGATCACGCCGCCGGGGTGCGATACCCACTGACCACCGACCATGAACTGGTACGGCGGTTCGAACCGGAACGAATCGGCCATGCAGCCGTGCCACCCTGCCATGCCGACCCCCGAGTGAACTGCCGACATAAAACCGTCGAGCTGCTCACGGGTGATCTCTCCCTGCGTCCAGATAGGCACGATAAGATCAAGCTCACCGAGTGCGTCTGTATCCAGATAGATATCCAGCGACTGCTCACGACGAACGCTGAATCCCGCTTCTTCGAGCAGCGGTTCGAACACGTCGGCACTCTTTTCGGGTGTGTGGCCTTCCCAGCCACCAACAACCATCAGGGCGTTTTTCACTTGGCTAACCTGTCTTATCTTGTTAAATTCTCGAGTTCGACACGGACGATTCCGGATAGATATTGCGCTATTACCGGAACATAAGACAGCGGATATTCAGCTAGTTTTGTCGGATTCAGCTGTCCACCAGTTTCGGAACGATTCCCGAATTCTCGACGTGCAATAATTTAATCGTCATGACTTCCTCGATCCCAACGCTTCAGGGCGAACGCATAACTCTCCGTGAAAAAATCCCTTCTGATCGCGACGACTATCTGGCTAACGCCGGTCAGGCAGAAGCGAGCTGGGGTTTCGGGGGCAACAAGAAAGATGTCAGGCCTAAAACTCCGGAAGAAGCCGACCGCTGGATGCTGGGTCGACCCGGCTGGCTGACCTGGACGATCGCTCTAAAAGATGGTCGAAGAATCGGGAGCATCAGCTTCCACAACATCGTCGAGTCAGACCGAAACGCAATGCTGGCTATCGGCATTTCGAGCGCCGATGACATGGACCATGGCTACGGGAGCGAGGCGATAAAACTGCTTCTGGCTCACGGCTTCACGGCGATGAACCTGCACCGGGTCGACCTGCGCGTGCTCACTAGAAACAAGCGTGCAATTCGTGCCTACGAGAAGTGCGGATTCGTTCCTGAAGGCATCAAACGGGAAAACGGCTTCATCGACGGCAAGTGGGAAGACGACCTCATCATGAGCATCCTCGAACACGAATTCGACGAGTGACACCCGGTTTTATTAATCTCGAACCAGCCCGTGTTCCTCGTAAAACTCGTTCAGTTCTTTGCCCGATCGGATGATAATCAGCCGAACATGGTCTGGCCGCTGCTCCTCGGCATCTGCCGCAAATCTCCGATAGCGCTTTCGCCTGATCCACAGATCCCACACGACTGAATCGATGCTATATGTCAGGAACGCACTCCGGAAGGTCTCGGTGTTTCCGTTCCACAGTTCCTCACCACGAATTCGCCGGAGCACCGTTCGCTTCAGTGTTCGCCAAAACATCACGCGCCACGGCAGAGCCAGCACGATCAAAGTCTCAACACGTGGCAAAAGCATGTCCCGTACGGCGCTGTAATTTCCGTCGACAACGAACGCGCCGTCCGCATCGTCCATCAGTCGCCCAAGGACTTCCCGGTGCTCCTCGTTCGAAAGCTCCACCCAGTTCGCCTGGTGACGAATGGCGTCCTGCTCAATGAATTCAAGATCAAATCGTTTGGCGAGAGCTTTGGAAAGCGTCGTCTTCCCGCCTTTTCCTGTGACGGATATACGGCGACCAAGTGGGTATTCGGGATCTCTTGAAGTCATACGGAATAAATGTAAAGACCTACACGCCAATAGTCATCTTCACGAGTCGTACGATCAGGCCACGGCGAGTTTCTGGAACGCCAGTGTGAACGTACAGCCGCCCTTGTTGTTCAGCTCAATCAGAGATGAACCACCATGAGCTTTCACTGTTTCCGAGACGTAACGAAGCCCGGTACCGGGGGTAAATATTGGCGAGGTGTTTGCGATGTGGTTCACAACAATCGGCAAAGTTTCAATAGCTCGTCGCCCGCCAAACGTCAGATCGCCAATACCGGGGCCGTCATCCGAAATCGAGATGGCAAAGTCGTCAGGTTTGTCAGCGCAATCGATAACCACAACAGCGCCGCTTGATGTGTGCTTGAGTCCGTTGTCGAGCAAGTTCGAAATGGCCCGGAACATCTGAGACCGATTCCCGAAGAACTGTGGTGAGCGCCCTGTAGCGTTCATCTTTAGATTTTTACCAGCGAGATCGTAAATCGGCGAGTACACGGCTACCACTTCAACGAGCATTTCGAGCAGATTGAATTTCCTGGGAGTCAGATCATCGTCAACGGTGCCGGTCAGCAGCATTGCCGCTTCCGCGCACAGCAAAGCCATCTGCTCGCAACTCTTTTGCGCTGAAACAGCCCGAGCTCGCTGAATGGAATCATCCTCGGCTTTTGCGGCCAGTTCGAGCAGGTCGACCATCAACGCAACCGAAGTGGTCACCGACCGCATGTCGTGAATCAAGTAATACAACTGCTCTTGATTACGAAGTACTGTCATGGCTCCATTTTGAATTCTGCTTGGCAGTGATCTCTCCATCTGTATCTATAACCAGCCTTACCCGCGTTTTAAGCGCATATTTGCACGAAACTTGAGCCTCACTACAGCCAGTGTCGCTCATTTTGCTGTTTTGGTGCTAAGTGTGGATTTGGTCAAGATTTGGTCAAGATTTGGTCAATTTTCGGTGTGTTTCTATCATTTTACAAGTATATCAACACGTAACCGTGTAATTCATGCGCGACTGATATCAAAAATTTGTCTGAAATTTCATACTTTTATCAAGGTTTACGTTCAACATGGTCGCGCGTGTCTAATCACGGTGCACGAAGTCACAAAAGGTAATCAACATGGGTAATCTCGATGGGAAAATAATTTTCGTTACAGGCGCAAGCTCTGGAATCGGCTATGCCTCTGCGAAGGTCCTTGCCGCACATGGAGCCTCGGTTATGATCGCCGCCCGCAGGGAAGAAGAGTCTCTATCTCTTGTCGAAGAGCTACGAAGATCCGGGGCCACTGCCGAATTCATCAAAACCGACGTAACCGATGAAGAACAGGTAAAAGCTGCAATCGAGTTCACCGTTTCTCACTACGGCAGATTGCATGCTGCTTTCAACAATGCTGGCGGTGGATTCCAGTCATCGCTCGATTGGCATGAAGACACCCCTGAGCAGCTCGACAAGACCTTCGACCTTAATATGAGAGGTGTATGGCTCTGTATGAAATACGAACTGGCGCACATGCTCGAAAACGGAGGTGGGTCGATCGTAAATACATCATCGATCGCCGGTTCAAGGTCGCTCACGAGCGAGGCCTACGCTGCCAGCAAGTATGCGGTCGAAGGGCTGACAAAGTCGGCAGCCCTGAAATTCGGCCAGCGCGGTATTCGGGTAAACGCCGTTGCACCCGGAATCATCGACGCGGGCGGGTGGAGTACGACATTTCAGGCCGACCCTGATCGTAGAGAAGCATGGAAAAAGATTATCCCTCTGGGCCGAGTTGGAAATCCAGAAGAAGTAGGCGAAGCGGCCGCCTGGTTATGCTCCGATGAATCGTCTTACGTAACAGGGGCGGTCATTCCGGTCGATGGCGGTAACGCTTTCACTATCAACAGACCGTAGCGGGTATCAGCCGCGCTCTTGGTCTTCTAAAGCCACAACCCATCAAACCAGTTGTCGTCCATCCCCCAATCAGGAAACGCGCCATCGGCGCACGCGAGAAGTGACAATCGAACTAGCGATTGCCACTTCATTTTCATACTCAATTCGGTTCAGACAGTCCGGTTTTGTGTATTTGTCGCTTTGCGTAGCCGTCGCTTTTTACAGCAATTTTCGGCTTGGACTGTTAGTGGATACCGGTCCGGTGATCCCTGCCACCGTCTACGGCATTGGCCCGTGACGGCTTCGTACAACCTATATGGACTGCCCAACCTCTTCTATAAGTCATGATCCACCAATCCTCTACGGGACTAGCCAATGGTTACTCTCATTGGCTCCACAAAACGCACCCTATTAGATACCAACAAGATTTTCAAACGATGATGATTACCGCGTTTTGGCAAATTGCATTCCCCCGTTTCATGCCACCTCGATGCGCTAATTCCAGAACGGAATCGCCCAACTCAAGATGACTCTCGCCAGGTTGAAAAACATCTAAATGCAAAAGTTTGCATTTGTACAGGCATGCGCATATCGTTCCAGCCCGGTCGACAACGCTCGCGTGTTTTCGACCACGTCCTATTCAACAACTGGGGGGGCTATTGGCGCCCAGTATTTCGTCTGGCTGGAGATAATTATTGTCGGCAGAAATTGGTGTGGCCCTACTCGGAACCGGTCTCGGGCTTGGCCTGCGCCACGGTATCGACTGGGATCACATCGCAGCGATCTCTGATGTAACAAGCTCCCAGAAAAGCCACAGACGCAGCCTCGGCATGGGCTCGCTCTACGCGCTGGGGCACGCTGCAGTCGTTATCACTCTCGGACTGCTCGCGATTTGGTTCGGCACGCTTCTACCCGACTGGGTGGACGGCTACATGGAAACCGTAATTGGACTGACTCTCTTGATGCTCGGTGTGTGGCTGATCTGGTCAATGTCACGAAACAAGGGACAGCTCGTGCTGCGAAGTCGGTGGATGCTGCTGTTTGATCTAGCCAAGAACTTTGCCCGTAAAGTGACCGGGAAATATTCAGAGGCCGAAAGCGATTCAACGAAAAAAGAACGGCGAGAATACGGGACAGGAGCTTCCGTAACGATCGGTGTTGTTCACGGCATCGGGGCTGAAACCGGCAGCCAGGCGCTTCTACTCGCAGCCGCCGCAGGCGCCACCTCGGCACTGACCGGTAGCTTCCTGCTGATAGCTTTCGTGGTCGGGCTGGTCGTATCGAACACTTTGATTACGATCGCATCGACAACGGGTCTCATTGGAACTGGACGTCATCGTAGAATCCACACCGTTCTCGGCATCGTAATCGCCGTCTTCAGCCTCGTTCTCGGCACGATGTTCATCATGGGCACCGCCGGCAGCCTCCCCAGCTTCTTCGCTTAGGCGCACTGCCCGTCCGGCCTCCCTCCTTCGGGAGGGACTGAGGGCCGCGACGCAGAACCGAGCCGAGTGATCAGATCACGAGCGCGACTGACGAGATTGCAGCAGCGACAAAGTCACGCCAGTAACGCCGGTACGTGCCCGGCTTCCCTCCTTCGGGAGGGACTGAGGGAGGGTAGATTGCGACGCGCGACCAAGTCGTCCGACGACGCCCGGAGCAATAACGATATGCAGCGTCTTCTCCCCTTCCGGATCGGAAGGGGCCGGGGGGGGGTAGGAGACTCGGAGCCGAGTGACTATGTCACGAGCGCGACTAACGCAAGACGCCCGGAGCCACACGAACAGGCGTAAACTCCCGCTCGAATATCAATTTCCAACTTCCGCACAGGATCCACTCAATGTCGAAACAGTACAAAGCCGCAATCGTTGGTTGCGGATCTATCGGACAAGCACACATGCAGGGCTACGACCGCCTCGACAACGTCGAAGTAGTAGCCGTGGTCGACCCGCTCGAAGCGGCGCGCAACATGTACATGACCGAACACGGAGTCCCGCAGGGCTACGCAACCGTCGCAGAAATGCTCGAAAAAGCCGAACCCGACATCGTTAGCGTCTGCGTCTGGCACCTGCTGCACGACACAGTGACAGCCGAAGTCGCCGCCGGCCCGTCTGTCAAAGGCATCATCTGCGAGAAGCCAATGGCCATCGGCATGGGTCGAGCCGACGCCATGGTCGATGTCTGTGAAAAGTACGGTGTGAAGCTGGCGATCTCTCACCAACGCCGGTTTACTCCAGGATGGGAGAAGGCGAAGGAACTCGTTGAAGACGGTGCGATCGGTATTCCGCTGCGAGCCGATCTCCGGGTGAAAGAAGGACTCGCCAACTGGGGCACACACTCCATCGACGGTGCACGCTACATTCTTGGCGACCCGATCGCCGAATGGGTGATGGGTGCCGTCGAACGACGCACCAACAAATATGAACGCGCCACAGCGATCGAAGACGCATGTATGGGTCTAATCCACTTCGGTGGCAGTCTCCAGTTCTTCATTCAGTCCGATCTCTGGGATCGAAATTCGGATGCTGGTAAATTCTTCATTCGCGGCACCGAAGGCATGCTCCACATCACCGAAACCGTGCTCAAGCTGTTCAACGCCGAAACTGGCGGATGGAAGAACATCGACCTCGGGCTAAAAGAGGGCGATCAGGCAATTGGGGGCAACACTAACGGTGCGCAGACGCAAGAGCTCATCGAGTGGATC
>Ga0115002_10004559_pt1 | contig 16707 bp, 14 predicted proteins | sample ArcticOcean_MG_C_8_FD_89576 | JGI IMG/M metagenome (GOLD analysis project Ga0115002, IMG submission 89576) | Marine microbial communities from western Arctic Ocean - ArcticOcean_MG_CB11_86 | ecosystem: Environmental > Aquatic > Marine > Oceanic | place: Arctic Ocean: Canada Basin | collected... | reverse complement strand
GAACTGGAGAAAGCGATCCCCGGGGTCGTCGCGGGCATCTTCGCTTCGACCGGGCAGACTTGCATCGCCGGCTCGCGCCTGCTCGTCCAGGACTCGGTCCATGACGTGGTGCTAAACAAGATCGTCGCCGTCGCCACCTCACGCAAGATGGGCGATCCGACGCGCGAGGACACCCAGCTCGGCCCCGTCGCCACGGCCTCGCAGTTCGACAAGATCATGGAATACGTCGACGTCGCCAAGTCCGACGGCGCCACATTGGCGTGCGGCGGAACCCAGGGCACCGGGCCCGAGTGCGGCGACGGCCGCTTCATCTCGGCGACTGTGTTCGACGGCGTTGAGAACAATATGCGCATCGCCCAGGAAGAGGTCTTCGGACCCGTCCTCTCGGTCATCCGCTTCAAGGACGACGCGGAAGCCGTGCGCATCGCCAACGACGTCGACTTCGGCCTGGCCGCAGGAATCTGGACCGAGAACCTGAGCCGCGCCCACAAGGTCGCCCGTGGGGTGCAGTCGGGCACGATTTGGATCAACACCTACCGCCAGCAGTCCCCGATGATGCCCTTCGGCGGCTACAAGAAATCCGGGCTTGGGCGGGAGTCGGGTTCCGCCATGATCCGCGAGTATCTTCAGCAGAAGAGCGTCTGGGTGGGGTTGGACTGACAAAACCGACAACACCACCACCCTCCCACCTCCCCCCTGCCAGGGGGGAGGACTAAAAAAGGAAAAAGCTCCTTCTCCCTGGCAGAAGGATGAGGAATAAAAAGGCTCCTTCCCCCTGGCAGGGGGAAGGTCGGGATGGGGGTTGTTGTTTTGGTTGCCGTTCCACGGCAAGACTCCCTAAGTAACCTCGTCCATCCGCCCACCTCCGGAGTAACCTTTCTTGAAACGAGCTGAAGGCGCGGCGTTCGTCGGCACTCTGGGTGCCTTGCTGGCGGTGACGGCGGCGTCCAACGACATCATGGTGCCGGCGCAACCGATCATCGCTCGCACGTTCACGATGCCGGAGGCAACCGGCTCGGCCATGATTGGCATGTTCTCGATCGGCTACGGCTTCGGTCTGTTGATTTGGGGCCCGCTCTCCGACCGGTTCGGCCGCCTGACACCGCTGTACTTCGCGCTCGCCGGTTACACGCTCGCGGGCACGGTCTGCGCCATGACCGACTCGTTCAGCATCCTGGTGATGGGGCGTTTCGCACAGGGCTTCATGGGAGGTGTCGGCCCGACGCTTGCCCGCGCCATCTCACGCGACCTCGGCGGCGGCACCCGAACCGCGCAGGCCCTGTCGGGTGCGACGGTGGTTCAAGGTATAGCACCGGTGTTCGCCCCACTCCTGGCATCGGCATTGCTGATCATCGCGGATTGGCGCTCTGTATTCTGGGCACTCGCGGTCCTCGGCCTCTCGGTAATCCTGTGCGTGAAGTTCTTTGTGCCCGAGACCCTGCCGCCGGAGAAGCGGAAAGTTCCGTCGATCGCGCAGATGGGCCGGGAGACCCGCGTGTTGTTGGTGACACCGGGTTTCCTTTACGGCACGGCCATGGTCATGTCCGTGTTCTTCGGGTACACGGCGCTGATCGGCATGGGCGCCGCCATGACGGAAAGTGTCTATGACCTGCCACCCGAATGGTTCGGACCCGTGTTCGCAGTCAACTCGGTCGCCTATCTCCTGGGGGCCATGGTCGCGAACCGGCTGGCCGGGCGTTTTGGGATCTCCGCGATCATCAAGGGCGGCGCCCTGACGGCCGGCGCCTCTGGTGTCTATTTGCTCGCGCTGTCGGCGATGGCACCGTCCCTGGTCATGTTGTGGGTGGGTGTGGTGGTCTTCGTTTTCGCCTTCGGCACCGTGCTGGCGCTCTGCGCGGCACGGGCGTTGGAGCCAGCGGGCTCGATCGCCGGTACGGCAGCCTCAATTATGGGCGTTGCTCAGACGTTGTTCAGCGCCTTAGGCGTCTTCACGGCGGCGAGCCTGTTCGATGGCTCCCACCGTTCGCTCTGCTGGGTCATAGGCGCATCGGGTGTCTCGCTATTCGTGATTTGGGTCAAGGGCCGGAAGTATCTGTGAGAGCGCTGGGTGAATGGCTTCAACGGGGTCGGACCCCGACAGGGTCCGACCCCTTGGTGAGGGAGGGTTGGGGTGAGGGTGCTAATATCAACTCAACTGCAACCATTTCAGCACCCGCCGGAGTAGACCTACTTGAAACGAGCTGAAGGCGCGGCCTTCGTCGCTACTCTCGGCGCCCTGCTGGCGGTGACGGCGACTTCAGTCGACATCATGATTCCCGCGCAGCCGAGCATCGCGCGGGCCTTCGACATGACGGAGAGCGCAGGCGCCGCCCTGGTCGGCACCTTCTCGATCGGCTACGGCGTGGGCCAAATGATGTGGGGCCCTTTGTCAGACCGTTTCGGCCGCCTGCCGGTCTTGTATGTCGCGCTCGCCGGATTCATCATCGCGGGCGCTGTCTGCGCGCTGACGGGATCGTTCGCGACCCTGCTCATCGCGCGCTTCGCGCAGGGATTCATGGGAGGGGCCGGCCCGACGCTGGCCCGTGCCATCTCGCGCGACCTCGGCGGCGGCACCCGCACCGCTCAGGCCCTGTCGGCAGCGACGGTGTTCCTCGGCGGCGCCCCCCTGCTCGCGCCGCTCGGAGCCTCGGGTATCCTCGTCATCGGCGACTGGCGCTGGATTTTCTGGACGCTGGTGATCTTCGGCGGTCTGGTCGTCCTGTCGGCGTTGCTGTTCGTGCCCGAGACCCATCCGCCGGAGAAGCGCAGCGCACCATCGTTACGCCAAATGGGGAGGGACACGCGACAGCTGCTGGTGACGCCCGGGTTTCTCTACGGCACCGCGATCATCATGGCGGTGTTCTTCGGTTACATGGCCCTGCTCGGCGTGGGATCGGCCGTGACCGAGAGCGCCTATGGCCTGCCGGCAACACTGTTCGGCCCCTTGTTCTCGATCAACGCGGTGGCCTTCATCATCGGCGCCACGGGTGCCAATCGGCTGGCGGGCCGTTACGGCATCTCTGCGGTGATCCGGGCCGGTTCCTTGATCGCGGGCGCCGCGGGCATATTTCTGCTCACCCTGTCGGTGATGACGCCGCCGCTGGCGTTGCTGTGGAGTGGCGTCGTGATCTTCCAGTTGTCTTTCGGCACCCTCCTCGCGCTGTGCACGGCGCGGGCACTGGAACCCGCCGGCAGGATCGCCGGCACCGCCTCTTCGGTCATGGGCCTGGTGCAAACTCTGCTCAGCGCCTCGGGCGCATTTGTGGCGGCGGGATTGTTCGACGGCTCCCACCGCTCGCTGTGCTGGATCATGGGGGCGGCCGGCATATTGACATTCCTGCTCTGGGTGAAAGGCCGGAAGTATTTGTGAGCGGCTTCAAAGGGGTCGGACCCCGTTGGGGTTCGACCCCAGAGACGAAGGGGGATGGGAAAAGCTACAGCTTCTGATCCTGCACGAACCAGTCGAGCGGCATGGGGGTGCCTTTTCCGGCCGCGACCGCATTGCGGTAGATGGCGCCGCCGACCGCGGCGAACTGCAGGCCCTGGTTGCCGTGGCAGTAGTAGAAGCTGATCTGCTCGTCGCTCGTGCGGCCCGACTCGCGGCCGGCCACGATGTCAATGTATTTGGGAAAGGCGCTCGAATCGATGTGGGCCGCGCCGCCCTCCGGGATGCGTGCCATCTCCTCCTCGCTGCCGGCGACGAAACCGGCGTAGCTCAGGCCCACGCCGGCACGATGACGTTCGCTCTCCTCGCCCGGGGCCCCGCCCGGCGCCATCGAATGGATGCCCTGGCGCACTGATACGTCGAATCGCGGCACCGCGTCGGGTGGCACCTCGTTGGTGCCGACGCAGACGACGTGCATACCGGGCTCAAGCCAGTCCGCTTCGAACACGGGCGTGCCCGAATTTGTACAGGTCGCGACGATATCGGCGCCCGCCATCGCCGCCTGCCCACTGTCCACGGCCTCGACCGGGATGCCGAGCCGCTCACTCATCAGTGCCGCGTAGGCCTTGCGGTTATCGGCGGACGGGCTGTAAACGCGCACCCGCTTGATCGGGCGGACCACGCAGACCCCTTCGAGGAAGGTCTGCGCCATGCCGCCGGAGCCGATCATGCACACCGTCTCGGCGTCGTCGCGGGCCAGAATCTTGGTACCGAGCCCGGCCGTGCCGCCGACCCGCATGTGCTGTATCCAGTTGTCGTTCAGCAGCGCCAGGGGTTCGCCATTCTCGGAGCTGAACAGCATCACCACCGCGCAGTTCTTGCCCGACTCGACCGAGTACTGACCCTCACGCCATGAGCCGTCCGGGCGCCGGTCGAACGTCATCACCTCCGACATGAATCGAATGGCGAAGATGCCGTCGAACCAGCCTTCCATCGAACCGAAGCGGTAGTACTCGTTCGTCTTGGAGTTGGGGACGTTCACGTCGGTCTTGGGACGGTAGATCGCCTGGCCCGAATCGATGGCACCGAACGCACACTCCAGCGCGTCGACGCATTCGGGCATCGTGAGCAGCCCGGACTGGGTGGGATTGTCGATCAGGATCATGGGGACCTCTTCTCCGGGGGCGCGACGGGATCACTTCGCCGTCCCGCATTCTAGCTGGGCAGTGACGGTTTGGCGTGGGACATCAAGGATCAAGTTTAGAGAGGCGAGTACCGTGTCGGAGTCGCCAAATATCTCCTTCCCCCCTAACAAGGGGACGGATTTATATTTTCTCCAGCTTCTGCAGGGTGCGCAGCCACTTAGGCACAGGCACCTCGTCGCCGAAACTAGACGGCCAATTGATGTAGGCGACCTCACCGACGTAGATATCGCCGCGTGAATCGACCGCGAGGCCGTGCGGGGCGAGGAATTTTCCGGGCTCTTGACCGGGACCGTCCTCACCACCGAGACGGGCGACGAGTTCGCCCTCGTTGGTGACGATGCTGAGGCGCGGGCCGAGGTTGGGGACGCCCCGGTTGATCGCCATGCCGGGGCCGAGTTCGCCGATGAAGCAATGCGGGCACTTGCCGCGCGGCATGAAGAGGCCGCAGGGGCGGTGCAGGTTCTTCCACTGCGTCTCGTACTTGCCGTTGGTGTCGAACACCTGGACGCGGTGGTTCTCACGGTCGGCAACGTAGATCCAACCCTCGTCGTCGGCGACGATGTTGTGGACGATGTTGAACTGGCCGGCATCGGCGCCCGGCTCGCCCCACGAATGCACCAGTTTGCCGTCTGGGGAGTACTTGTGGACGCGGGCGTTGCCGTAGCCGTCTGAGACGAAGAGGTGGCCATCAGGCGAGAGCGCGGTGTGGGTACAGCGGTGAAAGGGCTCGCCGCTCATGAACGGCGCCGGCGTGCCAGGAATGCCAATCTCCATCAACACTTTGCCGTCAGATGTGCACTTGCGCACGGTGTGGTCGCCGTCGTCGGTGCAATAAAGCGCGTCGTCGGGACCGACATGGATACCGTGGGCGCGCGTGAACAGATCCTCACCCCAGGAGCGCAGGAAGTTGCCCTCGCGGTCGAACACCATCATCGGATGATCGCCACGGCTGAAGACGTAAACAGTGTCAGTGCTGTTGACGGCGACCGCCGCGACATCACGGAATTCCCAACCGCCGGGCAGCTTGGCCCAATCCTCGACGACGCGGTAGCGGTACTCGCCTGAGCCGAGGATTACGGGCATGGAAAACTCCCTAACGTTTGCATATGCCATCAATACGCTATCAGCCGGAGGACATTGGATGCGAGCCCCACACCCCCTTCCACTTTAAGTTTAGGACCTCGCGCCAGGAAACCATCTAGAATGTCGCCGATGCCGCCGCCCAGCCACAGTCCCGACGCAAAACGACAGATCCTGAAAGACGTCTTCGGCTTCGACGCGTTCCGTCCCGGTCAGGAGCAGGCGATGGATGCGCTGCTGGCCGGGCGGCACGTATTGACCGTTATGCCGACGGGGTCGGGCAAGTCGTTGTGCTTTCAAGTACCCTCGCTGGTCCAGGGCGGAATCACGATCGTCGTCTCGCCCCTGGTGGCCCTGATGCACGATCAGGTGGCCGCTTTGCGCCTTGCCGGGGTCGCGGCAGACGCCATCAATTCCTCGGTCGATCGCGCGGAGAATGTTGCCGCGTGGCGGCGCGCCGTCGCGGGCGAGACGCGGTTACTCTACATGGCACCGGAGCGTTTGATGACCGGGCAGATGCTGGCGGCGCTGGGCCGGCTCGACGTTCGTCTGATCGCCATCGACGAGGCCCACTGCATCTCGCAGTGGGGCCCAGCCTTTCGCCCGGAATACAGTGACCTCTCGCGCCTACGGGAGATCTTCCCCAGCATTCCCATCGCGGCGCTCACCGCGACCGCCGACGAGGTCACCCGGGGAGACATCGCGGCGCAACTGTTCGACGGCGACGCCGAGATCATCGTGCTCGGCTTTGACCGACCGAACATCAAGTTGGCGGTGGAACTGAAGCGGAATTGGAAATCCCAGATGCTCGCAGTCATCGAACGATATCGCGGCGAAAGCGGGATCGTCTATTGCCTGTCACGGAAGAAAACCGAAGAGACGGCGGCTTTTCTAGTCGACCATGGGATTACCGCCCTGCCCTATCACGCGGGCTTGGAAAAGGCGGTGCGTGATGCAAACCAGAACGACTTCATGACCGAATCCGGCATCGTGATGGTGGCCACCATCGCCTTCGGCATGGGGATCGACAAGTCGGACGTCCGCTTCGTGCTCCACGCCGACCTCCCGGCCAGCATAGAGGCCTACTATCAGGAGATCGGCCGGGCCGGACGCGACGAACGGCCGGCCGAGGCCCATATGCTGTACGGGCTGGGCGACATCCGCATGCGGCGCGTGTTCATCGAACAGGAGGACGCCGGCGAAGAGCGCAAGCGGCGCGAACACCGGCGCCTCGACGCGCTGGTGAGTTACTGCGAATCCCCGGCCTGCCGCCGCAGCGTCCTGCTCAGCTATTTCGGGGAAGAGATCGAGCCCTGCGGGAACTGTGATTCCTGCCTCGACCCCGCCGAAATGCTAGACGGCACGACGGAGGGACAGAAAATCCTCTCGGCGGTGTACCGGACCGGCCAGCGCTTCGGTGCCGCACACATCATCGACGTGTTGCGCGGAACGTTGACCGAGAAGGTCGCCAAGGCTGGCCACGACAGTCTGCCCACGTTTGGCGCCGGCGCAGAGCACAAGAAGGAGGCATGGCGTTCCCTGATCCGCCAGCTCGTGGCGGCCGGATTCCTGCAATTCGACGTGAAAGACTTCGGCGGACTCGCGATCACCGACGAAGGTGCGTCGCTGCTACGGGGCGAAGAAAGCTTCCACTATCGCGAGGACACCGTACAACGGTCACCAGCCAAAACCCGCAAGGCCCGAAGTACCGAACCCGGCATGGAGCTGTCAGCGGACGAGACCGAATTGCTCGGGAAGCTCAAGGAGCTGCGCCTGGTTCTCGCCAAGGAGAGACGCGTGCCGGCCTATATCATTTTCTCCGAAAAATCATTGGCCGATATGGTGCGGCGGAAGCCACAGAATGCCGATGAATTTGCCGAGGTCAACGGGGTCGGCCAGGTCAAGCTCGAGCGATTCGCCGCGCCCTTTTTGGAGATCATCACCGGCGCCTCCGCGGCACCGGTTGCCGACGAATAGTGTCGTTCATTCGGGGGCCTGCTTCCTCAGATTGTTCGTTTCACCGTCACCCCCACCCTGTCCCTCCCCCGAAAGACGGGAGAGGGGACGCTAGTTGCACGTAATTTAATTACGGACCCACTAACTTCTCTTTGACCTCGTGAGATCTTGGGACTCGGTAGCAAATGAGAATGCTCGCCGTGTGGGTCCCCTCTCCCGTCTTTCGGGGGAGGGACAGGGTGGGGGTGATCAATGGTTAGCGCCGCTCACCCTTCTTCGACGATGACGAAGAACACCGTGATACCGTCATCGTCGCGGACGAAGCGGCCGGTTGCCGCGTATTCGGGACGAAGTTGCTGCTCGCCCTCGCAGACGGCTGTTTCGAGTTCGGAATCCGAGATCAGAGCGGATTGCGGTAGGCGATGGAGAATTCAATAGCCTCGGGGCGTGTCTCGCCGTCCCCATACTTTGGCGTAAGCGTCAGCACCGCACCGATCCCGGTATCCATCGCCAGCGTCAGGTCCGCCGCCGCCGAACCTTTGGCCTTGCCGTGCCCAGCCTCGACCAGCGTGTCAACCTTTGCCACCCATGCCTGGCGGTTGGTGTAAAAAAGCGACTTCGCATCGGATTTGAGCAGGACGCGGATGACCGGTGCTTCCTGCTGGACGTAGGGACTTTGGGCGTGCGCCTGTCCGATCAATCCCGGGGCCATAGCGAGGGCCAGTAACAGCCCGCCTGCTAGCGCTTTCAACGATGCCATCTGGGTGGAGAAGACTAAGTAATGTGGGAAGATTGTTGCGCTAATCTACATGGAGCGGGGCATTCAAGGCCTGTCCCTGTGGCAGGCGGTAGCCGCCGCGTTGCGGGCTGCCGATCTCGAGCGTGAAATAGCGCGGCCGGTAGCTTTCGGGCAGCGGGCGCCCATCGGAGCAATTGAGCCACAGGCGCAACAGGTGACGTTTGCGCTCGGGCTCGTCCCAATCCTCGAATGCCGTGCGGTCGTGCATGACCTGTTGATTGTGCAGGAGTTGGATATCGCCCGCCTGGAATTCCATCTTCAGGTGAATGGCCGGATCGTCGGACAGCTCATCAAAAAGGTCCAGCGCCTCGGTCTCCCGCTCGCCGAGTTCCGGCACATCTTCGAAGCGCCGGGCACTGGAGATATAGCGGCGCACGTAACGGCAATTGAGCAGGCCCGCGTGCCAGCTGAGGATCGGCAGGGCATAGTGCCCCTCGCCTTCCGGTGCGTCGCCCCGCCAGTCGGTGGAAAAGGGTTGGAACAGTAGCGGCAGCAGGTCCGGACGCCGGCGCCGAATCTCGTTGTACAGCGTATCGGCGGAGACAATGGCCGACTGCCCGCCCGTCTTGGCCGGATGCAGGCACAGCAGACCGACCATATCGCAGGTGTCCGTGTGGAACATCTGGCGCGCCCGCGTCTGATAGAGCCGGGACTTGGTGTCGTAAGCGTCGCGCCCGACGTCTTTGACGTGGCCGAGCACGTGGCCTTTCATATTCTGTGGAATCGCCACGCCGAGGTGGGTGCCAAGGCCAAAATAGATGATCGCCGATTCCTCGATCGAGTAACGCGCAACGGGAATGCCGCGCAGAAGGGCGAACCCCCGGCCATGCAGTACCTCCCGGCGGATTCCGTCGAGTGCCGGGCCCAGCGTCGGCAGGGGAAATGCCTGATGGTCGATGTCCACGATTTGGAGACCGCGGGCTTTGACGCCACGCATCGCGGCATCGAGCTCCTCCAATTCGGCCTCACTAAAGGGGCGGATCCATTCGCCCTGACGTGCGGCCATGTCCGGGCCGTACCAGGCCGACGGACCGTTGATTTCGCCGGGCGGCATTGGAACATCGACGGTGTCTTGGACTGTGTCCTCAAGAGCGGACATTGCGGGTCTCCCCTATCGGCAACGATGAGGCGCTATTTACGCACGGAGCGGCCGGTCGGTTCAACGCTGATGGTAAGGTCGCCCTCGTTTAGCTGTCTACTCCACTTCGAGGGGGACTTTGAAGTCCTGGCCGGGCATGCGGAGGCCGCCGCGGCCGGGGCTGTCGACTTCGAGTTCGTAGAAACGCGGGCGCATGGTCTCGGGCAGAAGGAGACCATCGCGGCAGTTGAGCCACAGGCGCAGCAGATGACGCTTGCGCTCGGGCTCGTCCCAATCCTCGAATTCGTTGCGGTCGTGCAAGGTCTGGTGATTGTGGACGAGCTGGATGTCGCCTGCCTTGAACTCCATGGTCAGGTGGATTGTGGGGTCGTCAGCCAGTGAATCGAAGAAGTCGAGGGCCTCGATCTCATGTTCCGTCAGATCGGGAACATCGTCGAGGCGCTGGGCGGAGTTGATGTAGCGCCGTGCATAACGGTTGTAGAGCCGGCCCGCGAACCAACTGAAAACCGGCACGTCGTAGTGTCCCTCGCCGCCCGTCGGCGCCTCGTTCCGCCAATCGGTGGCATAGGGCTGGAACAAGAGTGGCAACAGGTCCGGGCGGCGGCGCAGCACCTCATTATAAATCGTGTCGCCCGAGACGATAGCCGACTCGCCACCCTTCTTGGCCGGGTGCAAACACAGCAGGCCGACGATGTCGCTGGAGTCGGTGTGGAAAGTCTGCCGCGCCGAGGTCTGATAAATGCGTGATGTGGTATCGAATTCGTCCCGTCCGACGTTCTTCACGTGACCCAGCACATGTCCATCGGCATTCTGCGGCAGGGGCCTGCCGAAATGCGCCCCGATGCCGAAGTAAATGATTGCCGATTCCTCGATGGAATAGCGTTCAACCGGAATGCCGCGCATGAGCACAAATCCGCGGCCGCGCAACACCTGGTGGCGCAACCTCTCGAACTCGGAGCCGAGGATGGGCAGTGGGAAAGCATCCCGGTCGATGTCGATGATTTCGATGCCGCGCGACTTCACCGAGTGCATGGCGGCGTCGAGCTCGGCGAGCTCGGTATCCGTAAAGGGGCGAATCCACTCACCCTGGCGCCGTGCCAAGTCGGGGCCATACCAGACGGACGGTCCGGTGATCTCACCGGGAGGCATCGGATTGTCGTAGGTGTCCTGCAAAGCTGACATGATTTTTCTCTCGACCTCAGGTGTCTAGAATTTTTAGCATCCGTTTCGGGTTTTTACCACCGAGAACACCGAGGACACTGAGGGGTCGAGAACGTATTGAATTCATTCGTCAATTGACCAGCGGAATCACTGCCATCAACCGGCCCTCAATTATCAGGGCGCGAAGCGCCCAACCAAAATCGACACATTGCCATTCGGCATGGCTGCTCAAGGAGACCCAGATTGTTCAATAGGGGCAATTCCTCAGTGAACTCGGTGTCCTCGGTGTTAAATCAAGACTGGTTTCGGTCGACGCGGGCGGTGCCGTTTTCGATGAGAGCGTCGATCTCGTCCGCGCTGTAGCCGGCTTCACTCAGCACTTCGCGCGTGGCGGACCCGTAGAGTGGCGGTTTGGTCCGCGCGGCGCCCGGAGTACGGCCGAATTTGAGAGGTAGCCCTGTACCCTGGTAGTCGTCGATCTCGACGACCATCTCGCGATGCGCCGTGTGCGGATGCGCGGCCATTTCGGGAATGGTCAGCACGGCGCCTGCCGGCACGCCGCGGGCCAGCAGATGACGCGTGACCTCTTCGGCGTCGCGGTCAGCCAGCGCCTCGATGATCAATGCATTGAGCGCGGCGCGGTTCTCGATGCGGTCGCTGTTGCGCAGGAAGCGCGGATCGTCCGCCACCTCGGGCCGGCCCAGTTCTTCCCACAGGAAGCGGAATTGCCGCTCGTTACCAACAGCGAGGAAAATCCTGCCGCTGCCTGTCGGGTATTGCTCATAAGGCGAGATGTTGGGGTGCGAATTGCCCGTCGGGACCGGCGTTTTGCCCGTCATGAAAAAATTCGCGGCCTGCGGATGCAACAGCGCCACGCCGGTGTCGAACAGCGAGGCATCGACCCTCTGGCCATTGCCGGAACGCCGACGCTCCTCTGCCGCCATGAGCACACCGATGGCGGCAAAGAGACCCGTGGCCAGGTCGACGATGGGGATGCCGAGACGGATCGGACCGGTCTCCGGCGTGCCATTGACCGAAATCTGGCCGGACAACGCCTGCGCGACGGCGTCATAGCCAGGGAAGCCACCGAACGGGCCATCGGCGCCGAATCCGGTGATCGAGCAATAGATAAGCCGCGGAAAGCGCGCCTGAAGCACGTCTTCATAGCCGATGCCCCAGCGCTCGAGACTTCCCGGCTTGAAGTTGTCGATCATCACGTCGGCATCCACGAGCAGGCGGAACAGCACTTCCTGGCCCTCCGGCGTGCTCAGATCTAGGCCGACGGCGCGCTTGTTGCGATTGACGCCGGCGAAGTAGGCCGAAATTCCGCCCTTGAACGGAGGGCCCCAGTCGCGAACTTCGTCGCCCTGAGGCGGCTCGACCTTGATCACCTCGGCACCGTTATCCGCCAGGATCTGGGTGCAATAAGGCCCGCCCAGAACGCGTGTCAGGTCGATGACCTTGAAACCCGCCAGCGCCCCGCCGGACTCTGATTTATCGCTCATGTCAGATTGCCTTCCAGCCCAAGCACCTCAGTAGCGAACTTGGGATAAGGATCGGCGATGGCCGCTGCGATCTCGCCTCGGATCAAGGCGAGGCGTGATGCGTCCGGGCCCGGCGTGGTCGGGAGCGGACTGGAGCCGCCCTGAGCCACATCGAATTCGAACCCCGTGTTTTCCTGAACCTCCTCCAGCGTATGGCCCGGATGGAGGGAGTCGAGACGGAAGCGCTGTTTGTCCCGGTCGAAGGCAAACAGGCAACGGTCAGTGATCAGCGCGTACGGGCCGCCTTGCCGGTAGACGTTGTCCGGGCTCGAACCGGGCCCCGAGATGAAGTCGACCTGCTCGACCATGGTGCGGCGGGTGTGCTCGAGACGGAACAGGATGACGCGCGGCACAAGGTAATAGAGATAAGCCGAGCCGAAAGAGCCTGACCAGCGCACTTTCTGGCGCGGATAGTCGCCGATGCCGACGAGGTTGATGTTGCCGGCGCCATCGATCTGGCCGCCGCTAAGGAAGAAGGCATCGATGCGTCCCTGGGCCGCGAGATCGAAGATCTCGACGCCTCCGTCGGTGAAGGACTGCAGATTGCGCGATCCAAGCACCGAGACCCGCATCACCCCGCCGGACAGGTGCCGGGCCAGCAAGGCTGCAGACCCCGGGATCGGTGACGACACGCCCGCCGCGACGTGGCGCGATCCCTCCAGCAATCCGGCGATGCGATCGATCAGCAGCTCCTCGAGTCGCCACCCCTCCTTCGTGCCAGGCACGAGGTTTGACTCGGGGCCCGGTACAGATTGAGTGGCGTTCATTCCGCTGCAGCTTTCCGGTCGAGGACGAATTCGTCGAGATATTCGGAGAAGCCGGTTTCGTCACGGGCCATGTTGGCGTAGAGCGCGAGGTGTTCGCCATCGACCTCGTAGCCCCCGGGCAGTCCCAGCGGCCGGGCGCCGCCTTCGGCTTCAGCGATGGCGGATACATACACATTGGGGATGACACCGGGCCGCATCGCGTCGTCGTCGAGCAGGTTTTCGTCAACGATCGTTTCCGCCGTCGCCAGCGTCGCGCGCGCGGCATGGGCCATCAGCAGCACCTCACGCGTGTCGCCGATGTAGAGATTGCCGTGCCGGTCGGCCGTGCGCGCGTGCACCAGGCTGAAATCCGGCACGATGGCCGGCAGGCAGACGATGGGATCGTTGTCGCCGAAAGGGTTGTCGATGACCTCCCAGTCGGCGCGGTTGCCGGCCACGTCAGAGCCCAACAGCCCGCGCAACGGCATGAACGGGAGGCCCTTCTCGCCGGCCTGCAATCCCGCGTAGACCGCGGGGCATGTCGCATCCAGCAGGCGCAGGCTTCCCGCCCGTACGGCGCGGCCGAAGGCCGGCGCCTGACCGAACTCGTCGAGCGTGACTGCCGAGGTCTCCAGGGTCTCCACGCAGCCGGCACCGATCAGCAGGTCGACGGCGAGTCCACCCGTGGGCACGCAAACGAGGTGCAGGCCACGAACGCCGCAGCGGATCAATGCCCGCACCAGCGTCATGGGCACCCCGCCCGTCGTCTTGACCAGCGCCACCTTGGCACCATCAGGTACCCGCGCCGCCAGGGCCTCGACATCGCCGATCATCTCGCCACTCATCGGAGCATGGTACCCCGTATCCCGGCCGGCGTTAACTATTGGCAGCAATTGAGGTCGGACCTCAGGTCCGACCCCGATCAGCCGAAATGGGATGGGCCGACTTCCATATCCAGCGGCTCGCCGCGGACGTAGCGTACGAGGTTGTCGAAGAACAGGTCATCCCCCCGCGGAATCGTGCCATCGCCAAACCAGGACGTGTGGGCCGTGAGGCGCACCCGCGGATGACTCCAGTAGGGGCTATCCGGGTCCGGCGGTTCCGGCGCGGACACATCGAGCACCGCCTTCTTCAACCGGCCCGCATCGAGGCAGGCCAGAAGCGCAGCGTCATCAACGAGTCCGCCGCGGGCAACGTTCAAAAGGATTGCATCCTGCTTCACGTGTTTGAAGAATTCGGTGTTTGCGACGTGGCGCGTAGCATCGTTGAGCGCGCAGGCCAGCACGATCACGTCCGCCCGAGGCAGGAATGCTGGCAGGTCGTCGAGCCTCCCCACCTCATCGGCGAGGCCGAGCGAATCGGCGCCGCGCCGAACCGCAAGAATGTGGGCGCCGAACGACCGCGCGCGCGCCGCCACGGCTTGACCGATGGGGCCGAAACCGATGGTCAGCCAGGTGCTCTGCGACAGCTCGGAAAACGGCGTCGCAACCCAGGCCCGTTCCGACTGCGCCTGTTGCTGCGCCTCGAACGGGTGCAGCAGATTCAGCACCTGGGCCATGACGTACTCGGATATAGCGACCGCCTGGGCGCTGCTGTTGGTCAGGCGGACCCCGGCGTCGAGGACTTCCCGATAACGCCCGCGATCAAGACCGGCGTTGAAGGTCTGCATCCATTTGACGGTGCCCGGGCGCAGCACCATGTCGAAGGAGTCCGAGACCTGACGGGTATCGAAAAAGTCCAGGCTGAGCCAGAATACTTCTGGGTGTACGTCTTCAGGTTCGACACCCACGCCGTTGCGGGAATAAGCGCCGTCGGCATCGACACACGTCACTTGCAGATCGAGACCCAGGGCATCGAGGCGCCCGCGCACCCGTTCATAGGTTAACTTGTGAAGCAGAATTTCCATGATCACCGCTTACGTGGGAATTTCGCGAAACCTATCATGGAATTCATACGCGTGTGGCAAGCTGGAAACCGCTTCTGGACCTTGTGTCATAGCTGAAGGATCGACCTTGGAAATCTATGTCGATGGGGACGCATGCCCCGTGAAGGAGGAAGTGATCCGCGTGGCTGATCGCCACGGCATCGCCGTCCATCTGGTCGGCAACACCTGGCTGCGGGCAGGCGATAGCCCGCTGATAAACCGGGTCGTGGTCGGGGATTACCTCGATGCGGCAGACGATTGGATCGCCGAGCGCTGCGGAACCAGCGACATCGTGGTGACAGGAGATATTCCTCTAGCCGACCGCTGCCTGAAGCAGGGGGCTATGGCGATCAATCACAACGGTAAGCCCTTCACGCCCGACAACATCGGCACGGTCCTCGCGACCCGGAACCTCATGACGCACCTGCGCGATACCGGAGAGATCACCGGCGGTGGATCTTCCTTTACCAAGCAGGACCGATCGCGTTTCCTCCAGGCTCTCGAAAACGCTATTCAGGCCGCGCGGCGGAAGATCTAAGCGGATCTATTTTTAAGGACCAGCAATGAAGCTCTACTACTACGACACGACCAATCCTTGGCGGGCGTGTGCCGTCGCCAGGTACCTGGACCTACCGGTCGAGTACAACTTCGTCGACGTCGGCAAAAGAGAGCACAAATCTGAGGAGTTCCTCGCCATCAACCCGAACGGCAGAGTGCCGGCGCTGGTCGACGGCGACGTGACGCTTTGGGAATCGGTGGCCATCATGGCCTATCTGTCGGACAAGGCCGGATCGGACTTGTGGCCGAAGGACGAACGCCAAACCGAGATACTGCGCTGGATCACCTGGGATGCAGCCCACTTCACACGTTGGGGCGGCATTCTGCACTTCCAGAACCGAATCAAAGAACGGTTCGGCCTGGGTGACCCCGATGCGGCCGTGGTCGAAGAAGCCTTGCGCAACTGGAACCAGTTCGCGGCCGTGCTAAACACACATCTCAAAGGTCGCACCTACCTGGTCGCAGACACGCTCAGCATTGCCGATTTTTCGGTGGCGTGCGTTCTGCCGTTTGCCGATATCTCCAAGTTACCGATCCGGGAGCATCCCGAGGTCCAGCGCTTCCACGACAACCTCATGGAATTGCCCGCCTGGCGCGAGCCGTTTCCGACTCGGAAATAGAAGAAAAATCACCCCACTACCCCCCCCTGCAAGGGGGGAGGACACGTTTGGTGATTCTCTACAAAGCCCTCCCCTAGCAGGGTGAGGGTTAGGTGGGGGTGGCCACCGTTGTATTGCGATTGCGGCCTCGTCATCCGCCTTGCAAATCGGGATCTTCGGTCAGCACGATAGCGGCGCGGTCGAGGTCGCCGTGGCCCGCGTCCATCGCCGTATCGAACCAGCCGAGCGCGGCGCGTCCGGTTTCGACGGGGGAACCGAGTTCGTCGGCCATCTCGACCGCCAGTGCCACATCCTTGCGGGCGAGCGAGACTTTGAAGCGTGGTGAGAAATCCCCGGCCAGCGCCTTACCGATCAGGCCATTGCGGAGCTGCCACGAATCGGCGGCCGAGCCCGGCAACAGTTTAGTCATCACATCGATATCGGCCCCGGCGCGTTTAGCTAGTGCGTAGCCTTCCGCCACCACCGACATGGTCGCCGAGGACACGAGGTTGTTCACGAGTTTGATCGCCTGACCGGCACCGAGCGGTCCGCAGTAGTGGATCTCGCTGCCCAGCAACCCCATCAGGCCGCGCGCGTCATCACAGTCCTTGCGATCACCGCCCATAAGGATGATGAGATCGCCGGTCTCGG
>Ga0115002_10004558_pt1 | contig 16709 bp, 12 predicted proteins | sample ArcticOcean_MG_C_8_FD_89576 | JGI IMG/M metagenome (GOLD analysis project Ga0115002, IMG submission 89576) | Marine microbial communities from western Arctic Ocean - ArcticOcean_MG_CB11_86 | ecosystem: Environmental > Aquatic > Marine > Oceanic | place: Arctic Ocean: Canada Basin | collected... | reverse complement strand
GAAAGGCGTTGAGTTTACCAACACAGCCATTTTTGCGAAGGAGATCATACGCATGCCGATGTTGCTTCTTCATGAACTGGCGCATGCCTATCACAACCTGGTATAGGTTTCGATCGTCCAGAACTTCTCCGGCTCTATGAGCAGGCAAAAGAAAATGGCTCCTACGAAAAGGTGGCACGCCGCAATCGAGAACCACAAAAGGCGTATGCTATTACCAATGTGAAGGAATACTTTGCGGAATGCGCCGAAGCCTATTTTGGGGTGAATGACTTTTATCCGTTTAACAAAGCAGAGCTCAAAGAACACAACCCCGACATGTATGATCTATTGACGGATATATGGATACGCGCAAATGATGGTGGCCGTTAATGACTATTAAGGAAAAAGAGTTCTATGCGTCCATTTTTTATTTTGTTACTTATGATTAGCTCAACCGGCTTTGCCGCCGATTCTCGACCTACCGTTAGAATGGAAGGGAAGAAAGCTGAGGTGGTTGTAGACTTGGGCGGTGGTTCCATTTCTGAATTCCGTTTAAAGTCCAATGGACTGAGCCCGCTGCAATGGGACTCCTGGTCTTTCAGTCCAATGCCTGACGAGAAACCTCCTATGCTGCCTCGATCTATGGGACACTTTCTTTGTTTGGATCGTTGGGGTTCCGCCTCGGAGGCTGAGGCGGCTCATGGTATGCATCAACACGGTGAGGCGGCTCAGGCATGGTGGGCGGTTTCCCACGAAATGACTTCTAGCACTGGAAAAATGAATCTTCGCCTTCGTGCAGATTTACCTGTTGCAGGTCTCAGTGTCGAACGATCCATTTTTATGCATGAATCATCTACCGTTGCTGTGGTCGAAGAGCATGTGACCAATACCAACAAAATTGGACGCATCTACAATATGGTTCAGCACCCCACTATCGGTGGACCTTTTTTGGATGAAGCGACTATAGTTGATACAAACGGAACCCGTGGATTTATGCAGGGTGGCCCGATGCCCAATCCGGAAGACCCTGAAGTGCAGTGGCCGATAGCCCTACGTGAAGATGGCACCGAAGTAGACATTCGTTTCCTCAAGGACGTCGATCATGCTCCTAATGTGGTTTCCTTCATTGTGGAGGAAGAGTATGGTTGGGTGACAGCAATCAGCCCACATAGCGGATTGCTCATTGGTTATATCTGGCGGACCAGTGATTACCCCTGGGTAAACATCTGGCGCCATGTCATGGACGGAAAACCGTTTGCCCGCGGACTGGAATTTGGAACCACCGGTTTGCATAAAACTGGACGCGACCTGGTTGCCAAAGGAAGCATCTTTGATCGACCGCTCTATCGCTACATCGATGCCGATGAAACCCAGACTTTCAAATACGCCATGTTTCTATCGGAGGTTCCGGAGGGTTTCTCTGGAGTCCAGTCTGTTCGCTATACCGGTTCCAAACTTGAGATTTTGGAGAATAACGCTTCAGGTCGTCGAGTTACCCTGAATGTGATGTCGCCGTTTTAATCTTAGCCTGCATTGTGTGCACACTTGATGGGAATCTAAGAAAAAGATCCCTGTTTTAGCTGCTAATTTTGCTATAAGATCGACGGCCGAAAATAAGCGGCTCGTTTGAGCTCTTACCAGTCGAGTTCGGCACATTTTCACATCTCTTAGCTGGACCGTATCCAAATGGTGGTAACAGCACCTGGTTAGATGAGACCTATGCGTGATCTATCAGACCCAAAAGTAATCAAAGAAATTATTCTTCGTTATCGACTTGCAAGAATGGCGGCGGGTTGGGAATGATAGACGTTAATGAACGACAAATCTGATCGTCCCATGGTAGGGGTAGCTATCTTTACCGCAGCCATGCTGTTGATGGTGTTTATCGGTGAATCGATTCCTATGGTTGTTCGAACAATCGTCTATGCTGTTTGTGTAGCAGGCATTATGGGAGTTTTGGCGCTGAAAAACCTGCTAAGCAGTGAGAGCGCCGCAGTGTTTCGAAAATTCTTTGGGGTAGGCTATCTGATTTTCGGAGGCATCCTGATTTCGGTTATTCTTTTGGATATTTCATTCGTACCCGGAGATTCCTTACCTTTAGGAATGGAACCAGCGACCGCCATGGCCGTATTCGGTGTAACGTTTTTCCCATTTATTTTTATTATACTTTGGTTGGTTGGTTTTGAACGCGTAATCGTGACACCTGAAAAGGAGAAGCATCTCAAGGGTCTTGTTGAAAAAGGAGAGGATCAGCCCAATGGATGATCGCACGTTAATGTTGAGCATCATAGGTGCCTATATGCTCTCCTGTCTTGGTATTGGAGTATGGGCTGCAAAACAGACGAAGTCCTCATCAGACTTTTTTGTGGCCGGAAAAAGCGTCGGAATTGTTGTCATGGGCTTTGCATCATTTTCAACCGTTTTGAGCGGATTCGGTTTTATTGGTGGACCGGGCCTGGTCTACAAATTCGGGACCTCCTCTTTTTGGATATGCTTACCAGCGGCCCTGGGACTCTCATTCTCTGGTATTCTGCTCGCAAAACGGTTCAAAACGTTTGCCGAACTTTTTGATATTTTGACGCTGCCTGACGCCGTGGCGAAACGCTATAACAGTGAGGTCTGTCGTCTCACAGCTGCTGTGGTCATCCTGATAGGTGTGATCGCATACCTTGGAACCAACATACTCGCATTCGGTGCGGTAGCTGCAACTTTCTTCGATATCAATTTCACTACCGCTGCAATTATTGGAATGACTGTGGTTATTGGATACGCGGTCTTTGGAGGGATTATTGCCGGGCTTTACACCGACGTGTTCCAGGGAACACTCATGATGTTTGCCGGCGTAGCTGTTTTTTGGATAGCTTTGACGACCGTGGGAGACGGGAATTTTTTTGCCGGAACGCGCAACATAACTGACGTCTTCACTGCCGCAGGACAAAAGAATGCGATAGGTCCCTGGGGTGTGTTGGGTCCGATGGCCTGCTTGAGCTACCTTTTCCTATTCCAATTTGGAGGGACAGGGCAGCCGCATACCATTACAAAAATGTTTATGGCACGGGATTTTAAAACGGTCAAATGGAGTCCTGCGCTTGCAGCTATAGCTTACATGCTTTGTGTCCTTCTATGGGTCAGTGTTGGTTTCGCGATGAAGTACTTGGTTCTTACTGGTGCCGCTGAAGCACTTCCAGTGGGACACGAGGACAACGCTGCACCGCGCTTTCTAATGGACCATACTCCTGCGTGGTTGGCTGGTATTGTTTTTTCCGGGTTGTTTGCTGCGATCATGTCGACCGCGGATTCATTTCTAAACATTGGTGCTGGCGTATTTGTTCGCGATATTCCTCGGGCTATTCTGAAGCGGCCGGTAAAAAATGAACTCGTTTGGGCGCGTACGGCGACGTTTATCATCGCGATCGCGGCAACATTTTTTGCGCTTTGGGCCAAGAAACACGGAGACTTAATCGCAATACTTGGAATCTTTGGCTGGGGATTGTTTGCGGCTGCATTTGTCCCTATGGTCACGATTGGTTTCAATTGGAAACGCGCAACCTGGCAGGGAGCGGTTGCAGCTGCGGTAACCGGCCTTGTCGTAAACGTAGGACTAGACCTGGCATCAAAATATCCCAGAGAAGCTCCGCTTTATTTCGTTCCCAATGCAGTTAGTGCTGGAGCCATTGCGCTCACGGCATCCGTTTTGGTGATGATTATTGTCTCGCTATCGACCAAGCCACAAACACTTGATCCTCTGGTAGAAGAAGCGGTCGATTACTAATACGTATCAATGTAGGGTGCCAGCGCCTGGCTCGATCGTTCTTTTGCAGAACCATAAAATCGAGAATTAAAGCCTCTCCTACAGTTTTGAATTACCTGTGGTTTTAAGCTGTCCCTTCAATTTACGACCACCAAGAATAATAAGTTTTAGCATACTTCTCATCAGCTATCCCTTAGCACCCGCTTTAGCAACTTGCCGGTGGGGCCCTTGGGTAGAGAGTCCATGATGTCCAAATGGCGAGGATACTTGTAGGCTGCCAGGTGTTTCTTGCAGAAGGTAATGATCTCCTCGGGGCTTGCCTGCTGACCTGGCTTAAACGCCACAACGGCCTTTATCTCTTCACCATAACGCTCGTGCGGAATGCCGATGACAATTGCCTCCATGACCGCCGGATGCGCATAAAGGACTTCTTCTACTTCACGAGGGTAAACGTTGTAGCCACCGCGCAATATCATGTCCTTTGTGCGGTCGACGATGAACACATTCCCACCTTCATCGATATAACCAATGTCTCCTGAATGAAACCATCCATTGCGCATTGCTTCATCTGTGGCTTCAGCATTCCGATAATAACCCTTCATGATGTTGTGACCTCGAATGACGATTTCTCCTCGTTCGCCTTGTGGTGTTTCATTATCGTTTTTGTCGACAATCTTCACATCAACTCCGGGGATGGGTTTGCCAGCTGTTCCGCATTTCTCAGCTTCATTCGGCCGTTGAGCCGTTGCCAAGGGTGAAGTCTCCGTCAACCCGTACCCTTCCTGAATTACAACACCAAATTTTTCAGCGAAAGTTTTTTTGACGTCGTCCGGCATAGGCGCACCACCAGAGACACAATGTTTTAGACTGGAGAGGTCGGCCGCATTGCTTCCCACATCGTGAAGAATCCCGAAAAACATGGTGGGTACTCCGGGTAAATAAACTATCTTTTCTTTTTCGATAGCTGCAACTGCAGCCTCTGCAGTAAATCGTTTTACGAGTACGAACGATCCTCCCCCAATCAGCATGGCGCTCTGAACAGCAACCTGCCCGAATATATGGTACATGGGCAATGCTCCTAGTGCTACAAATCCCGGCTGAACCACATTGATCTCTGTTGGCCAAAGGCTGAACAAGCGCTCGGCTACGTACTGGGCATTATAATAGAGGTTGAAATGGCTTAACTCTGCTCCTTTGGGCGTTCCGCTGGTTCCGCTGGTGTAAAGGATCACCGCAGAATCGTCAGGCATGGTCTGGCAAACGTCGGCTTGATCAGTTCGTTTTAAAACTTCTGAAACCTCACGGCTCCCATCGGGTACCTCGCAAGCACCTTCATATGCGAAATAGAGTAAATTGCAGGTATTACAGCGGCGATATCCTTCCAATCCAGCTTCACTGCAATCCGCATGTAAAATAAATGCCTTGGCCTGACTGTGGGTCAATTGATAGTCTAGCTCATCTGCTGATAAGAGAATGTTTAAGGAAACCACTACGGCGCCGGCGTAGAGAATTCCATAGTAAGCGATGGTGAACTCTGGAACGTTGGGCAACATGATGGCAACCTTGTCACCACGCTCAATTCCAGCTTCTATCAACTCCGCAGCAAATTTTCGAACGCAGCTATCCAGTCGTTCATAGGAGTAACGTTCCGATTCATAGATCAAAGCAGTTTCTGATGGATACTGCCGTGTTGAATTTGCTAAAACACTACCAAGGTTTAAAGACATAATGAGTAACTAATTTTGTTTTTATCAGGGCAGAAGATCCTTGGAAGGTGAACCCGTATTGGCGAGAGAAAATCTCTACTGATAGAGTATTCAAGATCGAGTCTTTCGAGATCTTGTTGCTTGCTTTTGGAAATGTGCATGCACTTTGGTTAATGAAAACGCCGAATTCGAAATACGTCCTACTGGCTATTACTTTAACTCTGGTTTTGCTTTTGAGCAGCCCGTTTTCTCGCTACGGCGCGTTTAGCCAACTCGTCGGCAATAACACCTCCGAGGATGACTATGCCAATCACGGCGAATTCGGCCCTTTGGATTCCAAGGAAGGCCATGTTCATCATGTTTCGTAAAACGCGGAGTAGGGCAGTGCCGATAATAACTCCGATGATAGTTCCCGAGCCTCCACGAAGACTGCAACCGCCCAAAACAGCAGCGGCAATGGCGTACAATTCATAAAAATTTCCAAAATCGACTGGTTGAGCCAAGTTGAGGTCCAGGACAAAAAGTAATCCGGCAAGGCCAGCCAAGCCTGAACAAATCACATAGGCAAAGATGATCATCTTGTCCGTGTTTATTCCACTGAACTTGGCTGCTTCCTCGTTGTTTCCCAAAGCAAGTAAATAGCGACCGTATATAGTACGGTTGAGAAAAATACCGACGGCTAGCGCGATAACAATGAGGATGACCGCAGGGAAGGGGAGACCAAAACCCGGAAACAAAGGGATCTCACCCGTTGCAATCCACCGGAGTCCTTTTAGCTCATTGCCAAATCCCACCGTCTGATCTCCGGTAAAACCTCGAGTGACCCCTCGATAAATCAGCAACCCACAGAGCGTCACGATGAAGGGTTGGAGTCTTAGTTTGGTTATTAGCAAACCGTGACCGAGCCCGATCAACATAGGTAGCACCAAAGCCACAATCAAAGTCAGCCAGGGTGCCCAGCCTTGATCTGTAATGAGCCAAGGTACACCTACACCCACTAAGCAAACAACCGAACCCAAGGACAAATCAATACCTCCGGTGATGATCACAAGAGAGACGCCTATTCCTAGTATCCCAAAGAGGGCGGTGCGACGGATTAAGTTCTCCTGATTATAAGCGCCTACAAAATTAGGATTGATAATCGCGGTCACTATATAGACCACCATCAGCAGAACAAAAATACCCAAGACGCGTTTCATTCCCTCGCTTTGATTTCGGATAAGTTTGGATAAAAAGTTCTTCATAATTTGAAAACTGGTTTATAATTAAGCGGCTTCCGTACTACTAGTAGCAAGCTGCATGATTGCCTCTTCGCTCAATTGATCTCTTGAAAGTTCACCGGTGATTCGGCCTTCGTGCATTACCAGGGCTCTATCTGACATTCCCATAACTTCTTCCAGTTCACTGGAGACAAATAAAATCGCGACTCCCCGTCCCGCAAGATCTTCCATCAATCCGTAGATTTCCTGTTTCGCTCCGACATCTATTCCGCGCGTAGGCTCGTCGAGCAGTAGAACCTTAGGCTCCATGGCCAGCCATTTACCAAGAACCACCTTTTGTTGGTTACCGCCGGAAAGATAGCGCACGACCTGACGTGAGCTCGGCGTTTTGATGCGCATCTGCTCTATCATCTGAGTAGTAATCTCATCCTCGCGTGTCTCGTTTAAAAACATGCCCTTGGCTCTCCTTCTTCAATGTGGCCAATCCCAGGTTTTCGCGAACCGTCATTTCAAGAATCAGTCCCTGCTGCTTCCGGTCTTCTGGCACCAATGCCATTCCGGATCGGATGGCGTCTTCAGCGGATTGTACATCGATTGGCTCCCCATCCATGACGATATCTCCACCTACCAGAGGGGTCACGCCAAATAGCGTCGCCAGCAATTCTGTTCGTCCTGCTCCGACCAGGCCGGCCATCCCAACGATCTCGCCTGCATGAAGAGTAAAATTCAGTTTGTGGAGCGGGTGGACTGGCGTACGCAAGTTTCGGACCTCGAGGATAGCTTCTCCTGGCTTGTGAATCGTCCTGGGGTAAAATTGCGAAATGTCGCGACCAACCATAAGCTTTACCATGGCATCACGATTGATAGATTCCAGCGACAAGTCCCCAGCATTTTCTCCATCTCGCAAGACCATCACGCGGTCGGCGAGCTCCTTGGCTTCTCCGAGCCTATGAGAAATATAAATAACACTTACTCCGCGACTACGAAGATCTTTGATTACACCGAAGAGGGTCTCGGTTTCGTTTTGAGACAAACTCGAAGTCGGCTCGTCCATGATCAGTACCCGTGCATTGACGGAAAGCGCTTTGGCGATTTCTACCAGTTGCTGGCGGCCAATTGTAAGCTCACTAACCAGAGTCATCGGACTCACATCGAGACCGACCATTTCGAGAAACACTTTGGATTTTTCCCGAATGGTTGCTTCATCGATCATGCCCCGTTTCTGCGGTTCGCGACCAAGAAATATATTGGCACCTACACTAAGGTTTGTCGCCAGGTTTAGCTCCTGGTGGATCAGCGCAATTCCCTGGTTCAGGGCCGCTTGAACCCCATCGATTTGAACGGAATTGCCATCGATGAGAATCTCACCCTCGTCGGCAGGTTGGACTCCAGCCAGAATTTTCATCAAAGTGCTTTTACCGGCGCCATTCTCGCCCAGAACAGCAAGCACCTCGCTTTTGTTCAGGTGAAGGCAGACGTTGTTGAGCGCTATGACTCCGGGAAAACGTTTCCCAATCGAGCGAACTTCCAATAGGACTTTTTCAGAGACTGAACTCACTCTTTGCCCAGTTTCTTGTTCAGATCCGCCCAGAATTCTACTACGTTATTTTTCTTAATCTGCCGCGCAGTGATGTTTATAAAATTATCCGGTCCGGCACCTGTATCTCTGCCTTCATGGATCGCCTTGAGAACTTCGATGGATTTGTAGCCATACATATAAGGGTTTTGAACAACTGTTCCGTGCACATTACCATCAATGATTCCCTGAAGAGTACCTTCTGCTTCATCAAACCCGATCACCTGCACATCCCTCAATTTGCCTGCCTGTTCAAGCGCTTCCAGAATCAGAGGTGGGTTGTAAGCAAAAAGTCCAACCATGGCTCCAATATCTGGATTGCGAGCTAAGGTGTCCTCGGCATTTGCTTTGGCTTTCGCCCGGTCAAACTGATCAGTTAATGTTCCAAGTATGGTATAGCCGTTTCCGCTGATCGGGCTACCGGGGGAATCAAAACGAGAAGGATCATGCGAACGACCCAATACTTCGTCGATCACTCCCTGACGCCTACGTCTGGCATTGTCCTGTTCCATTCTTCCTACAAGAATCATTACTGAACCACCATTTGGGAGAGCCTCTACCACCAGCTTACCGCATTCCCTGCCAGCATCATAGTTGTCCATACCGATGTATACGAGCCGGTTTGACTCGGGTGCATCTGAATCCTGCGTTATCAAAATGGTTTGCTCAGCAACTTGATTGAGAAAATCCGTTTGATTGGCCGAATCGACGGGGGACACGGCGATTCCGGTTGTTCCGCGTGTCATCAAATCTTCCAGCATGCTTTTCTGGTCCACAGCCCCAGCTGCAGGCATCAACACATCCGCGTGCACTCCTAAGTCGGCTGCTGCCGCTTTCACACCGCTCTCTGCAATCGTCCAGAACGGATCGACCCCGTTTGATACAAAAGCGAAGCTAACCTCGTCGCCTCCTTTGGAACAGCCGCCACAACCGGCAAGAATTAATGCTGAAGCGAGGAGAAGTGCTATTTTTTTAAACATAGGTAATTGGGTAAATAAACGAGTAACTGGGCTGATACAAATTGAGGAACCCCGACTAATCAAGAAATGAGTGAGCATTTCAGAAATACAATCCCATTACAGTCTAGGAAGTGGCTGGTTTTGTTTAAACTGTAGGAGAGATCTTATTTAGCGCCTCCAGCAATCGGGGGATAAACCCCCTCCTACACACCTACCTATACACTGGAACCACCGGCTTTCCATTCGTTGTCAGAATATGGACTTCATGTGCCTTTACGGTCGGGTGGAAAAACTCCCAGACGACTTCTTTGTCCTGATTCACTTCGAATAGCTTCACTTTTTCACCGTCTTTTTGTCCGTAACTACCTATGACCGTATTTCCATTGGGGAGGCGTTGGCCACCACAAGGCTCGCGAAAACGGTCGCCTACATCTTCATTGTCGCAGACCCAAGCCACTGAGCCATCTGGTGCAAACTCAACGGATTTGTTTCCATGGGTTAAATTTACGAGTGTATTGCCATTCGGAAGAAGGATAGCGGTGAAAGGCCAGTTTTCCGCCTCAAGACCACCGAGTTTTGGCACGTCGGTTTTGATCACTCTAACTATATCTCCTTTGGGTGAATATTCTTTGACCTTGAATGCCAGCAAATGAGGCACGAGGTAGTTGCCATTGGGTAGTTTGCGAGCCATCCGAGTTTGCATGTGATTGTTGTCTGTTTCCGGCTGGAGCGGAACATCAACTACAATGGCTCCGGCGTCATCAATTTCGAGGAGTCTTGGTAGGACACCGCGTTCTACGACCAAGGTGTTTCCATTCTGTAAACGATTAACGGTACCGAGTTCTTTGTTTTGTGAATCTAGTTTGTAGGACCAGATAACTGATTGAGTCCCTTTGAGATATTCTCTCGCTTCGCCGCCTATGGAAAGGAGGACATTTCCGTTTTCTAGGACCATGCCATCGCGAGCATTGCCTGGAGTGGACCATACCACTTCGCTGTCTTCATTAAAAATCGCCGTGATTCTTCCGCAGACCAGGAAAGAATGGCGGATGCCTGAATCACTAATTTGAGATCCTGTTGGTATGGTGGGTGTCTTTTTTGGTTCTTCTTTCTTTTCGCCCGGATGAAACGTGGTCGAATTGTTCTGAGCCATTTCGGTTATTTTGATTACCGCCTCAAGGTTCACTGTTCCAGCAACTGCTACATCGGGATGATTATCCAGAAATATTTTTTTTGCATCCTCGCTTACTTGAGTATCACCGAGGTAGAGTCTTCCGGATTGAGGTAAGTCGAGTTGGGATAATCCTGTATCGGTGATTCCGGTACCATATAAATTTAAGTATTCCAGTGACTTAAATCTATTCAGGTCTGAAAGGAGCTTATCGTCTAGATCGCTCATTCTCAAGTCGAGACGCTTTAGTTTTGAAGGGTCGCTCACTCCTTCAAGGATGGATTTTGAAATAGCCAGTCCGGGTAGTCTAAGTTCTTCGATGTTTGGAAGGAGTCGGATCGAATTGAGATCCATTTCCGAAATGGGTCCCGATAGCTGCTGAAGATCTGACACGAGTCCAGCGTCACTACTGCCACGTTTGTGAATGATCGCTCCTCGTTCTCTTAGCTGGTTGAGTGCCAGTGTTTGTTCATCGTTCAGTGTTTCTTCCAAAGGCAACGCCCAGCGCTTCGCCCCTTCACTTTGAGCTCCATGGTAAATCCAATGAACGATTTTTAGAACCTCATCGGCGTTTGGAGTATCCTCGTCTTCGGGAGGCATTGCATATTCATCACTCTTCGGGAGGAGAAGGTATTCTACCAGCGGACTCTGCATTGGGTAGAAAGGAGCGATGGGGACTTCGTCGCTGCTACCTGGAGTTAAAAGCTGTTTATAGGTATCGAGGCGGAACTTACTTTTCTGTTTGTCGGGACCGTGGCATTTAACGCAATACTGGTCGAAGATTGGGGCTATGTCGGCGTAATCATATTTTGCCCTTAGGGATGAGGTAAGTACAAAGCCAAGGATCAAGACCAAGTTGGAAAGGCCGACATTGCTGGAAGCAATTGCCCTACCTGCTTGGATTCTAATGGTAGGGCGAGAGTGTCCTCGCTCTGCCGCCGTTGAGGTATTTGAAATGTTCGAATAATTCATGCTAAAATTTCTGGAATGATTTCTCCGTGCACATCGGTGAGTCGAATATCGCGACCACTATAACGGTAGGTGAGATTGTGAAAATCGATGCCGAGTAGATGCAGCATATTTGCGTGCATATGGTGAACGGTCATTTTGTTTTCGACCGCACGGTAGCCATACTCGTCGGTGGCTCCGTAGATGGTGCCACCTTTGATACCGCCACCCGCCATCCACATGCTAAATCCTTGTGGGTTGTGATCTCGGCCGTTGGTTCCCTGGGCAAACGGGGTGCGTCCAAATTCTCCGCTGAAAACAATCAAGGTGCTGTCTAACAACCCGCGTGATTTGAGATCTTTGATTAATGCGCCGATTGGCTGATCCACAGCCATGGCATTTTTCTGGTGCCCATCTATAAGATTGCGGTGTTGATCCCAGCGGTCCCCGTTACCTGGGTTGATGGTCAGTTCCACGAAACGAACTCCTCTTTCGACCAAGCGCCTCGCCATCAAACATTGCGCAGCGTAGGAGCGTGTATTTTCGAAAGGTGCATCTAGTCCGTATAGTTTTTTTGTAGCCTCACTTTCGTTGCTGATATCTGCTACATCGGGAACTTCCATTTGCATCTTGAAAGCTAACTCGTAGTTCTGAATGGCTGACTCAATGGCTTCCGCGTGGGCGACGCGTGCTTCGAGGTCTCCATCGATATCGTGCAGAAAGTCCAATTTCTTTTTCTGAATCTCTGCGGAGCTTTCTTTGAATGTCGTGTTATTCAGAACTGGATGGTTGGACAGAAATGTGGAGCCCTGATGATTGGCCGGCAGGAAACCACTACCGAAGCATTGCATGCCACCGGCTGGGACCTGGCCGCCATGAATAACCACATAACTGGGCAGGTTCTGGCTGAGTGTTCCCAGACCATAGGACACCCAGGCACCCATGCTGGGACGACCCGATAGAACGTGTCCGCAATGGAGTGCATAATTCGCATTCGGATGGTTCGGAGAAAAAGAGGTCATTGATCGCATGATGCACAAGTCATCGGCGCAGGAACCAATATGTGGAAACAGATCGCTGATGGGTATACCGCTTTCACCATAGTGATGAAAATCCCAGGGGCTTTTCAGGATGTTGCCGTTGTTATTAAAGACCGTGGCGTCGACTTTGAATCTGGGCGCTTGTCCATGCTCTTTAGCCAGTTGAGGTTTGGGATCGAAACTATCTACCTGTGAGACTCCCCCATCCATATAGAGGAAAATGACGCTGCGAGCTTTGGGAGCGAAATCCGGTGTCTTCGGGTAGAGTGGGGAAGCTGTGTTGCCAAGCAGGTCCTTTTGCATGACCCCGGAAAGCGCCATGGTTCCGAATCCCATTGCGCTCTTTTTTAAAAATTCTCTACGGGTGCTCATGGTTTTCTATTTTCTCGGCATTGCGGGGACGTAATGGCCCTACCTTTTTTATTGGTGTTATGGTAGGGCAGCTGCGTCCTCGCAGCGCCGCCTCCAGCAATACTGAAAGCTTTGAAGACAAAATCTGTTTCTATCATCAGAACAAATAAATAAAATCTTTTCGGTTATACATCAGGTGACAGAGGTCGGTCCACACCTTAGGATCGTCCTCATCGGTGCGGTACTCTTGGACCATCGTTTGGATGAAGTCTTTGGCCCAGTTCATTTCACGTTCATTGGGCGGTCGGCTGTAGGCGGTAAGGTGCAGGTCCTGAATGCGCTCCGTTGTAGATAGTTTAGAACTCGTCAGTTTGTCTGCCCAAGCTGCTGCTTGTTGGTGAACAAAAGGGTCGTTCATCAAAGCCAGTGACTGGGCAGGAACGTTGGTCAATGGCCGGGCTCCAATGGGTTCTGTGGCATTGGGTAAATCAAAGACTCGAAGAAAAGAGGGCAAAAAGTTTCGACGTATTTCCATGTAGACAGAACGCCTTCCATTACCATCCAATGGACCTTCAGTAGGCTTCGCTCTGCTGTCTGGATGATCTGCTACATAGGCTTCGGCGCTAGGTCCGAAGAGTGTGGTATTCAGTTCACCGCTACAGGCCAATATGTGGTCGCGAATGGCTTCGGCCTCCAAGCGTTTAACCGGCATGTGCTGCAGTAACAAGTTTGCAGGGTCTTCCGAGATTGATGATTCATTCGGCGTGGAGGACATCCGGTAGGTGCTGGTGCTTACTAGCTTTCGAAGCATAGTTTTAATCGACCAGTCATTTCTCATGAAATCCCGGGCAAGGTAATCGAGGAGTTCCGGGTGAGTTGGGTTCCTTCCCATATGTCCAAAATCATTAACGGTGGCGACCAAGCCGGAGCCAAAAAGTTGTTTCCACATGCGGTTTATCATCACTCTTGCTGTGAGTGGATTATCCGAGTCAACGACCTGGTTTGCCCATTCTAACCTTCCACTTCCTTTTGTCTTTAGCGGCTGTCCTTCTAAACCATCGAGCCAACGGCGGTGATTGGGTTCTCGGCTTGGATTGGTATGTAAGCCTCGGATATATACCGGCTGATCCTTCGGGTCGCCATCCGCCAAACTACGGGCGAGTCTGGGCGGTGGTATCTGTTGGGCCAGCTCACGGTACGCGAGCATGGCATGATTGAGTTTTTCATTTTCTCCAAGATTTGCCTCGATGAGGCCTGCTCCAAAGAAAGCAGATAACAAATCGGCTTCCTCTGGGTTGAGACGATTGCGTCGACCTTTTTCCCAGAGATTTGGTAGTTGTGCGAGAAGTGATTCCGCCGACTGTTCCCCAAAGCCCATCTTCCCTTCTTCAAAGCGAAAAGTGATGTAGGCGTTGTCATCATGAGAGAGTTCATCCTCCTTGGGTTTCAAAGAATGTGTGGCGGATCCGTTTTGGTAAACTTCCAGATAGGCAGGTTGACCGGGCCAAAGGTACGTTTCCATTTCGATATCCTGCCAATGGTTTCCATCTATGGCGTGGTAAAGAATTGCAGTTGTTGGGCCTCTGCCTGTGAGCTCGTAGTTCCGGATCACCAATCGGATCGCGCCAAACTTCCCCTTGGCCTGCAAACGGATGGGTTTCCCATCAATGATGAAATCGGGTGACCGGATTGCCCCGCTGATACGGGCAGCGTATTGACCACCGAGCGGTGTGTCCCCTATGATGTTTTGAATAGCCTGATTGCCATCGCCACTCAGGACTAGAGTTCCAGGTTTTGAAGATTGATCCTCAAATGAAAGCCCTTGGGTCTTCCAGTCTTCTAGGGATTTTGTGATCTTCGCGAAGGTGGCACTAGTTTCTTCATCTTTGACGATCTTTCTTTCTTTTTGATGGATGGCGGATAGTTCAGGCCAATTGTTCTGAATTTTTGAAATCGAAAGCAGTTTCACCCAGTTTGATAGCGTAGTTGGACGGATATGGCCCGATGCTGCTTTTTCGCAAATGTGAATAAGAGCCTTGTCGTAGGCGGCTGTGTATTGACCGTTGTTTTTCTTTCGTTCTTTTGAAGGGTATTCGGATTCTAATGACGCGATCAGCGCTTCGAAGGCATCGCTTTCAACGATCTCCTTGCTGAGTTCCCAATATTGAAGAGAATTATCGACATCTGGCTTTGCGGCATCGAATGCCAATAAGCGTATCGATTTCTTTTTGGAAGCCAATTTGGAACGGACTTTTATCTGAAGTTTTTCGGAAACTGTGTTGTGGTAAGTAAAGCGCGAGCTACTCAGGAGGCCATACATAGAGTAGTAATCAGCTGTAGTGACCGCATCGAACTTGTGGTCATGGCAGCGGGCGCAGGCAACAGTGGTACCCAGAAAAGCCTTACTCACCGTGTCGATCATTCCATCGAATATGCGTGCTTCATCTTCGTGAAGATCGGGCGGGCCATGTTGCCCATCTGTCAGGTAGAGGAAGCCGGGACCTTTAGCAGATTCGTTGTCATCGGTTACTGGATCAATTCTCGGATTCTTCAACAAGTCACCAGCCAAAGACTCCAGAACAAATTGATCATAGGGAACGTCCTGATTGAATGCGTTGATCAGGTAGTCCCTGTAGCGCCAGGCAAAAGCCATGGTGTAATCCTGCTCGAACGATTTACTTTCGGCGTAACGTGTGAGGTCCATCCAATGTCGGGCCCATTTCTCTCCAAAGTGAGGAGAGGCCAGAAGGCGATCGACTTGTTTTTTGTAAGCGTTCCTGGATTGGTCGTTTACGAAGCTATTTAACTCTTCGGTTGTTGGGGCGAGGCCGATGAGGTCGAAGCTTAGACGCCGTAGTAAATTCCGTTTGTTTGCCGGTTCAGCAGGTGACCAATCCTTCTCTTCCAATTTCGCTAAAATAAATCGATCGTAATCGTTGGTAGGCCATTGCTTGTCTTTGACGTTCGGTGGTCGAAATTTCTTTACCGGCTGTAAAGACCACCACTGTTTCCTTTCTTCTAAATTGAACTCCGAAACAATTGCGTCTTTCCTGGTTTCCTCGAGCCGCGGATCAGGGGCGCCCATCCCGACCCAACTTTCGATGTCGCTGATCTGATCCTGTGACAATTTGGTCTTCGGCGGCATGGACTCGAATTCAGGGTGCTGCCGGATCATTTGAATTAAACGACTACCTTCCACATCTCCTGGAATAATCGCTGGTCCACTATTTCCACCGCGCAGCATGGCGGGTTTCGAATCGAGCAGAAAGCCGCCCTTAATTTTATCAGCATCCGCCGAGTGGCACTTGTAGCAGTTTTCGATAAGAACCGGGCGAATATGCGTTTCAAAATACTCAATATCTTCCACTACGATCCCTGATGAATACAGGTGGCTAGCTGCGTGGATAAACACAAAAATCAGGGAGATTCTTTTGAAATTTTCTTCCATTCTTAGGGTAGCGAGGGCGATAATTCCTCCTCAGTCTAATAGTTATACTCAAAAAATCTGATTTCGTATACTGTTTTTGGACATTTTCTGATACTATTTCTGCTAAATATTACAATTTCTAATCAGAATCCGGTAATAATAGCATCAGTTTTAAACGCTTAATACTAAAAATGTCACAGATCGAGTTAGTGAATAGTACGAAAGATCGGGATGCTCAGCTGTTTTCTTTCAAAGCCGACAACGACATGTGGACTACCTGGCATAATCATCCTGAAATCGACATCTTGCTTACCCTTAAAAATACCGGATATCACATTACCGGCGATTATATGGGGGACATCAAACCGGGTACTTTGATCTTAAATGGGTCCAATGTGCCTCATGCTTTCCATCCGAACGAATTACCCGAGGGTGACTCAGACAAACCCGCGATGTTGGTCATCCAGTTTTCAGAAAAGTCATTAGGTAATACCAATTTAGATTAGGATTGATAAAGTCTTAGTTTGCAGAAGCGTTTGCTGAAGCGCGGTGCCAATTGTTTCCAACCAAGCTGATAACTT
>Ga0115002_10004557_pt1 | contig 16710 bp, 19 predicted proteins | sample ArcticOcean_MG_C_8_FD_89576 | JGI IMG/M metagenome (GOLD analysis project Ga0115002, IMG submission 89576) | Marine microbial communities from western Arctic Ocean - ArcticOcean_MG_CB11_86 | ecosystem: Environmental > Aquatic > Marine > Oceanic | place: Arctic Ocean: Canada Basin | collected... | reverse complement strand
GTATTCGCGTCAACTGCCACAGCGCAGGCAGCGACGATTCTGGCAGGTCGACTTGCTTGATGCGCTTGGCGCGTTCGCGGGCGGCTTCTGCGTGGTTGCGTGCGATCCCAGCGCTAACGTCGGTGCCTGCGCAGAAAGCCCGGCCATTTCCGGTAACCACAACCGCTCGCACTGAATCATCCACGATAGTTTCGTTCACGCGGTTTTGAAAATCGGCCAGCATGTCATCTGTGACAGCATTCATTTGCTCTGGCCGATTGAGTGTAATGATGGCGACACCCTCGTCGACATGATACAGAATATGGTCGTCAGACATGGCGTTTCCTCGCTATCGTGACTGTGGCTTAAAGTTAAACACTACTCGCCCGACGTGCGCTCTTCTCTCCACGCCTGCTCGAGCATCCGCGATCCACGCAGCATGTTGCCCATTGCGTAATTGCCTTCGTGGCAGGCAAATTCGTAAATCTGATCATCGGTCCGGGGCCAGAGCATTTCACCAGTATACGACGAGACGTATTCGGGATCGTGCACGGTAAACTTGTAAACCAGACCTGTATTAGCTACCGGCGTGAAGCGCTCGACGATACGCAGTCCATCCCGCAAAGTACCCGGCCAATCTCGGATATTCGTAGTTTCGACCACAAGAGAATCACCTTCCCACCAGCCGATCGCGTCACCGCCGTACGCGCTGTACTCCGGGGCCAGGTGCTCGGGCTTTTCACCGTCACTTGCAAGCCGGACGACTCGAGCGTAGTGCATCCATTCTACGTAGATCATGACGTGATCATCTGTCTGCACAATGGTCTTGACGTTGTTGTACGGCAACGAGCGGGCAGGAAGCGTCGCCGCGTCTATGTATATGCAGCGAATGCCGAGGGTGAAGGATTCTGGGCCATCGTACGGGTCATCTCCCGTCTCGAGCCACCAAGCCTCGTCCGTGGGTTTGCCATAATAGTCAAATTGCGGGATATCCGCACGCCGCGCACTACCAGCCGCCGTCAACACCGGCATCTGTCCGTCAGGCGGGTCAATCAATACCGAGGTGCGGTATTTGCCGTCGATCGGCAACGGTTCCGATCCGAAGTCGAGCCAGAAATAATTGTAGGCGCCCACATTGCCACCCTTCGCAGGTGCATCCCGATTCGGGTCGCTATCCGCGCTCGTACCCGCAACTGTCGCAGCCTGGCGTGCAGCGACCGCAGCAGCGTCCTCAGCGCTCAGGTAGAGTTGATTGCCTAGCGCCTTTGGTCGCGTCCAAGGCGTGAGGCTAGATATATCGTAGTTGCCCGACAGGTCCGGCTTGCCGCTTAGTGTCCGCGGAATCTCTTCGGCCGTGACCCGTGGAAACCAAGCAGCGATCAGTAACAAGCAGATCGAAAGTAGATTTCTCGTCATGATCATCCCCTTCTAATCATCGTTAGCGCACACTAATTATAGCGCGGATAGATGGAATTCTCACGCCCGACAAGACCCTAACAACCACCGGCTGCAAGACCAAATCTCTACGTAACCGGCACCGACTCTCAAGCCATAAGAAAATGTCCGCGCAAAGTTCTATAATTACAGTTAGGGCCAAGCTCAAGCTCCGCCCGTCCGACTGGAATCTTTAGGAGAGTATGTGTGTCCGAACCAGACTCCGAACTAGAAAGCGCGTCTGAGGCCAACGACGAAACTTGGGAAAACTATGCCGAACGTGCCACAGAGCGCGCTATGCAGCTCGGCAACCGCGGCCCGGTGCGGCTAGACAAAAGTGGCCGGCTAACACAGGAAATTCGCGACGCCTATTACCGTAACGGGTTCTATGTTTTCACTAATGTGCTGGACGCCGCCGAAGTGGCTGATCTGGCCAAAGAATTCGACGAATTATTGGATAACGCACCGGTAACCAAAGACGGTACGACCGATCGACACGGACGGGTTTCGAGGTTTGCCGGATATTACACCCTAGCCGAACCGCAAAGCGAGGATGCGCCCGCCGCTGTTGGAATGCTGTCCCATCCGTTGATTATGATGGAATCTGCGCTGCGTGTGGTTGGGCATCCAAAGATCTTGAAGATGGCCGAGGGGCTTTACGGTCCGGACTTCGTTCCCTTCCATGAAGGTATCTTCCATAAAGCCGCTGGTGATGGGCTACCCACCGGCTGGCACCAGGATGGCCGCACCCACTGGACTGAGGAGGGTGACAGCGAAGAGCAAGCAGACGGATCCGGCGAAGCCCATGGTTTCAACTTGTCCGTATCCTGGTCCAACTGCACGGCTGAAAACTGTTTGTGGGTAGTACCGGGCAGTCACCGTCATTGGCGGTTGGCCGATGGCGGCTCATTTCCCCTAATCAGTGAACGAATACCCGACGCCGTACCTATGCTGCTTGCACCAGGTGACTGCGGTTTGGTCAGCCGCAGTTCGCTGCACGGCTCGTATCCGAACCGCTCCAACGAACGACGAGTGACGATGGTTGTGGGCTTCCACAAACGCAGTTCAGCGATCGGTGCAACGACCGTCAACGTGCATGCATTCAAACTTCCGGGCGCGCAGAGCAAAGAGATCCAATACAGCGAGGACTACGTGTTGCGGCGCGCACGCATGATTCCACTCACAATCGATGCACGTAGGCAGCACTATCCGGACGAAGTGCCTTACGAATACAAAGGCAGCTACCTCGGCAGCGGAGTATGGAACGAGCAAACTCGCGCCGAGATCAGCTGCGACGGCGAGGAGTACTGGCAGCAGGACATCACGCTCTAGCCCGCAGTGGGTAACGACAGTTTCTGCAGCCCCTCCCACACAGGATGGATCATTTGACGCCACCCAGGGGTGCGGTAGTATTTGCCATCTACACACAGGGACCAATGATATGCGTCTAAATGAAATTAGCGTCGCCGACAACCCCGAATCTTGGACAGCACTGGGGTTTACTGTCGTCAATGGATACGTGTCTATCGGGCGCAGTCTGCGCTTCAAGTTAAGCGGTGCCGGTGCCGGTGAAGGTAAAGGCGAAGGTGTACTGGATTATACATTCGGCGACGCCGGACGATCGCAGGCGGAATCGTTAGACATCAACGGCCTAACAACGACCATCGAAGGGCTGCCGAACTTTCTGGATGACCCAACAATACAACACGCCAACTCTGTTGTTGGTTGCATGAAGACAGTCATTCTAGCCAACAACGCTGACGAGACTTCCAAGCAGCTACAAGCTCACATGCCAGAATTAGGCAAACCGGCGTTGTCAGACACCTCAGACACCGGCATCCGCTACGATTATTGGACCCACTTAGACGACACGGATTTCGAGGTCGTCAGCATGCAGGAGGAAGTGGCTCGAGACACCATCGGGGTGACCTTCCTATTTGTCGATGACTTGGATGTCGCAATCGCTGCATTCGGCGCACAAAATGTCTCCGAAAAGTCGGTCTATTCGCAGCGTGACAGGGTGCAGGTACAACCAAGCTGTGGCATCACAGCGAACCTGAGTTTGATCAGCCAAAGCGTCAGAGAGACGGGCTAGCCCGTCCAAATTGGTGGACAATTATGCCGGGCTCTGTGCCCCCCTGATCAGGCTATAAGTCACGCTCTCCGGTCTTGGCCCGTCCGCATAAACGACTCAATCCGGCTCGGTTCGGGATTCATCGAATCTGCATACGGATATAACGATTTGCCGATCACCCGTTCGAGCTCCGGGTACTTTTCAAGCAATTGCGGCGATGTATTTTCATAGTCGTGCTGCGCGCGCATGTACGTGCGCATGTAGTTTTGCACTAGCGTCACCCGCAACCCCGGGTTGGTTCTTGCTTCTGAAGCGTGCCAGGTGGCGCCATTCCAGATGGCGAGCGATCCAGCTTTTGCGATGAGCGGTACGAATTTGAAGGGCGTGTCCTCAAGGTTCGACTCATGAGCCAGGGTCGCTCGACCATAGTTGTGGCTCCCGGGCACGAACACCGTTGGACCGTCGGCGCTGCTTTCATAGTCAGTGCAGACCCAGGACGCGTTGCACATATGCGCAATACTACCCCCGCCCGGAGGAATCCCGTGTGAATCGCTGTGCAGCCCAAGGCCTGGTGCGCCTTCGCCCTTAATGATCCAAGTTTGGCCAGAAAACACCGCACTCTGGCCTAGTAGCCAGCGCACGAGCGCAAGGTTAACCGGGTTGATCGCGGCTTCGACGAAGACCTCGTCTTCCTCGAGGAGGTCCCAACTATTGTGCCCAGTCTTGTTGAGCGCGGACTTGGCCATCTTCGAGTCACCAATTTCAATCCCGTTACGCTCTTCGCAGACCCGGATGATTGCGCTACGCAGACGCTCAACGAAACCATCTTTCGACTGCATCTTCTCCGGCGGCACGATCGTCATACCGTAGGCTTCGAGTTCGACGATGTGCTCAAAGAGATCGTATTTCTTGATCTCCACCATGAGATCGTCCATGTCGGGGTATACGTTGTATTCAGCTAGTGCCATATCGGCTCCACAGTTGCGAATTATGAAATGTAGTATACGTCAGACTAGGGAGGGGGCACCCCTTGTCCGTGGAAACCGCGTTGGATGCCGACAAGTAATCGTTAGTCCGGTAAACTCCCACAGCTTTTGCGTGAGCGCGTAATATTTGCAAATGACCTCATTTCAAACTTCCCAAGGCTGGGTTGCCGGGCGCGTCCAAGGCGTGAACTATCGGGGGGCATTCAAGCACGCGGCAGATCGGTTAGCGGTAACCGGATGGGTGCGCAACTTGGCCGATGGTCGGGTCGAGTTCTTGGTCGGCGGATCAAAGGCCGCGGTAGAAGCTCTGCTTAAATGGGCGAAAGAAGGGCCGCGGTTCGCGCGCGTCGATGATTTGCACGTGGAGTGTTCGGAGGAAACACTACCCGCTGACTTCCAAATCAGATACTAAAGATGGGGCTCTTCTTAAACAACATCGTGTTTCGGCCGATGATGGCCGGTCGTGTTCACTCTCGGGAATCACGAAAACCCATTGAATTGAGCTCGTTGCTCCAAAGCCAAGTTCCATCTCAGAAACCGCAAAAGATACCCATTGATCATGTAGCGTACGGGACCACCTACCCGGTTACGCGACCACACCTCATGCTGGCACTATGTCCGCGATCGCCGTTGCGATGGCCGCAGACTCGAATAGTGGCTTGCCGTCGATGATGGCTGCCGGGAGCTTACCCAACGGATGAATCTGTTTGAAGCCCGCGCTTCCAGTTACCTCGGGCGTGTTTCCAACCGACTCATATTCCAGACCAGCCTCTAGCAGAGGCCCAACGACACCGCGCAGGCCCCAGCTCGAAAAGTTTGATGCTCGGCATAACGCCCCTGCGCGAACCCCAAATGTGTTCTACCTCAGGGATCCATCCAACGTCCTAACGCAGCGGGTGGTGCTTATGCCACCACCCAATTCGATCACATCTCGACGCCACATAATTTGATGAAATCCTGCTTTTGCGAATCGGTCATTTCCGCAAATATCGGCACGCGCAGATCCGTCACCGGAATGTCCGCAAATTCAGGCGAGTCCGTTTGCAGCGTCGCTGCAATGTTGTGCAGGCCATTGTCTTCTTCGCCGCCTTCACCGAGGGCTGCGCCGACTTGGGCAGGCCAGGGTCCGGCGGGATCCAGCATGCCACTCGGGTTGCCTGCTTGGTTTATCGGGTAATTGAATGGGTTTTTCCGGCCAACGTACTCAACGATGCCTGCCATAAGAACGCCCTCATCCGCAGACCGCTGCTGCTGACCCTCTCGGCCATAGTGGGCACCAGATTGGTTGCAAATGTAAGCCCAAGGAATTTGCACATGAAACCCCGGTAGCGTTAGCGACTCGGCGGGTATGCCATCACCTGCTGAGACAATTCCGTCTTTGACCATTATGAAATAGCCTGCATGCGTTCGGCCACCTTCCATGAGTCGCGCGGGAGCATGGGTGTAATCTTCAGTAAACGCCCAATTGATATCTGTTGGCAGGGTGGCCGCTTCCAGTATTTTGATGGCCCCTTCGGAACAGCCTTCGCCCCACGCTTTGGACCCGAACTCGCCGACCGGGCTCAGTGTTGATGTGTCTATCACTGGCATCGATGTATCTCCCTAATGTGTTTGGATATGTTTGGAATGCACCTACTGTGCCGGATTCGCACACCAAGTAACAACTTTCGTTAAGTCGCTCTCCACCCAAAAAAACGTCGCGCCCGCAAAGGGCGTCGCCAAGTGATCGGCCGCTGGACGAGGGGCTTTAGTTGTAAACTTTGTGGGAGCGGCTTTAGGGGTGTCGCAAAACACACTCTTCAGCACTTATTCCAATCCGCTGCGCTCCGCACATCCATGTGCTCTTTGTCGACAAATGCCTCCACACCTAGCTAGACGACTCCTGGCGCGCCAGAATCTCATCCATGCGTACCTTATTCTCTTTGTACGGATCATCACGCAGGTTGAAATAGTCTTTTAACGGAATCGTGCGAAATTTTTCCGCCATATCGCGTGCGTAATCCGATTCGCTAACGCGGTGGAACGCGAACAATGCTTGTCCGTCGAGTGCCGTCCTAATGCCTTGGATCTCGTATGCCTTTTTCGTCGCACGTTTGTATTGCGTGGCGAGTTGCCAGTTCATCAACGCAATCCTCTCCGCAAATAGCCCGGTAAACTCCTCAATGTCGTCGGCGTCCACGCAATAGTTCGCCATGCCCAATCGATACGCTTCCTCGCCAGTGATGCTGTCCCCGGTCACGGCAAGTTCCATCGCTTTGCGCATAGGCAAATTCCAGGGGAACCACAGCATGTCCACACCCATCGACCGCATCGGCGGATAGCCGATCTGACAATCTGGCGTCGTCACTAGAAGGTCGCACATAGACGCAAGCTCTGAGCCGCCAGCGAGAGCATAGCCATGCAATTGGCCGATGACGATCTTACCCAGATCCCAAACCTGGAGCCATGGCTGGACCACGTACCGAGCCCAATGGGTAACCCCGCTTGTGTCGACGTACTGGTTCCCCAAATCAGGTTCATCGCTACCCATGCCGGATAAGTCATAACCCGCCGTAAAACACCTACCCGCTCCTTTGATGATGATGACGTTGATCTCCGCATCGAGGTCCGAGTGCTTCAACGCATGGAACAATTCCGCCCGCAGCTGGTGGCTCATCGCGTTCATCTTGTCGGGGCGGTTCAGCGTAATCGTTGCGACGTGCGTGTCGTGATTGACCTCGTAGATGATGTCTGAGTACTTAAGCTTTTTGTGATACCAATTTGCCGAACGAATCTCCAACGCCTCTAACGATTCGTCTTCTTGGGTTTGGTCTGCCATGGATGGCTCCTCATTTTGATTTCTTCTTCGTCTCGAGCGTACAGCTTGCGCGAATTGCAGGTCATGCCGCAACCGAGGGTAGTGTTATTGTGGCAAGCTAATTAATTGTCCGGTTCTGTAGCACATAAAGCATCCTGCTTGACGAACCCAATGAGGAGGGTAAGTGAACCGGGCACGATGGCTTCAGGAGACACGGAGAATGAGATTTGAAGCGTGCCAGCGAGACCGTCGGTGTCGTGGGCGAATCCAGCAGCGGCAAGACTTCATTGGGTTGGGGCACCTCGCGGCTAATCAAAAGTGAGGGGCCTATCGTCTACCTGGCCTATCGTATCGACAAGATTCCTGCCAAAGAACTCAATCCATTGCGCAAGAATTTTCAGATCGTTAGATTGGGATTGATTTCCAGGACGCGCCTCCTCTGCTTCGTCCTCCCTACCTTGCTCGACTAGACAGATGGTCAGCACAAGGTAGGATGAAGTGTAGGATGGCGATTTGTCGATTGTGGTTCGCTGTAAGCATTCAGCTGCCTCGTGTTTCTCCGGAAACATCATCAGCTCGGAGCAGTACCAATCATAGTATCGCAACATGGGCCCGTTGGGCGCGATCTCCGCCAAGTGGTCGAATGCCGCCTCCGCTTCGTCAAATCGTTTGGTGTAGCTGTAGACGTTCCCAAGATTGAAGTAGATGTCAGCGACATCCGGAACGATCGCTAATGCATATTGGCAGGAGTATAGGCATTTTAATGAGCATATTTGCGGTCGGTGACATCTGCAATGACTCGCAGTGTTGCTGTCAACATCGTGTGATTCAGCCAGCCAACGGCTCTCCGTTCAACGATGTTGAATTGCGCAGTTCATGGGGTTCTCGGATCGTGTCCATGAGAAAGCACATGCGTTCCGCGGTGGCTACGAGCTTTGCAATTTCCTCGGGTGCGGCGGGAGAATCGATGTGAAGCGAAGTTTCAATATCGATTAGGCGGCTACCTACCGTGTCGGCCCCAATGGACCCTGTCTGTTCAAACCGCGGCATCACTGTCATCGATACATCACGGAGTTCGATCTTCCTTGCTTCGCTCGACCGAGCGAGTTGCGTCAGCATTCAAAATGCGATGGATGCGGCAAAATAAGCTAAGGGTGGAGGTGCTGAATCGTCACCGCCGATCGCTGCGGATTCGTCGCAGATAATTTCGAAGTGGTCGAAATGGGCCTTCTTGGTCTGTCGCTCGCCTTTAGCGGCCCGTACCTCGAATGAGAATTGGGCGCCTCCATCGATTGATGTGATCTGAAAAGGGGATTCATTCTCGCTCATTTTTGCCTCTCGCCGTGTTGGTTATTTGAGCTTCGAATACTACAACAGTTGCCACTGTAGCGAATCTGGCAGGGGCGCTGTTGGGTTGCATCGTCACAGCGACAGCATGCCCCAACAGTTTATGCATGGGGCTTTCGTGGTTGGTCGTGGTTGGTCGTGGTTGGTCGTGGACAGCATAGCTGTCCTTATCTGATGATGCTTATCTGGTGATGATCCCGCATGCCCCTCGTGCTAGTGTTGCTGAACGTAACGTCTAACAAGGATCAGTATGCCTGTCCCAAGTTCGCTCGAAGCCATCGTCAGCGGCGAGCACAGGCGCGCGGAAAATATTGCGAGAAACGTATCGCGACATCCGGTCGAGACATTAGAGTTCTTTGGGCTCAAACCTGATATGACAGTTGTGGAAGTGCTCCCTGCCATGGGCTGGTACACAGAGATCATCGCGCCGTATCTCGCCGAACGTGGCCGATTGTATGCAGCCCACTTCTCGCCGGATGGCAAATTGCCCTACATGGCGCGTGTGCTGGAGTATTTTGAAAAAAATATCAATAAGCGGCCGGAAATTTTTGGCAGAATCACTGTCCGCCATATCAACCCTCCCGATGAGATGACGATTGCACCACCGGGTACCGCAGACATGGTCCTGACGTTTCGCAACGTTCACAACTGGGTGATGGCGGAGGACGAGAGTGATTACTTTGCAGCCTTTTCTAGGGCGCTCAAGCCGGGTGGCGTACTCGGCATTGTCGACCATCGGGCACCAGCTGACGCCAGCATGGAATTCATGCGGCGGTCAGGTTACGTAACCGAGGCCTATGTGAACGAACTTGCGCTCAATGCGGGATTTGAGCTGGGGGCGTCGAGTGAACTCAATGCAAACCCATCGGACACGGCAGATTATGCAAAAGGCGTTTGGGCGCTGGCACCTTCATTTGCCTTTGGGGATGAAGACCGTGAAAAATACACCGCGATTGGTGAGAGTGACCGGATGACGCTCAAGTTCGTAAAACCGCTAGAGTAGCTTGATCGAGCATTGAGCGGTGAACCATTCCTGTAGGGACTGAACATGAAGAGAGCAGATGTACCCGAAGAACTCGCGAATCGCACCGCGCCTGCATTCGATCCCAGCGCGTTGGTGCCCGGTCCGCAATTGAACCAACGTCGCATTGCCTTAATTTCGACCGCTGGGCTAATGCACAGAGGTGATAAACCATTTTCGATTGGCGCGAATGACTACCGGATTCTTGATACTGAGTCGGACGAAGATTTGTTGATGAGTCACATCTCGACAAACTTTGATAGAACTGGATTTGTGCAAGATCACAATGTGGTTTTACCACTTGAACGACTGCAGGAAAAAGCGAACAACGGTGAGATCGGCAGCCTTGCCCGTTATCACTTTTCCTTTATGGGCGCGACTCCACCCGACCAATTGGAAGCCGCGGCAAATCAACTCGCGCGCAATTTAAGGGGGGACGAGGTTAACGGCCTGATCCTTCTACCGGTCTGACCCATGTGTACGTTCGCAGTTAGCGGACTCGCACACTACTTTGAACGAGCTGGTATTGCGACGGTCGTCATCGCGTTGATACCGCAACACGCTGAAAAAATCCGCCCACCCAGGACCTTATCTGTCCCATTCATACTAGGGCGTCCACTGGGCGCACCTAACGATCCGGCGTTCCAGCACCGGGTGCTTGATACGGCTCTTGGCTTGCTAAACCAAACCGATGGGCCCGTCTTTGCAGAGTTCGAAGAGGACGCACCCGCTGTGGACGAAGTCCCACCGTGGGTGTGCCCGGTTTCCTTTGCACAGACCAGCGATGAAAGTGACTTGGTAGAAACGGTGATAAGTGAAATTCAACTTCTCACCCCGTGGTATGAGAAGGGTATATCAGAGCGAGGCTCCTCGAGTTTCGGCGTCGCGGACATGCAACTTGAAGAAGTTGTTAAATTTCTGGCCGATTTTACCAAAGGCGAGGCGCCGGCGGCGGAAGAAATACCGATCGAAGATATGCTAAAGCGCGCCGTGGAAGATCTAAAAGCCTTTTACAACGAGTCTGCTGTGAGCCAACCAGGCAATCCTAGCGCAAAGGATATCGAAGACTGGTATTGGGGCGAGACCGAGGCCGGGAAAATGATTCGTCAGATCAAGAAATCATTCATTGATGCTCCGGTTTCCTCTGATACTCCGCAGGCAAGAACAAAGTTCACGGCTGGATTCCTGTTAGTACCGGGCAGTCAAGCGTTCAGAGACGCATGAACCATAGGCCACAACCCAGTCGGGGTAGCGTCTTTGTGTTGGGCTCTTCGCGTTAGTCCCTGCGCGCCGGGCGCCTTCACAGCGGACGCCTTCGCGTTAGGTACAGGTCGTTCGCTCTGAAAGTACCTTGGCCCCTATTCGCCTGGCTTCGGGTCCTCAGCTGACTCTCCAGCAGACAGCCTTGCTGACTGTCTCGCCGAAAGGGCTGTCCAGTGCGCGTTCAAAGTTTTCCGTTTACTCTCTGTTTAGAATAGAGAGCGTGGCACCTAAAACGTTCGAAAATAGTACATAGAACTCAGAACTGCTTTTGTTCAGTAAGGCGATTGCACGAACCAAGCGAGTTTCAAAAAGGATCAGGCTCATGCGGGAACTGACGGTATATCTCGATTAAGCCTGGGGTCAGCTTTGCCGCCCACGCAAGTGCTAAAAGACCCACCCACCCGATCGGCAGCACTACCAAAAGCACCAGCCACAACGCAGCAAACCCGTACACACGCGGCATCATATCCGCCGCAACGGCTCGTTTTGCCTCCCCCTCACGCGCCATAGCAAAGGTTCTAGGCGTGAGAAACCAACCGTACACAATGAGAATAAGTAGGAACCGATACCAGGACTTACTTTTTTCACCAAGCACAGGGTTTTTATCAAAGTCGGCGTCGTGTTCGCTATCCATAGCAGCCTTGATCTTGTCCCAGGTATAAGCGGCTTCCGGTCGTGGACCGGCGCCGCTCATGTTGCTGTGTTTGGGTACACACCGCCAGCGGTAGAGCACGCGGCCGGACTTGTGGACCGAAAGCACCGCAGGTTGGAAAAACCCTTTGGGGTGGGCATCCCAGAAGCGAACGTTCTTCTCACCAGGAATGGTGTTGCAGAAAACGTCGACGAATCCTCGCTGCGCGCAATCATCGCGAATCTCATGATGCGGGTCACCGATACCTGCAAACTGAATTTCCCAGCTCTCTTGTGCCTCTGTAACGAGCGTTTGCGGTTCACTGCTGATCGCAAACACCTCCCCACCAACGGCGCGAATCTGCTCAAGTATCCCGGAATTAACGTAGCTTCGTAACTCGAAGCGGCAAGGTCGTCACCACAGACCGCGATAATAAAGAAGCACGACAAATTCGTGTTTCTGTAGTTGCTTGTCGAGCCAGCCTTTACGAACTCCCTGCGGAGGATCAAGCAGCGGCGGGATCGCAGGCGCCGCTTGCTCAACAAAATCGAATTGGTATGTGGCGCCAGTAGCGGTCACACGCACTTGCTCGCGCATGCATATCTCACCGTCACATAGAATGAGGCCAACCTCGAACGGCTCTGCGATGTTGACACCTTCATCAACGTCAACCACACCAGTGAGCTCATAGTTGGTTGAGCGCTGGTTGTTAACCCACAACAAGGCCGCACCGGTGGCCGGCACAAGCTTTGTCGGAATAGTGTCAGGCGGATGCATCATCGTATGCCATTTTAAAATGTAAGAAACTATCGACCTCAAAGTATCGCATGACGTTAACTGACGGTGATAACGCTCGATTCACGCGCCGTGACGTTCGCAGTTCGGTGGCCACAACCGAACCATCACTGGTCAACTTCAACGCCTAAAATTGGCTAATTTTCAGGGTCGGCTACGCGGGTACCAGCCGACGAAGCCGCCTTTTCTCATTCCGAGCGGTTAGGATCGGTTCCGTGATACCGCGGTTCGTTCGAGAGTCTGGGATCAAGGGCTTCAGGAAGCACCCTATCGACTGCCGCTGAAAAACTGGGTCGCGATTCACCAATTCCCAAAGCTCGCCCCGTCGGCGCGAACCGCTGCACCGTGAATCGAAACTCGCAATCGTAGTATTCGGTGTCCGGATATCCACGTTCGTGCTGATAGAGCAGGTTGTCGCAGAAGTTCACCCACCAGCGCATGTTCAGGTCGTAGCGCATCTGACCTTCTTCCGAATCACACTCCGGGCCCGGCTTAGTCGTGACGTATGGTGAATCACGAAGCGCCATAAGGTTATTGGCGATCGTCTGCACGCGCTGTTCGTAGGGTTGCCCCTGGGCCAACCGTTGCCCCTCGTTAAGCGAATGGGTGTTCTGTCGGATTTGCGTTGTCAAATAGACCAGCATCGGAATTACGCCAATCGCGCCGGATGGTGGCTGAGAGTCCTATCGGGTCGCTTATATGGCCAACTTGTTCCATGACATGATATTCATACATGTAGCGCTGCTATGTCACCAGTTTTATCGCGACGCCTCGTCGCGGCAGCAACCACTTATTGCATCTGAATTGCCGTCTGAAATGCCGGCCGAGCATCAATGCGCTCAACATAACCTTTAAGGTTAGACATCTCGTCGTTGACACAGCCAAGCCGGTTACTCATGAAGCAGGCGTGACCGAGCATGATGTCGGCGGCGGAAAAGTCGCCGATCAGATAATCACTGCTAGTCAGGGCCTCATCGATCGGCGCGAGCGCTTTGCCCAGCAAGCGTTGCGCTTGGCCAAGCGCAGTCTCGTCGCGACGCTCAGGTGGGAGCAATACCGTTTGCACAACGATGGTGTTGACGGGCGGCATGACCATGCCTTCACAGTAATGGAACCACTGTAGGTACTCGGGATATTCAGGCGCATTAACAGCCGGCTTGAGGCCGCCGTTTTTGTGGCGCTCCAGTACATATTCAACAATTGCGCCCGACTCGAAAATGCGGATATCCCCATCCTCCAACACAGGCACCCGGCCAAGCGGATGGCGGGCGCGATGCTCGTCGGATTTCAGGTCTTTCGGGTGGAATGCCATCTTGTTGATGTCGTACGGCAATTCGAGTTCTTCCAACAGCCAGACGATGCGGCCGGCGCGAGAGTTAGGAGCGAAGTGAAGTTTTAGCATGGCTCATCCGTTGCAAATATGCGTAAAGAAGCGGTGAGGATAACGCAGAATCGACGCCCGCTGTAAGAGGCTTCAGCCCCGATCTTCAGTGGCTTCAGCTAGATTCTGGCTTAAGAATCGCGGCTAACGAGGCGGTTGTAAAATAGCCTCTAAGTGCTGGCCAGGGAAGGTCAAGCAAAATCGACCACTGTAAGCGGTTGATTTCGTTGCCAAACCAGCAGATGGATGTGCGCAGCGGAGTGGAAAAAGTGCTTTAGAGGGTGTTTTTCGACACCTTCTAAAGCCGCTCCGACACAGTTTAACGACAGAGCCCTGACTAGCGATAATCGATCGGCTCGAGCTTCGGGCTTTCTTCGGCAACGATGTCGTGCATGCCTTCCCACTCGTCCCACATGTTCGTCAATGCCAACTTCGAGCGCTGCCATGGATCGTTACCTTCCTCGAAATCCAACCATTCGCCAAGCATTCCGCGGTCAGGGTGATCCGACACGCCGGTGACCACCTTTTCCGGCTGACGCGCTTTGTTGCGGATGCGGAATATCATGTTTTTGCGGGACTCCGTCCCGAACTGGTTGCGCGTGCCCGTATGCGGCATTTGAAATATTGTGATCGCAGCATCTCCCGGTTCCATTAGGATCTGCGTCGGGCGCGGCCATGGTCTACCGTCGGGCGTGCACTCGGGGGCTTGGTCATTAAGTGCAATGAGTTTTTCCTGCACCGCGTCGGGCAAGTAGATATGACCGGCCCGGTTTGGCGTGTCGTAGTCGAAGCGCGGCCAGCCCAGGCCTTCGGGACCGATGCAACCGTTCTGCTCGTATTGCCACTTGTAGAACCCTTCCAATATTCTATGGCCGCCAGGCACGACCGCCGTCTGCCCTCGCCCTTCGACCGTTTGGTCGTTGAGCGCAACGATGACGAAAGCCGTGAAGCTGCCGACCGCAAGCGTCATATCGGGGTCTTGGAATAGTGGATCGGTATTCGATCCAACCACGTCGGCCGAGCGGCCGATATCACCCCGAGGTCCCGAAGCAACCAATCGCTGGTAGATTTCTGCTGGTGTGCCTTCGGCCGGCTCTTGCGGCGGAGCAACCGTAAAGAGGCCCTCTGCGTGCATACCATGCCCAAAATAGGGTAAGTCCTTTTCGCGATAGCCCAGCGGCGTATACGCATCCCTTGGCCCGCTTTGTTTAATCACGCCGACGTGGCATCGGCTGGGCGGGTCGAATTGACCCATCACATTATTGAGGATCGGCGTGACCGTCGATGCATTGACTAAATCGGTCAATTCCTTCGCCGGCGCTAAGCTCTCGCCCTTCTTCGCCGCCTTTATGCGTTTGCGGGCTGAGTCGACTAACTCGTCCGAGACTGCGCCTTTGAGAACAATGTACCCATCGTGGAACAAACGACGTAGTTGTTCTACGGTCATTGTGGTGCTCACGGGATCCCCCTTGCAAAACCACTAAGAATAGATCAGATCCGGCATGCGATCCAAATTCGCGCTGGTTCTGTAGTTGACTATATGCTTACAATCAGGTCTGAGGCCGAGCAAATTTGGAATGCGGAGTCGCTTCCACAAACACAACCGTTAGGAGGATAATCTATATGGCAGAGCCAAAGGCAGAACAAAGCGCTTCAAGCCCAATTCAAATCGACGAAGAACTTCGCGAACTCGGATTGGAACCCCATATCCTAGATTTGGAGTTGAAAGGCGTGACGGTGGTCCCGCCGGAGGTTCACGGCGTGGGTATGGATGAAATTGACCAGATGGTCGAGTTGATCCTCGATCAGGCTAAAGTGCTGACCGGTTGCGAATTTGATCTGGAAAAGGGACCCCTCGCGCCGCTCAAATTCCCCGTCGATCGCGAGGCCGGGCTATCCACACTCAGCCCTGAGCAAGCAGGCGAGCCAAGCCAGTTTCTGATTCAGCAACTGGGCCGGTTGCACCGGGCATTTAGGGATCTGGCGCTGAACCGCGTCGCCGTTGCCTTGATCGGCCACATGATCGGTGAGGACATGCGCTTTTCTAGCCATAACACGTTCGTGAAGTGGCAAGGCGACTACGGCTACGGGGCGAATCTCGGCCTGCATGCGGATCAGGGCCGATTGCCGCGGCCCTGGGGTGGTACTGCTATGACCGCTAACACCAACTGGTGCTTAACCGACTACACGCTAGAAGGCGGCTCGTTTGCCTGTGTACCCGGCTCTAATCGCGCGGTTCGTCATCCGGATTTTCCGAATGCCGTCCGAGGTGCGGTGCCGATCGAATGTCCCAAGGGTTCCTGCATCGTCTTCCACGGAACCACATGGCATGGCGCGTTTCCACGCAAGATACCCGGGATGCGCTTGTCGGTCGCCAACTACTATCGCCACGAGGCGGTCGCGTCCCAAGAAGACTTCCACGGCACGTTCCCACAAGAACTCGCCGATGACTGTGACAATCCGGAACTGTTCAAGAAACTCGCCGGCTTTGCAGACAAATTCCCTTATGCCACTCAGACGCAGCCGATTCCTACAGTGGTTTCAGGATAGAAGATTTACCGGAGGGAAGATGAGGCGGCATGGCGTCAGGACGCCATGCCGCACCCAGTCAATATCTAGTTGCGAATACTGAACTGGAAACCGATCGAGAAGGGTCGGCCAAACCGGTAACCAACCTGGTTGAACTCATACACAATGACCTCGTCGGTCACATTGCGGATGTACAAACCAGCCTGCCAATTGTCTCTGTTCACCAACACCTTCAGATCGAGGGTTTGATACGCCGGCGCCGGACGTTCGTTGTTGGCCGTGTTCCAGGACTCGGCAACCCAATAACCGTCCGCTCGCGCTATTGCATCCAACCCAAATAGTTGGAAATCGTACGCTAGCGAAGCGTAACCGCTGTTCTTCGGGGCATTGGCCAGGCGATTCCCCGGCTCAATAGCTACCCCGCCGTAACGGCCCTCACCGGCAGACCCTATTTGCGCCTCCCAGTTGAAGTC
>Ga0115002_10004553_pt1 | contig 16724 bp, 14 predicted proteins | sample ArcticOcean_MG_C_8_FD_89576 | JGI IMG/M metagenome (GOLD analysis project Ga0115002, IMG submission 89576) | Marine microbial communities from western Arctic Ocean - ArcticOcean_MG_CB11_86 | ecosystem: Environmental > Aquatic > Marine > Oceanic | place: Arctic Ocean: Canada Basin | collected... | reverse complement strand
TTTATTCCATAGTGGACCCTATCATGGCATTAATTCCAAGTAACAGTAATAGAGACCCATATAGATCGTTTGTTGGCCATTGCCCACGATAGTCGCTCTGGGTCAACAGGCGACATAAAGATTCACATAAAAGAACAATTGAGTTTTTTAGAAAACACATGAAATAGCTAGATGAATATGCAGCGAGCTGCATAACCGCGGCGAAACTCAATACCGAGCATCGCCATATTCATCTCAACAACCAAAATTGCGTACCAATCACCGTTTATCAAGGTCATAGACGATATTTTGGAGGTCGCGGATTGACCTTGCTAACCTATCAACACGGGTCATTACCAGTTCGTCACCATCACGCAGGAACTCCAACAGGGTATTGAGTTCGTCACGCCCCTGTATGGATGTACCAGATACCTTCTCCTGTTGTATCGTCTCTCACCCTTCGTTGGTGAGTGCCTCCACTTGGATGGTGAGTGACTGACCTACGCAACTGACCCTTGAATAACTATATCAATTGAAGTTACCCCAACGCACAGGACGTTTCAGGGTAACCGTTGAGAACAGGTGAAACGCTCATTTTCATCTTATAGATTTTTGGGTTACTGCTTTTAGAAATACATTGAAAATCTTCACTTCGCGCTAACAGGCCATTAATAATAAACACTTTAATCCTACTGTTACTCGCATAACCGCAACCGACTGGCATTGAATACCGGGTGGCGTTCTTGGTTTCGGTAACACCCCTTTCCATAGATTTTATGCATTCTTCGTGGGAACCAAAACTGTCATGCCACCACTGTAATTTGTTTTCGCGTTTGTTAAAGGCATAACCCGACCAAGGTTTATCCGGGCTCTTCTCAAGGAAATCACAACCGGAAATTAAGAAAAATAAGGGAAATAAGAGAAGTAATTTAGTGAAGGGCTTTTTCTCTTCGTTGAATTCCATGATGATGCGCCTTATATCGGAGTATAGTACGGCAAGATAACGGCAAGGATGATCCTTTTCCGACCCCGGTCCACACCACAAGGACGGCAATGTCACGGTAACGTATTTTACGCAGTTGGAGAAGAATGATCGTAGGTCACGATGAAACCCTAAAATAAGAGTAACCCCGATGGTAACAAGTCCCGTAGCGGAGGAAATCGCTATCCTGCACAGTATTTTTAGGCGAGCATCTGTATCAGGTTTCGGATTTGTTCGGCGTATTTCACTCCTACCGAAATTCCAATACCGATGCCTATGAGTATTTTGATCAAGTTTTCACACCGTTCAATTCTGGTGCCTCATTTTCTAATCGGGGATCGCATCGTGTCTTTGAGGACAGCGTGACCATCGGTATCGGTAGAGAGAACTTGAAGGTCTTCGCAGGCTTGAGGTATTCCTCACGGTTCTCTTGAGGAATATGCATATCGATGGTCTTGGGTTCTTCTCCCATCGCACTCATCGTTATCAGAATGACCAGAATGTATTTCATTCATCTATCCCCTTATCAGGAACATCTGCGTCCCTACCCTGTATTCTACACAAATGACCCCCAATACCCCGATAGAAAGACCATAGAGGGGTCAGGAGTGCATCCCTTGGATAATTTAGTAGATTTTACCCAGACCAACATAACAGGCCTGTATGGTCTACTCAGGCAGGCTACGGGCGGAATTATTCATACCAAAATAATTAGAAAGTCAGAAAATACAGCATGTTAATTGCGTATAGAAGAATGCACAAATCGCACACACACACCAGTTTGACGGTCGTTAAGTAGTTAGCATTATTGGTATTACGTTGTAACCACTTTCCTCTGAGGGCAGAGGTCGTACGTTCGAATCGTACCGGGTGCACCAATTTTTCCTTTAATTTCAATATCTTATTGACCGCAACATTGGCCAACCCTGTAGACTGCTGTGCCAGGGCACCTATAGGGCACCTCGTGGCAGTAATTGGCGCCGCTGAATCCGCAAGTGGAACCCAAGACACCGCATCTGGCAGTCACTCCCAGTTCACGTTGTTAAACAATGGCGGATGCCCGATGTCGCAGGAGCCGCGAAAACGAGCACAAAGGCAGTTGCCGCACCCATTTAGCTGATTTGATCACACCTCTGCTGCAAACCGGATTACCGAAATGACTGCTATGCGGCGTTTTTGAACGATAACCGCTCTGGCCATATAGGCTCGAAGCCAGGGTATAAGCGGACTCTGGCCTGACGCCGCCTGATGCTTGAAGAGTGCCATTAGCCGACATCGCGCCTTTTGATGTTGGGTGCTCAAGGACGGTAAAACTATGGTCCGACAGACATCAATGTCCAAAAACCTGGGACGCCCTTTCGTTCATGCTGGCCGAGGTCATGGAAGTTGAGGCCGGAACCAACAACAAGGTCCCGTATCGTACCAGTGACCCGCGTTTCGCCGGAATCAGCAGAAGCCATAACGCGAGCACCAATATGCACCGCGATCCCTGAAATATCGTCGCGGCTGTTTTCGACCTCGCCTACATGCAGGCCCGCCCGCAGTTGCAGACCTAATCCAGACACCGCGCTATGAACGGCCTGAGCGCAACGCAAAGCCCGGGCGGGGCCATCGAAACGGGCTAGGAAAACATCACCTGTGATACTCAACCAAGAATTGCCTTGAGGGGGTGGACAGCATCACTATGCTTAGCTGGCTCTGTCATCGGGACATTGCCCGTGTCGAATAGGTTCGCCAAAGGGAATCCCCTATGAATTCGCAACTGAAATATATTGTCAGTTATGTAATTACTGTGCTTGCTGGGACGGCGGCTTTGGTAGTGGTCGCCGTGCTACTGAACGACGTGCTGTAGATTGCTAACGCCAGCCATTAACCCAGTTCTGTTACTTCGGTCGGTTGATCCTTCGCGCTGGTGACACCGGTTCCGGCTTCGGGTCAATAGCGATATGTTAGCGTTCGTCAATAAAACGGACGCTGTTGGATGCATGGCGGAAACTCGAAACCTTGGCGAATCGTGCCTTACGAATTTGAAATTCGGCGAAAACTAGGTTCGATATTCAGCCTGGTGGCCATCCAAAAGCGCGGTTTGGTTCCATTCGCCTAGGAATCCGGTGGCCACTGGTGTCCAAAAGAAAACCGGCCAGCACAGAAACCAGGGGTCATCATGCTGGCCGGTAAGGTTAGGTATATGGTGCAAATATTGGTACTTCAAATGCACGACATCAGCTTTGAATGATGCACGCTATAGAGTCAACAGGCATATTTGGCAGGCCAAGCAAAACCGGTCCAAAGTTTCCAAAATGGCCCGATCCGAGATGCGGCGTCGGCAAACCTGATCCCCATATCGTCGTTTCCCACCACCATTGCCGGAGCCAGTCGAACTCAAGAAAGTCGACAATCTCTTCCCTACATTGGAGCAAATTCACAAAGCGGTGGCTGATAGTGAATTGGATGCTGCTTTAATTCCAAAACCGCATAAGATCGCGAAGTCGCCTTCCAGGTCAATTGCGGTCCGGTCCCCGTCAGGCAACAAACATCAATGCGAATGCCCCCCCAGTAAGTAAGACCGTGCCAGGGAGAAGGGCGAAGAAATTGTATAACATCGATAAATGACGTAGAAAGACAACTCGCAATCCAATAAGAGAGAAAGCGTTGCCGATGGTCGGTTGAGGCCGATCTCGATCTTTTTTATGCTGGATCCCAATTGTTATTCCCAAAACAATCAATTCCCATGGAGACAAGGTTCATGCCTGGTCATAAGACAGTCACGCGACCCGATATTATTTACACCAAGGTCGATGAGGCCCCTGAACTAGCCAGTGGGTCTTTCCTGCCAATCATTCAGGCTTTCGCCGGGTTGGCGGGCATCAATGTCGGCACCCGGGACATTTCCCTTACGGGTCGAATACTTGCGCATTTTTCGGAGCACCTGTCTGCTGAACAGCACCAAAGCGATGATCTCGCCGAGCTTGGCGATCTGGTAAAGACACCTGGAGCCAACGTAGTGAAGTTGCCGAATGTCAGCGCCTCGGTCCCCCAGCTCCAGGCCGCGATCAAGGAACTGCAAGCTAAAGGCTACGACATTCCCGACTATCCCGAAGCCCCCAAGAGTGACGCCGAGGAGAAAACGAAGGCCACCTACGGCAATGTCCTGGGCAGCGCAGTTAACCCTGTATTGCGCGAAGGCAATTCTGATCGTCGTGCGCCACAGGCGGTCAAGGCCTTTGCGAAAAAGAACCCGCACAGCATGGGTAAATGGAGCCCGGATTCCAAGACACGAGTTGCCTGCATGGACGGGGGCGATTTTCGATCCAATGAAAAATCGATCACAGTATCGGGCGCGTCGGTCGGCAATGCCCGCATTGAATTTGTCGATGCCAGTGGTGCCGTGACGGTCTTGAAAGACCCCTTGCCTTTGATCGATGGCGAAATCGTTGATGCAACGTTCATGAGCGTCAAGGCGTTACGCGCCTTTTACGAGGCGCAAATTCAGGCCGCCAAAGACGCGGGCGTGTTGTTCTCGCTGCACCTGAAGGCCACGATGATGAAAATCTCCGACCCGGTGTTGTTCGGCCATGCAGTCAGCGTGTTTTTCGCCGACGTGTTCGAAAAGCATGCTGATACCTTTGCCGAATTGGGCGTGGACGCGAACAACGGCCTTGGCGATTTGTATGCCAAGGTCGCGGAACTGCCCGGCGACAAAAGGGCTGTCGTCGAGGCTGACCTGCAGGCCTGCATGGACAGCCAGCCCGACTTGTACATGGTCAATTCGGACAAAGGGATCACGAATTTTCACGTCTCCAGCGACGTGATCGTCGATGCTTCCATGCCGGCGACCATTCGCAATGGCGGCAAGGGATGGGGCCCCGACGGCGCGGAGGGCGACACCCTATGCGTCATCCCCGACAGTTGCTATGCCGGCGTATATGATGAAACCGTGAAATTCTGCATTGCAAACGGCGCCTTTGATCCGGCGACTATGGGCAGCGTACCGAATGTCGGGCTGATGGCCCAAAAAGCGGAGGAATACGGTTCGCACCCGCAGACCTTTGTCGCACCTAGCAACGGGGCGATGCGCGTTGTCGATGCCGCAGGCGAAGTCTTGCTTCAGCACGACGTCGAGGAAGGCGATTTGTGGCGCGCCTGTCTGACCAAGGACGCGCCGATCCAGAACTGGGTCAAGTTGGCCGTCGGTCGCGCCCGCGCAACCGGCTCGCCAGCCGTGTTCTGGCTGGACGAAGACCGTGCCCACGATCGCCAGGTGATCAGCAAGGTCGAAGAATCCCTGCCCGCTCACGATACGAACGGCCTGGAAATCCTAACCATGTCGCCGATGGACGCAACGCGTTTCTCGCTGGACCGAATGAAGAAGGGCGAGGACACCATCTCGGTTACTGGCAACGTGCTGCGCGATTACCTGACCGACCTGTTCCCGATCCTGGAATTGGGTACCAGCGCCAAGATGCTGTCCATCGTACCGTTGATGAACGGTGGCGGCTTGTTTGAAACCGGTGCCGGTGGTTCCGCGCCGAAGCACGTGCAACAGATGCTGGAAGAAGGGCACCTGCGCTGGGATTCTTTGGGTGAATTCGCCGCTTTGGCGGCCTCTTTCGAGCATTTGAGCAACGTCACGGACAACAAAAAAGCGGCGGTTCTGGGGCAGGCGTTGGATCTGGCGACAGAGAAATTGTTAGATGCCAATAAATCTCCCAGCCGCAAGGTCGGCGAAATCGATAATCGTGGCAGCCACTTCTACATCGCGCTCTATTGGGCACAAGCAATGGCTGACCAAAACGAAGATGCGGGCCTAAAAGCCTCTTTCGCGCCCATCGCCGAACAATTGGCCAGCAATGAAAAAACCATTGTCGCGGAACTGGAGCAGGCTCAGGGCCCGGCGGTCGATCTTGGCGGATACTATCACACCGATCCGGTGAAAGTAGAGAAAGCCATGCGCCCGAGTTCGACACTAAATAGCATCATCGGCTAACAACGGGCATTGAAATACCGTCGCGCAAAATGGCTAGCTGCGCTGGCCAACTGCAAAAAGCACGGTGCAAAGTTAATCATCGCCAAGCTCGACCGCTTGACACGAAATGTTGCGTTCGTATCAAGCTTGATGGAATTCGGCATCGAATTCGCCGCCGCCGATAATCCGCATTCTTCCAAGCTCACAATCCACGTTCTCTGCCCCGTCGCCGAGTACGAGCGAGAAATGATTTCTGAGCGTTCGTAGATGCAGAATCGATTGGCAAACTTGTGGAAAGTCTTCGCTTAGCTGGTCTGCCGGAAGAATAACGTCGCTCGATACTCGGGTGGGTCGAGGTCGCCTATGGGTCAACAAGAGACATAATGATTTCCTGATGTAATGCTCGAAGCTGAAGGGTAAGCGGACATCGGTTTGACGCCACCTAGTCCTCTAGATGCGCCAATACCAGCAGGGGTCGGCCACCCCATCAGGTCAGGCCGAAATTATTTCACCTCAAGATTGACGGCAAAAGTCTAGCGTCTCAAAATGCCACACCCAACCGCTGGGCCGCACGCCCCAAACCCATATTCGCGGCCCGCGCTGATGTCTCGCGCAAGTGCCAGTACGTAGTCCAATGCATCCCTTTCGGCTTGTCCGGAAATGGGTCCGCGAGGCTGGCCCTGCCGCCAAGGTCTCGACGGATGCCTTGGGCCTTTGCCAGCAGCCGATCCCCGGCGGTTTCATTTTGGCTTCGATATGCCAACCGAAAGGCTTGCCGTGACGCGAACAGGCGGCTGCCCGACGGTAGATACAATTTCGCCGCCCGGGTGCCATTGGCGGGGCAGACAAACCACCAACGCACTCCACCGAAGTACGGCCGTGTCGTCGTCAGCGAGACCTGGTAATCGACGGGCACATCTTCGTGGCGGTAGTGCAGGCGCACCGACCCTGACGATGGGCTGGTCAGATCGGAATTATACCCTATTGAGCCGATATATTCGTCGTTCCTCGTCCAGGTCAACGAGCCACTGGCCGTTTGACCTGGGCAGAACGCACCGTTCTTGATCAGTTTGTAGAGGTCGAGGGTCGGTCCGCTTCCAACCACAGGTTTTGTCGGCCACCTTGTCCAGGTGCCAGAGCCTAGCCCGCCCATGCAAATATCGCCTTTTTGCCGAAATCATTAACCAAGTCGATCATGAAACGCCCTCATTTGCCGCCGCTTTCCGCCCCATCTGCCGGTACAAAGTCAGCCATTTGCCGAAGCTGCGCATCCATTCCCCTCTGTCACGCCCAGGATCGGATGCTTCTCGGGCGGTTCTTACGACCTGCATCCCAGGGCACACGATCAAACCGTTTCAGGAAGTCGGACAAGGGATGGATGTCCTCTTCAACGCGAACTTCCCGTTCCCAATCGCACTCGCCCCATACCGGATCGCTAAACGGCATGAGCGTAAACCCCGCCTCCAAAAGTGGCTTGGCCTGTCCGTCGTCAAATGATTTGGGACATGTGATCCAGTTTTCGATGGGAGGATCTGGCTCGTCTTGGTTTGATGTTATGCCGCTTTTCGTTGATGGTTCAAGCGGCGTTTTTGGATGGTCAGTTTCTTGATCTTTTCTCTCCTTTTGATGATGGCGGTGTGACGCCCGAAGTAGGCGTCGGCGGGAGTGACGTTACCAATGCTCTCATGGTAACGCTGGTTATTGTAATGCTCGACGAAGGCGCCGATCTGGTTTTCGAGATCGCCTAGCAGATAATAGTTCTCCAGCAGGATGCGGTTTTTCAGGGTTTGATGCCAACGCTCGATCTTGCCTTGGGTTTGCGGGTGATAGTGTGCGCCACGGACGTGGCCCATACCCTGGTCCTCGAGCCATTCGGCGAGATCGCCGGAGACATAGGACGAGCCATTGTCGCTGAGCAGCCGAGGCTTATGAACAACATTGGCACGCAACCGTCGTTTCTTGCACTTGGATTATGCCACCCTTTAGCAGCGCTAATTAGAATATGAACGATGATGAACCCGGCGTTTTCGGATCTCCGATGCGAACATCGTACTGAACCGGTACCTTCATGTCGCGTATCTCCTAGCGCCAGGTGACCTCCGGCGAGGTTGCCTACCCCGGAAACCATCGTGCCGATGGCACCCAGGCCGGTCATGCACTAACATTCAAACTGGACCACTCCATGGGGTCCGACCAGCTTGCCTCAACAACTCTTCATCGAAAGAAATTGAGTTGTAGCCAATGAACACCACAGGTGACCATTCGATGAGCTTTGCTCTAATTAGGCAGATCGCCTCATAGTGTGATGGAAGATTGGGATCGGCAAGCATCGCGGGCGTCACGCGGTTCACCCGCAACGCGCCAGGTGACAGAACAAAGTGTGGCATCAGACGGCAGCGGAAATCGAGGCGATCCAGCTCGTTCAAATCATTGGTCTTGATCGCGGCGAATTGGAGGATTTGATCGAAGGCAGTTTCAACGCCGGTCGTCTCGGTACCGTAAAATATGAAGGCCATAAATGCTTCATCCGTTCACTATCGCTATATCATTCGGCCGATAAAAATGTGACAGCTTTCTCGGAAATTCGAAAAGGCAGTGTTCCATATTCAACTGGCGCACCGGGTGGCATTAATAGGACTATCGGTTCGGGAGTCGCATCAGGTCTTCATCACGATCTTATTGAACCCATTTGTTCAGTATTGAAAATAAAATGCCCAAACTAGGAGAGATCTGCTTTCGCAAAAGTCTACTTGTTAATGATAGGCGAACGGCCTCCCGGTAAAATTTTGTTCTGTGTCGTCGTGATATATCCTGTCTACTTGATGGCCAAGATTGCTATCAAGTAACCGTAACTTTCGCGAGATAAAACCACGTGTGAACTGTCCGGTTTATGTGCCAAATGATCTGTGCGGCGCATCAGAATCCTCCCAAGGGAATAGTTCTAAAACAGGACAGAACAGATGTTACAGACACTAAAAACTCCCTTGGTTGACAACAGGGCCTTGACGCCATAACCTTAATATTTTCCGGCTGGAGTTTGGCTGGATGATCGTGATGAATGAGGGGGTGAGAGCATGACGTTGATATTTCGATTGGCAGTCGCCAGCGCGCTCGTTGTATCTGGCGCATTATCGTTTGGTATTAGTTCAGTTTCCGCGAAAACCATCGATTGCATGGCCCCGCCGCCGTCGGATCAGAATCTGACTCTGGTCGCGGCCTACGCTGCGAGCCCGCCAGCGGTCGACGAGATCGCGTTCACCATGGAAACCGAGAACGTTCTGTACAATACGTATGGCGGTGATCTCATGCAGTATGTGTCCGTCTGGTACCCGGAGCACAACACCTGCGGCGCTGGCGTCAATCAGGAAGGCGAGAAACAGGTGACCGGTCGTTGGGCAGAGAGCTGGAAGGAGTCCGCGAACGGTACGATCTGGCGGTTCAAATTGCGCAAAGATATCGTCAGTCATGCAGGCAACAAGATGACCTGCGAGGACAATCGCTGGAGCTGGGAGCGTGGCTTCGAGATGAAGGCAGTTAAGTTCTTCTTCACCAAGGTGCTGCTGATAGAGAAGCACAGTGATGTGACTTGCCCGGATCCCTACACGGTCCAGTTTAAAATCAAGGCTAAGAACCCGTTGTTCTTGCAGTTGCTCGCCATGAACTATTACGGCGGAGTATTTGATTCGGTGGAGGCAAAAAAGCACGCCACGGCCAACGATCCCTGGGCCAAGGAATGGCTGAAGAGTCATACCGCCGGCTTCGGACCGTACCATCTGCAGAAGCATATTCCGGGCCAAGAGTTGATCCTTATCCGCAATCCGCACTACAAGCCCAGGCCGGCGGTTGCCAAGGTAATCGTTAAGATCGTGCCGGATTCTGCAACCCGACTAGCGTTGATTAAGCGTGGTCAGATCGACTATGCGATGCGCCTGCGCCAGCGCGAATATCGTGAGGTAGGGAAGAGTTCGAACTTGCAGGTGGCCTACCACCCGGGAAACTTCATCCCGTACTTCGGAATGGTGCAGACCAACAAGATCATGGCGAAGCCGGAAGTTCGACGGGCGCTGGCATACGCGGTTCCCTACAAGGATATTCATAAGAAGGTCTATTTCGGTGACGGTCAGCTGATCAAGACGATTACGCCACAGATCTATCCGAACGCGACCGATAAGTTCTGGCCGTACAAGGAAGACTTGGCGAAGGCGAAGAAGATGTTGACTGCGGCCGGCTATCCGGATGGCTTCGACATGACTATCTCCTACGATAAGGCAATCTCTGAGATGGAGGAGGTCTGCACGCTGATCAAGAGCAATTTTGAGAAGATCGGCATCCGCACGCAGCTTCAGGGCCTACCGTCCGCGGTCTATTCCGACACCAAGTTCAGCCGCAAGCAGATGGCCCATTGCGACAACTTCCAGTGGCCGTGGATCGCCGACACCGGCTATACCGCCTGGGTCTATCTGACTCACCCGAAAGTAAACGTGATGAACGCGGTCTTAAACGACGATCCGGAGTTGAACGATCTCACGGAAAAGATGTTCGTGACCGATTTTGGCCCGGAACGGCTCAAAATGGACCTGCGTATCCAAGAGCGGGTGGCCGAGACGGTGCCGTGGATCTTCCTGGTCAACCCCGGCTGGCGCGAGGCCTTGAAGAAGGAATGGAAGGGGTTCTCCTGGTATCCGGACAACAACATCCACTACGAGCGCCTCTATAAGTAGTACGGGGTGGGCTCGCGCGGGGGGACAGGCTTTATATCGCAGACTAGGCTAATCTCGCGTCGGCCCGCCGGCTGCGGCCTTGCTAGTTCCGTGGTCATTCATTAAGGTTTCCGGATGCGTCTTGTTAAATACACGTCACGGCGGCTGTTGCTGTTGCCGGTGCAGCTGTTGGTGGTGTCTTTGATCGTGTTCTTCTTGGTTCGTTTGATGCCGGGCGAGCCGACCTTTCTCTATACCGGACCGTTCGCGACGATGGAACGCGTCGCCGAAGTCCGCCGACAGCTCAGCCTCGATCAACCGATCTATGTTCAATATGCGAAGTATATTGAACGTGTCGTGCAGGGCGATTTCGGGCTGTCGCTTCGGACTTCCCAGCCTGTTATGACGGATATTCGCCAGCGCCTGCCGGCGACCATGGAGTTGATCCTGCTGGCGGTCATCTTCTCCGTGCTGATCGGAGTTCCGCTCGGCGTCTACACCGCGATCCGCAATACTGGAGTCATCAATCGTATTGTCTTCCTCTACGGCATGATGGCAGGCGCGTTACCCGATTTCTGGTTCGCCCTGATTGCGATATTCGTTTTCTTCTACACGTTCGAACTCCTGCCGGGCCCGATCGGCCGGATCGGCTTGATGGTCTCGGTGCCGGAAACTATCACAGGCATGTATTTCATCGATTCTATCCTGACCGGAAACTTGGAGGCATTGACCTCTTCGGTGGCGCATCTGGTGCTACCGGTCGTGACCCTGGTCTTCATCTACATGCCGCTGGTGCTAAAGAACGCCCAATCGGCGATGGGGGACATGCTGGGCTCTGACTTCGTCACCTTTGCTCGCGCATCCGGCTTGTCTCGCCTGATGCAGTGGCGATATGCGCTGCGGAACGCAATGCCACCGATAATCACCGTCACCGGTATCCTGACTTGGTTCCTGCTGGGGGGCGCCGTTCTGGTCGAGACGGTGTTCGCCTGGGGCGGCCTCGGCCAGTACGCGGTGCAGTCAGTGGTCAACGCTGATTACGCCGCTCTACAGGGCGTCGTGCTGCTTTCCGCGGTCTTCACGATGATCGTATTTTTGTTAGTTGACCTAGCTTATTTTGTCGTGGATCCGCGGATCAAGTAGACCGGAAATGGAAGAACAGGCGAGGCAACCACGAGATCCGATGGCGACAACGCCCGGCAGCGTCATAACGATTGCCGAAGTTGGTGCCTTCGATGAGTTCGTGCGTTTTGCGCGCCGTCGGCCGTCGTTCATGGTCGGGATGACGATCGTCGCGATCAGCCTATTTCTGGCTCTCTTTGGACCCTATATCGGAACCTATCCAACGGAAACAGCGCTGCCCGGCGACACATTGCAGCCGCCGTCATGGAACCACCCGTTCGGTACCGACGTGTCTAACATGGACATCTTTTCACGCGTCATCGCCGCACCTCGAATCGATCTTACGATCGCGTTGGTGTCGACAGCTATCGCCTTCATCGGTGGCGTCCTGCTCGGCGTGATTTCCGGATACTTCGGCGGCGGCGGCAAGGGCATCGCGCGATATGTTAGCGAAGGTATCATGCGCGGCTCCGACATTATCCAAGCGTTTCCCGTGTTCATCTTCGCGCTGGCGCTGGTCGGATTTCGCGGACCAGGCGCGGAAAACGTCATCGCCGCGCTGGCTTTCCTGAACATTCCGTACTTCCTCAGGATCACGCGGAGCGCCGTGCTGCAAATCCGCGAACGGCCGTTCGTCGAGGCGGCGCGCTGCGCCGGCAATTCAGAATGGCGGATCGCCTTCGTCCACGTCCTGCCCAATGCCCTGACTCCGCCCCTGGCGAACATATCACCCACCATCGGCTTCTCCATACTACTCACTTCGGGGCTCAGCTTTGTCGGCGCCGGGGTGCCGGTACCAACACCGGAATGGGGCTCGATGATTGCGATCGGCGCGCCCAACATGATGACCGGCCAATGGTGGACGGCGTTGTTCCCCGGTATCGCCCTCGGCGTTACGATCCTAGGCTATGGCCTGATGGGCGCGGGGCTGAATGATTTTCTCGACCCGACGAAGAAGAGGTGAACGGTGGCGGCATTGTTGGAAGTCGAAGATTTACAAGTCTCGTACCGGGCCGATCGCGGGGACCTCGCAATCTTGAATGGAGTTTCGCTGCGCGTTTCGCCAGGCGAGACGATCGGCGTGGTCGGCGAGTCCGGTTCCGGAAAGACGGTGCTAGTCCGTGCAATTCTCGGTCTACTCGAGGCCCCGTTCTCGGCGGATAGTGGCACCATTCAATTTCAAGGAAAAAATCTACTCGGAATGCGAGAACGTGACCTTGCAAAAATTAGAGGCCGCGAGATCTCAATGACAACGCCCGAACCGCGCAAGCACTTAAATCCGCTAATAACGATCGGCCGACAGATGGTCAGTATCATTCAGGCGCACGCGAAGGTCCCGCGCAAGGAGGCGATTGATCAATCAGCCGAGCTGCTCCGCTCGGTCGGCATACCCGACCCAGCATTGCGGCTCGCTTCCTACCCGCACGAGTTGAGCGGCGGAATGTGCCAACGAGTGATAATCGCCATGGCGTTGGCGCACAACTCCAAGATCCTGTTGATCGACGAGCCGACGGCGGGCTTGGACGTCACCATTGCGCGCCAGATCCTGGATCTGATCGGCGATTTGGTGCGCCAACGCCAAGTCGCGGTATTGCTAGTATCGCGCGATCTCGGTGTGGTTGCCCATTATTGTCAACAGGTAGCCGTAATGTATGCGGGCCGCATCGTAGAGCAAGCCTCGGTGTCGAGCTTCTTCCACCAGCCAATACACCCCTACAGTACCCAACTGCTGCGCGCCGCCGCAGCAGCCCGAGACCGCGGCCATGCCGAAACCCGCGCTACGGCGCCGCTGTTGCCGGCGGACCGCGGCTGTGCCTACGCTGGGCGATGCGCCCTCGCCCAGCCGGCATGCCGTGAGACGGCGCCGGCATTGGAGGTTCATGGCGCTGGCCATCTGGTACGCTGCTGGCGGAGCCATGAATTGGCTCGCGGGGGCGTCGCAGCGTGATGGTAGCGCCCCTCTTGACCGTCAGCGGCCTAGTCAAACACTTTCCCATGACACGTGGCCATTCAGTCCAGGCGGTGAACGATATTTCCTTCGAGATCCACCGTGGCGAGGCCCTCGCTTTGGTTGGCGAAAGCGGCTCCGGCAAAACCACCACCGGTCGCTGTGTACTTCGGCTGATCGAGCCAACATCCGGCAGTGTGCGGTTTAACGGCGCCGACATTGTCGACATGGACCAGCGCGCCCTGCGCGCAATACGGCCGCAAATGCAGATGGTGTTTCAAGAACCCTTCGACTCGCTTAACCCGCGGATGCGGATTGGCACCATCGTCGAGGAGCCGTTGAAGCTTGCCAATATCGTGCCACCCGGTGACCGCCGCGACCGAGTTGCGGAAATGCTACGATTGGTCCGCCTTGACACCGATGCCATCAATCGCTACCCGCACCAGTTCAGTGCCGGCCAGCAACAACGGATCGGTATCGCCAGGGCGTTGATCACCGGACCGCAGTTGGTCGTGCTCGATGAGCCGACGTCAGCGCTTGACGTTTCGGTGCGCGCCGAGGTGCTGGATCTGCTGTCCGATCTGCAGGAGGAACTCGGCCTCGCTTATTTGTTCATCAGCCACGATTTGACTGCCGTCCGCCGAGTCTGCGACCGGGTGGCCATCATGTACCTCGGCCGAATTGTTGAGACCGGCGAGACCGAGGCGATCTTCGAGCAACCGCTCCACCCTTACAGCCGGGCGCTGCTGTCGTCGGTGTTGTATCCGGACCCGAACCGTAAATTGACCCGCTTCACCCTGGAAGGCGAGATCCCCAGTCCGATCAACTTGCCGCGGGGCTGTCACCTCAATCAGCGCTGCTCTTGGTCCGAGCCACGCTGCGTCGAAGCTTATCCGCCGACCGAGCGCTACGGGCCAGGTCGCGAGGTATCCTGCTATCGTGCTCGCGAGATGGCCGAACAAGATGCAGTGGTACCAGACGGTGGCGGCACCGACGCACCGGCCGGGGCATAAACCCACGGATGCCGGGTGAACCCAAACTGAGGAGGACGAATGATGCCCGACAACTACGCGATCAAGCCGAGTGCCGTCATGGCGCTGGCAACCTGGGCGGACATGCTGATGGAGCAGCGGCGAGCCGGCGCCATGGCCAAGGTACTGCCGGAGTTTCGTGCCCGTATCGATCGGTTAAACGCGGTTGACACGGACACCTTTGAGTTCGATTTCTTACGCCCTTTGCAGTTAGATCGATGATCAACGGGGACCTCGCAGAGCTTACCCTGGCGCAGGCAGCCCGTCTGATCAAGGCGCGGAAGCTCTCACCTGTAGAACTGACGAATGCGTGCCTCAAACAGATTGAGCGGTTGCAACCGACGCTCAACGCCTTCATCACCGTGACCGCCGATCACGCCACCCGGCAGGCGCGGGCGGCGGCGCGCGAAATCGCCAAGGGTCACTATCGCGGCCCGCTGCACGGCATTCCCGTATCGTTGAAGGACCTCTATGCAACCAAAGGTATTCGCACCACAGCGGGCTCGCGCATCCTGGAAAATTACGTCCCGAAGCGGGACGCCACGACCACGGCCCGCCTGATGCAAGCGGGCGCGGTGCTGATGGGCAAGAATAACCTGCACGAATGGGCTTGCGGGGTCACCACCGACAACCCGTTCTTCGGCACCTGCCAGAATCCGTGGCAAATCGGCCATATTCCAGGCGGCTCATCCGGCGGCTCTGCTGCGGCGGTAGCCAGCCGGCAATGTTTTGCCAGCCTCGGCAGCGATACTGGCGGGTCGATCCGCATACCAGCCCACATGTGCGGTATCTTTGGCCATAAGCCAACCTACGGCCTGGTACCCAGGACCGGTATCTTTCCGGAAAGCTGGTCGTTTGACCACAGTGGCCCGATGACCCGGACGGTCGAGGACTCCGCAATTGTTTTGCAGGCAATCGCCGGGCACGATCCCCAGGATCCATCGAGCATTCCAGGAAAAGTGGCGAACTTTTCACGCGGCCTGAAATTAGGCATCAAGGGGCTCCGGGTCGGCGTGCCGCGCCGATACTTTTTCACCGACATCGATGCTGGGGTTCGCACTCAGGTGCTCACAGCGATCGCCGCCCTGGAGACCCTCGGCGCGCAGCTGGTCGAGGTTGACATCCCCGAGGCGGAGTTGGCGATGGACTGCACTTTTGTTATCGCCTGGGCGGAAGCCGCTCACTACCACCGTAAGTGGGTTCGCGAGAGGCCCGGCGACTACGGGCCAGACCTGCTGGACCTGCTGCAAGCCTCGTCTCTCTATCTCGCGACCGACTATCTGCAGGCGCAGCAGGTACGTGCGCGAGTGCGGGCCGCCTTCAGGCGGTTGTTCGAGACGATAGATATTTTGGCGACGCCGGCCGGTCCGACCCCCGCGACCGCCCACGGTACGACAGAGATGATTTTACAGGGGCGCCCTGTCTCGATCATGAACAAGGTGGCGGCCTTCACTGCGGTTGCCAACGCCACTGGCGAGCCTGCCTGCTCTGTGCCCTGCGGCTTTACCAAGGGCGGTCTGCCGGTAGGTTTGATGTTGCACGGCCGGGCCGGTGACGATGCCACCGTACTTCGCGCAGCCCACGCTTACGAGCAGGCGCACGACTGGTACCAGCAGACGCCGCCAGTATAGCCCGGCCTCACGTTGGCGTCCGGTTGTTTGCGGGTCCGTTACCGCCCACCGTCGTAGTGGCGTTGGCGCTCAAGCATCACTCCATATTTCTTCTTGACCGCTTTGGTGGTGACCCAGCGCTCCGCAACATCTGTCGCGACCCGGTCCGCATTCATCCCAACATCGCCAGTTACCATGTCGACAAGGTTTGTGGTCTTCGGGAATGCCTCACCTAGGCGGATACTCGGGAAAAGGCAGCGGACATTGTCCTGCCCCCCTATAACTGTGCCACGTAATTCGTGATATTTTACGAAGGTGTGGAGGTATTTGGATGGCAAGGAAGCGATATTCCGATGAAGATGTATTGAACCTGCTGCGTCAGATAG
>Ga0115002_10004552_pt1 | contig 16724 bp, 15 predicted proteins | sample ArcticOcean_MG_C_8_FD_89576 | JGI IMG/M metagenome (GOLD analysis project Ga0115002, IMG submission 89576) | Marine microbial communities from western Arctic Ocean - ArcticOcean_MG_CB11_86 | ecosystem: Environmental > Aquatic > Marine > Oceanic | place: Arctic Ocean: Canada Basin | collected... | reverse complement strand
TCACTTATATCATCTGCACATTCTCTACGGAGCTTACAAGCTTGATTACGCAATGTATGAGTATCTTTGTGCCCAGCCTTCTTTACAGCATCCAGATGATCTCCAGATCGTACATACTCTTCAACGAACACTTGTCTTTGATTAGTTAAGTATGTCTTTTCCATAATTGTTTTTACATTTAGTTTTTAAAAATAGTTGTCCCTCGTTCTTTTCTCATCATTCGTTATATCAAACTATTTAATCTCTATCATTTCTTCTCTAATAATCAGGGTATTGCATTTGCATATGATTATGATGTGTTATATTTTCTTCATTTATTTGATAATATTCATGAATATTATAGATTCACACCACCATCTCTGGAACCTTAAGGTTCTAGATTATGTTTGGCTCAAACAAATTGGGAAATCCAAACCGTTCGGTGATCCGACCTCGATCCAAAAAAATTACGTCATGAAAAATTTCCTAAGTGACGTTGCCAAAACTAATAAAATAAATTTGGCTGGGTCTGTTCACATTCAAGTTGACAGTGCACTTGCTGATCCAGTATCGGAAACCAGTTGGTTAAGTAAATATATGCCATCAGAAATACCCTCAGCTATAGTCGGCTTTGTAGACCTAGCAAAAGAAGATGCTGAAGATGTGATCAAACGTCATCTAACCTATCCTAAATTTAGGGGTGTACGCCAAATCATCGGTAAGTTGGAAAAACGTCCAGATCTTTCTTTCACCAATGAAAACTTACTACTAAATAAATGTTGGCAAAAAAACTTTGCACTATTGGAAAAACATAATCTTAGTTTTGACCTCCAGCTTTATCCTGAACAAATGAGTGAATATGCTGAATTTCTAAGTGATTTTCCCAGAATTCCAGTGGTTGTAGACCACGCAGGTTGTCCTTATGATCAAAGCGATTCAGGACTTAGCATTTGGAAAAAGAGCCTAAGCAGTCTGGCGGCACTCCCAAACCTTCACATCAAACTCTCTGGTTTTGGAATGTATGACAAAAACTGGTCCTCAGAATCGACTCAAATAATTTTTGATTCAATCCTAGAAAATTTTACACCAAATCGAATTATGTGGGGTAGTAATTTCCCTGTTGAACGATTGGTGAGATCTTATAGTTTTTGTGTCAATCAACTTTTAAAGTGGCTAAATCCGCTTTCGACTAAAGAAAAAAATAGTATAGCCTCAGAAACAGCATTAAAGTACTACCATATCGGTAAAAAATTCTGAGGTTATAACTATTGGATTTGTGTGGAATCCTGAATTGCTTTTTTGAGTATCTCAAAATTGAAGTCTTTTCTTTTACTAGCATCTAGTATGATCTTCTCTTTACGAATCATGAGATCGATTGCTGTCGGAAGTTCTTCCGCTAGTTCTGCTGGTATGACCACAGAGCCATGTTGGTCTGCATGGATCAGATCATTGTGCTTAACATTCATTCCAAAAATATTTACAGGTATGCCTGTTTCTTCTATTCGCACATAAGCGTGTGCTAGTCCAATTTTACCTGCCAGTACTTGAAATCCTGCTGAAAGGACATCAAGGTCCCGAACTGATCCATTGGTAACCACACCAATAACCCCAAGTGCATTATGAATGTTTGAATTAACCTCGCCCCAGAAAGAACCAAATCCTGGTCTTTCATCAACATCCTGGATAACGCTGATGAATGGTGCTGTTCCGGAAGATACATATTCGTAATAAGCTAAACTTCGGGCACGTTTTGTGTTTTGATCTACTACAGAAGATGCACTGATTGTTGCTGTTCTGGCATAACCTACAATTGGAGGTAACGATGTATCCACACAAATCATTTGTTCAGTTGTAAAACAGCTTGTACGGAATTTAGAATCGATAAGTTCAAGCGAATTCACAATTGTAGGTGTGTCATATTTCCTAAAAGTATTAAGCAGGCTTTCTGGGATTTTTTTCATTGGCAATCATTTTTTAGAGTTTAAGTAATTTGACTTATTAGGATTATACTGCAGTCCATCCTCCATCAACCTTAATAGTAGAACCGGTCACCATTTTACTCATATTAGAAGCAAGAAACAAAACCGCGTCTGCCACATCCTCTGTCTGACAAATATGTCCAAGTGGGATTCGACTTAAAATATAATCTTTGAACTCCTTATCTTCCATAAAGGGCCTTGTCAAATCCGTCTCAATGAAAGTTGGGCATACCGTATTAACCCTGATTCCATTTTCAGCCAAATCCAAAGCCATGCTTTTGGAAAAACCTTCCATTGCATGTTTGGATGCACAGTATACAGTCCTGTTTTGTCCTCCAACAATGCCCATCTGACTTGAGATGTGAATTATGGATCCTTTGATTCCCGATTCAACCATACCTTTAGCCACAGCCTGGGCAACAAAAAAAGCTGATTTGACATTAAGGTCCATGACTTTGTCGAACATCTCTTCAGTGACTTTACAGAAGTGTTCCGGAATGTTGTTCCCTGCGTTGTTGACAAGAATGTTAAAAGGGCCTAACTTTTTCAAATCATTAACAGCTTCCATTGAGTAAATATCAGCAGCATGAACTGAGGCTTTTCCTCCGGACTTAATAATTTCATCCCTGACCTGTTCCAACTGTTGTCCTGTCCTGGCAGTCAGCACAACTTCCGCACCCACAGCTGCCAGGGTTTTGGCACAAGCTTTACCAACACCTCTTCCTGCACCTGTCACAAGAGCCCGTTGCCCCCGTAAATCATATACTTTTACGGCTGTCACTCAGTTTCTCCACTATATCGTCTAACCCTGAGATCAGCCTGTTCTTGGTGTCCGGCAAATCCTTCAAGCTTGCATAGTCTTGAACAGTATTCTCCAATCTTCACACTGGCTTCGTTGTTGAGAATTTTTTGGTAGGTACATGTTTTGAGAAATTTCCCAACCCAGAGACCTCCGGTGTATCGTGCTGCTTTTAATGTAGGCAAAGTATGGTTTGTACCGATCACCTTGTCTCCATATGAAACATTGGTACGAGGCCCAAGGAAAAGTGCGCCATAATTTTTCATGTTTTCCAGGAACCAGTCATCTTGCTTGGTCATTACCTGAACATGTTCGAAGGCGAGATCATTCGCTATCTCAAGCATTTCATCATAAGAATCAGCTATAATAATCTGTCCGTAGTTTTGCCATGCAGGCGATGCCGTATCACTTGTTAGAAGAGTTTTTAGCTGTTTTTCTACTTCCTCCAATGTCTGTCTGGCAAGATTCATAGAATTCGTTAAAAGAATAGCAGGAGAAGTCGGACCGTGTTCAGCCTGCCCCAGAAGGTCTGTAGCACACATTTCTCCGTCAACTGTTTCATCTGCAATGACAAGAGTTTCGGTTGGTCCGGCAAAAAGATCAATACCGACTCGTCCATACAACTGCCTCTTAGCTTCTGCTACATAGGCATTACCCGGACCAACGAGCATGTCTACAGCAGTTATGGATTCAGTTCCTAATGCCATAGCCGCGATTGCCTGGACACCTCCGAGCACGAAAATATCGTCTGCTCCTCCAAGATGCTGAGCTGCAACGATGGCATCAGATGGGCGTCCATTATAAGGGGGAGCGCAAGTAATTATTTCCTTCACGCCGGCAACTTTCGCAGTTACAACAGACATGTGAGCAGAGGCTACCATTGGGAATTTACCTCCAGGTACATAACTCCCCACACGGTTGGTGGGAATATTCCTGTGACCGAGAATCACACCCGGAAGCGTTTCCTCTTCAACGTCTTTCATAGAATTACGCTGAATCTGAGCAAAGTTCCTGATCTGCTCCTGTGCAAAGCGTATGTCAACAATTGTTTGTTCATCAAGCCTATCAATACAGGATTGGATCTCTTTTTCAGAAAGCTGGAATTCATTCGGTGACCAGTTGTCAAATCGTTGAGAAAGTTCCCTGACGGCTTTGTCTCCTCGTTTGTCAACATCATCAATCAATTTTTCAACAGTATCACGTATATTTTTCTGGGCTTCGTCCCGCTTTTCTTCTGAAATAGCTTCCTTTAGCCAGGTTGCCATAATTTTCCTTATATTATTGAATAATTATTTTACTTAATTTTAATCTGTTTTATCGATGTCTTAGCTCATGGAATAACTACTGATTTGCATCCAAAGTGATACCTCATCTATCGCATGATATTCCCTGACTACAAGACCTTCTTGCATTTCAATATGAGTAATAGCCATTATTACTACAGGAGCACCTGTTGGTTCACCAAAACTTCCCAGACCTGTGTGTTTTGCGGAATAACTCCAACGCAAAGCTATTCTGTCGTTTTTACCAACTTCCTCATTGACAATCCAATGATGAACCCTGAAACTTCCATTTGGAAATGATGTGATATAGCCATTTAGAAATTTACTGAGATGTTCACGCCCAAAAAGCGTTTTTCCTTCAGGAACAAAGATCTGACAGGATCTGTTGTGTGATTTTTCTAGACCACTTAATTCTGATTTCTCCCATAACAAACTATAAGTATGTGCGAGTTTTTTTGCTGCTCCTGAAAGTGGTCCTGAGTCAGGAGGGCCTTCCCAACGTTTAACGTAGTCCTCAGAACTAGGAACAGCAGCCCCAGACTCCTTCAGCTCTAAAGCCAACTGACGGCCAAATTCATGGGGTTCTAGTCCGATCTGTTTCACAATTGCAGACTGATCACGAACCATCCATTCATCTATTACCTTGTTATCCTTGCATATACAATCAGCTATTACTCTGTAGGTAACTTCTGAACCTGTAGGAGATCCACAAAAACCATCACCAAGATGTGTTGCAGAACTGAGGATCCTGTGTGATGAATAGAATGTGCCTGGCAGGTCCTCAGAACCAATAACATCTTCTCCCAGCAGTTGTCGATCAGGAAAAGTTTTCAAAATTTTGTAGGTAGAACTAACTACATCTTCAATGTTTTCTGAGACACTTGTAGGAGTCTTCACTGGAGCCTTTTCACCATAATAATCTCTTATACGCTCCACTCCACGTTCTTCCCAGATTCTATAAGTAATCTTGAGGATATAATCTTTTAAATTCTTAAATTCTGAGTCAAATCCATTCATTATAGTAAAATCAAAATATTGTTTTTCATCCCTTTACGGCACCTGCGGTCAAACCGCTAACTATCTGACGCTGAAATAACATTACCAGCACAAAAAGAGGTAAAGTTGTGGACACAACTGCAGCAACTGCTGACATAACTTCCCCTTCCTGTTGAGTTGATCCTAGAAAACTAGCAATCTTTGGAACCATTGTTTGATTTTCCTGACTTAGAAGCATCGCCGTAACAGCAAAGTCATTGTAGGCTAGCAGGAATGAGAACAGGCCGGTAGTTATTACACCTGGCCACATCACCGGAATAATAATATGCCAAAATGCCTGAAAACGATTACAACCATCAACCAGAGCACTTTCATCAAGTTCTTTAGGGATAGTCAGAAAAAATGAGTGCAACATCCAGATTGTAAAGGGCTGATTTATTGCTACCAAAACAATAATCGTTGTTGGAAGATGTCCCCATATGTTCCATTGAAAGAATGGGAGCAGATATCCTGAAACCAGTGTGATATGGGGCATTGCGCGAAAGACCAGAGCTAGCATGAGCAGCCAGATCGCATAGCGATATCCTGAACGGGCAAGAGCATATCCTCCAAGTGTCCCAATGCTCAATGAAATTATTACTACAAAAAAAACAACAATTAATGTATTAACTGCTGACCGCCAGAATTCGTGCTCAATCCAGGCGCTGCTGTAACCATTTACTGTAAAGCTACCGCCAGTCTCAGCCAGAGTACGGATCCCATAAATGGCATTTGCCCAGTCAGCCTTCGAAAAGAAATCTCCTTGTACCTTGAAAGAGCCCCAAAGTGTCCACAGGAAAGGAAAAACAGCCACTATCAACCAAGTAATGATAAAAGCTGAAGAGCAAATAATAAGAACTATTGAACGTTGGTTATATGTGGTAGTGATGATTACCTCTTTATACTGTTTTGCTATTGAATTCTTTCCAAATCTTTATCATTACTGGTATCAGAAGTATACCAACTCCAATTATTGTTAGCATAGATGTTGCCGAAGCAGAACCAAATAATTGTAAAGCATCTTCCCCTCGAAGATCGTTATATATAATCCATGACAAGGATGTTGCATTGGCAGAAGCATTGAATCCAACAATTGGTTCAAAAACTCGAAAATTATCCATCAGCTGTATTAAAGTAACAAATATAATCAATGGCATAAGATATGGTATTACAACATGACGTTTTTGTTGCCAGAGTGAGGCTCCATCCAACATTGAGGCTTCCAAAGTTTCTTGAGGTACTGTTTGCAAGCCAGCATAGAACACTATGAAAGCAAATGGTGTTGAATGCCAGATCCCGTATAGGATCAACATAATCCAGGTCAATGTAGGGGAGGCCTTAAGTGAAAGATCATTATCCTCGAATATTATTTGCAGAGTTGATCCAATTATACCATCAGCATCAATCATCCAGAATAGAATCAATGATCCTATCAATGGTGTGACTATCATTGGTAACAGAGAAAAAAATATAGTAATTCCTTTTAAACTACTAGCAAGTGAATTAGTCCCTAAGGCAATTAAAAAGCCCAAAATAATTACAAATGGTGTGACAACAAAGGTATAAGTAATGGTAAATACTAATGCCTTGTAGAAAGGAAGATTCATAATGCGTGAAAAAAAATCTTTCCAATCAGTAGTTACATTCCAGAAAGTCTTTATTTCAGCGACAGCAAGGTGATTACGATTAGTGTATGTTTTAAATCCATTGAAGATACCCAGAGGCTCTTTCACTCTAAGTTCTGCAGTGGCTTCAGCATCCACAGATGTCTCTTTTTTACAGCCAAATGGATCACAAGTTTCACTGACTTGTAAAACTTGTTTGTGTGCGATAAATACTGACTGAGTCATAGCTGAAAAAATTGGGACAGCTATCAAGAGAAACATCGAAAGCAACGAAGGCAAGATAAAAATTATGAATGTACGATGAGGCATTCTTGCTGATTAGACTATAAATATGTGAGTCTATCAAAATTAGTAGAGCTAACAGAGGGACGTTAAAAGTCCCTCTTAAATTAAATACTAGAAAATTTTAAAGGAAACCTTTCTCTTTAGCTGTAGCATTATATGCTGCTTCGACATCAGCCAAAGCTTGCTGAGCACTTTCATTTCCTTGTAAAAATTCTGCTAATTCAGAGCCAAGAGCACTATGTAATAGACCAGCATAAGGTAACATAGGATATGGAGGAGCACCAGCTGTAGCTGAGGCAGAAACACCAGCCGCTGCTTTACCAGGAACGAAACCTTCAACAAGCCAAACAGCTTTATCGTTATTGGCCTTAACCACGTCAGTAGAAATACCATTCATCATTGCTATGAATGTAGCTTCAGCATCTTTATCTGTAATGTTTTTAGCTATAGTAAGTCCATCCCACCAAAGAGTTGTCGCAGGAGTTGATCCACCTGCAACAGTTGGCGCACCTGATAAACCTGTGTTGCTAGTAATATTTGAAGTTGAACCTTTATCATCAAGAATAGCACCTCCTCTGCTACCCCACATGGTCGCCAAAGATAGTTTTCCTGCTTCCCACATTGCTGCAGTAGCATTTGAATCGAATGTTAGAAAATCAGGATTTGAGTATTCTGTAAGTGACTTTAGCATTTTTAGTGCGGCCACTCCTTTTACATTGTTGATGCTTGCTATTGCTGTTCCCGGCTTAAACAACTGACCATCATAACCCATGTACATATTTACAAACTCTTCACCAAGGTTCCACCCCTTCTTGGTATTCAACGCAAAAGGATATTCCATAATTCCCTTTGCCCTAATTGCCTTTGCAGCTGACAAAACTTCTTCATATGTAGTTGGAATTTCTAGATTTACTTGATCCAATATGTCTTTGCGGTAAAATAAATGCTGTGCATTGGCCATGAATGCTATAGCCATGATCTTTCCGTTAATTGTTATAAGTTGATGTTTTTTCAGTCCTTTCCCATGTTTTGCTACGAGATCGTCAAGCGGTCGAATTAATCCGTCATTCAGGAGTGGAACAATCGAGCCATTTGCTACAATAGCACTTGTAAACTCTGCTGGGTTAGCAGTCAAACCAGCAACCTGTAAATTTCTATGCTCTTTAGTTGTATTTTTTGTAAACGTGACACCTCCACCAGCACATTTCTCAGCGGCAGAAAGGATAGCATGTATGGCTGGGAAGTCATTTGCCAAGATTCTTATTGAGCCACTAGTGATTCCACATGCGGCATAGGTGGTTTGAGCTATTATAAACAAAAATATTGTTGTTAGTGTTATCTTAGATAGCATTTCATCTTATTTCTCCTTATTTGATGGGGGGACTTAATTTAAAGTCCTTGCCCCCAGGGATTATTGAATTAGAATGATCAATACAGAAAATCCTTAGTTTATCCAAATTCACATTTAGACGAATGGTGTTTTGGGCTGCCCACCATTATATACAACCGTATTAAAACATAGTAAAATAATTGTTGAAAAAAAATTATGAATACATAAACACACAGTTGATAACTAAAGAATCACATGAATATTCTTTCAATACAAGAAAAATATTGTAGGTGTAAAAAATAATATGTAGTTATTATAAGTGAAATGTAGTTCCTTAAAATACTTTTTTTGTAAAATCATTTAATTTTAGGGAATAATTACTAATTTTGAAAATATGAATAAAGATCACAATTATAAGTATAAAAGATTCCATATTTTTCAAATCCTACACCATTCTTGAAAAACAATATTAATAAATCACGTTCATTCATGTAGCAATGGCGGAGCACAGAATTACTAGTCCAAGATAAAAGAAATACTGCATGTTGTTGCATCAAAGGCAAATGTTGAGAAATTTTGACCAATAAGCAATATACAAAGAAATTCACCTTAATTTGTAAAGGAGTGTATTTGGATAGGCACACAGAGCATAAAAAATTGATTTCTACTTTAAGGATGGCAATGTACGATTTCAGCGAAAGTAGTGTCCACAAAGCACTTGATGAGCTTTTTATTTCAGAGCCTAAATTATGCCTTAGCTATCCATTTGGAGAGAAAGTTGTAGTAGATACTTTTTACATAGATGTTTTTGCTCCACTCCTTTGTGCTATTCCTGATTTAGAGCGTCGTGATACTATTGTGATGGCTGGAACAACTCAAGAAGGAGCTGATTGGGTTGGTTGCTGTGGTTATTACACAGGTACATTGAGTAAAGCATGGTTGGATATTCCACCGACAGGCCATCAAGTTTCTATGAGATTCCACGAGTTCTATCGCTTTGAAAATGAAAGAGTGACTGAAGTACAGGCTCTATGGGATATCCCTGAAGTTATGATGCAGGCAGGAGCTTGGCCAATGGCTCCTAGTCTTGGTCGTGAATGGCAAGTTCCTGGACCTGCGACTCAAGATGGTATTGTACAAGGTCCCTATGATGAATCGAATAGTTCAGAAGCATGCCAGTTAATAATTGACATGCTTACCTCAATGAATCGGCATCCGTCAGAGGGAGGTCCTGAAGTAATGGAAATGAAAAAATTTTGGCACCCAAAAATGAACTGGTATGGGCCCTCTGGTATAGGAACATGTCGAGGCATAGAAGGATTCAGGAATTGGCATCAGATTCCTTTTCTTGCTGCTATGCCAGATCGAGGACAGTTTGATGATCAGATTACTAACCATTTCTTTGGTGATAGAAATTATGTAGGAGTTACTGGTTGGCCAAACATGATACAGACTATCTCTGATGGAGGATGGATGGGTATAGCTCCGTCAGGAAAGAAAATCACTTTGCGAAGTCTTGATTTCTGGAGACTGGAAAATGGACTTATTCGAGAAAATTGGGTTCTGGTAGACTTACTTGATATATATAACCAAATAGGTGTTGATGTTTTTGCCAGAATTCGTGAGTTCAATAAGGTGCGTAAAGGTTTTGATCCTGAAACTGGTGTTGCATTGAAATAGTCTACAAAAATGAAAAATTATCAAAGTCAAAAATCATTAATTTTATCATTTTATGATAAGTTAGAAGGAGCAAACGCAAACAGTGTTGGAAAGATCATAAGTCAGTTTACAAAGCCTGACTTTCAATGGTACGGAGTATACCCGTTTAACGAGCAGAAAGGTGGGGATGCAGTAGCAGAAGTTTTTTGGATCCCTTTTCTCTCCGCATGGTCTAATGTCCAGCGTCGACAGGATGTTTTTCTTGCAGGTACTAGTGAGATTGATAATACTGACTGGGTTATTAGTATGGGACACTTTATGGGCCTGCTTGATGGAAATTGGTTAGGTTTACCTGCTAGTCGAAAATTAGCTTTCCTGCGTTATGCTGATTTCAATTGTATTAAAGAAGGGAAAATAATCAGAGGAAGTTTTTTTTGTGATCTCATTGGCTTAATGCATCAATTGGGCATGAATCCATTACGTCCTCAAACGGGCTCTTCTTTCATTTATCCAGGTCCAAGAACACATGATGGGCTATTAATAAAGCCTCAAGAGCAGATAGAGTCTCAGAAGACTCTTGAATTAGTAAACAGAATGATAGGCGATCTTACAGATCTTAATAAAAGTAAAGATGACTCTCCACCTCCAGATTTGCTAAGAAAAACTTGGCACGACGATATGCTCTGGTTTGGTCCAGCAGGTATTGGAGCAACTTACACTATTCAGCGATATCAGGAACAGCATCAGTTGCCATTCAGGAGAGGACTTAAGGATAAGGTTTTTAATGGTCACATCTGCCGATTTGCAGAGGGCAACTACGCTGGTTTTTTTGGTTGGCCAAACTTGACCAACACTGCCAAAGGTGGTTTTTTAGGTGTGCCTGAGAGTGGTATTGCTGCCGATATGAGAGTTGTGGATATCTACCGCCGGCAAGGGGAGAAACTCTCTGAAAATTGGGTTTTGATTGACCTGCCTTGGTGGTTAAAACAGCAAGGAGTAGATGTTCTAGAAAGTACAAATAATATTTTTAATAACTAAGCTTACTTTATATGAAGTTGTATCCTCAAAGTATGTAAAGCTTGTTCTAGATTTTCAATTAAGTCCCCTTCAAAAAAATAATTACGTTTTGAGTTAAGTTTAATATATTCAAAATTTGGTTTTTTTAAATAAAACAGTGATTATTAATTATGGCATGAAGAAAAATAATATTTCTATTGAAATATTTATTAAAAATAGACTAATATTTCATATATATAAACAATGTGATACATTTTAAAAAATTTAAGCAAACGTTTGAAAAAACGATATATACTAGTATTCTTTAGAATAAAGATTAAAAAATAACACTTGATAAGGAGATAACAAAATGAAACTAAGTAAAGATAAAATATTGACAACACACGTTGGCAGTCTTCCGCGTTCTGAAAAAGTTTTTAAACTTGTCTTTGCAAAGGAGGATGGAAAAAATCTAGACAAAAAAGAATATGACGAAGTTATCGCTAAGGCTGTTAAAACAGTGGTAAAAAAACAAGAGGAAGTAGGAATAGATGTTGTAAGTGATGGAGAGCAAAGCAAGATCAGTTATGCCACTTATATAAAAGACCGTCTAAATGGATTCGAGGGGGACAGTCCTCGACAAACTCCAAAAGATCTTGAAGAATTCCCAATATTTTCCTCGAGGGCATCAAAATCAGGTGGTGTTCCGACTTACAACCGGCCACGTTGTACTGGTCCAGTTACAGTAAAGGACATGAAACCACTTGAAATCGATCTCGTAAATTTGAGAAAGGCACTTGATGGTATTAGTATCTCTGATGCTTTCATGAACGCTGCTTCACCAGGAGTGATAGCTTTATTCCAGCCAAATGAATATTATTCGGATCACAAAAGCTACCTATATGCTTTAGCAGATTCAATGAAAGTTGAATATGAAGGGATTGTGAAAGCGGGCTTTGTAATTCAGATTGATAGCCCTGACTTGGCTCTAGGACGTCATGTACTTTTCAAGGACAAAAGTGACGAGGAATTCCTTACTATGATTCAATTACACATTGAAGCCCTAAATCATGCACTTGAGAATATACCCTCAGAAAAAATTCGACTGCATGTCTGTTGGGGTAACTACCAGGGGCCTCACCACTGCGATATAGAAATGAAGAAAATTCTTCCTACAGTACTTAAGGCCAAACCTCAGGCCCTATCATTTGAAGCATCTAATCCGCGACACAGTCACGAATGGACTGTTTTCAGAGACATCAAAATTCCAGAGGATAAAATCTTGATTCCAGGAGTAATAGATTCTACTACTAACTTTGTTGAACACCCCGAACTGGTTTCAGAACGAATTTGTCGATTTGCAGATATTGTTGGAAGAAATAGGGTGATTGCTGGCTCAGATTGTGGATTTTCTACATTCGCCGGTTTTGGGTCAGTCGATGCTGACATAACCTATGCAAAATTATCATCGCTGGTAAAAGGTTCAGAAATAGCGTCAAAAAAGCTTTGGTAAAATCTTTCTAGCAAGATGTGATATTTAACAAAAATAGAAAAGAGAGTGCTCTTATCAACTCTCTGAAACAATTTTCTCTACTAAAAATTAATAAATTTTTGAATAATATATGAAAACACTTGAAAATATGGAGGAAAGACTTGTTCGTAGGAGTGAAATGGTTCCTTGTAAAAGTGCCTTTATTGATGCTCATACTCCTGGGAGTCATCTAAAGGACAATTTTAGTATTATTGGTCCAGGCGTAACAGAAAATAAAGAACAATTTATAAATATACGCGAACCACATGGATTCAACATCGGAGCAGCTGGCCAACCACCGAACATCAAAAACTCACTACATAGCCACTTCACAGCTGAGGTATTTATTATTCATGAAGGAGATTTTGAAATTTACTGGGGATTGAAGGCTGAAAACCGGACAACTCTCCATGAGGGGGATGTAGTTTCTATACCAACAAATTGTTTTCGTGGTTTTGAAAACATTGGTGACAAATACGGATTCATCTTTACCATCCTTGGAGGAGACGATACTGGAGGCGTTGAATGGGCTCCTCAAGTATTTGAAGAAGCAAAAGATAATGGGCTGGTATTGCTTGAAGATTTAGGTGTATGGGATACTGATAAGCATCCCATACCAAAAGGCGCAAAAGCAGTTAGACCTATGAGTCAAGAAAAAGCTGCAACTTTTGAGAACTACTCTAATGAAGAGATGGAATTGCGGATATCCCGTTCAGAAACGCTAAAGAATTTAAAGAATAATCCTTTAAAAATTGGAGAATATGGATCAATTCAACTACATCGTATAATAGGGACAAAAGAAGCTGTTATTCCTGGTGGAGATGGATTCGAATTATTGCTCTTTGTAGCTAAATCAGGAGGAGGATATGAAACTTTCAGAAGACATAAAAAAGAAGTCCTAATTTGTTATGAAGGAAATTGGAAAATCGATTGGGCTGGGGGTGGGCAAAAAGGAAGTATTTTGCTCAATGCTGGTGATCTGTTTTCAGTACCTGAGAACTTTGAAAGGTCAATGGAATGTGTTGGCAATAATCAGGGATCGCTATATTCTATCATAAATGAAAACTCTCAGAAAGATCTTCTTATTTAATAATTTTCTACTTTATCATCAAAAATATTTATTCATTTGTTTTGAAAAAAAGTTTAATCAGAAATATTTTTTTGATGCCTCTATCTTACTATTTTTTATAATTAACGTTCTAAAATCATTTATCTAAAATAACTCTTTTAGTCCTTTAAAATCGATATCTGAGAATTCATTTAACTTTAGCTGAGCCATTGAAAAATCTTGATTCAAACTTAGATTGCCAGGAATTGCAATTCCTTTTATACCTGCGGAGAGAACTGATTTTAGACTTAAAGTTGTATCTTCAAAAGCAACTGATTCTAATTCTTGAACACTAAGCTCTTTAAAACAAATGTTATAAACTTGTGGATCTGGCTTTTGCTTATTGACTGTACCACTATGTGCGATAAAACTGAAATCTGATATTTTTATTGATTTTAGACCTAAAAGTATATTTTCAATAGTCTGTAGAGAAGTAGTTGAAGCTAAACCTAGTAAGATGTTATTTGCTATAAGTTCTTTACACAATTGTTCAAATCCTGGCCTAATCAAAGATCTAGATTTGAGAATTTTTTGTTGAAATATCTTTGTTTTGTCATAATGGATCTTACGTAAAATATTTTCATCCACTTGTTTTGATAGAATTGATTTTAATCGGTTAACGCCACCTGAAATATTAAGGTATCCTATATATTCTTTTTCATTCCAAATCTTATCAATTTGATTTATTTTCATTGATTCATTGAAAGAATCTAATTGTAGTCTGGATGTTTCGGAAAAGCTTCCTATTGATCCAAAAAATACTGCTTTTAGTGTCATTTTTTAAGTTTTATTATATTTGTTAGTAAAGTTGAGATACTCGCTTTTAATTTCTTATCCTCAAAATGTTTTGTTATATTTTAATAATACTACTTTAATTTACTATTACTTAGAATTAAATACGCTAAGGACTAAAAGCTAAAGTCATCCTAGGATCTTAGGATATAAATTGTTATTTATTCAGAAACGTAATGAACGAGATTATAGTCAGTTCATTCTACTCTTTTCCGTTTACCTTTGCAAACAATATTAGTCTCAATCTATTTGATTTTCGACTAATTCTATCTAAAATATCTGGTTGGTAATGACTGGAAAGAATTGGTGGGGGGATGTAAACTCAATAAGCTGTACCATTTGATATTTAGGGCCTGATATGCTTCTCCTACTTCTTAAAGCACCTACCAATAACTCAGCACCATCCTCTCCTACCAGACTCACTAATTGAGCATTGAGTTCATCAATAGATTTATCCCTAACTATTTCATGTCTATCAACAGGTCTGAAACCTGCTCTATCTAGAAGATCGCGAGTAGCCCTAAACGTACACTCTCACTTTCAGCATTTTCATCAAGAACTGGATAACTTATTACTATTAATGTACCATCAGTAGTAGAAAAAAATGAACTGACACTCTCTTATGCAGATTTAGTAACACTGTATAAGTAACTGAGAGTCAATGAATGTAAAAGATCAAATTAGTAGTAAAAGATGAGTAGAATTTTATACATAATTCTTATTTCAATTTTTAGTCTATCTATCCTATCTTGCGCTGAAAATAGTAGTGATGGTAGTAGTTCCATTTCTACCATGAATGATCCTAATAATACAACGCCTGTAACGTTTACAGAAAACGTTCACAGTAGCCTAGCTGAATCATGGGTGATTGAATACAATACCATCAAAGAGAATCTACTTACTATTTTTCCTTTGTATCAAAAATATTATCTTGGCATTGTTGTTTATGCTTGGAATGACAATGTAGAGGATCCTTATTCTGGGGTTGATGGAGGTGCTTATATATCTGTTGAAGATGATGATGAGACCATGAAAAGGTTTGTTATGGAAATCCCAAATCAAGAATTTAGTGGAAACTCATTTCATCGCTACTCCGTGATTGTTCATGAATATTTTCATTGTTATCAATAATCTTTAAACCTACACATGAATAAATCCAATTCTGATCCCACCAGTTTTGATACAAAATGGCTGATTGAAGGTCCTGCAGCTGTGGTTGAAGGAATGTACACCAAAGAATATTACGGGGATAACTATACCGCTGAGTCACAAAATGATGTTCACTCAGATGTCTTTACATCGCCAACAAAGTTTGAAAGTCATGACACATCTAGAGATATTGATACAAACTATAGCTCGTCAATTTTTCTCGTCTTGGTATTGGCGAAGGAACTCCAAAACTCAGGTCTTACAGAAACGAAGTCTTTTCAGTTAATATTACGGGATTATATGGCTAAAAATCCAAATAAAGACACGTGGAAAACACTATTTACTGAAACGTTCAACATGACACTAGACGAGTTTTATACGATATTACCAAATTATAATGGGCAAAAGAATGCGGATGTGTTGCCAACAGCTACTTTGAAATTAGAAGATATATTTTAAATCCCAGAAAGTTTTCAGTTGCTATTCGACAGGACCGAAAGGATTTTACCGATTTGGTAAATCAGTGATAAAAAGAAAAAAAATAAACAGCCGAATATAGTATTATTTAGCTTAGGGGTTTTAGAGTCTATTTAGTCAACTCAGGGCCTGATATGCTTCTTCTACTTCTTAAAGCACCAACCAATAACTCAGCACCATTATCATCTTTTTGTGTAACTAAAAGCACAAAGATTGTAAATTCAACCAAACCATAATAGTGTTATTTCAGAAAGAGTATTTCTACAATTAATAAATTAATATATTTAGCTTCAACACATGAAGCATCTCTAGATTTGGTTTCATTGGAAGTCGTTCTGGGATTTGAAGTAGATTTTAACTAACAAATACTAATAAAATTCACATGTCATCGAAAGAAATTGATCGTAAAATTGCAGTTATCTTTGCTACTGATGTAGTTGGCTACAGCAAGCTCATGGAAAATGACGAAGATCAGACCATTAAAACAATAAGATCCTGTAAAGAAATCCTTGAAACACTTTTTAAGGAACATGGCGGCAGAACCTTCAATACGGCAGGTGATTCAATCTTAGCTGAGTTTTCCAGTGCTGTTTCAGCTGTCGTATGTGCCTCAGAGTTCCAGAATCTTATTAAAGAGCGTAACGATGTGAATAACTTTAAGATGAACTTCCGTATTGGAATTAATATGGGAGATGTT
>Ga0115002_10004549_pt1 | contig 16730 bp, 14 predicted proteins | sample ArcticOcean_MG_C_8_FD_89576 | JGI IMG/M metagenome (GOLD analysis project Ga0115002, IMG submission 89576) | Marine microbial communities from western Arctic Ocean - ArcticOcean_MG_CB11_86 | ecosystem: Environmental > Aquatic > Marine > Oceanic | place: Arctic Ocean: Canada Basin | collected... | reverse complement strand
TGATGGCCAATTGCTTTCCGGATCGTTCATGGACTACGCCTTACCACGCGCAACCGATCTTCTGAACATTCAAACCTCGTTTCATGAAGTACTGACGCCCAACAACCCGCTCGGCGTCAAAGGCGCTGGCGAATCAGGTGCCATCGCCGCACCGCCGGCGGTTATGAACGCCCTGGCGGATGCGCTCCGCGACTACGCGCCGTTCACGATCGATATGCCGGCCACGCCCGAGAAGATCTGGCGCGCCATCACACGCGCGCTCTAGCCAACCACACCCAAAGGCACACAATGCCGCTCGCCTCGCTTAACAATTTTGAAATCTACTATGAGACGCACGGGGACGGGCCGCCGATGGTCTTTATTGCCGGACTCGGCGGTGCAGCCGCTTCGTGGCGCCACCAAATCGAACCCTTCGCGCGCCATTTCAAGGTCATCATATTTGATCAACGCGGCACCCACCGCAGTGGGTCGGGGCCTCTGATCGGTTCGGTCGACGACCTCGCGAGCGATACCATAGCTCTGCTCGACGCACTGTCGATCTCAAGCGCCCACGTCGTCGGCCACTCGACCGGTGGCGCTATCGCCCAAACCCTTGCGATCGACTACCCCGATCGTGTCGCCGGCCTCACACTGTGTGCAACCTGGCCCAAATCGGATGCGTTTTTTCGTTATGTTCTAGGCCTGCGGCTCGAGATTCTACACACCCAAGGGATCGCCGCCTATCTCCGCTCAACCCCCTTTTTCGTATATCCGGATTGGTGGATCAACGAAAACTGGGATGCCCTGGAAGCTAGTATTGAAGCCGGGATTGCCAATCCCCCCGACATTGACGTGATGATCTCGCGCATCGAAGCGATCCTTACCTTTGATCGCGCTAGTCGCCTGCCTCAGATCAGTCACCGCACCCTGGTCCTGTGTGCGCGCAACGATATTCTGGTGCCGCCTTACATGGCCGAGGCGCTCAGCACCGCGATTCCGGATGCCGAACTTGTCATGCTCGAACGCGGTGGCCACTCGTCAAATCAAACCACGCCAGCCGCTTACAACGAAACAGTACTTGGCTTCCTCAGCGGCGTTTGATTAGCGCTTTTCGCGGTATACTCAGCCGTCCAAGCCGAGGATAAGATATGGGTCACAACGAACGAATCGCACGGGCCGCCTACGGTGCCTATCACCGCGACAAGACGCCTCATCTTCCCGATGACGAACTGACCCACGTCGGCCCTGATACCCCGGGTGGCGAATATTTCCGCTGCTTCTGGCATCCCATCGCATTGACGACCGATGTCGAAAACACCCCACTGCGGCTGCGCATCCTGGGCGAGGATCTGGTGCTATTTCGCGACCTCAGCGGACGGTTGGGCCTGCTCGAACTTCATTGCCCGCACCGCGGCACGTCGTTGGAATTCGGCAAGCTCGATGAAACCGGGATTCGCTGCTGCTACCACGGCTGGCACTTCGATGTAGACGGCACCATTTTGGAGACGCCGACCCATAGCGACGACAACAGTTTCAAGGAGCGGACGTATCACGGGGCCTACCCCGTCCATGAATATGCCGGGATGGTCTGGGCCTATATGGGCCCGCCCGAGACCAAGCCTGATTTTCCAATCTTCGATATCTACGAGAAACCGGGTGTTACCCACACGGCGTACAAATTCTTTTGGCCCTGCAACTGGCTGCAGATCCGCGAAAATGGCATGGACCCCCTGCACGCCAAATACCTCCACGCCGATGCCGGCCAGAAGTTTCCGCCGTCGATGAAGGTCCTGCCGGTTCTCGATTTCCAGGAATCCCCGCTCGGCATTCTCTACATCTCGGTGCGGCGCATCGGCGAGATGCTCTATCTGCGTCAGAACGAAATCTTTCTGCCCACCGCCGATTGGGTAAACGGGCTGGAAGACGCCGAAGGCGAGACCGTGTTCGATCGTCGCGGCGGCGGCACCGATTTCGTCGTACCGATCGACGATGCCAACAGCTACTTTTTCATGTTGCTCGATGTCACCCGCGACCAACGCGACACTGGCCTGAACGGGCTGTGGGACCGTGATACGAGCGAGGAAATCGCGCTCGGCCTCAATGCCTCGATTCCAACTTCTGGCCAACACGGCGACCGGCCCTACGATCAGCGTCAACAATCGGCTGGCGATTGGGATGCCTGCACCAGCCAGGGCGCCATCCATGGTCATGGCGGCGAGAACCTGGGCATCAGCGACACCGGTGTCGTCAAATTCCGCAACCTGATCCGGCGCGAAATCGACAAGGTCAAGAACGGACAGGATCCAAAGGGCGTCTATCGCAATACCAACGGCCAGCCGATCCGCACCCACGCCCACAACACCGTGCTGCGGGTACCCACAGGCGCATCACCCGAAGCTGACCGCAAGATCTGCGAAGCCCTCTACCGCGAGTTTCTCACCGAAGTGGTCGAGGGGGACCTGCAGCAGGAACTCCCCGTCGACGAAAAATGGCGCATCGCCCGCAGCGTCGTCGAGCGGATCACCGCCGACTAACATTTTTCCATTGTCACCCCGCGCTTGACGCGGAATCCAGGCACACGGAAATCTGCCGGTATTCCGCGCTAAACATCAACATTAAGGTTCTTGGGTACCGGCCTGCGCCGCTATGACAGAGCCTGTGGGGCAATCTTCGCCCTAAGCCGCTCCCGCCAGCCGCTTGCGCAGGGTCGGCATCCAGCCGCCGTTTTCGATGATCGTCAGCAGAGCCGCGTTGAGCGGTGGATAAGCGATCTCGCTGCCCCGGCTCAAATTGCGAAATGTTCCAGCGCGAAAATCCACCTCGAGTTCATCACCGCCCGCTGCTTCGCCCGCCACGCCGGGACAAGCCGGCAGGATCGGCACCGCGCAATTGATCGCGTTGCGGAAGCTGCCGCGCGGAATAGATTCGACGACCAGGCCAAGCCCGAGTCCAGCGATGCCGATCAAGCCCTGAATGTGCGGATTGCCCTGAGCGAAGCGTTTGCCGGCGACGATGATATCGCCCGGCGCGACCTTGCTGGGGAATTCACGATCCAACCCATCCATAACATGATGGCGCAGCACTTCCGGATCGGTTTCCCGAGCGATCGCAAAATGCAGCGGCATGATGTCGCCATCGATCGCGACATTGTCACCAAAGTGCCAGCAGCGGCCGCGGTAGATGAAGTCGTCCGCCACTTTCTCAATCGCCCGCGAGCAGCTCGCGGGGATCGACGATTTCGCCAGCCACCGCCGACGCCGCGACCGTCAACGGGCTCGCCAGATAAATATCGGCGTCGTTCGGTCCCAACCGCCCGGGATCGTTGCGGGTTCCCGTATTGATCGAGACCTCGCCCGAGGCCAGCGGCGCTACCCGTCCGCCGGCACAGGGACCACAGCCCGGGGCGGTGAGGATCGCGCCGGCGTCGACCAGCGTCTGCAGCAGACCTTCGTCGGCTGCGCGGCGCCAGATTTCCTGGGTTCCCGGGGTCACGAACAAGCGCACCCGTGGGTGGATTACCCGGTTCGCGAGAATGGCGGCGGTATCGCGGATGTCGCTCAATAGGCTCGACGCACAGGAGCCCACAAACCCATGGTGCACTGCCGTGCCGGCAACCTCGGACACCCCGACAACATTGTCCGGTCGTGGTGGTGCCGCGACCTGCGGTTCGAGCAGATTGACGTCGTAACCGCCACGCCAACGAAACAACGCATCGTCGTCGCTATAGGCTGGATTGAGATCACCCTCGACCCGGTCGGACAAATAGGCCAGCACAGCGTCGTCGGGTTCTACCAGTGCGGATTTCGCGCCGAGATCGATTGGTGTGTTGCACAACGTGAACCGCGCATCGAGATCGATATCGGCGAGCGCGGGGCCGGCAAACTCAACCACCGTGTAGTCGATCTGGTCAGCATCAAAATCCGCGATCAGCCGTTGCGCGACATCGCGGATCGAGATCCCGGGTGCCATGCGGCCGGTCAATTCGATGCGCACGGTTTCGGGGACCCGTAGCCAAGCCGAGCCGCATGCCAACACTTCGGAAATCTCGGTCAGCATCGCGATCCCGAGGGCACCGACCGCGCCATAATTGGGCACGTGGGTGTCGTAACCGGCCACGAACATGCCCGGGCGCACAAAGCCGAGCTCGACCGGAAAGACGTGGCCGTGTCCACCGCGGCCGACATCGAAGTGATTGTCGATGCCGAACCGTGCCGCTATTTCGCGCACCTGCTTTTGGCGTTCAGCAGCCTGCGGTGAAACCGCGGTCGGCTCGTGATCGGTAACCAGCACCACTTTTTCAGGCGCGAACAGCTCTTCGACCCCGAGTTCGTCGAGCGCGGCCGCAAAATTTACAACGTACCAGTCGTGGACAGTGATCAGTTCAGGCTCGGGAAACACGATATCGCCGGCCGCCACATCGGCACCGAGCACCCGCGACAGAATCTTCTCCGCAGCTGTTTGAGCCATATCAGCGCCGGGGCGGCTCACGCCTCATAGCGTTCGCTCAACTCGAAATAGGCCTCGACGTCGACGAGTCCGTCGCGTTCGCTGCCCGACGCGAGTTGGTTTTTCATCGCCGCGCTGTGACCGTCCCGCCTAATTGTCGCCAATACGTCAGCCATCGCCCGGATCGCGGCACGTTGCACGTCGGCCGGATAGAGAATAATGCGATAGCCGAGCGTGCCGAGCTCGGCCAGCGGCATCACCGGCTCTTCGCCACCGCCGCCAATGTTGAAAATCTTTGGCTCTGAGATCAATGCCGCCAGCTTCTTGATCTCAGCCTCGGTATGGATCGCTTCCACGAAAACCATATCGGCACCGGCCTCGAGATAAGCGCTCGAGCGTTCGACCGCCGCGTCGAACCCCTCGACCTTAAGAGCGTCGGTACGGGCGATAATCACAAGATCTTCGTTAACCCGGGCGTCGACCGCAGCCTTGATCTTGCCGCTCATTTCTTGGGCGTTGATCACCGCGAGATCATCATAGAGACCGCAGCGTTTAGGGAAGTCCTGGTCTTCGAGGTGCAGGCCGGCGACCCCGGCGCGTTCGAACGCCATAACCGTCCGTCGCACATTAAGCGCATTGCCGTAGCCGGTATCGGCGTCCGCGACCACTGGAATACCGGCGGCCTCGACGATGGATGCGATACGGCCGGCCATCTCGCTGAGATCGACCAAGCCGAGATCGGGGAAGCCGAGTCCCCGAGCGATCGAGCCACCGCTGGCATGGGCACAATCGAATCCGGCATTGGCAATCAAACGCGCCGACGTCGCATCAAACGCGCTCGGCGCCAAAACCGCGTCATCAGCCATCAATTGCCGCAGCGCTTTCGCTTTGTTGGTGGATGTATTCATCGAGCGTTGGCTCCCCCTCACCCCAACCCTGTCCCGCAAGGGGAGAGGGAGCACGAACAAGCACACAGGAAAAGCCCTCTCCCCTCGCGGGAGAGGGTTGGACGAGGGGTTTGGCTATTTTTGATGCTGCCCACAACCAAACGATCAATCCGTGGCCGCGCGCTGGTCTTCGGGAATCACTTCGCCGTTAACCACCATCGGCTCATCGTCGAGATACACCGAGCAGTTGCGCATCGGAATATCGAGATGACACAGCGTATTGCGCGTGCCGCCGGCATCGTCGTTCGGCCCGGTCGAGAACATGAAATTGCCCAGAAAGGCGCGGCCGTCATTGCCGTTGGTCTGTTGCTTGTCCATCATCCCCAGCGCCGTCCATTTGGCCCGCGGCTGCAAGCCCCAGCCAACATGCGACATCGCGAACCCATCGCGATCTTCATAGCTTTCGATGAACTCGCGCATGTAGGCGGCGTCGAAATCACCAGATATTTCAGTGATATAGCCGTTTTCAAAGTCCACCCGGATCGGTGTTTGCACGTACGACTTAAACGGGAAGATGATGTCGCCGCGATCGATCACGATGGTGCCACGGGCGGTGGTTTCGTTGGGCCAGGTGGCGATAAACCCCGCTGGCCAATGGTCCCAATGCCCAGGTTCGTCGGCGTAGCCGTATTCATACAGCACCGGATACTCGCCAAGATCGCATTCGAAGGCGGTGCCGGCGTCGGACTCGACCCGCATCGTCTTGGCGGCCTCGATCCGTTTGCCCGCCGCCTGGACGCGGTGCTTGTCTTCTTCTCGCGGCATCATCCGTGCCAGCGCTTCGGGTGGTTCGGTGACATAGAGAATGCGCGTGTCGGCCGCCAGCACGTGCGGACGCTCACCGCCGCGTTGGAGGTGAAGGCCGACCAGATCGACGACGAGGTCGGCCTGACGCATCGCCTCCATCGCAACGGCGTTGTCGCGCAGCCGTGTTGTGCCGATGTGCGGCTCCATATGTACGGTCTTGGCGCCGATCTCGATGCAGGCGTTATAGGCCGCTTTAACGTTCTCGGGCCGTGCCTCGGGTTTGGTCAGCACGACCACGGTCTCTTCGTCGTTCACATTGCTCAGGCGCAAGACCTCCGCCCACATCGATATTTGCTGGGACTCACTGAGTGCCATCGGTTAGTCCTTGCTGCGTAATGCGCTGCGCCCCGCTAGTCTATGCCTTCGAAAACCCGGATATCACGCACAACCGAATCATTGCCGAGTTTTTCGAGTGCGGCCTTGTAGCCAGCGCTGGTGTAAGCAGCAACTGCGGCATCGAAGTTTTCAAACTCGATTAGCACGGTGCGTTCGTTCTTGCCCGCTTCGAATGCCTGCACGCGGCCGCCGCGGGCCAGAATTTTGCCGCCCGCTCCTTGAATCGCCGGGCCCGCAAGCTTGGCATATTCCGCCAGTGCGTCCGGGTTGGAGATCGAGTGGTACGCTGAAATCCAATATCCTTTGGCCATGTTTTCCTCCGTCTAGTGGTTCCGCAAAGCTTAGCACGGCAACGGCTGCACAGCGCAGCCCATCAATCTATTCGATAGATGCGCCGAGCGTTATCGCGGAACAACTTAATACGTTCGGCTGAGCCCAGATCGGCCACGATCTCGGCGTAGCCGTCGAAGATGGTGTCGAAATCCGCCGCCAGGCTGTCGGGCGGGAAGTTACTGCCGAACATGACGCGGTCGGTGCCGAACATGTCGATCGTCGCCAGCACGATCGAACGGTTGGCGTCCAGCGACCATGTACCGCCAGTAAGGCCAAGGCCCGAGATCTTGACGCCAACGTTCGGTTGCGCCGCGACGGCGGCCATTGACTCGTGCCAGCCATCGAGCCCTGCCGTACTACGATCCGTCGGAAACCCGGCACTGCTAACAATGATCTGCGTGCCTGGAAAATCCGCGGCGAGATCCGCGGCCTCATGCAAGTGCCAGTAGTTGGTTTGCAGATCGAACGACAAGCCGAACCTTTCGAGCAACGCAAAGCCGGCCCGCCATTTCGGATCGCCCATCGAACCCGCCGCACCGGGTGTGCTCGTCCTTGGCGTCGCCGACGTGCGCGGCTTGTGGCGGATACCGCGCACCCCGGGAAACGAGGCCTGCACCGCGAGGATCGCCTCGGCATCGTCGCGATCGAGCCAGTCTTGCGCAACAATGACGCTAGGCACTCCATGCGCACCGATCATTTCCTCGAGCCAGCGCGTTTCACCCACCGGATCGGCCGGATTCCACTCCGCCTCCACGTGGACGGTCGCAACCACGTTCTGATTGGCCGTCACCGACAGATAGTCGGGGGGAAGAAACGTACGCCGGATTGGTGTGCTATCGCCGTAGCGATGCGGCCCGGCCAGCTCGTCGCACAGCCACGGGTAGTAATTGCGTTCGAGATCCCACAGATGCATGTGCGCATCGACGATCTCAGCTGCGCTCATCCTGTCGCTCCTTCCGTTCCTGCACTCTCCCAGATTCAGGCGGTCGGACTCAACGGGTGATCGCACGATCCCGGTCGTCTAGACTTCAAGGGGCCGGATGTTGAAGGCAACTGGTTCTGAGGAGATCTACGATGGCGGTCAGCGAGCTCGATGATGGAGTCGTCGATGCGGCCGCATCTGGACTCAGCGAAACCCGCGTCCCGGTCACACAAGCCCGCCATATGCCGGGCTATATCTACACCTCACCGGAGGTATTCCGCCTCGAAAAGGAGCGGATTTTCACCAAGGATTGGCTGTGTGTCGCACGGGTCGAGGAAATCGAACGCCCCGGCGACTATCTGACGCTGCGGATCCTCGGCGAGCCCATCATCCTGGCCCGTGACGACGACGACGACATCAACGTATTTGCCAATGTCTGCCGCCATCGTGGCGTCGAAGTTGTCCGCGGCCACGGCAACACGTCCCTATTCAGTTGCCCCTATCACGGCTGGCGCTACGACCTGACCGGCCGCCTTACCGGTGTCGCCTATATGGCCGAGGCCGAGCACTTCGACCCCGCGAATTGCCGCCTCAAACCGATCCGGTCTGGGGTTTGGCGCGGCTGGGTGTTCATCAATTTCGATGCGAACGCCGAACCACTGGAAGACTTCGTCGCGCCGCTCGAGGAAGATTTCGGCATCCTCGAAATGGACCGCTGCCGGCTATTCGCCAAGCACCAGGTCGAGATCGATTGCAATTGGAAGTTTGTCGTCGAAAACCTCACCGACATCTACCATTCCGAAGTTCTCCACGCGAAAACCTTCGCTGAATCGATCGACACCGAGAAGATCGTTTACAAACTCACCGCACGCGGCGGCAACAGTTCGTTCTACGACGCAGCACCGCACAACCCGAGCGGCAAGGCCATATTCGGCAAGATGCCATGGATGGCAGATCAGCCCGAAAGCTTCGCGCGGTCGGGTTTCCTGGCCCCGAACTTCGATATGTTCAGCCGCATTGATGAGGCCCACCCGGTCATTATCTGGCCGGTCTCACCGACCAAAACTCATATCCTCATCTACCAACTGTTCCCGGCCGAGTTTTTCGCGATCAACAATTTCGAGCAAAAAGCCCAGCTCTACCTAGATTATATGATCGACATCGCCGAGGAAGATCGCGAGATGATCGAGTCCCTCCAAAACGCGATGGACTCGATGCTTTTTGAACCCGGCTGGATGTCCTACCTGGAACGCGGCGTTCACCACGTCATCACCCACTACCTGGATCGTATGTTCCCGACAGAACGCGCGTAGCGTTCTGTCGACCGACAGGCGAAACGCTTCGGCGTTTCTGCCGAGAGGGTCCCGGCAAACGTACTAACCCCCGCCAACGCTCTTGCCGCCGTCCACCGGCACCACTGCACCGGTAATCCACGCGGCCGCCGGCGATGCGAGAAACGCGACCATCTCGGCGACCTCGGATGCCTTGCCGATCCGCCCGAGCAGATAGCCGCGGCCGCGCCGCCGCACATAGTTGCGGTAGGTCGCCGCGGTCACACCGACGTGGTCGTGGAGAATCTGCGTCTCCACCAGACCAGGGCTGACGGCATTGACCCGCACCCCGGCTGGCGCCAATTCCAACGCCAGCGCCTTGGTGAACGCCTCGACCCCGCCTTTGGTTGCCGCGTAGATCGCCAATCCCGGTGATGGTCGATGCGCTTGCGCCGACGAGATGTTGACGATCGCACCTTGGGCCCGGCGCAGGGCCGGGATCGCAGCCAGACACACATTCATCGTACCGACCAGGTTCGTACCAATGACCTGTTCGATCGTTGTCCGCTGGATCTCGCCGACCCGCTCCTCCCGCATGATACCGGCGCAGTTGACCACAGCATCAATGCGGCCGAGATCGCCCACGATCACCCGCAAGGACCGCCTTACCTGCGCATCATCGGTGATGTCGCAAGTCAAAATCGTCAGCCGCTCACCGCGCCGGCTGCGAATGTGCCCAGTCTTTAGATCAAATATCGCGACCCGGTAACCGCGAGCGGCCAAAGCGAGCGCACAGGCACGCCCGATTCCGCCACCCCCGCCGGTAACCAGCGCAACCGGATCGGGCCGAGCCTTCACCTACTTCTGATAGGCCGGCCGACGGTCGACCAGGCGCTTGGGCTTACCCTCGCGACCACCAACATTGGCGATTTCATCCAGACTTCCCTGCGGCACGATCTCGACCACAACGCCCAGCCCTAAATCGCCCTTTAGCCGCTCTTTCATCTTCTGCTGGAGGCCATCCGCGGAACCGGCATCACTACGAACCTCTACCTGAACCGTCATTTCTTCACGCTTGACGCCGTCTTTGACCACTGCGTCGGCGATACAGATCCATTCGCCCGTTGTGCGCTCGTCGCTCTGCACGGCGTTGAGACAGGCCATCGGGTTGAGATTGACGCCACGGATCTTGACCATGTCGTCCGAGCGCCCCAGAAAATGATCCATGCGGCGGAAGTTGCTGCCGCATTCGCAGGTATCGGTGTGCAAAATGCGACCGAGGTCGCGCAGATTGAAGCGGATGATCGGCGGCATCGAGCGGTGAAACACCGTCACGACCATATTGCCGGTCTCGCCATGCGGTACGGGTTGGCCGGTTTCGGTATCGACGATCTCGAAGTACATGCAGTCCTCCTGGAAGTGGAGGCCGTTCTTGAATTGACACTCGAAGGCGCCATCGCCCATCTCGTTAGTGCCGTAATTGTCATACACATTACAGCCCAGCGCTTCTTCCAGTTCGGCCCGCAACTTGCCCTCGGTGTCGGGGCCGAGAAAAGCCAACACGAACTTGGTGTTGAGTTCGCGAAAATCACGGCCCAGTTCCTCGCGGCTCGCGTGCGCGAGACGCAGCATGTACTCAGGAAACGAGCACCATAAGTTGGTGCCGTAGTCGAACGCGATTTCCATCTGGCGCCGGCTCGGCGTCACGACACCGGTCCCGGTGGTCAGCGGCAGGATCCCAAGATAATCGTGTACCCCTTTGTAGACACACCAGCCGAGATTACCGAGCGCCAACGTGACCGGGATCTGCATTACATCGCCGGGCCGCGCGCCCAAAACATAAAGTGTGCGCGCCGCCGTGAGCCCGTTGAGCTCCCATTCCTGGGGCGTGTAGAGCGTCACCCGGGGCTTGCCGGTGGTGCCACCGCTGGTCTGCATCTTGAAAGGCGCCGCCGCGAAATCGGCGGCGCTGACATTGTGAAACTCGCCAAACGGCGGCGTCTCGAGCTGATCCTGTTTGACGTCGTCGGAATCATACATCGGGATTTTGACGATATCGTCGAGGCTCTTGATGTCGCCCGGTTGTAGCCCCGCCGCTTCCCAGCGTTTGCGGTAGAAAGGATTGTTCCAGCCGAGTTTGACGACCTTCAGAAAGCGCTCGTTTTGAAGTTCACGAACCCGCTCCGCCGGCCACTTGTACACGGTGTCGACGAACACATCGGGCACCGGATAATCCTGGTGAAGCTGCGCCCAATCGATCGAGTTGTGATAGATCGGCAGCTTGCTCGTTGGAAACTCGCTCATCCCAAAAATTTCTCCTGCGTTCTTCCCCACTAAGCCCGTATCGCGTCATCAGCCATACCAATACGAGCTCCACCAAAACAAGTCATAACGGTGCGATTTGTGCTATCCAACCCACGCGCACCAGAGGGCTAGCATTGGCCCGCAACGGGCTTAACGTCACACACGATACGAATGGGGAGGATCATGCGGGTTTTTGATTGCCACTCTCACTGGAGCACAGAACGCGGCTACATCTTTCAAGACCCAACGGAGCGCGCCAATCAGGAAAAGATCTGGGGCACTACAGCCGAGTTTCAGACCGAACAGGAAATGACCGATACGTTCCGCAAAAACAATGTGCGGACCGTGCTCGATCTCGCATTAACCGTCTGGATGGACGATCTCGACGAGATCAAGGCAGCCCACGACTACACCTTCGAGATCCAACGACAAAACAGCGATGTGATTTTCGGCCACTGGTTGTCATTTAATCCGCGTATCGGCAAAGACGGCGTCAAGGAATATGAACGCGCCATCGCAGCCGATGCCGGATTCATTGGCTTCGGCATCATTGGTCAAACCCAGGGCGGATTTCCCGCCAGCGATCCAATCTGGGACCCCTTCTACAAAATCTCAATCGATGCCGGCATTCCCGTCCTGATCCATTGCGGGCTCACCGGAATCGGCCAGGGCCTGCCCGGCGGTAAGGGCATCCTGCTCGATGACGGGCACCCCCGCCACATCGACGCTGTCGCAGCACGGTTCCCCGAGCTCAAGATCCTTGCAGCACGTCCAGCCTATCCCTGGCAAGATGAAATGATCGCGATCCTACTGCACAAGGGCAACGTGCATTATGAACTCCACGGATGGTCGCCAAAAACGCTGCCACCGCAACTTCTCAGAGAGATCGGCGGGCGGCTGCAAGACCGCATCATGTTCGGTTGCGATTTTCCGGTGCTCAAGTTCGAGATGATGATCGAACGCTGGCAAGGATTGGGATTCTCCGACGAGGTTCTGGAGAAGGTCTTCCACAAAAACGCAGAAGCCTATTTCCCGAACGCGGCGATCAACTAAGACAAGCACCCGAGGAGTCCGGAGATGGATCTCAATTTAGGGGGCCGCAAAGCGCTGATCACCGGCGCGTCCAAGGGAATCGGACGCGCCATCGCCAAACAACTCGCCGAAGAGGGGTGCGATCTCTATTTGGCGGCCCGCACCGAGAGCGAGCTCCAAGAGCTGAAGGACACCTTGCCCAAGGCGCATGGCGTCGGCGTCGAGATCTTCGCCATCGATCTCAGCGTTAGCGACAATCTTCAGATCCTGGCCGACGCCTGTGGCGATGCCGACATCCTCATTAACAATGCCGGTGGCATTCCCAACGGCACCATCGAAGAGGTCGATGAAGCGCGGTGGCGGGCAACCTGGGACCTTAAGGTCTTCGGCTATATCAACCTCACGCGGCATTTCTACACAAAGATGAAGGCACGTCGCAGCGGGGTTATCATCAACATCATCGGCAATGGCGGCGAACGCCCTGCCGCCAACTACGTCGCCGGCAGCACCGGCAATGCCGCGTTAATGGCGTTCACCCGTGCGGTCGGTGGCGACAGCCCCGCCGATGGCATCCGCGTGCTGGCGATCAATCCCGGACCCGTGCTCACCGATCGTCTCGAGGGACTGTTGCGCAAATCCGCGGCCGACCGTCTTGGCGGTGCCGAAAAGTGGGAGGAGTTGGTCGCGCCCATGCCCTTCGGGCGCGCCGGTACGGTGGAGGAAATTGCCACGATGGCGGCATTCCTGGCCTCGGATCTGTCGGCCTACACCTCGGGAACGGTAATCACGATCGACGCCGGTTGGGTCTATCGTGGCCCCCTGATGTAACGCGCGACACCCGCTGTCCGGTTTCACGAACCCAACGATGTCCTTTCGGATCGGTGTCGACGTCGGCGGCACGTTCACTGATTTCCTGCTACTCGATAGCGATGGCACGGCAAGCGTCTACAAGGTGTCGTCGACGCCCGATGATCCGTCGCGCGCGGTGCTCGATGGCCTCACAAGAATGGCCGGAGATGTGGCTGCGAACCTTAAAGGTTTCATCGCCGACATCGACCTCATCGTCCACGGCACCACCGTCACGACGAATGCGGTGCTGACGGGTAAAACCTCGCCCACCGGCCTGCTGACCACGCGCGGCTTTCGCGACGCCTTGCAGATGCGGCGCGGTGTTCGCGAAGTCCAATACGACAACAAATACCCCGCTGCCAAACCGCTGGTACCGCGGTGGTTGCGCCGACCCGTGAGCGAGCGCGTCGATGCCCAAGGCGCCGTCGTTCATCCGCTCGAATTGGCCGACGTCGACGACGCCATCAACCGATTCAAGGCCGTCGACATTGAAGCGGTCGCGATCTGCTTCATGCACGGTTATGCCAATAGTGATCACGAACAGGCAACTGCGGATCGTGTCACCGAGCTGATGCCCCAGGCCTATCTCTCGGTGTCGAGCCAGGTGCTGCCGCAGGTGCGTTTCTATGAACGCATCAGCACCACCGTCCTCAACGCGGCCGTCGGTCCTATTCTCAGCCGCTACCTCACCAACCTCACCGCTCGGCTCACTGATCAAGCGTTCACCGGCGTGCTGCTCATCATGCAATCGAACGGCGGCGTCACCTCGCCCGGGGTTGCTGCCGAGCTGGCGGCCAGCACACTATTATCAGGCCCGGCAGCGGCGCCGGTCGCCGGTTTGGCATATGCCACACCGCATGCGACCGAGGACTTCATCACTATCGACATGGGCGGCACTAGTTTTGACGCCGCCCTGGTAAAAGATGGCGCACCCGCGATCACCACCGACAGCCGGGTAAACCGGCATGCGCTTGGCCTCGCCAGCATGGAGATCAATACCATTGGCGCTGGCGGCGGTTCGATCGCTTGGATCAACGAGGGAGGTCTGTTGCGGATGGGACCCGACAGCGCCGGCGCCAGTCCCGGCCCGGTCTGCTACGGCCGCGGCGGGATCGCGCCGACCTGCAGCGACGCCGATCTCGTGCTCGGCTACCTCGATGCCGATTTCTTCGCCGGCGGTACCATCGCGCTCGATCGCCCCGCCGCCGAGCAGGCAATCGCCGAACAGATCGCCACACCGCTGGGGATGACGACCATCGATGCGGCCTACGGCATGTACCATCTGATGAACGTCAACATGGCCTCGGCGATTCGCGAAATATCGGTGCAAAAGGGCTACGACCCACGCGACTTCTTGTTGATCTGCGCTGGTGGTGCCGGACCCATTCACGCCGCCGCCATTGCCGTCGAGCTTGAGATCCGGCGCATCCTCATTCCCAAGGAGTCGTCGATCTTCTGCGCCGCCGGGATGCTGCATTCCGATCTCAAGCATGATTTTGTACGCAGCTACCACACACCAATCGCAGCCTCAGCGATCGATGCATCCCGATTCAACGCGCTCATCGACGAGATGCGTAAGGCGGGCGACGCGGTGTTGGCGGCCGAAGGTGTGGCAACGGCCAATCGCACGGCCGTATTCTCCGTCGATTTGCGTTATCTCGGCCAATACCACGAAGTTAACGTGGCGGTTCCGGCGGCCCAGCTCACGCCACCCGACTTCGAAGCCATCGCTAGCGCCTTTCACGCCGCCCACGATCGGCTTTACGGTTATTCGCTGGCCGACGATGATCGCCAGGTGAACCTGGTAAACATACGCATGACCGCAATCGGCAAAACCGAAAAACCCGAACTTCGTGATGACATCACCGGCACCAGCGTTGACGCCGCGCACAAGGGTCAGCGCGCCGTCTTCCTGCCCTCGCAGATGGCCTTCGCAACCGTCGATGTCTACGACGGCGATGCTATGGGATCCGGCCATGCGCTCGACGGCCCCGCCGTCATCGAGCAACGCAACACAACGATTCTCGTGCCACCTGATCACCACCTCGCCTGCGATGCGCTGGGCAGTTTTCTGTTGAGCGTTTCATGAACAACGCATCCTCTTCCTCGGTTACCGATCGCATCGACCCGATTCTGCTGTCGGTCCTGCAACGCCGCTTCAAATCGATCACCGAGGAGATGGGGCAAACCCTGCTGCGCACGACGCGATCGCCGATCCTCAGCGAAGCCCGCGACTTCGTCACCGGCCTCTACGACGCCAAGGGGCGGATGCTCGAGCAAACCGAATACATCCCGGTGCTGGCCTTCGCGCTGCAACCGGTCTGCGAATTCATCATCGACTATTACGGCGATGACATTCACGACGGCGACGTCATCCTCCACAACGATGTGTTCAGCCGCGGCAATCAAAACGCCGACGTCGCCGCGTTTAAGCCGGTGTTTCACGAGGGCGAACTCGTCGCCTGGGCCGCGTGCAAGGGGCACCAGGCTGATATCGGCGGCGCCGTCGCCGGCGGCTACAACCCCGAAGCGCGGGAAGTCTGGCAGGAGGCCCTGCGCATTCCGCCGGTCAAGGTCTATGCCGCCGGACGTTTTCTCAACGATGTCTGGAATTTGATCTTCGCCAATGTCCGCTATGACATCGTCGCCGAGGACATCAAGGCCGCGATCGGCGGCTGCGTGGTCGGCGAGCGCGCGGTCCAGGCACTGTTCTCGCGTTATGGCCAGGCACCGATGCTGACCCATATCGACACCCTGTTCGATCGCACCGAACGTATGGTGCGCAGCGAGATCGAGCGCATCCCCGACGGCACCTATCGCGGCGAAAGCTTTGCGTTCTACGACGGCGTCACCGACGGCTCGAAGATGAAGATCAACCTCGCCGTTTCCGTTGCCGGCGATTCCATCACCTTCGATTTTGCAGGTTCGTCGCCGCAAACCCCGGGTTTCGTCAACGCGCCCTATTCGTCGACGGCTTCGGCGGTGATGCTGACGTTCCTGATGCTGATCAACCCCGACATTCCCCATAATGACGGCATCTTGCGGCCGATCACGATCGCCATCCCGGAAGGCACCTTCCTCAACGCTAAATTCCCGGCCGCGACTACGTTTGGCAACTCGCTGACCGGGCCGACTTCGGATTCAATCTTCCGCGCGCTCGCCCAAGTGTTGCCCGAAACGGTGAGCGCCGGCTGGAACCGCATGATTTCGTTCGCCATTACGGGCACCGACCCTCGCCACGATCGGCCCTATGTCGACATTTTTTTTCTATCCAGTAAGGGCGGATCCGGCGCGGTTGCCAAGGCCGATGGCTACGACCATATCGGCCTGATTAACTGCGCCGGCGGCATCTTGGCGCAGGATTACGAGATGTTTGAGATCCAGGACCCCCATTTCCTGGTGCGTCACGAATATTGGCCGGATTCTGCAGGCGCCGGCGAATGGCGCGGCGGTCTCGGCACCGAATGCGAGATCGCTATCAACGGCGAAAGCTTAACCGGGGTT
>Ga0115002_10004548_pt1 | contig 16732 bp, 21 predicted proteins | sample ArcticOcean_MG_C_8_FD_89576 | JGI IMG/M metagenome (GOLD analysis project Ga0115002, IMG submission 89576) | Marine microbial communities from western Arctic Ocean - ArcticOcean_MG_CB11_86 | ecosystem: Environmental > Aquatic > Marine > Oceanic | place: Arctic Ocean: Canada Basin | collected... | reverse complement strand
GATTGCGTCGTAACGATATTTTGCGCCGCAGAATTCACAATCGACGGCAATGACCCCGTCTTCGGCCAAAATATCTTGCAACTCCTCATGGCCGAAAACCTGCAACGTTTGGTCAGTCTTGGCGCGCGTGCAGGTGCATTTAAAGCGCAAGTGGCGCGCTGGGTGTATCTGGATGGGGTGCTGATGGAACAATCGGTGCAACAACGTTTTGGCGTCGAGCCTTGCGAGTTCTTTGTCCGTTACGGTCGCCGCAAGTGTGGTCAAGGTTTGCCAGGCGTCGTCTGCGGCGTCCAATGCAACCTCGACTGCGTTGTCCGGATCGGGCAGTCGTTGCAGCAATAGCCCGGTTGTCGCCGAGGTTGTAGTAAGGGCGCTCGAGGCGAAAAAAATCCGGGTCCGCAGCTGTTCGGATGTAGCGAAATAGTGCTCAAGGTTGGTTGCGAGGTTGGCGTGCTGGAGTTGCACCAGCCCTTGGTAGGGTTGTTGACTGAGTTGATCGGGTATTAGCGATAGCGCGAGCCGACCGTTGCCGAGCCAGGCGCGTAAGTCGTCAACGGCCGGTTGCTCGTGCGACTCGTTGAGGTGCGCAATACCGCGCAGAAAGCGCTGTGAACGGCACTCTGCCAAAGAACGAGAGAGCGCCCCGTCGCCCTGCGATTGCAACGCCACCGCACCGTTGAATTTGAGGCTGTCAGCGAACATGGCGACCGCCGCATACATCTGCCCCAACAGCGTTTGGATGAAGTCGGGGTAAGACTTATTGCTATTGCTTTCGGCTAGCACATATTCGATGCGCACCCATTGGCCGCGGATAGGCGCATCGACGAAGCTAAATCGACACAGAGTGTCCGTCTCGTCATACGTCTCGTCAGACATCACTAGCCGGGTTTTGAGTTTTGAGTTTGGCAAGTTCGCGACGATCGCGCTTTGACGGTTTAGTGCTTGGAACGGTCAAGCCAGCTTTCTCCATCCGTCGTTTCGATGCGAGTAGTTGGCGTGCTTCGATGCTGTCGACCTTCTCCTCGTACAGCCCCTGGGCAACCTTTGCCGGACCGCGGTGCTCCGCGAGGGTGGCGATGACGATCGTTTGTAGCGTATCGCCGCGTCGAATCTCAAGGGCTTGGCCGATGTGAACTTCTTTTGCGGGCTTCGTGCGTTGGCCGTCCAAATGGACTTTGCCGCCTTCAATCGCCGCTTTGGCGAGCGAACGGGTTTTGAAAAAGCGTGCCGCCCACAACCAACGATCGAGGCGCATGCCCTGACTGCGACCCTCAGACATCGGCCGCATTCGATGTATGTCTCAGTTCAGCTTTCGGATTCACTTCGATCTGTCAGCTCAAGGCCGGACATATTTCAGCAAAGTGGTCGAAGGCTGGGAATCGCAAATCGCCACGCGCCGGCCGTGCCGAGTCGGGCGTACGAATTGCAAGGGTATGACGGATGCCGAAATCCAGCGCTGCTTGCAAGACTGTTTCGGTGTCGTCGACGAACAGTGTCCGCTCGTGGTCGAACTGGTGTTCACGTTGCAATTGCTGCCAGAACTGCTGGCTCTCCTTAGGCGCTTGGTAGTCGTGGCTGGACACCACAGCATCGACACGCGTGCAGATGTCTGAGTGTTCATTCTTGACCATCAACGAGTCGCGATGGGCATTGGTGGCAATAATCGCGCGCCGCTTGGTCTTGCGAAGCCACAATAAGAATGCTTCGGCTCCGGGGCGATACGCCACTAGTTGGGTGGCCGTACGATGCAGATCGATGATGTTCAACTGCGTGAACTCGGTCCAATGGTCAAAGCTGTAGAACTCGATACTCCCGCGTATGTCACTCATGTGGGACATTAGATGCTCACGTGCTGCGTCGACTGCCAAGTCGTGTCGTTCTGCGTAGGCGAGCGGCAACAAGTGGTTCCACACATTGTTGTCGTACTGCAGGTCGAGTAACGTACCATCCATATCTAGGAAGACAGTGTCGATAATCGACCAATCAACGGTTGCTGTTTGCATAAGGGCTATAATACCGCAACGCTAGATGCTTTGACGTGATCGCCCAGACCGATGTCGCCTGACCGGTATGGAAAGACCGATCCACAATCGCCTGACCTATACACAATCGAACCGAGCCATAATCGAAAAAAATATGCCGTTACCTGAAATTCACAAGGTTGAACTCCTTGCGCAAACTCGTTTCTTCAAAATTGAGTCAATGGACCTGGAGTTCAGCAATGGAGTAACACGTGTGTATGAAAGGCTTCCCGCGGTAGGCACAGAAGGCGTCATTGTAGTTGCCGTAAACGACGACGATGAGTTGCTGCTGATTCGTGAATATTGTGCCGGGTTTCATGAAATGCAGCTCACGCTACCCAAGGGATTAGCGGAGCCCGGTGAGACGATCGAAGAAGCCAGCAACCGCGAAATTGCTGAAGAAATCGGTCACGCGGCGCGTGATATCCAGTTCGTGAAGCGATTGACTTTGGCCCCCGGGCACATGGGATATACCATCAACGTCATGTGCGCTCGCGGCTTGTATCCGCACCGTTTGCCAGCAGATGAACCGGAGCTACCTGAGGTAGTACGCTGGCCGCTGGCTGAGATGGATGCCTTAATCAACTCAGAAGACTTCAACGAAGCGCGCGCAATTGCCGCGCTCATCCTATGCAGGCCGCTGTTAACGAACCCTTGGTAGACCTGCGTGTAACCGACCAAGAAGGAACGAAATTCAACGATGTCACCGATCTCCCATGACGCACTTTTGGAAATCGTACAACGCGCGGGCGATGCGATCCTCGATATTTATCACACCGACTTCGAAGTCAAAAGCAAAAGCGACGAGTCACCGTTGACCCAAGCGGACCTCGCCGCGCATCACATCATCGCTAACGCCTTGAGTGAACTGACGCCCGACATACCGCTGGTCTCAGAAGAGGCGGAACCGCCGGATTTTGCAACGCGCTCGAGGTGGCCGAGGTATTGGTTGGTGGACCCCCTGGATGGCACCAAAGAGTTCGTTAATCGCAACGGTGAATTTACTGTGAATATTGCGTTGATTGAGGATCATGAGCCGGTATTGGGCGTGGTTGGTGTGCCAGTGCAGGATCGGATCTTTGTCGGCGACAGCGCAGCCGGCGTTGCCCGCCTGTATAGCGGTGGGGCAGTCAGCGAGATTAGCGGCGGTCGTCGCGATGTCGACGATGAGTCACTTAACGTAGTAGCGAGTCGTAGTCATGGGGGTGAGCGGCTCGAGAAATACCTTGACGCAGTTACGAAAAAATTTCCTCAATTGACTCGTACGCCGGTGGGTAGCTCACTCAAGTTGTGCACGTTGGCCAACGGCGACGCGGATTTTTATCCGCGCTTGGGGCCGACGAACGAATGGGATATTGGCGCCGCCCACGCTGTGTTGAAAGCAGCAGGGGGCGAGTTGTATACCTTTGACGACAAACCTCTCAAGTACAACAGCAAAGAGAGTTTTCTAAACCCAGATTTTTACGCGGTCGCCGATCGTGAGTTCGCCTGGCAGAGCACGTTGCCCGAAGTACCGCCAAGTGACTAAGCGACCGTAACAAACAGCCGCTTATGGCCACTGCGCTGCGCTCCACTCCACGCTCACGCATCCATGTCCCTTTTGCTCGGCCACCCTGTCTGGGCCATCTGGGGCTATCGCTCTTTAGGCTATTTTACAACGGCCCCTCTGTAACGGCGGCCACGCACAAAAACATGCAGAAACATGATGTTCAAGCTAGGTGTTCAGGAGAGGTTCGGGGAGTTGGCCTCAGCTAGCCGTGCTGTACATTGGTGTACTCGCCCTGCCGAGGAGAATAACACTGGATAAACATACAGCGCCGGCTAGTGAGGATTGCTAATATACAGAAAAAGCGGCAAAAAAAAAGCACTTCTCGGTTAACGATTTATTATAAATTTGAAATCTCGTTGCACTTCAATCGGTTAGCGATAACCAATCCATAATTCCTTCACTTTCCTTGTTTCCCACGCAGCAATTGTGTTGGTTGCTTACATATTGGGCACATCTGCTCAATTGCTAAAGCGATGTGAACTAGGACACACTCTGCTAAGCCAATGACTGGCGCGAGCAGCGACTCGTTGGATGGTGGAACCTCGCACAAGTGGTCAATGCTGTTCACTTGACGATCACCGCTCCAGCAGGATCAGCGGTATTTCAGTTGAAATACTTACGTAATTACAAGGACTTAGCAACAATTGCGGCCGTCGTCTCTGGGGATTAGGAGGTGTCAGGAGGTCGCAGCGCTGAGCTTTGCAGAGTACGCAACAATTGAGTGTCGTTTGGGGGGAAGGTCGTGGAAGAGCGGTTTGAGAACGCTGACGCTACAGTTGAGTTAGACGAGGCAAACGAGTCGGTGTTTCGTTTCGTATCTTACTGGAGCTCGTATTTGCTCTGGTCCGCGATCTGTGTGCTCGGCGTCATGATCGCGTTTATCAACTAGCGAGAAACTCGCGGCGCATTAGCCACTTTAGCGCTTGATCATAGTGATCGAATAGCTCTGCTCGATCGATGGAGCAGATCATGTGATACAGCGCTGCACAGGACTGTTCGTCGAGTGCTTCATCGATCACAACCGCGATGCTTCCCTGAACCTTAGGCGCGTATTCGCCTATGGCAAATTCCCGAAACGCGCGGGCCTGAGCCGTGGTCCGGGTGACACTCAATCCACGCAAATCAATTAAGTGGGGAAGTTTAGGGTCCATCTTCGCGTCTTGGAGGACGGCACGGCCTAAATCACGCGCATCGTCAATATCGACGGTATTCGAGCCGCCGAGGGTAACTAGGCCCTGTTCATGGTTGATGTGATATGCGACAGCCATGAGAGTGCGCGTTGGTGGGTAGATCGGGGGGCTAAAATAGATAAGATGGCAGCCTGCAATACAGGCGTGTGTCTCAATTTACGTTCTCTCGATTTACGTTCCCGCTACCCCTACCCCGTACAAATTACTTACACTCTTGGTTTGCGATCTGCTACTCGAATTGGACGGGAGAGGACGATTAGCGAACCACACTATGTGATCTATGGCGCAGGAGGCATCGGAGGCACGATTGGAGCGCGCATGTTCCAAAGTGGCAACCGGGTCACGCTGATCGCGAGAGGCGATCATGGCAAACAATTACGCGATGAGGGAATGCAATTCATAACGCCCGGTGAACACAACCTATTGCGCATTCCGACGGTACTAGATCCGAGCGAAGTGAACTTTGACGCGAACACTTTTGTCCTTATGTGCATGAAATCTCAACACAGTCTCGTTGCATTGGAAGCACTCGCTGCATGTGCTCCGGCCGACGTCAGAGTTGCTTGTGTTCAAAACGGGGTTGCAAACGAGCGTACGGCGATCAGATTTTTTGCCAACACCTACGCGACAGTCGTCAACGTGCCGGCGGTGTTCCTCAAACCCGGGGAAATAGTCACTCATGCCGAAGGCACGGGCGGCGGGCTCGATACGGGCTGCTTCCCGCACGGCTCGGACGACGCTGCAGCCCAACTCACGAGCGCATTGACCGATAGCGGTTTCTCCGCGATACCGGATCCGGCGGTGATGCGGCAAAAGTATGCGAAATTGCTACTGAATCTCGGCAACATCTTACACGCGGGATTGACTGATCCTGGCGATGTCCAAGCCATCACACATGAGTTGCGGCATGAAGCGCTAGCGTGCTTTGAAGCCGCCGGGATCGACTGTGCGTCGCGCGAAGAGGCGCGTCAGCGCACGAAGGACGTTCGAAGCGCCGAGGTGCCTGGCTACGAACGCGTGGCAGGCTCGTCGTGGCAAAGTGTTGCTCGCGGTACCGGAGATATCGAAACGGAATATCTCAACGGTGAGATCTGTTGGCTTGGTCGGATGCATGCCATCGCCACACCGTATAACAATGCTTGCGTACAGATGGCTCGCGCACTCATCGCCCGCAACGAGGGCCCGGGGTTGTATAGTGCTGCTGAGTTCGGTGCCAGTATTGAGGTGAAATGAACTATGTGGAGATGCCTCGATAACTGTATTTAGCAAATATCTTGTGACCTTTGCCGATGATGATGCGGCGCAAGCGGCCAAATCAATTCGCGACGGATCCGAGCAAAGAGTCTGGGGTACGTGGGGTGGTTTGTTTGGTATCGCCAGCAATGAGCTCATCGTGGTAACCGTAGCCGGTGAACCAGGCGATAACCAATGGCCGGCTGGGGTGGTCGAGGTGAGTTGCGAGCAACTGCGCGCGACGGTGCGTCCTACATCGGAAGAATCGCCCACGCGCGAAGGTTTGTACGTATTTCGCTCGTTTTATATAGACGCGGCACACATTGACCGAGTCGTCGAGTTGTCGCAGCTTGCTTGGCAAACCTTCGAGACGAGCCCCGATTACCAGACTGAACCTACAGGATTGTTTGCACCAGTCGACCCGACGCCAAATAGCGTCATGTATCTGCTGACCTGGTACGACGGCTTGAATTCGTGGCAAACTTCACGCAAACCTGTCGAAGAAGCGCGCAATTATTTTCGCGAGCGGCACGCGCTGATGCGTTCAACGAGTGCAGTCGCGACGCGGTTAATCATCTAACCCGATCGATGACGGTAGGCCTTACACCCTACTACGTCAGCACAATCGACGGCGCTCCTTTTTCAATTGCCGCTCTTGCTGCTCGAGCTCGTTGGAGTCTTTTACGTTGTAGCCTTTGCGTCTTTTTTCGCGCAGGTCGCGCAAGTTCTGCCGCGTCGAATGACAAGTCACATTCACTTGGCGGTCACGCGCACTCTTGCGTAGGCGCCGGGGTTTGGTCGAGCGCGGTGGCTTGAGTCTTGCGAGTTGCTCGGTTTCTTCTTTAGTGAGCGCCGCGTGCTCAATGATTGAGATTGTTTGCGTCTTGATGCGCTGTCCTTTCGGACAATAGCGATCGCTGAAATAGGGTTCACCGCGCAAGCCCTCACATTGATAGATAGGGGCGGCCGGAGCGACGAATAACAGATAAAGGATGATTTGGTTCATGCCCGCAGATTAGCGTGGGCAAGACGATCGGGGCGTAAGCCTAGGGCGTCGTTAGGGTGCTTCCTTTAGCCAACAGTATGTTCGCGAGTGTCGCACTGCCCTGTAGGAGCTTTGGCCTCCTTATGACCAGGAGGTGGCCAAGATAAAATTGACCTACAGCGAAGTTGGTTGATTTTGCGCCAAAAGAGCCCTCAGCGTGCCGGGTGGTAAAAAGCACATGGATGTGCAAGTGCGGAGCGTGGCGGAAAAAGGGTCCGCGGAATCGGACCAACCCTCTATCTGGAAAAGCCTAGAGTTCGGCTAACCAATCGTCATCCGAACCTTCGTTGATATTTTCGAATAGCGGTGTCGACAGATAACGCTCTCCCGTGTCCGGCAGCATCGCGAGAATCACGCTGCCTTTTTCAGCTTGATCTGCAACCTGCAACGCCGCGGTCAAAGTCGCCCCGGCCGAGATCCCGACGAAGATACCTTCCTCTTGGGCCAAGCGCAGCGAGTTCTCGATCGCGACGCCGTCGTTCACTGGAACAATCTGATCGGCCACGTCTTTTTCTAGAACGCCCGGAATAAAGTCCGGTGTCCAGCCTTGGATGCGATGCGGAGCCCACTCGTTACCGGACAATAGGGCGGCTTGTTCGGGTTCCGTCGCGATGACCTGCAGTTCGGGACGAGCCACTTTGAGCACCTTGCCCGCACCCGTGAGGGTGCCGCCGGTGCCCCAACCGGTGACCCAATAGTCGAGTCGCTCACCCGCAAAGTCCTGCAAGATCTCTGGACCGGTGGTATTCGCGTGATAAGCCGGATTTGCGGGATTGTCGAACTGGCGGGCGAGAAACCAGCCATGCTGTTCGGCGAGTTCTTCGGCCCGTTTGACCATACCAGTACCGCGCTCAGCCGCGGGTGTAAGGATCACTTTTGCGCCAAGCGCGCGCATGATCTTGCGCCGCTCGATGGAAAAACTGTCTGCCATGGTGGCGACAAATTGATGCCCAAATACCGCACAGACCATTGCCAATGCAATCCCCGTATTGCCCGAAGTTGCCTCCACCACAGTCTGTCCGGGTTGCAATGCACCGCTGTCACGGGCGTCTTTGATGATTGCGTAAGCTAGGCGGTCCTTTACCGACGCAAGGGGGTTGAACGCTTCGACCTTAACGTAAAGGTCAACGTGATCTGGACCGATCCGATTGAGCTTGACGATCGGTGTGTTACCGATTGTCTGCAAGATGTTGTCGTATTTCACCACCCTCTCTCCCTAACTAGTTTCTGTCCCAAAACCACGCCACGATACCATCGGGTACCGGCTACTTGCGAATCGCATCCACCAAGCGATTCTCCAAAGCGATGTCCTTTGGATTATCTGTCGAGACCGCAACGAAGACCTGTGCCCCTCCCGCCAGACGTCGTAGGGTGACCGTGATATGGGCTCCGCTCGCATGCTTTGCAACGATGAGGGTGAAACGTTTGGTGTTCGCTTGCTTAATTATTTCGATGTCGGTGGTGGTCATGTTTGTCGTGGCTGCGAGGACGGCGTCTTCATACAGCATGTCGAGAAGACTGTCTGCGGCCGCTGCGGGCACGGGCAGCACAAGACTGCACAACACGCACACCCTTAGCTGCCACTTATGAACTCGGATGGGCATGCAAGTGATTCAAGCTGAGGTTCTTAACGTGAGCGACGAGGACTAAGCTCACTCCGATTGCCGTCAAAACAATTTCGAGCTGATCGCCCAGGAGGTGGGACACACCGATGAACATTAGCGTTAGACCAATGCATCCGAAATACAAAATCGCTTTGGCATTGTGTTTCTTGTAGCCGTGCCACAAAGTGACAACGCTGAGCGGAGCGGCAAGTGCCAAAAGCAGCCAATGCATTTCCGTTTCGGTGTCGAGCAACCATTGGCTGGAGGCAGTCCCCAGTAAGAGCGCAATGGGGATGGCCAGGCAATGGACCAGGCACAAGGCCGATAAAAGTATCGCGGCCTTGTCCCAGGGAGTTGTAGGGGGTGTCCCGGGTGTCGCCACAAGTGTGCCGTGCCAAGATGGGCGCACAAACTAGCGTGCCTCGGGCGGCTACGCAACCACAACGCAAGGTTTCCGATGAGCAAAGCAGACCGGCAAAAGTGGGACGAGCGATACGCGTCCGGAGCGTATGGGCAACGGCCTTACCCAAGCTCGTTCCTAAGCGAACGAATTCAAGGACCGCAGAGCGGTCGCGCCCTCGATGTTGCATGTGGCGCAGGCCGCAATGCGATCTATCTTGCGTCTTGCGGGTATAGCGTCGACGCGATTGACATCTCCCCTATCGGGCTAGCTCGTGCACAGCATAGTGCTGAGGATGCCGGGGTTGCGGTAAATTGGATCTGTGCCGACCTATTGGGAGAGGACGGCCCCTGCGCCGCTTCCGTCGACGATTTGTTGCCGGTGCCACACAGTGACTACGACCTCATTGTCATATTCCGGTTCGTCGCACCCAGACTCCTTGAACGGTTGCCCGAGTACCTTGCGCAGGGCGGCCATTTCATAGTTGAAGAGCACCTACATACCACAGCGGAAGTCGTTGGCCCGTCGAGCCAGCGCTTTCGTATGGCCCCGGGGGCCCTGTCGCAAATGCTTGTGCCATTGCAGATAGTCCACAATTTCGAAGGCGAGGTGGTTGAGCCGGACGGCAAGGTGGCGGCGCTAGCGCAGGTTGTCGCACGTGCATAGAATGGCAGTCCCTCAGGCAAATAGATGGACGCGTTGGTGGGAAACATTCCAACCATTGATATTGGTCGATATCGGCAAGAAGGTCTGGATGCAGATGACCAGGCGTGCCTAACGCAAGCGTGCGAGGACCATGGGTTCTTTTTGCTCGCAGGGCATGGCCTCGATGATTTGACCGAGCGGATGTTCGTCGCGTCGCAGTATTTCTTTGCCCAGCCAAAAGCGTCGAAGGTCGATGTCATTCGTGATCAAGAAAACCCGCTTGGGTACTACGATCGTGAACTGACGAAGCAAAAGCGCGATCTAAAAGAGGTGTTCGATTTCAAGGCGGGTGGGCATCTATCGCGCAACCCCCGTCGCCAACAACGTTGGCCGGCAGGGCAGGCCGAATTTCAAGCGACACTAACTGAATTCTTCGCTGCATTCACACAATTGTCAGAGGAAACAATGGCGATGATCTTCGACGCTTTGGGTACACCCAGTGCAGAGATCGCGTCCATCATGGCAACCAGTTTTGGACCGGAACATTCGAGTGCCGCGCGATTGAATTTCTATCCTGCGGCAGACCCAGTGCCCGAAGACGAACGTCACGCGATAAATGCGCTCGGTGATATGGCACTCCACCACCACACCGATCCGGGCGCAATCACGTTGTTGCTACAGGACGAACACGGCGGGTTGCAGGCGTATTCCAAAACGGACCAATGGATCGATGTGCCGCCGCAACTGGGTACAATCGTGGTCAACATTGGCGACGTCATGCAGGTCTGGAGCAACGATCGCTGCACGGCGGGTGTTCATCGGGTATTGCCGGTTCGCTCCGAGCACGGTCGCTACAGCACGCCCTTTTTCTATCAACCCCGATTCGATGCGGTTGTCGAGCCTTGGGTAAGCCAAGGCGAAACGGTCCAATTCCAACCGTTTGCCTGGCAGGAGTTCATTCGTGGCCGGGTGGCCGACAATTTTGCCGACTACGGCGAGGGCGATATTCAGATCGAGAAATATCGTCTCAGCGAGCCGGCCTAAGAAAATGACGACCACTACCGAATTTGCAAAAGATGAAGTCATCGACTCGGTCGAGCAATTGCGCGAATTATATGGGCAGCCCATGGAACGCGCGTTGACCAAGGAACTCGATCATGTGAATCCGCTTTATCAGCAGTTCATCGAGAAAAGTCCATTTGCGGTCATCGCAAGCGTCGGCCCGGAAGGCGTCGACACATCGCCGCGTGGCGATGCGCCGGGTTTTGTGCGGGTGGTGGATCCGAAAACCTTGATGTTGCCCGACCGGCGCGGAAACAATCGCGCTGACACATTGACCAATATCGTGAGGAATCCGCACGTCTCTTTGTTGTTCATGATTCCCGGCGTCGGTGAAACGCTCCGTGTAATCGGAACTGCCCGTTTAGTGGTTAGGCAGGCCCTGTGTGAAACGTTCGCTGTAGGTGAGAAGTTGCCGCGATGCATCATAGTGGTCGATGTGCACAGTGCCTATTATCAGTGTCAGAAAGCACTCGCTCGTAGCCGATTATGGGATCCTGCGTGCCACCCCGCGAAAGGCCAAGTTCCCTCGGCGGGAGAGATGCTTAGTGCGATAGACCAAGCATTCGATGGCCCGGGGTTCGATGCAGGCTATGCCGACTATATGAACAAGACAATATATTAGCGTTGCGTTAGTTCTTGGGTTGGGTCCCGAAAACAACGCTACCGCTCGCACCAAACATTCCGCCGACCCCAAGGCAAAGTGATGTTTCAGCGCCATCGACTTGCGCTGCGGCGACGCCGCGCATTTGCCGCACGCTTTCTTGCATGGCATACATGCCATACATGCCGGAATGCATGTAGGACAACCCGCCGCCGTTGGTATTCAATGGTAATGAGCCACCGGGCGCAGTGTTTTGTTCCCAAATGAAATCCGCAGCCTCACCCCGACCGCAGAATCCTAAATCCTCTAGTCCGTAGATCGGCAGGTGCGCGAACGCGTCGTATACCATCATATGGTCGACGTCAGCGTGGCTAATTCCTGCGTTGTGCATTGCCAAAGGACCGGCCACGCTAAAGGCGCGTGAACTGGTTAGATCTTCCATCTGGCTTACCAGTGGAGTTTCCACGCTTTCACCAGTGCCGAGAATGTGCACGGGCTTATTTGGAAAGTCACCAGCACGCTCAGCACTTGTCAGAATGAGCGCGCCGCCTCCGTCCGTCACGAGGCAACACTCCAGAAGGTGAAAGGGATACGCAATCATTTTTGAATTCAGCACATCATCAACGTCAATCGGGTCGCGATAGCTTGCGCGTGGATTCATAGATGCCCATTGCCGTTGCACGACGGCGACCATAGCCAACTGCTCGTGCGTCATGCCGTAATCTTTCATGTACCGCAGCACGGGAATCGTAAAAAGGGTAGTCGGACCCATGGGTCCGAAGGGCATCTCGAATTGGCCCGCCAGGGATGCCGGTGCGGCGGCGAACCCACCACGTCCGATTCCCGATCGTCCGCTCTCGCCATGAGTGATTAACACGGTTTTACAAAGGCCGCTCTGGATGGCAGCGACTGCGTGGCGCACGTGCAGCATAAACGAGCAGCCGCCAACCGATGTTCCATCGACCCACGTCGGCGTGATGCCCAAATAGTAAGCTAGGTCCGTCGGCCGATCGCCAGCGGTTGCCAGACCGTCGATGTCCTTCATGGTCAGACCTGCATCGGCAAGTGCATTCAGAGCAGCATCGGCATGCAGTTGCTGTTGGCTCATGTGCGGTATGTGCCCAAGGTCGGTGGTCTCGGCCGCCCCGACGACGGCAACACCGGTCACGCGCTTGCTCCAGCTTTCGTGAAGAGCGGCAACGTGATCTCGTCGCTGACGCCCTCAAATTTGACTGTGAGCGGCATGTCGAGCTCAAGCTCTTCTGGTGTTTGCGGGCAGTCGACGATGTTGCTCAGCATCCGTGGTCCTTCTTCGAGTTGCACGACGGCGATTGAATAGGGCCCATCGAACGCGGGGTGGTTGCGTTGGTTGATCACATAGCTCGCCAAGGTTCCACGGCCGCTGGCGGCAAAGACGCTGACGCGCCTGGAGCTGCAAGACGGGCAAAACGGGCGTGGCGGGAAGTACACGCTGTCACAATCGGCACAGCGCTGCAGCCGCAGTTCGCCCGCCTGGGTGCCGTCCCAGAAATGCTGTGTTTCAGGAGTGGGTTTTGGCAATGGTCGAGTCGGTTTTGACACAGGCGTTATTCCAATTGAGGCAAAGCGAGCACTAGTATGCCGGAAACGATAGTTGTGGTCAGAGATTGAGCCGGAACAGCATGTACGCTAAGTAGCTGCCAAGTAGTACAGCGCCCGCGGTTCGTCCGAGGCGAGCATTGCTGAACAAAAACAGCGGGATCACCGCGAGCACAAACACAAAGCCAACCGCTAGGTCCTAATTGCCCATGGCCGGAATGGAAATTGGCTTAACGATCGCGGCTGTCGGTAGCACCATTAGCGAATTGAAGATGTTCGAACCGACAATATTGCCCAGCGCGAGATCGGTCTCTCCCTTGTGAGCGGCGATTGCGGAGGTCACGAGCTCTGGCAGGCTCGTTCCGATCGCGACGACGAAAACGCCTATTACTACCTCGGGTAGCTTCAGTTGCAATGCGATGGCCTCGCCATTGGTTATGGTCATTTCACCACCCACAATGAGGAGTAAGAATCCAAGAAGTAGAAGGCCCCAGTTCTTGCCGGCGGTTTGCTTGGTGGTTGTTGGAAATGAGGTGACTTCGATCAAGACCGGGTCTTCTTTGTCACGAATCACGTCGCGGACCATGAAATAGATGAATACGGTGAACAGCAGAAATAGGATGATTGCGTCGCCGCGATCTAGCAGCGGCTCGGTGTTGGAGAGTGGCCTATCCCACGCCATGACCATCAAGGTCGCCGTGATGAGCAACAAAAAGGGCACTTCACGTCGCACCAACTGGCCGTGCAGACCTATGGGAGACATGATGGCCGCAACGCCGAGAACCAATCCGAAATTGGCGAGATTCGAGCCCACGGCGTTGCCGAATACGATATCCGTCGAGCCGCGCATGGCCCCGGTGATACTCACGACGAGCTCAGGTGTGCTCGTGCCAAACGCCACCACCGTCAATCCAACGACCATCGTCGGCACATTCAATGCGCGGGCAATACCGGAGGCACCACGAACCAAGCTTGTGCCGCCAACGAGCAGGAGCAAGATCCCGGTGAAGAGTAGGAGAAACGGCGTCAACAACATATCCGCAGGCGTGTGTGCGTAGTATCCACAAGGCATCTTTATGTCACAACCGCTTGCTTCTATACCTGGTTGCGTGCAGGTTTGATGGAGAATCGCTGTATTCGAGACAGGTCATAGGTTAGGTCCCATGCGCTTAGATCGTTAGGTCGGTCAAGAGGTCAAAAGACCAGGAGGAAGCGTGAACCCGTGGTTGGTTGGTGTCGTCGGAATCGTTGTTGCGTTGTCGCTTGCCCTCGGTTTGAGTTGGCTAGGGGCTGATCAGGGTGTTCGCGTAGCAGGTGTTGCGTTATTTGGCTTGTGTGGCGCGTTCGCGTACGCCGTTCAATGGCTGGCATTCATCCATGCGTGGCGCAGCCACAGTGAAGCCTACTTTGATTTGGCTGGTAGCCTTACGTTCATTGTCATGGTGGTCGCAGCCGTCGTATTGGCACGCGTGATCGATATCCGGTCGTTGTTGCTTGCTCTATTGATCGTCATTTGGGCGTTGCGTTTGGGTCCATTCCTTTTCAAACGGGTGCGGCAAGCAGGTGAAGACAAACGCTTCCGCACCATCAAGCACTCCTTCCCAACATTCTTGATGACCTGGACGTTGCAAGGCACGTGGGTATTCATTACCGCAAGCTGTGCGTTAGCTGCCATAACCTCGGGGGCTACAGCCCCGCTGGATGTTTCGGCCGGTATCGGATTATTGCTATGGTTTTTTGGCTTTGCAGTTGAAGTCACCGCGGATGGCCAGAAGGCCGCATTTCGCAAGAATCCAGAAAATGCCGACCGTTTCATCGTGACCGGCCTGTGGGCTTGGTCACGACACCCCAACTATTTTGGTGAAATCATGCTGTGGATCGGCATCGCGCTTATCGCCTACCCCGCCCTCCAAGGTTTACATGTCTACACGCTCGTTTCGCCGTTGTTCGTCGTATTGCTACTTACGATGATTAGCGGTGTGCGCATGCTGGAGGGCCGCGCCAATAAGAAATGGGGTAACGATTCCGACTATCAGACTTATAAGCGCAGCACGCCCATGCTGATGCTATGGCCGCCGCGCCGAGTTAAATAAGCGATCAGGTTGTTGCCACCGATCAGCGATACGCTGCATCCAACGGCCAGTTGCGGCAAGCCGATCAGGGTCCACCGCAAATTCGATTTGTTTGCCCCGCCGTCGCCGCGTCACTAACCCAACCGCTTCGAGCAAATGCAGGTGTTTGGCAATCGCTTGCCGCGAGACGGGCATGGTGGTGGCGAGGCTAGATGCGCTGACTGGGCCCGACTCGCCGAGCTGCTCGAGCAAGCTGCGTCGAGTCGGATCGGCCAGGGCGCTGAATATTTTCTCGACGTTGATCGCTTTGTGCACCGTGACCCCTCTTAGCATTTTTCTGCAATAATTCAATTGCAGCAAAATGCATCATGTAGTCATGACCTGCCGATTTCAATTGCAAAGAGCAATTTAAGTGGGAAATGCAACTGGCTAATTGTAGTTAATTCGCTTCTAAGTACAACTCTAGCCGACCTTCGCGCAACAGTGTGCCTTTAATGATTGTGAATGCTCCGAAATGCTCCGACAGCACCTTTTGTGAGTGTGCGCCGGCGGCGCGCGACGTTGGGGAAGGTTTGCGGGCTAGGTGCCGCACGTCGTGAATGCTGTACTCGTTCTGATCCAAGGGTGTGTGTGTGTGGCGCGCCGAACGCATAGCCGCGCGAATCACGGCTCAAATAGGGCCCCAAGGCGGCGCTGAAAGCACGCAGGGATGGGCGATCGAGGTGGTGTAGGTAGTCCCAAAACAAGCATACGTCGATTTTGTTAATAGCGGTCTCTTCTAACGCTTTTTGCAACACTTCAAGCGCATAGTTTTCGCGTTCCGCATCCGTGGCGTCAGCGTCAGCGATCGTCGTCTCTTGTGCGAAGAGGTCACAAAAAACCACGTGCGTATGGTATTGCGTAAGGAAATTGAGCGTGGACGATTTGCCTGAACCCACGTCCAGAACGGTCAATGGTTCGGCCGGCTCGTAGCCTTCGAATACAGTAGGCAGCAGCAGGCTCGATACCAAATCGTCGCTATCGGTATCGGTACACCGCGAGCCTTGCATGGCCCTTTCCCTATCCCGCAGCTTTCACTTCTTCGGTGCTCTTACCACTAGAACCCCTACTCGAAGCTGTAGTTGGTTTGAATGCCGTGGGTTTGGTGACGGGTTCGCCTGGGTCCATGTCGATTCTGCCTTTGAATTTGGAACCGTCTTCGAGGGTCACCCGCGGCGCTATAACGTTGCCATTGACTCGGCCGCTTTTGGTAATGATCACTTTTTCGTTACCTTTGATGTCGCCACGCACTTGGCCGTCGATTCGAACGGTACGGGCATCGAGATTGGCAGTGACTTGGCCGGTTTGGCCGATCGTCAAGTCGTTCTTGGGCAAATCAACCGAACCTTCGATCGTACCGTCAATTAAGAGGCTTTCGTCGCCTGATATTGAGCCTTTGATCGTGATGGATTGACCGATCACCGCAGAATTTCGGGAACTAAGGGCTTCAGCTGGAGGCTGATTTGACTGAGATTGCGCAGGCGTCGGTGCCGACGGAGTTGAACTGTCCTTGCGTTTGTCGAACATGGCCTAACCTTTGTTGTGATTAAGTAGCTGTATGCTACTTTCGGGTAACTATAAAACAGGAACTAGGTCCACAAAAGCGACGATTGTGTTGTTTTTTGTCGCCAATTCGCTGTTTGTAAGCGCAAAATTTCGAACTTATGCGTTGACTCTCGGTCCGAAAACCTGT
>Ga0115002_10004547_pt1 | contig 16737 bp, 17 predicted proteins | sample ArcticOcean_MG_C_8_FD_89576 | JGI IMG/M metagenome (GOLD analysis project Ga0115002, IMG submission 89576) | Marine microbial communities from western Arctic Ocean - ArcticOcean_MG_CB11_86 | ecosystem: Environmental > Aquatic > Marine > Oceanic | place: Arctic Ocean: Canada Basin | collected... | reverse complement strand
GTGGCATGACGTGGTTGGGCGGAAACAGCCGATTTCGCGGCCAAGAAACGGTAATAACCCACCATTGAACTGGCGATACGAGTGTGTACTGAGGTGTATACTGGTGAAAAGACGTAAATAAAATTTACTATATATCAATTACTTATATATAAAAATGGCGGAGGAAGTGGGATTCGAACCCACGATACGGGAACCCGTATACACGCTTTCCAAGCGTGCGCCTTCAGCCTCTCGGCCATCCCTCCTTGAAAGCGTGCGGCAAATTAAGACTGGGCTCTCTGTTTTGCAACGCCGATCGACCGAAAGATCAAGGGTGCTCTCTGTCAAAGGCACGAAATCTGGTCTAACAAGCTCCACCCACGCCTCATGGCCGGACGCGGTCGCCAGGCGCCGGACCGGTGTCAATTTTCCGCAGGCATGTCTGGAGGGAGTTAGGTGGACGAATGATCAGGCGTGAACTTGCCTTAAGCCCCAACGCTCCTGAAGGAGAACTTGCTACCCACCTTTACGGACGATGAGCGGCCTTCGGGAATCACTCAGTGTGAAGCGCTGCGATGACTAGAACGCCACGTCGAACTGGAGCCACAATTTGTCGGTGTCGACGGAAAATGTATCGGCGTCGTAGCTCGCGGCTTTGAGGGTCAACTTGTAGCGATCACGAAGTCCCGCCGAGATCGCGGCGTCCAGTTCATCCCCCAGGCTCGCGCTCGAATTTTCGGCGTCGAATTCATGATAAATGGCGGAAACGCTGATGTAGTCAAAAATCGCAACGTGTGGACGCACGAACGTGGCCCCGACGTAGATATCTTCAATTCCATTGCCAGGTGTGGTCAGAAACCTGTCGGCAAATCCCTGGAATTTGTGCAGCGTGGCGAGTGGCGTCTGAAACGCCGAAGCACCGTCGCCTTCCAGAACCTCATACCCGAGCCAAGCCGAGAAATTGCCCCGGCTTACCTTTGGTTCGATCAGGTAATAGTCGACATCGAAATTGCTGGGATTGTCCTCGTACTCGCTCTGGCGGGCAAACTCGAGGGCATAAGCGAACTTATAGGCCTGAACTTTCTTCTGGCCTGTCGCTCGGATCCCGATCGTGCGTGACGACAACGAAGCATTGTCGTCGATATCGACGAAATAGCCGTACCCGACCAGTGCCGTGTCCGGCAAACCCGTGTAGGCGAGGTGTAGCATGTGATTGTCGGTGTTGAAGTCGCCGGAAACCGCGTCTTCGCCGAATATCCTCTGCACACTCACCATATAGTCGTATCGAACTTTGAGACCATCGACAGATGTATTCACGATCGAGGCGGCATCGAACGTCTGTTGGTTCTGACGGAACCCGACATCTCCCACGAACCGCGCGTTGTCGAGCACGATCCGCTGCCGTCCCGCCGTCCCGCCGTCAGGTCGGTCTCGGGGAGGCCGTTGAAGCGTACTTCCGCCCGGTTGATCTCGGTCGAGTCGGGATCCGCTACCACCGGAAAGGCCGTCTGCCGGTTGACGGTGTCGTTAAATTTCTCCGCGCCGATGTCCGAGACGTTCTCACCCTCGACCAGGAATGAAAACCCCTGCACCTCGCCCGACGTAAAGCCGATTCGCGTGCGCACGGTATGGGCATGCGCATTGCGCGATAGCCCCGCCTGATCGACATACTCGTAGCGATAGCGCAATTGCAGGTGGGGTTTGCCAGCCTCAAAGAAGGTTCGCCAACCCGTCTGTGACGCCTGATTCTCATCGCTGCGTACGGGGGAAGGCGCGCCGGTGAACAGCGCACCTGTGATCGTCGCGGCCAAGAAGAGCCGGCTGATTGGAAATTTGGAAACCACGCTTACCATCCAATTATTGCAGGCCCGCTATACAGCAATTTTTTGCTGGGTCCACAATGATTCATATCATGCACTTGACCATGAATTTGGGCGAACCTGTTAACGACCGACCCGCCTTCTCCACCCAAGGTGTCCCGCCTTCGCCTCCCAAGGTGTAGTGTGACGGTGGGGCTCTATCTTCCAAAATGGCCATGAATTAGACTCCCGCGATCATTTGAGACGTTGGAGAACGCATGTTTCTCACCAATAGCTGGTACGTCGCGGCGTCCGGACACGAGATCGGTCGGGCACCTTTTGGCCGTACCATCCTCAATCAACCGGTGGTGCTCTACCGGCGTGAGAATGGCTCGGCTGCGGCTCTCGAGGACCGCTGCTGCCATCGGCATCTGCCGCTCTCGTTGGGAGAGGTGACCGGCGATCATCTGGTCTGCGGCTATCACGGACTGCGCTACGATGGCAGTGGCCAATGTGTCGAGGTTCCAGGTCAGCCGGCACCGCCGCCGGGCGCGCGGGTCCGCAGTTATCCGCTGCTCGAGAAATGGGGCTGGATCTTCATCTGGATGGGAGACCCGGAACAGGCCGACGAAAGCCTGCTGCCCAACTGGTGGTGGGCCGACCATCCCGAATGGAAGCGGTCGGACATGCATCTGATCGATGTGGCCTGTGACTACCAGCTTATCAACGACAATCTGCTCGACGTCAGTCACCTGACGTATGTGCATAAGGGGTCGATCGGCAATTCGGCGATCGTGGAGTTCTTGCCGACGGTCGAGCGTGAGAAACGGCTGGTCCGCATGACGCGCTGGATCCTGGACCGCCCCCCGCCGCCCCTGTACAAGGCCGCCGGCGGGTTTGCCGGCAACGTTGACCGGGCCCAGATTGTCGAGTTCGTGCCGCCCTGTTTCACGGTCAACTACGCCATCATCAAGGATGCGGGCTCCGATCTGGAGAATGGCAATGGACGCATCAGGATCGATCACATGACCTTGAGCGCGCCGACCCCGGAAACCGAGAATTCATGCCATTACTTCTTCACCTTTGTCAGAGGCTACGCCCAGGATGACCCCGAAATCGATCGGGTGTTCGAAGGGGGGTTCCTGGATGTCTTCCACGAGGATGTGGCGGTGCTCCAGGCCCAACAGCGCAACTATGATCGCGATCCCGATGCCGATGAGATCAACATCGCCGTTGACGCGGCGCCCATGGCGGCGCGCAGCCTGATCGGTGACATGGTTTCCGCCGAAGCCGTGTCCTGACTTGAGACACGGGCTCACAGCGCCCGTGATTTCGGCGATCCATGCCTGACCCCCTCAGATTTTCCGGCCGTTGCGCCATCATCACCGGGGCCGCGAGCGGCATCGGTGCCGCCACGGCGCGACGTTTCGCGGATGAGGGCGCGTATGTGTTCCTGGTCGATCGGGCCGCGGAGGTTGCGGACGTCGCATCAGAGCTGGGAGGTGTCTCCCTGCAACTCGACGTGTCCGACCTGGATGCTGGCAGGCAGGTGTCGTCGGCCGCGCTCGACGCCTTCGGGCGTATCGATATTCTCATCAACAACGCCGGGATCGGGCTTGCGCGGGGGCTGGCCGATACCAGCGACGATGATCTCGCACGGGTCATCGACATCGATCTCGTCGCCGTCTTGCGCCTGACCCGCGACGTCATGCTGCATCTTACCCGCCCTGGCGGCCGCATCCTGAACATCTCCTCCACGTTCGGCGTCGCTGCGCATCCGGGCAGCACGGTCTATGCGGCGGCGAAGGCCGGGGTCGCGCACGCAACACGCCAGCTCGCCGCCGATCTCGGTCCCGAGGGTATTCTCGTGAACGCGGTGGCGCCGGGCGTCATCGACACGCCGATGACCCACGCCCGGGTGTCCGGCGATGCCTATTACCAGCGGTCGCTCATCGAGGCCGCGCCATTGCGCCGGCCCGGCACGCCGGACGAAATCGCCTCCGTGCTCGCCTTCCTGGCTTCGGAGGATGCGTCTTTCGTCACGGGACAGGTCATCGCCGTTGACGGTGGCTGGACCGCGGCGCGGTACCCGCCACGCGAGGACTAGAGCACCTTCGGCTTGGATCCGGTCACACCTATTGCGACGCCACCGAGGATAAGTCCGACCCCTGCCAGCAACGACAGCGTTATCGGCTCGGCGAGCGCCAGTGCCGCGACGACAATGCCGACAACGGGAACGCCGAGCAGGCCCAGCGCCGTCGTCACGGCGGGCAAACTGCGGGCCGCTGCGGCCATCGCCCAAAACGCGAGTGCCCCCGCGAAGGGCCCGCTGAACAGCAACAGTCCGACGAGCTTGCCGTCCCACTGAACTTGCGGTGCACCGTCGACGATAACGGCGGTCGTGATAAGAATGACGCTGGCGAGCAGTGTCTCCCACGGCAGGAGGTCGAAGGGAGTGGACTGCCAGCGATGGCCCCGCATGTGCAGGATATTGGCAGCCCACAGGACGGCGCCGCCGAGGATGAAAAGGTTCCCGAGCACGGCGTCCCGGTCGCTCCAGTCGAACGAAAGTGGATTGAACAGCACGAGGAGGCCCAACAGGCCGATGACCACGCCAGTGGCACGGCGCGCGGTAAATCGTTCTCCGAGCAGAAGGACGGCACCGGGCATGACCCAAAGCGACACGGTGTACCCAAGCACGACCGAGCGCCCGGCCGGGACGAGTTGAAGGCCCATGCCGGTCAGGGTCGCGAAGCCCACCATGTGCAGCAGAGTAATGCTGAGCAATATCGGTATGTCGGCCCGACGCGGTAGCCTGAGACGCCCAAGGGCAGCCATCAATGGAAAAAGTACGGCGCCGGCGATGATGGAGCGGACTGACACCATCCACAGCGGTGTCATGCTATCCAGGATCACCTTGTTGACCGGCCAGACAACGCCCCAGATGACCACCACGACGAGCAACAGCAGCAGCCCATGTCCGTGACGATGTGGCGCAAGTCTGGACGGCTTAGATATCGAGGGCATCTTGGTCGTGTCCGGGGCCAATCAATTCGGGCTCAGTCCGACGACGACTCAAAAGGGTTTCGAGACGTGGCCGGATCACCGTCCAAGATTTGCGGTGGCCACGCAATCCAGCGAGATTCCAATGACCTCTTTGCCGCGTTCCCAGACCAGCCGCTTCCACTCCGATTCATTGGGATAGTAGCAATCCCAGAAATCTCGCCTAATTTGCCGGCCAAGATTGCTGTCGAGATCACCGTGAAGGTGTAGCCAGGTGTTAGCGAGCATGCAACGGCGGATGTGTTCGCGGTCGCGCGTACCGTATTCGAGGCCGACAGAGGCCCATTCGAGATCGTCGACCGGCGGTCGGAAACCGGCGAGGATGCTGCCTTTCGAGCCGGCATACTCTGTGACACCGGCTGTGGTGCTGTGCACCTGTTCGCCGTACCAGTCGAATAGAAGGTCGTAGACGGGCTCTCCCGGCTTGCTCGGCGTCATCAGCTCTCCATAACCATAGGGGCCGAGGCCGGTATGAAGATCGATCATCACGGCTCTCTTCGCGCCTCTCAGGTATTCTGCACAGATGCTGCCAAGCGTGGTGTTTGACCAGGTCTCTTTGTTGCCGCCGTAATGGATGCTGTCAGGGTGATGGTACTGGCCCTTGTGCATGGCCTTACGCACCGGAACCTCGCCATAGGCTTGTTTCAACTTTGCGATCGCGGTTTTGTAGGATTCAAACGCGTCCTCATTCCAGACCTTCGGTACCAAGTAATCCACGAGTTCTTCGAACAGCTCGTTCTCGGGATAGTTGTCGCCCGCATGATCGACGAAGTTGCGATTGAGATCGACGTTGTCCTCGTTCTCCCGTCGCAGCCAGGCCATACCGTGAGGATTGATGGTGTGGACCAGCAGCAGTGCGACGCCGGGTCCCGGCTTGGGCGCCGCGCGATCGCGTATCAATCCGACCTGGATACCTGAACCTGCGAAGCCCTCGACGCCGTGGGTCGCGGACGTTGCGACGATCACGCTGTCAGCATCGCGTGAGCCGATTAGACTGACATCGCAATAGAGCGACTCGCCGTCGGGACCCGACCCCGGATTTCGATAGCTTCGAACACCCAACCCTGTGTCGAGACAGGCGGACAGAAAATTGGCCCGTGCATCGCTGTACGTCGCCGGATAGTACGCGTCGACCATGATCTCTCCTTTGGTGGAGGCATGATTATGACGATCGTCTCGTTGGTCGTCCAAAGTCTGTGGTAACTGGATCGTCCCGTCTCCCGCGGAATCGCTTGCAATGTCCCCGGGAAGCTGCCATTTGAGCGCCCCAATCAACCATCAACGCAAGTACGACGGGATCGCTGGCCATGCCGAAGTCCTATCTCGAGCGAATCCTGCGGGCGAACGTCTATGACGTCGCCCGGGAGACACCGCTCGAGTCCATGCACCTGCTCTCGGAGCGGCTCGGCCACAACGTCCTGCTGAAGCGGGAAGACCTTCAGCCCGTCTTCTCGTTCAAGATCCGTGGCGCCTACAACAAAATCGTCCAGCTCGACGCGGACCAGCGGGCACGCGGAGTGGTGTGCGCTTCGGCGGGAAACCACGCCCAGGGCGTGGCGCTCGCGGCGCAGAAACTGGGTCTGCGGGCCGTCGTGGTGATGCCGACGACGACGCCTCAGATCAAGTCGAATGCGGTTTCCCGCCTTGGCGGCGAGGTGATTTTTCACGGAGTCTCCGTCGATGAATCGTTTCAGCGTGCCCACGCTATCGCCGACGATGAAGGCATGGTCTTTGTCCACCCGTTCGACGACGTCGACGTGATCGCCGGTCAGGGCACGATCGGCCACGAAATCCTGCGCCAGCACGGAAATGGAATCGACGCGATCTTCGTACCCGTAGGCGGTGGCGGGCTGATCGGCGGCATCGCGGCTTACGTCAAGACGCTCTGGCCCACCGTCAAGATCATCGGGGTCGAGCCGGAGGATGCGCCGACCATGCATGCTGCCCTCGAGGCCGGTGGTCCGGTTAGTCTTGATGAAGTCGGCCTGTTTGCGGACGGCGTCGCCGTGCGCACCGTCGGGGCCGAAACCTATCGCATCGCCGCCGAATGCGTCGATGAGATCATCTTGGTGAACACCGACGAGATCTGTGCGGCGATCCTGGACATCTACGAAGATACGCGCTCGATCGCCGAGCCTGCGGGTGCCCTGGCGGTTGCCGGTTTGAAAACCTATACGGCGCGGGGGCAGTCGCGCGATGAGACCCTGATTGCGATTCTCTCCGGCGCCAACGTCAACTTCGATCGCCTGCGCCATATTTCCGAGCGGGCCGACATCGGGCGTGAGCGCGAGGCATTGTTCGCCGTCACCATTCCGGAACGTCCCGGAAGCCTCCGTCAATTCTGTGAAGTCATTGGCTCGCGCGCCATCACCGAATTCAATTATCGCTACGCGGACAGCGATGCGGCACAGATTTTCGTAGGACTCGAGTTGCAACAGGGCCGGCAGGAACGAGAGGGACTTCTCGCGGCGTTGGAAAGCGCGGAATTCCCGGTCGTCGACATGACTGACAACGAACTTGCCAAGATCCATGTGCGCTACATGGTCGGGGGTCACGGCGGCAAGGAACTGGATGAAAAGCTTTACCGTTTCTTCTTTCCCGAGCGGCCCGGCGCACTGCTCGGATTCCTCAACGAGATGGGGCAGCGCTGGAACATCAGCCTGTTCCACTACCGCAACCACGGTTCGGCGTACGGCCGGGTCCTGATGGGTTTCCAGGTGAAAGATGCCGGCGACGCCGAGTTCCGGGAATTCCTCGAGAACGCCAAATTCCCCTACGTCGACGAAACCAACAACCCCGTCTACGAGGTCTTCCTCAAGTAGGCCTTTCTCCCCTCTCTCCACAAGCTTGCGGGGCGAGAGGATTGCGCAGGGTTGGAGTGTCCTGGCGAGGCAGGGAAATGGTGTCAGACCCCAATTTCGGGGTCCGACACCATTTCCCGTTAGCGGTGATGGAGGACTACACCTTCGGCAAGATGTTCTCTGCCAGATGCTCATGGGCCTCGACCCACTGGCTGTATTCTTTGTAGATCGGCTCGAACAGCACCATGCCGACGCCCATCTCCTTGAGGCGTCCCAGGTTCTCAAGGATCTGATCGTCCGAACCGACGAACATAACTTTGTACTTGGAGTCCATCGCCTCGAAGGCCATCCGCGCGCGGAGACAGATCATGAGTTCGCCGTAGTCCCGGCCCCCCCGCTCGCAATTTTCCTTGAGCGTGGCGATGCCGGCCTCGAGCAGATCGAAGGTCAAATTTGACGGCAGCCAGCCGTCTCCCTGCTTGACTGCCCGGCGCAGCGCGGGCCCCGAGGTGCCGCCGATCAGGATGGGGATATGCTTGTTCACGGGCTTGGGCTGGAATCCGACGTCCGGAATGTCGAAATACTTTCCCTTGAAGCTTGCCGGTTCGTCCGCCCACATGGCGCGCATGAGGTCGATGGCCTCCGTGCACCAGGCACCGCGTTCCGCGAACGGCTGGCCGAGCATGGTGATCTCTTCCTCCATCCAGCCGGCCCCGGCACCCAGCATCACCCGCCCGCCCGTCAGGAAGTCGATGGACGCGAGCTGTTTTGCGACGAGGACCGGGTTGCGATGAGGCAGAACGAGGACAGCGGTAGCGACTTTGATGCGCTCGGTCGCCATGCCCGCGACGGACATGGCAATCAACGGTTCAATGATGCGGCCTTCCTTCGGGAACGGAAATTGGCCATCGGCCGAGCCCTTGTAGACCGGCTTGATCTCGTAGGGGATGACCACGTGGTCGCTCGCAAGAGCGCGTGAAAGCCGAGTGCCTCGGCCTTTTTGGCGAAACCGACAAGATTTTCGGGTGTCGCGTGATCTTCCATCATCGGCATCAGGGCTGCGTATTCCATGTGCGCTGGGTCTCCCGGTTTTATGATCGTTTCTGGCGGTCTTCCGATTCTATGGTTTTACTTGAAATTGTTTGCCTGGTCCTCTTCCATCGCGTCGCGAGAGAGTCTTGAGCCATGGAGTGCATAGGTTGAGGCAATCGGAGTCGGAGCAAATTGATTATATCGCAGGCCTTCCCAAGGCCGAGCTCCACCTTCACATCGAAGGCACGCTCGAGCCCGAACTGATGTTCCGCCTGGCCCGGAAGAACGAGGTCGAATTGCCCTACGATTCCGTCGAGACCTTGCGCGCGGCCTACGACTTTCCCGACCCGCAAGGCTTCCTCGATCTTTACTACGGCGGCATGGCGGTGCTGCACGAGGCGCAGGACTTCTATGACCTCACCCATGCGTATCTTCAGCGGGCCCGGGCGGAAAACATCCGACACGCCGAAATCTTCTTCGATCCCCAGGGCCACACCCGGCGCGGTGTGCCGTTCGAAGTAGTGATGGAAGGGATCACCGGCGGGCTCGCCGATGGTGTGCGTGACCTGGGCGTCACCTCACGCCTTATCATGTGCTTCCTGCGCGACCTGTCCGCTGAAGATGCCATGGCGACACTGGAGACAGCATTGCCCTATCGCGATGACATCATCGCCGTTGGCCTCGACTCAGCCGAGGCGGGCAATCCGCCAGCCAAATTCCGCGACGTCTTCGCGCGAGCGCGATCCGAGGGTTTCCTCACCGTCGCCCATGCCGGCGAAGAAGGCCCCGCCGGGTATGTCACCGAAGCCCTCGACGCGCTTGGTGTCTCACGCATCGATCACGGCGTGCGGGCGATGGAGGATCCCGCCGTGGTTGACCGGCTTGCCCAAGAAGGCATTCCGCTCACGGTCTGTCCGCTCTCGAACGTTCGCCTGAAGGTCTTCGAAGACATGGCCGCACATTCCTTCAAGGCGATGCGGGATGCTGGCCTCTTCGTCACGGTGAATTCCGACGATCCGGCCTATTTCGGAAGCTACATCAACGACAACTACCGGACGCTGCGCGTCGCTTTCGAATTCACCGATGCGGACCTCGCGAACCTCGCCCGAAATTCCTTCAGGGCGTCATTTCTGGATGACGCGCAGAAACAGATGTATTTGCAGGAAGTCGACACATACAACACGTAAGCTCAGCCGCTCGTAATCTCCGCTTCGTGGGCGATTGGGAAGTTGACCGACCGTGCGATGAAGCACATGGCGTTGGCTTTCTCGTGCAACGCTTCGGCCGTTGCCGCGTCGCTCTCCGGCGTGATCGTAATCCTCGGCTTCAAGGTCGCGCTCGTGAATGCGCCTGAGCCATCGGGGTTTGTTTCCATGATGCCCTCTGCGTCATCCTCATAGGCCGTGACCACGACCTTGCTCACGGCACAGAGGTGCAGGTACCAGAGCATGTGACAGGCGGAGAGGGAGGCCAGCAGCATATCTTCCGGGTTGTGTCGCGATGCATCGCCCAGGTAGCCGGGATCGGCCGAGCCTTTGATCACCGCCTTATCCGCGCAGACGATGTCGTAGTCGCGGGTATAGGCCTTGTAGTCGGTCGTCCCCTCACCCTGGTTTCCCGTCCACCTGACCGTTGCCGTGTACGCATGTTCCTTTGCCATGTTTTCTCCTTCGTCGCGCGAATTGGATGCTGTGTCTTGATACCACAATCCGCGTGTCCGGCCTTCTATTGGAGCCCCACTGGCGGCAGTCCAACGGACGTGGTTTGATTCGCCGCCAGTTTCCGGCGCGGCCGGGAACTTGAAGACAAACGTCAACAGGAGATGGGCATGCGGTTAGAGAACAAGGTGGCGGTGATTACGGGTGCGGGCAGTGGCATTGGGGCGGCCATGGCGAAGAATTTCATCGCTGAAGGCGCATCTGTCGGCCTGTTGGACGTTAATCTGGCCGCCGCGGAATCACTGGCGGCCGACCTGGGCGACAGCGCTGCCGCGTTCGAGGCGGATGTGACCAAGCTGGATCAGCTCGAAGCCGCAGCCGAAAGCGTCACTGCGCATTTCGGCGGTATCGATGCGCTGATCAACAATGCCGGGATCCGTATCGTCAAGACGTTCCAGGATCATACCGAGGAGGATTGGCGCCGCATCCTCGACGTCAATCTGACGGGACAGTTCCTGACGGCCAAGGCGGTGGTCCCGCATCTGATCGCGCGCGGCAAGGGCAAGATCGTCAACGTGGCTTCGATCGCGGGCATCGGCGGGCGGCCCAACCGGGTGGCCTATGTCGCCGCCAAGTTCGGCATCGTGGGCTTTACCCGCGCCCTTGCCATGGACCTTTCGACCAACAACATCTGCGTCAATGCGTTGTGCCCCAGCATGATCGCGTCACCCCTCAACATCTCGCTCGTGGAAGATGGCGACATCGGGCCACAGTGGGCCAAGGACAACCTGTCAGGCCGCTGGGGCCAGCCGGAGGACGTCGCCAAGGTCGCCACTTTCCTGGCTTCAGACGATGCCGACTACGTAACGGGGTCGGAGTACCGCGTCGACGGCGGCGAAGCCACCGGCCTCATCCGCGCTGGCGAGATGGAACTTTAAAGCAATATGCGCTCTGTAAGATCTTCTGATGGCCCTAACTCGCGGAATCATATCCCTCCCCCGAGATCGGGCGAGGCTAGGTGGGGGTATTTTCATTTATCTTCGAAACTGTCCCACCGCCCGCCCCTCACTCAGGCGCAAACGTAAACGGTGTCAGGCGCCGGACGTTCTCGTCGATCTTGAGCCGGTAATTGAGCGGCGGATGCGCACGCTGGTGGCAATCCAATCGTTCGCAGACCCGGCAGGCCGCGCCGATCGGGGTCACGGCCCGATCGTTACTTGGGTCGACACCATCGGCGTAGACGAGGTGTCTGGCATCTCGGATTTCGCAGCCTAGGCCGATCGCGTATTGCGGCGGCTGCTCCCAGGTGCGCGTCTCGATCGGATCGACGGTCCGGGCAATCGTGAAGAAGCGGGATTTATCGGGCATCTCGGCGATTTGGGTTCGGATCTGACCCGGTATTCGGAACGCATCATGTACGATCCAGCGCGGGCAGGTGCCGCCGAAGCGGGCGAAGTGGAAGCCGCCGCCGCTGAGGCGTTTGGAGACATTTCCAGCATTATCCACCCGGATGAAAAAAAACGGAATACCGCGTGTGCCGGACCGGTTGAGCGTCGTAAGCCGGTGGCAGATTTGCTCGAAACTCGCGCCGAACCGGCGCTGCAGGATTTCGAGGTCATAGCGCAGGTTTTTAGCAGCATCGAGGAACCGGCCGTACGGCATGATGACGCACCCGGCCATGTAATTCGCAAGCGACAGGCGGCAAAGGCGCTCTGCTTCGGGACTGGAAAGGCCTGCCTGTGCCACGTGGCGGTCGAGCAGATTTCGATGCGTGTTGAGGGCGACCTGCACGGCGAGCTGAAAGCTACGTGCCGCCGGGGAAAGTAATTCCGATAAAAGCACACGCTTGCGGTGGAAGTCGTAGCGTCGCGTGGTCTCCGGCATGACGTCGACGGGCAGAATACGGACTTCGATGCCGTGGACATCCTTGAGGGTGTTGGCCAAGCCTCTGAATACATCCGTCGGATCGAGATCTGCGTCGATCCACAGGTCCTCGGCGCCCGACTCGATTTCGGGGAAGTGATTCGACTCGGCTTGCAGGAATTCACGCACCTCTTCGACAGGGAATACCTGTCCGCCAACGCCTTGCGGTACATCGCGGCTTGCCATGTGCTCCGCGAGGACCTGAGAATCCTCGCGCAGTTCGCGGTAGGTCTTGTAGAGCGACAGTACGGCCTCGGCCGCCGTCGGGCCGGCCTCGGCGATGGCGCGGATATCGGCGTCTCGTGCCGGACGGTCGCCGAACAGCGGATCGCCGAACACTTCTCGCAGACCGGCGTAAAGCCGGGCGTTGTCATCCTCGGCGAATTCCTTGAGATCGATATCGAAGACCTGGCCCAATCGGAACAGGAGTTGCACCGTTACCGGTCGTTGATTGTGTTCGATCAGATTGAGGTAGCTTGGAGAGATATCGAGTTGTTCCGCCATCTCGCTTTGCTTGAGCGCAAGGTCTTCGCGCAAGCGGCGGACCTTGTAACCCAACAGGGCCTTTTTCTCAATCGAACGATCCGTCATCGACATGAGTTTCACCTCGAAAACATTACTAAATTTACATATATACAATAATGAAATTTGCAAAATTATCTGAATTACTCTTTTACATCCAATGAGATATAGACCAATAAAATATTTGTCAATTATGTTACGCGTAATCTCACGATTAGTAATGTGCCCGGACGATGGAGGAAATAGTCATGCAGCACGAGATGGAGCAACGCACCCAAGCACCGGCTGGCCGTTTTGCTGGCATCGTTCGAGATTACACCACCGCAGACGTAGACCGGCTTTCCGGGAGCCTTCAAATTGAGAACACACTTGCGCGGCACGGATCGGAACGGTTGTGGCAGCTGCTGCAGGAGGACGAACCCATCCGTGCTCTGGGTGCGGTCACTGGCAATCAGGCGATGCAAATGGTGCGGGCCGGCCTCAAGTCCATCTATCTCTCCGGCTGGCAGGTTGCGGCAGACAGCAACAAGGCTGGGGCCATGTACCCGGATCAGAGCCTTTACCCCAGCGATAGTGGACCGGAGCTGGTCCGGCGCATCAGCAACACCTTGCGTCGGGCCGATCAGATCCAGCGGCTCGACGGCGAGGGCGACATCGATTGGTTTGTCCCGATCCTCGCCGACGCCGAGGCTGGGTTTGGCGGGGTGCTAAACGCCTTCGAAATTACCAAGGCTTACATCGAATCGGGTGCGGCAGGTATCCACATCGAGGACCAGCTCGCGTCGGAGAAGAAGTGCGGTCATATGGGCGGTAAAGTCCTGATCCCGACCCAGCAGCACATCCGCAATCTGTTGGCGGCCCGTCTCGCCGCAGACGTCATGGGCGTGTCCACGGTGATCCTGGCCCGCACCGATGCGGAGAGCGCCAAGCTCATCACCAGCGATGTCGACGAGCGGGACCGTCCGTTCCTCACCGGCGAGCGGACGCCCGAGGGTTTCTACCGTCTGAAGGAGGGCACCAGCTTTGAGCGCTGCGTCGCCCGCGGTCTGGCCTATGCCGAGTACGCTGACCTCGTATGGATGGAGACCTCGACCCCCAATCTCGAACAGGCACGGCGCTTTGCCGAAGCCATCCACGCCAAGTTCCCCGGCAAGATGCTTTCCTATAACTGCTCGCCGTCCTTCAACTGGTCGGCTCACCTCGACGTCGCGACCATGGAGCGCTTCCAGCGCGAGCTCGGCGCCATGGGTTACAAGTACCAGTTCGTGACGCTGGCCGGCTTCCATGCTCTTAACCACGGCATGTTCGAGCTGGCCGGTGCCTACCGCGAGCGGGGCATGGCGGGATACGCCGAGCTGCAGCGTGCCGAGTTTTCGGCCGAGGAGCAGGGTTACACCGCAACGCGCCACCAGCACGAGGTGGGCACTGGTTACTTCGATGCAGTAGCGGAAGCCATCGGCGGCGGTCAGTCATCGACAACGGCGCTCGCCGAGTCGACCGAGACCGCCCAATTCGACATGTCGGACATCGCGGCTGAATAGGGCAACACAGCTAGCGGAGGATCGTTAAATGAACAATCGATTCTGGGTCGTTGGCGGTAAGTATACGGACACAAGCGTCAATCTGCTCGTCAGCGGCAGCGAGCGTGTGATGGGTCCCTTTCAGGATCGTGATTCGGCACTATCAGTTTGGCGTGAAGTGGCGGAGCAGTCTCGCAGCGATTTCCACGCCCGTTACACCATCGCGCAGGAGACCGGTCAGCGCGCCTTGTAGTTAGGCAAGTCCGCTGCTTCTTATACCCACCCTGTCCCTCCCTCTCCAGATACGGTTGTCCGGGCCGGGGAGGAGGTTGCCTAACCAAGTGCTACATAGCGTTCCTCCTCCGGGATCGGGGGAGGCTAGGTGGGGGCGAATTCCGCGCCCGAACCGTTCTCGATCAATCCCTCGCTCGCCCTCAAATTGGTGCGACAGAGGCCATGATCTGAGTGCGGTGCATGACGCGGCGCATGTTTGAATCAAAGGCACCTCGCCGGTGCATGACGCAGCGGTTGTCCCACATCAGAAAATCGCCGACCTGCCATTTGTGGTACCAAGCGCAGGATTCTTCGCGGATCAGCTCCCAAATTCGATCCAGCAGTGCGTCCGACTCAGGACGGGACATGCCGACGACACAGGTGGCGCGGAAATCTCCGTTCCGTTGACGGCCCAAATAGAGCGCTCTCCGGCCGGTCTCCGGATGCGTACGGACGAGCGGATGCACCGGTCCCGGCGCGTCCTCGATATTCCTGATTTTGTCCTCATCCTGTCCATAACGGACTTCACCCTGCAGGGTATGGCCCGCTTCATGCTTTAGCTGAAGACCATCAAGTCGGCTTCGCAACCCACTCGGCAAGGCGTCGAGCATGGCGTACATGTTCATGTAGCCGGTATCGCCACTCCCATTCGCCGGTATTTCCAGAGAATAGAGTGTCGTCGCTTTGGGCGGTGTATCGGTGTGGCATAGGTCAGTGTGCCAGTCGAGTTCGGTGTCGCCTAGAAAGCCGATCGGGTGCTCGTTTTCGATCACGTTGGAAATGACGAAGATTTCCGGATGCGCTCTTCCTTCTTCGGGCTGCCAGGCCATGTTGGGGCCCGTGGCGAGTTTGCCGAAGTGACTGCTGAAGCGGACCAGATCCCCGTCACTGAGCCGTTGATTGCGGAGAACGACAACGCAATTCTCCAGCCAGGCACGGTGGATTGCACCGAGCGATGCCGGATCAAGTTCCTCGCTGAGGTCGACACCCCGGATTTCTGCCCCGATGACGTCGGATGCTGGAAAGACACCGATTCCCGCCTGCGCATACACGTCGGATGCAGCTGCCGAAAGGTCGAAATGTGGCGTGTCGAGAGACGTTCCGCTCATGATTCACGTGGCCTTATTCGCTGCTGTTCAACCAACTATAACTGTGGGTTCTTGTTTCCTTCAAGCTAATGCCAAGGCTTCACGGTCTGGTTCGATTTCGCACATGCGACTGTTCTTTGAACAAATGCAGGGCATGCGGTGACGTCCTATCATGGACCGTCATGACAGAGCCCAGGCGACCATCGAAACCCATCGGCATATTCCATCGACTGGTATCACGCGCTGATGCCCGCGAAGCGCTCGCCTGGTTCGTGCTGATTGCTCTGGCATTCCCACCCTGGCGTGCCTTCGAGATCGAGGGGGGTGCCGATGGCTGGGTCTTGGAAGCATGGCCGTACGCGGTGATGGCCGGCATGACATTGGTCGCGATCAGCGCGCTGGCCAGCGCACTCAGCCAGCGCGGAAACGTGACGGATCCCGAACAGCCAGGCGCCGCCGGCAATGGAGATCAATCGGCGATCGCACGCCCCGCCTGGCTCATCATTCTGTGTTCGGCGGCATATGTAATGATGGTCGGGAAATTGGGTTTCCTGTTGGCATCTCCACTCTTTCTCGCCGCCGTCATCGTCATCCAGGGGAGTCGTCATTGGCCGACTATTGTTGGTGCTTCAATCGGAATTCCAATAATTGTTGTTGTCGTTGTGACGGGGCTGTCAGGGCTGCCTTTGCCCTTAGGCGTGGGGCCGTTCTTAGACCTCGGCATCGCGATCATTGGGATGCCTCGTTAGCAGGTGCGGCATGGAGGGGTTTGTTGACGCAACTCTCGCACTCTTAACCGATCCGGTCGGTCTTCTCATATTCGCCAGCGCGATGATGGCCGGTCTCGTCTCGGGGATCATTCCCGGGCTGAGAACCATGTCGCTTGCCGTGGTCATGCTGCCGTTCACGGTGGCGCTGTCACTTATCACACGTTATGGTCATGTATGGGGCCTTGTTAATCTCGGGAGTGGCCGGGCGCTGGGTCGTGGTGGTTGACGCTGGCGACCAAATAGGATCGGCAGGACATCAAGGATCAGGTGCCCTGCAACCAGGCACCTTGCAAATAGTGCTCGGTGGTG
>Ga0115002_10004544_pt1 | contig 16739 bp, 12 predicted proteins | sample ArcticOcean_MG_C_8_FD_89576 | JGI IMG/M metagenome (GOLD analysis project Ga0115002, IMG submission 89576) | Marine microbial communities from western Arctic Ocean - ArcticOcean_MG_CB11_86 | ecosystem: Environmental > Aquatic > Marine > Oceanic | place: Arctic Ocean: Canada Basin | collected... | reverse complement strand
TGCCAAAACATCTTGCCATCATCATGGATGGAAACGGTCGGTGGGCACAAGAGCGTGGTCGACCTCGGATTTATGGTCATCGCCACGGGGTGGACCGAGTTCGTGAAATTGCCGAGGCGAGTGCTAAAAACGGGATTCAAGATTTAACGCTATTTGCGTTCAGCAGCGAAAACTGGCGTCGACCGGAGGCAGAAGTACGCCTGCTGACTAAATTACTCATGACGAGTCTTGAAGGCGAAATCGAAACGTTACATCGCAATGGGATCAGACTACGGGTGATTGGCGATTTGCGGCCTTTTGGTAAAAAGATTGAGAAGATGGTGGCTGAGGCTACGCGGTTAACTCGTTTAAACACGTCTTTGGGGTTGAATCTGGCTGTGAATTACGGTGGACACTGGGACATCACCAATGCCTGCGCCCGATTGTTGGCTGACATTCAGGAAGGATCAGACTCTGACCTCGAGATCGGGCATGAGGCACTGGAGTCTCGTCTATCGACGGCCGGGATCCCAGCGCCTGATTTGTTCATTCGGACCGGCGGTGAGCAGCGTCTAAGTAATTTTCTGCTTTGGCAGCTTGCGTATACAGAACTTTATTTCACGACCACCTTGTGGCCGGACTTTAACTCCGACTCTTTGGATTTGGCCCTGGCTGATTATCGGTCGCGCCAACGACGTTTTGGCAAGACCGCTCAGCAGGTTGCTTGACCTGTGGTCGGAGGTGTCGGTCGCATGGGTATGATATTGCAGCGTTGGCTCACCGCGTTGGTCTTGGGGATTTTTCTGCTAAGCAGCGTCGTTTTCCTCAATGCACTCTGGTTTGAGATGCTCGTGAGTTTGTTGGCCGGTGTTGCTTTCTGGGAATGGTTAAGATTGACGTCACACCGAACCAGTCGCGTGGTGTGTATTGGCGGGGCGGTTGTACTCGCTAGCCTGATCTTGTTCAGCGTCAAGCAGCCTATTCTGGGTCTTGTTATCTTGGGCAGTGCTATTTTCTGGTGGTTGTGTGTTTTTATTGTGATGATCACGACTCGGGGCCGTCGGGATAGTAATGTACTTCCAACGAGCGTATTGCCGGGTTTCCTGATTGTGCTCGCCGCTGGGGTCGCGATATGTTGGCTTCAACAACAAGGGCCAGCCAACGGTTTGCGATTAATCGAGTTTTTTGTACTGGTCTGGGCGGTGGATTGTGGCAGTTTCTTTGCTGGCCGCCGCTGGGGACGGCACAAATTGGCACCCGCGCTGAGTCCCGGAAAGACTATACAGGGTACGCTTGGAGGTGCAGTCAGCCTCTTGGTCGTGAGCGGTTGCATCTATCTTTTGGATGCCAGCTTGGCCGAGACGATGTTATTCACTTGGTTGTCGGTGACGGTCGCTGTCTATCTAATGAGTGTTGTTGGTGATCTTTACGAAAGCGCGGCGAAACGAAACGCGAACGTCAAGGACAGCGGTACACTCCTTCCCGGTCATGGTGGAATACTCGATCGTGTCGATAGTGCGATCGCGGCCAGCCCGATTTACTATGTTGTGCTGTTTTGGTGAAATTCTCATGAACATCATGACCAAGAATGGAGCCGAATGATGATCACCAATGTAGCGATTCTAGGGGCAACAGGGTCAGTCGGTGGCGCAACATTGGATGTCATTGCGCGTCATCCCGAACGTTTTCGAGTTTGGGCAGTGACGGGTCATCATCAGATCGGGAAATTAGCAGATATTGCGCGGGTCCATCAGCCGGAAGTTGTGGGTGTCACAGCCGGCCAGGAGGCATCCTTCGAATCCTATTATGGTCAGCGGTCCGCGGTGCACTCTCCTCGACCGAAGGTGGTTAGCGGCACCGCCGGCCTTGAGGCAATTGCGGCCTGTCCAGAAGTGGATACGGTAGTAGCGGCTATCGCCGGCGCCGCCGGCCTGCCTTCAGTAGTCAGTGCCATTGGTGCCGGCAAACGTGTGTTGATCGCGAACAAAGAGCCCCTGGTCATGATGGGGGAGCATCTGATGTCAACAGCCGTCGAGACCGGGGCACTGGTTTTGCCAGTAGATAGTGAACACAACGCGGTTTTCCAGTGTCTCCCTGTCGCTTACCGCAACACTGTCATGGGCCGACCCCCGCAGAAACCGAATGACACAGGGGGCGGCGAGTATCGTTGGAACGTTGCCGCAGTGACCTTGACGGCATCGGGTGGACCTTTTCTTAACACACCGATCGAAGCCCTGGTGGGGGTGACACCGACTCAGGCAGCGAGGCATCCGAATTGGTCTATGGGCCGGAAAATATCTATTGATTCGGCCACTATGATGAATAAAGCGCTCGAACTGATCGAGGCCTGTGTGTACTTCTCATTGCCCCCCAGCGCGGTGCAGATACTGATTCATCCACAAAGTATCGTGCACTCACTGGTTGAGTTTGACGACAAGTCAGTTTTGGCACAGATGGCGGTAGCTGATATGCGGGTTCCCATTGCTAATGCGCTTGCCTACCCCGAGCGTATTGAGTCAGGAGCCGCCACGTTGGATCTGGCAGCAATCGGTTCTCTTGATTTTCTAACCCCGGATCGGCAGCGATTTCCTTGTTTGGACTTGGCACGTGTTGTCGCGACGGCCGGAGGCACTGGGCCGGTAGTCTTAAACGCGGCTAACGAGGTCGCGGTAGACGAGTTCTGTGAAGGAAAAGTTCGATTTACAGATATCGTTCCGATTGTCGAAGAAACGGTTGACCGAATGCCATTTTCAGAGATCTCAGGTGTTCAACAGGTGCTCGACGCGGACGGTAGGGCTCGAATCCTGGCCAAGGAAGTGTCGAGCAGACATCGATTATGATTGCACAGATAACCGAAAAGGGATTTGGCTAAGAAGTAACGAAATGGAAGAAATTCTTTATAGTGTTTTTGGGTTCTTAGTTGCTGTGGGTGTGCTGGTGACAGTCCATGAGTGGGGCCATTATGCGGCGGCGCGGTTGGTGGATGTGCGGGTTCTCAAATTCTCGATTGGCTTCGGGCGGTCCGTGTGGGAGCGCTCCTGGGGTGTGGATGGTACGACTTATGCCATTGGCATCGTGCCGCTTGGCGGTTATGTCAGGATGCTGGGCGAGGGCGGAGGGGATGTGCGCCCGGGGGAAGAACATCGCGCCTTCGATAAGAAATCCTTATGGGCGCGGGCATTTGTTGTGAGTGCAGGGCCTGTGGCAAATTTATTGCTAGCAGTTATGATTTATTGGTTGGTGTCCTTGATAGGTATTACAGGATTACCGCCGGTGGTTGGAGTGGTGCAACCCGCATCGGTGGGGCAGGCCGCAGGATTTCGAGTAGATGATCGAATTCTCACTGTCAACGAACGGGAGGTAAAGACCTGGGACGAGCATCGGTTGTTCATGCTTGCCCAGGTATTGGCTGGGTCCCCGTTGCATTTCGAAGTGGTTGGTAAGGATGGTGAGAATCGACGAGTGAGCATCGACACTAGTGTCTTAGGCGAGCAAATTGCGGTGGCGGCTCTGTTTGAGAAGATGCTTGGTATTCAGCCGCGCTTGCCAACGATTCCCGCCGTGGTTGGGGATGTCATCGCGGACAGTCCGGCGGCATTGGCGGGCTTGGTAATGGGTGACCGTATACTCGCAATTGATGGACATAAAATTAATGATTGGCGCGAATTGGTTGGGCACATATCGATTCGCGCGGACCAGGAGGTGGTGATCGAGGTCGATCGCCAGGGTATGAGGCAACAGAGGGTGATTTGGCCCAAGCCGACCATGGTTAATGGAGTCCGGATCGGTCGGATTGGTATCGCAGTCATGGATACCGACGAGATTTTCGGTGAGCTTCCCAAAGCCCAGTATTCGGTAGTTCCTGCCCTGTTAAATGGCGTTGAGAGAACCTGGTTAACGGCCTCGGTTACCTTGCGGATGGCTTATCGAATGGTCCAGCGAGATATCGGAAGCGAGAATCTGAGTGGCCCAATTACGATCGGACATTTCGCGGGCCAGTCTGCGCGCATTGGTCTGGTGCCGTTTTTAGTGTTTTTGGCGCTGGTCAGCGTCAGCCTCGGTGTGCTTAATTTGTTACCTATACCATTGCTCGACGGCGGGCATTTACTGTATTTCCTAATAGAAGGCGTGACGGGGCGCCCGGTCCCCGAAAAAGTCATGCTCGGTGCGCAGTTATTAGGGGGAGGCCTGCTGGCTGTCTTGTTTAGCGTCGCGTTCTATAATGATATCGCCCGATTAATCTCACTATGAGCATCCAATGCAGGGATGAATGTTTTGTCAATTAAACGACTGATTTGGCTGCTTATTTTTACGCTGACTTGGGTCAGCGTTGCGCGGGCGGAAACATTCCGTGTTGATGACATTCGTGTTGAAGGAGTGCAGAAGTTCTCTGTGGGTACGATCTTTAACTACCTACCCATTAAGGTCGGTGACACGATTGATGCTCAAATTATTCGCAACGCGGTACGGGTGTTATTTAAAACGGGCTTTTTTCGAGATGTCCAGATTCGCCGTGAAGGCCAGGTCATGGTGGTGATCGTTCAAGAGCGACCGGCAATTGCGTCGATAGAGCACACCGGAAACAAGGAGCTCAAAGACGAAGACATCGAGGATCTTCTCAGTCGCAATGGGTTTTCAACGGGAAAGGTTTTCAATCAACCATTACTCGATCGAGTGACTCAGTCGATAGAAGATGAATATTTCTCCCGTGGGCGTTATTCAGCCCGGATTGAGACAACCATCACCCCCATGCCTGATAACCGGGCCGGCATAACCCTTGATATTGACGAGGGTCGGCGTGCGGAAATTCGCGAGATAAAAATCATTGGTAACCAACAATTCTCGGATGCCCAATTGCGACATCAAATGTCGTTGGATATCAGCAAATGGCATAGCGTGATTACCCATGATGGGCGCTATTCCAAAGCAGAGTTAACGGCTGATGTAGAGAGAATTAGCAGCTTTTATCTTGATCGCGGTTACCTGAAATTCAAAGTTGTCGAAACTGATGTATCCATTAGCGCAAACAAGCAGGATCTATTTGTTTCTATTGTGGTTGCAGAGGGGCCGCAGTATGCGGTGGGGGAGGTCGGCCTCGAGGTCGTGTCCGATATTGCGAAAGGCGATGTCGCGCAACTGATTATGCTCGAGCAAGGAGCTGTTTATTCGCGACAGGATCTCGTCGCGAGTCAGACCGCGATTGAAGAGCTGTTGGCGGACCGAGGTTACGCGTTTGCTAACGTTAACGGTATTCCTGAACAGCGTCGTGACGCGGCCATAGTGAATTTTACGTTTATCGTGGATCCGGGGCCGACTGTTTATATTCGCCGGATCAACATTATCGGCAACGAGTCTACCCGGGACGAAGTCATACGAAGGGAGCTTCGCCAGTTGGAGGGGGCGGTCTATTCCTTGTCAAAAATTCGCCGCTCGCGGGAACGACTGGAAAAGTTAGGTTTCTTTAGAGATGTCAGCATCCAAACCCCCAGGGTTTCGGGGGTAATTGATCAGGTCGATCTGCTGGTGGAGGTGGAAGAAAGATCGACCGGGAATATCAATTTCGGTGTGGGCTATTCTGCCTCAGAGAAGTTGTTGCTGCAGGCTGAAATAGCGCGTGAGAATCTATTTGGTACGGGCCGAGAACTTCGGTTTAAAGTCGATCACTCGGCCTTAACGAAAATCTACGATGTCGCCTATCGCAATCCGTATTACACAACACATGGTGTTAGTCGCGAGGTGTTTGTTGCACAGCGTGATATTGATGCTACTGAAGTTGATTCTGCCGATTACCACGAGAGCACGACATCAGGCGGTGTGCGTTATCATATTCCGTTGACAGAATATGATTCGATGGGGTTGTCGGCGGCTGTCGAAGACATAACATTGGCTTCGACGGTTGATACGCCGATCGAGTTTGGCGATTTCATCGATAATTATTCACAAAGCACGACTTTGTTGCTGAGTGGAAGTTTGGCTCGCGATACGCGCGATAATCGTCATTTTCCCTCTAAAGGTTTCTGGAACCGTGCCGCTGCCGAGATTTCAGTTCCTGGAAGTGACTTGGAGTTCTACATGGTCTCCGCGCGGAGTGTCTGGTATCGCCCCATCGGCAAGAATCTGACTTTTGGTCTGAATGGGCAACTGGGTTACGGCGGGGGTTACGGTGAGCTGGATACGCTTCCGTTCTATAAAAACTTTTACGCGGGCGGAGCCCGTTCATTGAGGGGTTACAAGGCACGCTCGCTTGGACCACAGTCGGTCGGGACTGGCAAGCAATCCTTGGGGGGCAGTAAACGGGTAGTGTTTGGTGGAGAACTTAAATTTCCTGTTCCAGGTTTCGATGATTCACGAGATAAGCGGTTGGCCCTGTTTTTTGATGGCGGTCAGGTGTATTCCGAAACAGAAAGCATCGATGTGTCGGATTTTCGCTTTTCAACAGGTCTAGCGTTTGAGTGGATGTCAGCAATTGGCCCCATTGCTTTTAGCTATGCGATTCCGTTTAACGATTCATCCGGAGATAACGTGGAACATTTCCAATTTACTTTAGGGGGGCTGTTTCGTTGACTCAAATACATCCGATATCACGACTGGCGCTGATCAGACAGCGCTGCACTAGCGTCGCGTGTTTCTTTGCGATCGCCTTGAGTGTGGCTAACGTTGGTGCGGCTGAGTCCCAGAAAATCGGATTTGTGAACGCGGTAAGTGTCCTCGACCGAGCGCCGCAGGCTGCTGTTGCATTATTGGGCCTTGAAAAGGAATTTCAGCCGCGCGATAAAGAGTTACTAGAGTTACGTGACCAAATAAGAGTTCGGGAGGCTGCTCTTGAAAAAAACTCGTTGGTTATGGCTGCCTCAGAGATTCAAATCCGACAACGTGAGATCAATGGGCTGCAACGGCGACTGAAACGGCTTAAGGAAGAAGCGCGAGAGGACTATAATTTCCGACGCAATGAAGAATTGGCTAAGCTCCAACGATTGGTGCGAGAAGTCATCATGGACATCGCCCAAGAAGGCGGTTACGACATCGTGCTCGAACAGGCAGTTTATGTAAACAGGTCGATTGACTTGACCGACAAGGTGCTCGAGAGGATGAAGCGGCGGTGAGGGCGATCGATATTCAGGGTATTCGGCGACTGCTACCTCATCGTTATCCATTTCTGTTGCTGGATCACGTTGAACATGTCGAGGCTGGAGAAAGCGTTACTGCGATCAAGAATATCACGGCGAATGAGCCATTTTTTCAAGGGCACTTTCCTGAGTACCCGGTCTTTCCCGGAGTGTTGTTGGTTGAATGCATCGCCCAGGCGGCTGCCATTCTGGCGAGCGAAACGATTGGTGCCGAGGCGAGTCAGGACACGCTCTATCTGTTGGCCGGAATCAATCGCGCACGTTTCAAACGATTTGCTGTGCCGGGCGATCAACTGCGTATCACTGCGACCATCGATCGCAGGTCGGGCAAGCTCTGGCGTTGTCCAGGTAGTATTCGCGTCGGCGAGTCACTAACGTGCGAGGCGGTGGTGCTGTTTACCCATAAGGTCCTCGAGTGATTGATCAGCGAGCGATCGTTGATGCTACGGCGGTATTGGGTTCGGGCGTCACCGTTGGTGCTTTCTCCATCATTGAGCCTCACGTCACTATCGGAGATAACACTCGTATTGATGCTCATACGATCGTGCGGCGTAACTCCCTTATCGGTGAGGATAACCACATACACTCATTCTGTTCTATAGGGGATGATCCACAATTCAGTGGTTACGAAGGCGAGGAAACGTTCCTAGACATCGGTCACCGTAACCAGATCAGGGAATTTTGCACGCTGAATCGCGGGTCGCCCGCCGGTACCGGTCGCACGAGCATTGGCAACGATAATTTCCTGATGGCGTACGTGCACATCGCGCACGATAGCGGATTGGGGAACAATATCACTTTGGCTAATGCGGTAAGTCTGGCCGGTCATGTCGAAATAGGTGATGGTGCAACCCTCGGGGGCTTTTCCCTGGTGCATCAGTTTTGCCGAATTGGCCAGCACGCCTTTACCGGGATTGGGACGATCTGCCTTAAAGACATTCCTCCTTTTGTGATGGCTGCAGGACATAGCGCGGCGCCCTATGGAATCAACGTCCGGGGGCTTCGTCGTCGTGGTTTCGATGCCGAATCTGTGACTGCGCTGCAACGCGCTTATCGACATCTTTATCGTTCAGGACTCGACTTAAAGGCAGCTCTCGCTGCGATAGAGAGTGATGGGGCAGGCTTCCCGGTGGTTGCGACACTCGCTGCGTTTGTGAAAAGTTCGACTCGTGGAATTGTCCGTTAAACGGAGACTTTTGGGCGGCAACGAGATGTATATCGGCATCGTAGCGGGCGAGTCCTCTGGTGATCAACTGGGTTTGGAAGTGATTCAAGCCCTGCGCCAACGCTGGCCGGATGCCCGTTTTGTAGGCGTCGGAGGAGCGCTGATGCGCGCCGCTGGTGTCCAGTGCCTGTACGATATGTCGGAGATCTCTTTTGTCGGTCTCGAGGGGTTAGCGCGGCATGTTTTTCGAATACTATCAATAAGAAAAAGTCTGATACGCCGCTTTTTGAAGGATCCGCCGGATCTCTTTATCGGCATCGATGTGCCTGACTTTAATCTGAGTCTTGAAAAGGCGCTTAAGGTGGCCGGTATAAAAATTATCCATTATGTGGCGCCGACTGTTTGGGCCTGGCGCAGTTACCGCATTAACAAGATTCGCCAAGCGGTCGATGTACTGATGGTGCTGTTCCCTTTTGAACTCGAATATTTTACAGCTCGTGGAGTCCCGGCCATTTTTGTTGGTCACCCGATAGCGAGGGCGTTGGCGCCCCCGCTTGATGGTGCCCGTTGGTCGAACTTAGGCATTGATCGGGGAAAGGAAATTGTTGCGCTTCTGCCAGGAAGTCGACCTAGTGAGATTAAACGGTTAGGTCCTTTGCTGGTCAAGGTAGCTCAACGACTTAGTGTTCAGCGACCTGGAATTCAATTCGTAATTCCCTTTGTTAACGAACCAATGAAAATCCTTTTCCATGCGGAAGTGAAGGATGGCCTTAAGGGTCTGCATTGGGTGGCAAGCGTGGGTGGCGCTATGGAAATGATGGCGTTGGCAGATGTGGTGGTGGTGGCCTCAGGCACGGCGGCACTGGAAGCGGCTATTTTGGCACGACCGATGGTGGTGACCTATAAAGTGTCCTGGTTGACTTTTCTCTTCATAAAGTGTGTCTCGAGACTCCGATATGTGTCGATGCCCAATTACTTAATGGACGAGCCACAGGTGGCTGAATTTCTGCAATACCGGGCAACCCCCAAAGCGATTACTGAAGAGGTAATCAGCCTTTTGGACAATGAGGTTAAACGCTCGTCGCTAGAGACGTCGCTGCGGGGGATACGGGCAATGTTATGCAAAGATACGCCTCAAGCGGTCGGAGACATTGTGGCCGATTTGACGGCTGGGGCTAATGGATGAGACGGCTAGTTGGAATTGATGAGGCGGGGCGCGGAGCCCTGGCAGGGCCCGTCGTTGCAGCGGCGGTGATCTTTCCAACAGCGGGGAACCACCCGAAGATAAAGGACTCGAAACAGATGCGGCCGAAAGATCGTTGGGATCAGGCCCGTTTGATTAGAGAGTCAGCGCCTGTATGGTCGATAGCAATGGCCAGCGTCGAAGAAATAGATCAATTAAATATTCATCAGGCCAGTTTATTGGCTATGAAAAGAGCAGTGGAACTGCTCGGCACCTTGCCGGATTTTGCAGTGGTCGACGGGAAGTATTATCCAAAAATCAAGGTGCCGGGTGAAGCGCTTATCAAGGGCGATAGCCTGATTGCGGAAATTTCGGCCGCATCCATATTGGCAAAAACAGCTCGGGATGCCCTCATGATTAAACTGGAATCCCTTTACCCGGGGTATGGCCTTGCGCAACATAAAGGCTATCCAACAAAGCTCCATCTGAGGCAACTGTTGAAAATCGGTGTGAGCCCTTGTCATCGGCGGAGTTATCGACCGGTCGCGCGAATGATGGAAAAACCTATGATGGCAATGCTGGGTTCGATAGGATGAGTTTCGTTCATCTTCAGGTCCATTCGGAGTATTCGATTAGTGATGGATTGGTGCGTCTGCCGCAATTGATGAGTACGGTCGTCGAAAATCACATGGAGGCGGTTGCGATTACCGACGACTCGAATCTGTATGCGGCGGTTAAGTTCTATAAAGCAGCGGTTAAAGCAGGGATTAAGCCAATCATTGGTGTTGAGTTAACCATCGATACGGATGAAGGGGACGGGGCGGCAGGACAACTGACTTTGTTGTGCCGCAATAACATGGGTTATCAGTTTCTCTGTGAGTTACTGACGCGTGCCTACCTGCAGCGCGGAACGTTACACAAGATTCGAGTCCCACGGCAACATTTGGCTGATGGAGCGGCCGGCCTGATAGCTTTGTCGGGAGGCATTGAGGGTGAAATTGGGCGGCTACTACTCAATGGGCATGATCATGGTGCGGCGGTGTGCCTTGAGCAGTACCGGGAGTTATTTTCTGACGATAATTTTTTCTTGGAGGTTTCGCGTGTGGGTCGCCCCGAGGACGAACGCCATCTGGAATTGGCGCTAGCCTTTGCGGGCACCCACTCAACACCTGTGGTGACAACCAATCCGGTGCGTTTTTTGAGCGCGGATGAATTTGATGCGCACGAAATTCGGGTTTGTATACACGAAGGATCTCGGTTGGGGGACGCCAGGCGACCCAGACGATTCGGTCACGAACAGTGGCTCCGTTCGACGTCGCAAATGACCAGATTATTTAGTGATGTTCCGGACGGGCTCGAAAATGCAGTGCAAATTGCGAGACGATGTAATGTAGTTCTGGATCTTCAGGGCACCCACATGCCTGCGTTCAAGGGGGCTGAGGGTGAGGACACGGGTCTGCGTCTGAAGAAAGACTCTCGGGTGGGTCTGGTGAGTCGCTTACAAAAGGAAGCCCCAACAGGAGGATTGGTGCACGATGAGATACCTCCAAAGTACCTAGAACGGCTGAACAGTGAAATTGAGACGATCCTGTCTATGGGGTTTTCTGATTACTTTCTTGTGGTGGCAGAATTTATCCACTGGGCCCGGGAGCGCAAGATTCCCGTCGGGCCAGGACGTGGCTCGGGGGCTGGGTCATTAGTCGCCTGGGCTCTCGGTATCACCGAGATTGATCCGCTTCGTTATGACCTTCTTTTTGAACGATTTCTAAATCCGGAGAGGGTGTCATTACCGGATTTTGATATTGATTTCTGCATGAATGGCAGAGATGAGGTGATTGAGTACGTTGCGAAGCGGTATGGGCGTGATCGAGTGGCGCAGATCATTACGTTTAATACCCTTGCGGCCCGGGCGGTCGTCAGGGATGTTGGACGGGTGATGGGGCACAGTTATGGATTCTGTGATGCTGTCGCAAAGATGGTTCCTTTTGAAGTGGGAATGACGCTGGATAAGGCCTTAATTCAGAGCACAGAGTTGGCGCGTCGATGCAAAGACGACCCAGACGTTAAACAACTCATCAGTAATGGAAAACTGCTCGAGGGACTAGCTAGAAACCCGGGCAAACACGCGGGGGGTTTGGTGATTGCGCCACAACCCTTAACCGCTTATACGGCGCTTTATTGGGAAAGGGGGATGAGTCAGGCCGTTACCCAATTTGATAAAGACGATCTTGAATCGCTAGGCTTGGTCAAATTTGACTTCCTCGGACTGCGGACACTAACGGTGATCGACTGGACGGTGTTGACTGTTAATTCGCGAAATGTGGATAAAGGTAATGGGCTGAATGTTGAAACATTAGCGCTCGATGACGGCCTAACCTTTGATTTGATCCGCTCGGGGCACGCTACCGGTCTCTTTCAATTGGAGTCTCGGGGTATGCAGGATCTCATTCGTCGGCTGCAGCCGAGTTCTTTTGAGGATTTAATTGCATTGGTAGCGTTGTTTCGACCGGGACCGTTGCAGTCAGGAATGGTGGATGATTTCATTCTTAGGAAGCAAGGCCGGGAAGCTGTTAGATATCCTCACCCAGGACTAGAACCTATTCTCGCTCCTACCTATGGTGTGATTCTCTATCAAGAACAGGTTATGCGGATTGCTCAGGAGCTTGCTGGCTACACGCTTGGAGCGGCTGACTTGTTGCGCCGTGCAATGGGTAAAAAAGATGCGGAGGAAATGGACCAGCAACGGAGCGTTTTTCTTGAAGGTGCGATTGAGCGGGGCGTGGATACACGGGTAGCCAACCATATTTTTGATTTGATGGAGCACTTTGCCGGTTACGGTTTTAATAAATCACATTCTGCAGCTTACGCCTTGTTGACGTATAGAACGGCGTACTTGAAGGCGCATTATCCGGCGGAATTTATGGCGGCCTCGCTTTCAGCTGACATGGACAAGACAGATAAGGTGCAAACCTTAATTATCGAAAGTATACGGTCAGGTCTTGAGGTGCTCCCACCGGATATCAATGTATCGACCTTTCATTTTTCTGTTCCCGGTCCTAAACAGCTTCTTTACGGGTTGGGTGCTATAAAAGGCGTTGGTGAAAAGGCAATCGATGTCGTTATGGAAGAGCGATTGACGAATGGGATGTACCTGGATCTTTACGACTTTTGCAAACGGGTGGAGGGCCATAAAGTCAATAATCGGGCGTGTGACGCATTAATTGGCTCGGGCGCCCTTGATTGCCTGGGGGAAGATCGAGGCACACTGGGCGCACAACTCCTGGAAGCGCAATGCGCAGCGGAACAAGCACATGACAACAGTCGTTCCGGGCAGGACGATATGTTTGGTTTGGAGTCCCCGGATGGGGTTAAAGAACGGCATCGCCCAATAGCCCGCTGGTCCAATACCAAACGCTTACGGCGAGAGTATGAATGTCTGGGCCTTTACCTGACCGGCCATCCAGTCGACCAATATCAAACAGACCTGGCTCAACTAACTGACGGTGAGATTTCATCGATCGTTGCCCATCCAGAACGGCCTATTTCTCTGGCAGGCTTGCCGATAGCCACTCGCACATTTACCACCAGAAGGGGTAACCGGGGGGCGTTTGTCACGCTGGCAGATCGAACAGGCCAGGTCGACGTTCTCCTTGAGACCGAACTCTATATGGCGCATAAAAGCCAATTGGACGCGAGTGTATTGTTATTGGTGGAGGGGGTGACTTCGACTGACGATCGAACAGGGGATCTCCAGGTCAAGGCGTTGGCAGTGGCTCCGATGGATGCCGTACGCGAACAACGCCTAGTGAAACTGTGTTTGCACATGCTAAGAGGGTGCGACCCACAACAATTTGTACCCGCTCTGCAAAATTTGTTAGAAAGCCATCGCGGGGGGAACACTCGTGTATCAATCGAGTACGTAAACGGTGACGGGGACAGCGTGGCGCTTAATTTAAATGAGGCGTGGGGTATTCGAGTCTCAAGCGATTTGTTGGAAGCTTTACACATTTCTATCCCGGCGCAGTCGATCGGGTTGGTCTATAACCGGCGCGCCTCAATTGCTGCTGTAAGGGGTTAAAGGGCCTCACTTTAATGAATTCATCCGAATCTGACAGACAGACGCTGGGATCTATTGATCGTCGTTACCTGAACTTTGAGCGGCCTATCGGTGAGTTGGAAGAACAGATCAGTGAACTGCGGCGAGTGAATACGGGCAAGAACCTTAACCTTGATGAGGACATCAAACGCCTTGAAAAAAAGAGTAACAAACTAACAGAAACTATTTTCTCAGCATTAACGCCATGGCAGATCACGCAGTTGGCGAGACATCCTGGACGGCCTTTCACTCTGGATTACGTTCCAACAATTATGGATAATTTCGTTGAACTCCATGGTGATCGAATGTTCGGGGACGATCACGCGATCGTCGCGGGACTAGGGCATATAGATGGGCGACGCGTCGCGGTGATTGGGCAGCAAAAGGGTCGCGACACGGCACAGAAATTATATCGTAATTTTGGCATGCCAAAGCCGGAGGGGTATCGCAAGGCCCAGCGGGTAATGCGTATTGCTGAACGGTTTGGGTTGCCGCTTCTAACGTTGATTGATACGCCGGGTGCCTATCCAGGAGTCGATGCAGAGGAGCGGGGGCAAAGTGAAGCGATCGCCAGCAGTTTGTCGATTATGACCGGGTTAAAGGTGCCGATTGTGTCAGTGATTATTGGCGAGGGTGGGTCGGGCGGTGCGCTGGCGATAGGTATCTGTGACCGCTTGTTGATGTTGGAATATTCGACCTATTCGGTGATCTCGCCAGAAGGTTGTGCGTCGATTCTGTGGAAGAGTGCTGATAAAGCTGAGGAGGCAGCTCAGGCGTTAAAGTTGACGTCAAAGGATCTAACTGAAAAAGGGGTGGTTGATGAGATAATTATGGAACCCCCCGGGGGCGCTCATAGAAACCCAGACGAAATGGCAGTGACACTCCGTGCCGGCATCATACGACAGTTTAATGAATTAGAGGCCCTACCAATCGAACATGTCTTAGGGGCCAGATATGAGCGGTTAATGTCTTACGGACAGTTTAAGCAGGGTAGCTGAGGACATTGTTGAGTGGCTACGACAGATCTTAGCCAGGATTCGCTAGAGGCAGCGCTCGGGCGCCTTGTTCGACGTCACGTTGGGGTCCGTGTGCTGGTGGCCTTCAGTGGCGGTGTGGATTCGACCGTATTACTACATGCACTGAGCCAGCAACTGCCGCCGCATCGCCTGCTTGCTTTGCATGTGGATCATTCGATTCAACCCGGGTCGGGCGAATGGGCGATCCACTGTGTGAAGGTTTGCAATCAATGGGGAATCCAGATCCGCAAGACCGTACTGACACCGGCGGCAGCGGGCCATCTGGACGAAGCGGCATGCCGTGACGCGAGGTACGCCTGGTTTGAAGGTCTGATACAGCCCGGTGATGTATTGGTGACAGGGCATCACCGAGATGATCAAGTTGAGACGGTCCTTTACCGCTTGCTTCGCGGCAGCGGGGTCCGCGGGTTGGGAGGAATTCATCCTGAACGACCGCTCGGGTCAGGTGTTCTTGCGCGGCCTTTTCTCGGATGTAGCCGGGACGCTATTACCGCCTATGCGGCTGAACAAGGATTGTCGTGGGTCATCGATCCCAGCAATGAGGATCGTCGTTATGACAGAAACTTTCTCCGACACGAAATTATCCGCCCTTTGGTGGCGCGCTGGCCTGCCAGTGGTCGCAGCATAGATCGTGCTGCTAGGCATCTCCGCCACGCGCACGCATTGCTCGGAGAAATTGCGGGGCAGGACTATGACGAATTATGGGAGCCCGCGGCCAATTGCTGTCTGGGGCATCACGGCTGTATGGAAGTTGAACGTCTTGATCGACTATCGATCGGGCGTCGTTTTAATTTGCTACGATATTGGATGTCTCGCAACGGTTATCAACCACCAGGTGCCAAGCGTTTGGATGAATTATGGCGACAGGCTAAAGTAGCGCGTGACGATGGTAATGTTCGGGTTGCCTGGCCTGATGCCGAATTTCGTCGCTTTCGAGCGTATTTGTATCTCTTACCCCGTCAATTAATGGGAGCCTTGCCTGACTCCATCAGTTGGACTACCCAAAGTCCGATTCAATGTCCTGGCGTAGGGCTTCGACTCCATGCCCGCGTTAGTAACGAGGGCTCTTTACGGCTTAAGACCGAGTGGTCAACTCGGCTCGAACTGTCCTGGCTACGGCGACGGGCGAGACTAAAACCGACCGGTGGCCAACATCGGAGGCGCCTTAGGAATATTTTTCAGGAAAGTCGCATCCCGCCCTGGGAGCGCAGGCGATTGCCGATGATCTATCGCGATGGTGTGGCGATTGGTATACCCGGTGTGGTATTGGCTGACGGTTTTTCGGCAGCAGTGGGACACGAAGGGGTCGAAATTTGTCTCGAGGACCTCATGCTTCGTAGAGGCAGCGGTCGCAGCGATCTCTAAAGTCGCTTCATTATTGTTCTTGGGTGACGGAGGTGGTAGCCTACTCATCCGTCATGCCGGAAAAATTGTAATGATGGAGGCTCCTTTTGCATAAGCAACGGCCCGTGGAAAAATTATCCGGTGCGACAGTCTTGTTCACTCTCTCCCGACACCGATCGACGGCATTATGACTAAATACGCGTTTGTTTCAGGCGGTGTTGTGTCGTCGTTAGGTAAGGGGCTTTCTTCGGCGTCGTTGGGAGCGTTGCTTGAGTCTCGCGGGTTTCTGGTTACATTGATCAAGTTGGACCCTTATATCAATGTTGACCCCGGGACCATGAGTCCGTTTCAGCACGGCGAGGTGTTTGTGACAGATGACGGAGCAGAGACCGATCTGGACCTAGGTCATTATGAGCGTTTTGTTCGAACAACGATGACTCGAGCAAATAACTTCACCACCGGTCAAATCTATGATCAGGTCATCCGTAAAGAGAGACGTGGCGAGTATCTCGGTGGAACGGTGCAAGTTATTCCCCACATTACGAATGAAATAAAGCAGTGTATTGTCGAGGCGACCACGGGCTACGATGTGGCGCTAGTCGAGATCGGTGGGACTGTCGGTGATATTGAATCGCTGCCATTCCTTGAGGCGATTCGCCAGATGCGGATGGAGTTGGGGCGTGACAACACGATTTTTCTTCACCTGACGCTGGTTCCTGAACTTAAGACTACGGGTGAGATAAAGACCAAACCAACACAACATTCTGTCAAGGAATTGCGCAGTATCGGCATACAGCCGGACGTTGTG
>Ga0115002_10004542_pt1 | contig 16742 bp, 14 predicted proteins | sample ArcticOcean_MG_C_8_FD_89576 | JGI IMG/M metagenome (GOLD analysis project Ga0115002, IMG submission 89576) | Marine microbial communities from western Arctic Ocean - ArcticOcean_MG_CB11_86 | ecosystem: Environmental > Aquatic > Marine > Oceanic | place: Arctic Ocean: Canada Basin | collected... | reverse complement strand
GCGGAATTCGCTGCGACACGGAAGAAACCCGGCGCGACGAAAACATCAATGACCGACTGGGGGGAGTTCGATCTGAAGTTCTCTCGCACCGGATCAAGTTCGTCCGAGCGATTCGTTCGCGAACTTCGCATCAGCCGTGGGGCGGCCCCGTTCTTCTCCGACCATCGCATCGAGCGGTACATGAACGTGCCCCATCTCGGCTTCATCGACACCACCGATGAATCGCACCATTGGCTGGTTCCGTTGCGAACCGCGCGCCGGTCTTCGCAAGGCGGTTCAGTCGTCGCACACTCGTCCGGCCATGTGCTGTTCGTCTTATATGGTGACACGCTGCACGCTCTCTCGCCGGTTGATCGCAAACTTCTGTGGACGCGTGAGGTCGGTCGACAGGTCAGCGGGGCGTCGTCGTACCGCAGCCCTTCGGCCTCCAGCCATCAACCAATGCAGCCCGACTCCTCAATCATCAGCCGCGACGGACTGAGAACTCAAGCGTCGAGGCAGGGCATGCTGGCGGTCGCGAATTCCGAGTACGTCTGCGTGTACGGTCGACGTCGCATCGAGGTGCTCGACGCCCTCACCGGAATTATTCGTTGGACTCGCGATGACATCCCCAAGGGAACCATCGTTTTCGGAAACGAAAACATGCTCTTCATCATTCCGGCCGACCAGAGCAAAGCCACCGCACTGGCAGCCAGCGATGGCCACCAGCTCGATGTCCCGCTCGCGACGCTGACCGACCTCGCCAACAAGGCAATCCACATTTCACGCGCCGGGCTGGTTCTCGCCGAGTCGAAATCCAGCGGGGGTATTTTTGGCCTCGGCGGCATCAAAACAATCATCCGCTTGCACGACCCCACCACACGCAAAGACGTCTGGAAACTTGAATACCCGCGAGGAACCTATCTGGCGGTCCTCGAAGGCGGCGAACTGGCGGCTTTGAAGAAAGACGGGAGCCTGGAAACCGTCGATCTCTCCACCGGAACGACCACATCGTTCGTCACTGTGGCCCCGGAATCGCTGAAGTCGATCAGTTCAAGGAACATCGTCGTCGATGGGGACAACCTCTATCTTTCACTCGCACGTTCTCGACAAGCGACAAATTATTTCGGCGGCCAAAGCCTGCCGAGCATGCCGGTCAACGGCAACCTGATCGCGTTTTCCCGTTCAAGCAAGAAGCAGATCTGGTCGCACAACGTGGCCGCACAAGGTTTATTGGTGCAACACCTCGCGCATTCGCCCGTGCTCACGTTCGTCAAGCGACAGTACAGCCGCAAAGGCAACACCGGCTACTGGAGTACCGATCTGCTCGTCCTCGACAAACGCGACGGTCGGAAGCTTCTCAAAACGTCGATCCCCACGAACAATGGCATCCAGTCCCTCAGCATCGACGGCCGTAAACGCACGATCGAATTGCGATCGCACAACATGTGCCTGCGGCTGACGGCCGAAGACCGCAAGCAGGCCTCTGCGAAGTAGCGGCGCACGCAGCCAAGTGCTAACCTGCCCGTATTCAGGACACGAAACACGTGACCGACCCGGGAGGACACAACGCGGATGCGCGACTTCGAGTACGACGCCCCAAAGGCTCTGACAGACACCATTGACCTTCTCGCACGCAACGGCGACGCGGCCCGACCGCTTGCCGGCGGCACTGATCTCATCGACCAGGTTCGCACCGGTCGACTGAAACCCGATCTCGTCGTCGACATCAAACAGCTTGACGAATTGAACGTGCTCGACGTTTCAGCCGCAGGGTTGCAACTCGGCGCGGCGGTTCCCTGCTATCGCATTTATGACGATGAGCAAATCCGCTCAAACTACTCGGCTCTTGCCGACAGCACGCAGATTATCGGCGGCGTGCAGATTCAAAGTCGCGCGAGTGTGGGCGGGAACCTTTGCAACTCCGGCCCCGCAGCCGATTCTATCCCCGCGCTGATCGCTTTGGGGGCCACCTGCCTGATTGCCGGCCCGAACGGCGAACGGGAACTGCCCGTCGAAAAGTTTTGCATCGGCCCTGGGCAAAATGCACTCCAAGCCGGTGAACTGCTCGTCGAATTAAAATTTCCCGCACCGCCGGCCCACAGCGGCTCGCATTATCGACGATTCATCCCGCGGAACGAGATGGACATCGCAGTTGTCGGTGTGGGGGCGGCCGTCACTTTGGATGACGCGGGCGAAACCATCGTCTCTGCACGCATCGCCTTGGGAGCCGTCGGCCCGACACCGATCTTCGCCCAGGCAGCCGGCGACCTGTTGGCGGGCAAAGCAGCCACCGACGAGAACTTCACCGCAGCGGCTGAAGCAGCACAGGCGATCGCCACGCCGATCGACGACATGCGGGGCACCAAAGAATTCCGCCTGCATTTAGTCGGCGTATTCACCCAACGAGTCCTCCGACAGGCAGTCGCCAGAGCACGCGGCGAAGCCTGATCGGATCGTTTCAACGGCAACAGCAACGGCAACATACCTCATCCATCGTTACGGATTGCGATTCATGTCCAGCAAACGCATCGTCACTTGCAATATCAACGGGCGACCCGAGGAATTCCTCTGCCAATCCCGTCAAACTCTTCTCGAAGTCTTACGCGACGTGCTCGATATGACGGGCACCAAAGAAGGCTGCTCGAACGGAAACTGCGGCGCGTGTACCGTGCAATTCAACGGTCGCCCCGTCGATAGCTGCCTGGTTCTCGCCGTCGAAGCCAACGGGGCCGAGATCGAAACCATCGAAAGCGTCGCCCCCGCTGAAGGCCTCGACGCTTTGCAAAACGCGTTCCTCGAAGAGGCCGCTTTGCAATGCGGCATCTGCACACCCGGTTTCATCATCCAGGCCCGAGCCTTGTTGAATGAGAACCCGAATCCCACCGAAGAAGAGATTCGTTTCTACCTCGCCGGCAATCTGTGTCGTTGCACGGGGTACGACAAAATCGTCCGCGCCGTGCAAGCCGCCGCCCAATCCCGAATGGCATCCGCAACAACGTAACACGAATTTCTGAATCGCCCCAAGTCGACGACTTGACGCCGCACCGAAACTGATCAAAGAACAAAGGCATTACTGCAATGGCAACCGCCGAAAAAAAATACAAAGTCATCGGCACCCGGCCGATTCGTCACGACGGCGTCGACAAAGTCACCGGTCGGGCGAAGTACGGTGCCGACCTGCATCTCACCGGCATGCTCTACGGAGCCATTCTGCGCAGCCCGCACGCGCACGCCCGTATCAAGTCGATCGACACATCCAAAGCGGAAGCATTGCCCGGTGTACGTGCAGTCGTCACGAACGCCGACCTGCCGCAAATCGGCAGCAAGATCGCCGACTTGGGCGAAGGTATGTTTAACCTGCAACACATCAGCCGCATTGCGTTGGCTTGTGAAAAGGTCACCTACAAAGGTCACGCCGTCGCAGCCGTCGCTGCCGACAACATTCACATCGCCCAGGAAGCCACCGCGCTGATTGAGGTGGATTACGAACCGCTGCCGCACGTCATGGACGTTCGCGAAGCCATGCGTGACGACGCTCCGATTCTCCACGAAGACGTGCGAACCGAAGCCTTCGCGTCAGCGACCGACGAACCGGGTGATCAACCGACCAACATCGCCAAGCATTTTTTCCACGAAAAAGGCAATATAGAGGAGGGCTTTTCTGCCGCGCATCTAGTCCTCGAACGCGAATTCACCACGGCCACGGTCCATCAAGGCTACATCGAACCGCACAACGCAACCGCCCTGTGGAACCCGGACGGCCAAATCACCGTCTGGACCAGCACGCAGGGAACGTTCGTTGTCCGCGAACAACTTTCCGGGCTGCTCCAAGAGCCGATCTCGAAGATTAAAGTCGTCCCCATGGAAATCGGCGGCGGATTCGGCGGTAAGATCGTCGCCTATCTGCCTCCGGTCGCCGCCATTTTGTCCAAGAAATCCGGACGTCCCGTGCAACTGGTGATGGATCGCACGGAAGTCCTCGAAGCCACCGGCCCCACACCCGGCTCGTACATGAAGGTGAAGATCGGTGTCGACAGTGAAGGGCTGATCACCGCAGCTGACGCCTACATCGCATTTGAAGCGGGCGGTTTTCCCGGCTCGCCCATTCCGGCTGCATCGATGACCGTCTTCGCCTGCTATGAAATCCCCAACGGCCGGGTGAACGGCTACGACGTGTGCGTCAACAAGCCGGCCACGAAAGCTTATCGCGCTCCCGGCGCCACACAGGCGGCGTTCGCGGTGGAAAGCGTGCTCGATGAAATCGCCGAGCAACTCAACATCGACCCGCTCGAACTGCGACTCAAGAACGCCGCCGTTGAAGGAACGCGTCGCGTCGACGGAGTCGAGTTCGCGCGCATCGGCATGCGAGAAACTGTCGAGGCCATTCAGCAAAGCGATCATTGGAAAAGCGAGATCGGCGACGGGGCACGCCACATCGAAGGCCCCGCTCATTACGATGACGGAAATAAACGCTGTGGTCGCGGTTTCGCGGCCGGTTTCTGGTTCAACGCCGGGCTGAAGTCCGCCGTCACCGCCACCGTCCGCACCGACGGCACCGTCGCCTTGCTGGAAGGCTCGACCGACATTGGCGGCAGCCGCGCCGGCATTGCTATGCAACTGGCCGAAACACTCGGCATCACCGCCGAAGAGGTCACGCCGACCGTCGTCGATACCGACAGCATCGGATACACCGACGTCACCGGCGGCAGCCGAGTCACCTTCGCGACGGGTTGGGCAGCCTACGAAGCGGCCCTCGATATCCAACGCCAAATGGTGAAACGGGCGGCCCTCATCTGGGACTGCAACGCCGACGATGTTTGTTACGAAGACGGACGAATTGTCGGCCCCGCAGATAAATCGTTCACGTTCGGTGAATTAGCCGCACAGGTCCACAAGACCGGAGAGCCAATCATCGGACGAGGATCGTCCGACCACAACACGCCTGGTGGCGCGTTCGCCGCGCACATCGTTGATGTCCAAGTCGATCTTGAGACGGGAAAAGTCGAAATCTTGCGTTTCACGGCCGCTCAAGATGTCGGCACGGCCATCCATCCCGCCTACGTCGAGGGACAAATCCAGGGAGCCGCCGTGCAGGGCATTGGGTGGGCACTCAATGAAGAATACTTCTTCGACGACGCAGGCGAAATGCGCAACGCTACGTTCCTCGATTACCGAATCCCCACCTGCTACGACGTGCCGATGATCGAGACAATTCTCGTCGAAGTCCCCAACCCAGGTCATCCTTACGGAGTTCGCGGAGTGGGTGAAGTACCGATCGTGCCTCCACCGGCCGCCATCGCCAACGCGATCTACGCCGCCACCGGCGTCCGCATGCCCAACCTGCCGATCTCACCTCCCAACTTGCTTCACGCGCTGCTCGAAAACAAATAACCAGCCCGCAGCGCGAGCAAGGGACGCCCCGAAATGCCCCGCGTCTTCATCCCACCGCAATTGCGTTCCCTGACTAACGACCTGACGGAAGTCGATATCACAGGCACAAACGTGCGACAGGTGATCGATGCACTCGACGCCAAACATCCCGGAATCCGCAGCCGATTGTGTGAAGGCGACGAACTCAAGCCCGGCTTGACGGTCGCCATCGGCCGCCGCATGGGCACACTCGGCTTGCTGGAGAAAGTTGACGAAAACAGCGAAGTCCATTTCCTGCCGGCTATCGGCGGCGGATAGAAAACCCAGGCTGTCGCGGATTCGTTTCAGACCGGCTGCCGGCCAGATACTCTTTGGTTTCCACCAATTGACGCCCCGACATGGAGCTTGTCCTGATGAAATTACGCTTGGTTGCCTCGGTCGCACTGTTGCTCGGTTTGGCCGTCGTATTTGCCGCCCCGTCGAAAGAAGCCGATCGCGTGGAAGTCGCCCGTCTCGAAGCAGGCAACTGGGAACAGTTCACTCCCGAGGGCAAAGAAGTCGACGCCATCTACGGCGACTTCGTGCTCCGCAACGGCTACCTCACAGCCGTCATCGCCGACCCGCTCCCCACCCGGCATGCCAACATGACCGTGCGAGACATCGCCGGTGCGTTGATCGACCTGACAACACGCTATGGGGCCAGCGACCAACTCAGTGCGTTTTATCCAGGCAAGCGAGTTTACCCGTTCCGTCGCGCGCAGGCGTTCGACGCCGACGGCAAACCGGTCTCACTGAAGAAGGCCGTCTCCTCGCAAGGGAAGTCCGGGTCGGTCACCGTCTACGCAGCCGCAGCCGACAACCGACCGGCTGTCGAGACAACTTACCACCTGGCAGCCGGTGCGAAGCATCTGACAATCACCACGAAGTACACCAATTCCGGCACGAAGCCGTTGACGGTGTCGCTCACGGATGATGTCCGTGCTGATGGCGGGAACGAAGACATGCTCAAGTCGCCCAACGGCAGCGGTGACTTGTTCTGGATTCACGACCGCTACTGGGGCCAAGCCTACGGCATCGACTCGCCCTCGTTGGCCATCCGCTCCAACAGCAATTCACGAACATCGACTTTGGAATACGTGGGCGATACTGGAGATTCCAAAGTCACATTGGCCGTAGGAAAGTCATTTACGCTCACACGCCGCATCACTCCTGGTCGAAATTTGCTCGACGTAAAATCCGCCGCGGGTACACTGCGTGGGAAGAAAAGCCATCCCGTTGAATTCAAACTGACGGACGGCGACAAGCGTGGCATTCCGAACGCACGGCTCGAAATCGTTCGCAACGGCAAGACTTACGGCTGGGCAACCACGAATCGTGACGGCAAACTTTCCACTTCGCTGCCACTGGGAAAATCTCAAGTGAAGATTTCCGCACTCGGAGTCGCCATCACCAACCAGCCGCTACCGATCGAAGTACTCGACGGAGAACAAGAATTCACATTCGCTCTCAGCGCGTATCGCCCCGGTCGCGTCGCCGCTCGGATCACCGATACCAGCGGGAAGTCGATTCCCTGCAAGGTTGAGTTCATTGCCAAAGACGGCACCCCACAACCTAACTTCGGACCCGTCAGCGCGGCGCTTGCCGTCGAAAACCTGATTTACAGCGAGTCGGGAAAGTTCACCCACCAGTTACCGGCCGGGAAATACGATGTCATCATCAGTCGCGGCCCCGAATACAACGCGATTTTCACCGAACTCACCGTCCCACCAGGCAAAGCAGCCGAACTGGCCGGCACGTTGAAGCGAACGGTCAAAACGCCCGGTTGGGTCAGTGCTGATTTTCACAGTCACAGTTCGCCCTCCGGCGACAACACGGGCAGCCAGTTAGGCCGGGTGCTCAACCTGGTTTGCGAACACATCGAGTTCGCTCCCTGCACCGAACACAACCGGGTCAGCACGTACGCACCACACATCAAACGGCTGGGCATCGAAAAACATCTCGCAACCGTCTCGGGCATGGAACTGACAGGCAAACCACTCCCGCTGAACCACCAGAACGTCTTCCCCATGAAACACACACCACGCACCCAAGACGGCGGAGGCCCGGTGACCGATGTCGATCCCGAACGGCAGATCGAGCGGGCTGCACTTTGGGATGACCGCAGCGACAAACTCGTCCAGCAAAACCACCCCGATATCGGCTGGTTATTCCAGGACAAAGACGGCGACGGCGAGCCTGACGGCGGCTATTCGCGGTCGTTCCCGCTGATCGATGTGATGGAGCTGCACCCCATCGACAACTCTCTGCATCTCGGACCGTTCGAGTCGCTGCGTGGTCGCAAAGGGAACAGCCGCATTTTCAATTGGCTGCAACTCCACAACCAGGGGCTGCGCATCCCCGGCGTCGTCAACACCGACGCACATTACAACTACCACGGTTCGGGCTGGCTGCGTAACTGGATTCAGTCACCTACCGACGACCCCGCCAAGATCGATCACATGGACATGGTACACGCGGCCGAGCAGGGCCGGTCGATCATGTCGAACGGTCCTTACCTCGAAGTCTCGCTTCGGGAAGATGGCAGTAAGAGGCGAGTGACATCCGGACAAGACTTGCGCGCGGCGTCCGGTAAGCTGCGTCTCGAAATCCGCGTCCAATGTCCGAACTGGCTCGACGTCGACCGCGTGTTCGTGCTCGCCAACGGTCGCAAGCTGGCAGGACATGACTACACCCGCTCCAAACAGGCCAACCGTTTCCGAGACGGTACAGTCAAGTTCGACCAAACACTCGATATTACTCTCGACTCCGATGCACACATCGTCGTCGTCACCGGAGCCGACAAATCGACGCTCGGCCCGGTGTGGGGCGTGCGATGGAAGACGGCTCAGCCGGCCGCCATGTCGAATCCGATTTTCGTCGACGTCGATGGCGGTGGTTTTCGTCCAAACAAGGACACACTCGGGCATCCGTTGCCTGTGAAGTTCGGCACCCGCAAGAAGTGAAGTCAATCGCCGTTTGTTAGCAGCGATTCGACTTTGTCGAGCAATTCGTCCATGTCGAACGGCTTGTTCAGAAACGCGTCGGCCCCGCGCGACTCGGCAAACTCGCGATGTCGGGGGTTGGTGTTGGCCGTCAGCATGATGATTCGCGGCGAACGGATGCGACTTTGTCGTAACCGTTCGAGCACCGCGAAACCGCTCCGCTTGGGCATGATGATGTCGAGCAGAATGAGGTCGGGCTGATCCCGCTCGGCTCGCATCAAGCCTTCCTGGCCGTCATGGGCGAGCAGAACCTCGTAACCCCGGTCTTCCAACGCAAACTGGACGGTGTCGAGGATTTCCTCGTCGTCATCGACCACTAGAATACGTTTGGACGCATCACTCATCGTCTCGACCTATACGGCTCGGGAGGAAGCCACCACGGCGGAAACCGATTCGCTGCCACGCCTGCCCGTCTCCGGCGTCTTCCCCATCGCCAATGCCATTATAGATCGGCCGAGAGGCCGCACGCCCCCTGAATCCTACGGTCCCAGCGGCAATTCTCCAGGAAAACCACGCCGGTCCTGCCGGTTCTGCCGCCCTCGATCGTAAATTTCCTTATCAGAACGGCCACACAACAACTCGCAGTCGCTCCCGTTTCACATCGGCTTCGGCTAAACTGTTCCGGTTCGTGCGCGCTCGATCAATGGAACGAGGCCACAACGGACATCGTATTTCCTCGATTCATTGGAAGGGCGTCAGCGTGTCGGTTACGGCGGTTATTGGATTGCAATGGGGCGACGAAGCCAAGGGCAAGATCGTCGATATCCTCACGGACGATCACGACATCGTGGTTCGCTATCAAGGGGGCAACAACGCCGGTCATACGGTCATGTTCTCTGGCGAAACCTATAAGCTCTCACTCCTGCCCACCGGGATTCTACGCTCCGGAAAGACGGCCGTTATTTCCTCGGGCGTGGTCGTCAATCCGCGCGCCTTGCTCGAAGAGATCGACGGCTTGGTCTCGCGCGGTCTGGAAGTCGGTGAGAACCTGCTCCTCAGCGATCGAGCACATGTCGTCTTTCCCTACCACATGCTTGAAGAGGCCGCCCTCGAAAGCAGCCGCAAGAATGACGCCATCGGCACGACGATGCGGGGCATCGGCACCTGTTACCGCGACAAGGCCGGCCGCACCCATGCCATCCGTGTCGGCGACCTCTACCGCAATTCGACATTCCGTAGCCGATTGGAAGAAATCGTCGAGTTCAAGAACGCCGCCTTGCAAGCCCTCGACCCGAGTATTGAAACGCTCGACGCCAACGCCGTGTACGATGAATACGCCGGTTACGCCGAGCGACTCGCTCCGCACGTGACCGATACCACCGCCTGCTTGCACAAAGCGCTCGCCGCCGGGAAGAATATTCTCTTTGAAGGTGCCCAAGGCTGCCTGCTCGACTTGGACCACGGCACCTATCCGTTCGTGACCTCGTCCAACAGCGGCACCGGCATTCACACCGGCAGCGGCGTGTCCGAACGTGCCATCGACCGCATGGTGGGCGTCGTCAAAGCCTACACCACACGTGTCGGTGGCGGACCGTTCCCGACCGAACTCGACGACGACATCGGGCAGCACATTCGCGACGTGGGCCACGAATACGGAACCGTCACCGGTCGCCCACGACGCTGCGGCTGGTTCGACGGCGTCGCCACCGGACACGGAGCGCGGGTGAGTGGTGTCGACCGCCTGGTCGTCGCGCTGCTCGACGTCTTGAGTGACCTCGACGAAGTGAAGATCTGCGAAGCCTACGACATCAACGGCGAGCGAACCACCGATTTCCCCTCGCATGTCGACGACTTGGCCCAAGCCGTTCCCGTGTACCGCACGCTCCCCGGCTGGAAGCAGGATATCACCGGGATTCGTCGCCTCGAAGACCTCCCCGCTGCCGCGAGAGCCTATGTCGACACCATCGTCGAACTGCTCGGCGTCCCCGCGATGTACATCTCTGTCGGACCTGATCGAGAACAAACGATTCCGGTTCCGTAATCCCCGAACCAGAGACCGTTCATTCAGCCGGGTAGACGACGCCCTTCGTTAGAATGACGTTGGCGTAGATCGCCGTTTCACCGGTCGCCACGATCGCGTACGCCTTCCGCGAGCGTTCGTAGAACGCGAACCGCTCGATGCGGTGCAGTTCGATCACCCGGCCCTCGGCTGACTCAATCCGCTTGCGAAAGTCCGACCAGATCGGCGGAGCGGATGCGGACTTGCCCTCTGAGGCCGCATCGACAGGCTGCATCACCGTCGCTGGGAATTCTACGAACGTATCCAGCGGCAAGAACTGCAGCACGGCTTCCAGAATGGCGGTCGCACCATGACCGTCGGCCCGAACCAGCCGTTTTGCGTTGGCCTCGGACGGATAATTGCCGTCGGCGATCACCAGTTCATCGCCATGCCCCATCCGCATCAACACGTCCATCAACTCGGGCGACAGAACCGGGGGAATGTTTTTCAGCATTGAGGTGTCTTTCCAGAAATCACGGCGCGTCGTCCAGAGAATCCGGTGATACCCCAATCGGCTCTGGAATGCCATTGTGCGGGGAGTGGGAGACACTGTGACACGGTGAGTGGGCACGAAGGTTTTTCTCCCTGTCACCCCGTCCCCTTGTCACCCCCTCACCACAAAGAAAAGGGAATACTTTGAACCGAGTCGGCCTCTTCCGACAAAGCTCGGCCTCGGTAGATTCCCCGGAATCAGGTGGCTATGATGTGCCGCGTGTGCGGAATGACTTAGCCGATTCAACTCGGAATCTCCCATGAAAATCCACGAATACCAGGGCAAAACGCTTCTCGCCGAAGCCGGTGTGCCCGTGCCGCGAGGCATTGTTGCCAAAACAGCTGACGAAGCGGCGGCCGCCTTCACCGAATTGGGCGGCCCGTTAGCCGTTGTCAAATCGCAGATTCACGCCGGCGGGCGAGGGAAGGGGCGGTTCAAGGAACACCCCAACCAACCCGGTGTTGTTCTCGTGCGATCGGCCGACGAAGCCCGCGAGAACGCCGCCCGGATGTTGGGCAGCACGCTGGTGACAATCCAAACCGGCGAGGAAGGCAAGACGGTCAGCACGATCTTCGTCGAAGAAGGTCTCGACATCGCCAACGAACTTTATCTGGGTATCGTGATCGATCGAGAAACCGGTGGGCCGGTGGTGATTGCCTCGACCGAAGGCGGCATGGCGATCGAAGAAGTGGCCGAAGAAACACCCGAAAAGATTCATAACGAGCCGTTCGACGCCGGTTTCGGCATGGCCCCCTATCAGGCTCGAAAAATCGCCTACCGTTTGGGATTGCCGGCCCCGGCGGTCAAAGCAGCCAGCAAATTCCTGCCGGCCGTTTGCCGGTTCTTCGTGAACAACGATTGCAGCCTGGCCGAAATCAATCCGCTCGTCGTCACCGGCGACGGACAACTGGTTGCGTTGGATGCGAAAGTTTCCTTCGACGACAACGCCATGTTTCGGCACAAACCGTTTGAAGAACTGCGCGATCTCAGCGAGGAAGACCCCGCCGAGGTGCAAGCCGACAAGGCGGGGCTGAGCTACGTGAATCTCGACGGCAACATCGGCTGCCTGGTCAACGGGGCCGGGTTGGCCATGAGCACGATGGACCTCATCAAGCTGCACGGCGGCGAGCCGGCCAACTTTCTGGACGTGGGCGGCGGGGCCAACGTTGATCAGGTGACCGAAGCGTTTCGCATTATCCTGTCGGATTCGAGCGTCAAAGCGGTGCTGGTCAACATCTTCGGCGGCATCATGAAATGCGACACGATCGTCGAGGCGTTACTCAGCGCGTACGACAATATCGGATTTTCCGTGCCGTTGGTGGTGCGACTCGAAGGCACGAACGTCGAACTCGCTCGCAAGATGCTCGAAGACAGTGGCAAAGATATCGCGACGGCAACCGATCTCACCGACGCGGCTCAGAAGGTTGTCGGCACGTTGTCCACATAATTGTCGACTGTTGCCTCGCGTTCCATTTTTGAATCTCACTGCAATACGATCGAACTCCCATGAGTATTCTCGTCGACAAAGACACGAAGGTTATTTGCCAGGGCATCACCGGCAAAGTCGGGCTGTTTCATTCGCAGCAATGTCGCATTTACGCGGCCGAATGTCAGCCGGATGTGAATGTCTTCGTGGGCGGAGTCACGCCGGGTAAAGGGGGGACCGAGGTCGACGGGTTTCCCGTTTTCGATACGGTCGAACAAGCGGTCGCGGCGACGGGTGCGAACACGAGTATGATCTTTGTACCGCCCCCGTTCTGTGCGGATGCGATCATGGAAGCGGCTGATGCCGGGATGCGGTTGATCGTGGCGATCACCGAGGGTGTCCCCGTCATGGATATGGTGCGGGTCAAGAAATACGTCGACGGGACGAATTCTCGACTCATCGGCCCGAACTGCCCTGGCGTCATCACTCCGGGCGTTGCGAAAATCGGCATCATGCCGGGATACATTCACACGCCTGGTACGGTCGGTCTGATTTCCAAAAGCGGAACGCTCACCTACGAAGCCGCTTGGCAGTTGGGCAACGTCGGGTTGGGTCAATCAACGGCGATCGGCATCGGTGGTGACCCGATCATCGGCACGAACTTCATTGACCTGCTCGAAATGTTTGAGAACGACCCGACCACCGAGTCGATGTTGATGATCGGCGAAATCGGCGGGAACGCTGAACAGCAGGCGGCCGAGTACATCAAGGAACACGTCACCAAACCGGTCGCCGGCTTCATCGCCGGTCGCACCGCCCCTCCCGGCAAACGCATGGGCCACGCGGGAGCCATCATCTCCGGCGGCAGCGGAACGGCTGAGGAAAAAATCGAAGCCCTGCAAGCCGCCGGCGTCGAAGTCGCCCAAAGCCCCGCCGACATGGGCGCCGCAGTGAAACGGGCGATTGAGAAGGCCAGCTAAGCGAGCGCTTTCTTGTTCTGTCGATTTCGCGCGTGATATTTTGAGCCGTTCCTCGCTTGGGAACTGGTCCAATTGAAATCACAAGCCAAAGGTCGAAAACGATGGAACGCGAACGACAAGTGTCAGAAACGCCCGGCGCGCGACGGATTCCGCTCTGGCTGAAGATCGCTTACACCGCATTTCGTGTGCGTGTTGGTGCCGTACTATCTTCAGCAGTATGGGCCAACGAACTTTCTCTGGTTTTGCGACGTCGCTTTGATCGTAACATTGGTCGGCATTTGGACCGAAAGCCGGTTTCTGATCAGCATGGCGTCAGTCGCCATCGTCTTCCCACAACTGATGTGGGTGGCCGACTTCTGCGTGCGTGCCACAACCGGCGGGCATCTTATCGACATGACCGAATACATGTTCGACCCGGAAAACCCGCTGTTCGTGCGGTGTCTCTCCGCGTTTCACGACTGGATGCCGTTCCTGCTGCTCTGGCTGGTCGCGAAACTCGGCTACGATCGGCGAGCCGTGCTCGCCCAAACCGTTCTGTGCTCAGCCGTGCTGCTGACCGCGTTCCTTGTGCTGGACGGCCCTAACGGTCCGGCGGGGAACGTCAACAAGATTTTCGGGCCGAACGATGCGGTGGCGCAAACGTGGATGCCACACACCACCTGGCTGGGCGTGCTAATGTTCGCCTACCCGGTGATCGTGTACCTGCCGAGTCACCTGGTCTTCAAACGTCTCTTCAGAGAAGAGCCAGCCTACCTCTCGTCGTCGGCACAAATCCAGCCGGCGAGTGTCGGTTCATGATCGACCAACTCTTCGGGGCGGAAGTAGATGCCGATTTCGCGGGCGGCGGCTTCCGGGCCGTCGCTGCCGTGGACGAGGTTCATTTGCCGAGACAAACCGTAGTCGCCGCGAATGGTGCCCGAAGGGGCTTCGCGGCCGTTGGTCGAACCCATCATGCCGCGGGCGACGGAAATCGCTTCCGGGCCTTCGATGACGATCGCCACAACCGGGCCAGCCGTGATGAACTCTTCAAGCAGCGGGTAGAACGGCTTCTCGAGGTGCTCGGCGTAATGCTCTGCGGCCAGTTCCTTCGTGACGCACAACATCTTCAAGCCGACGAGTCGCAAGCCGCGCTCTTCAAAACGAGAAATGATGCGCCCCGCCAAGCGTCGTTCGACGCCGTCGGGTTTGACGAGAATGAGAGATCGTTCGATGGCCATAGTTTTTCTGTAGTGGTTGGTGGATAGTGGGTAGTGGTTAGGAACTCATTGCACGACGAAATTGAGAGAATAGGTATCGGCTGTCGTGGGGGCCGGCTGAAGCTTCGGGGTGGTATTGCACTCCGAAAACGGGTTTGTCGCGAAGCCGGATGCCTTCAACGGTTTGGTCGTTGAGGTTGATGTGGGTCACCTCGACGTGACTGGACAGCGAATCGGCATCAAGGGCGAAGCCGTGGTTTTGGCTAGTAATTTCGACCTGTCCGGTCTCCTTGTTCAAAACCGGCTGGTTGGCGCCGCGGTGGCCGAACTTGAGCTTGAAAATCTCGGCCCCCAAAGCGAGCCCGAGTAGTTGCTGCCCGAGGCAAATTCCGAAGACCGGCTTAGACTCGATCAATTCCTGGATGGTCTCGATGGCGTAGTCGAGCGGGCGTGGGTCGCCGGGGCCGTTGGAGAGGAAAATGCCGTCCGGCTTGTGTGCAAGGACTTCCGCAGCGGTTGCGGTGCCTGGCACGATCGTGACGCGACAGCCTTCATCCTGTAAATGTCGGGCGATGTTCCATTTCATGCCGTAATCGATGGCGACGACATGCGGCTGTTCGTGGCTGGATGCTGCCGAGTCGCCCGGATCGGTGAAGTAAGCCAGCGACGAAAGCCCCTCATCCCAATCGAACGGCTTTTCCGGAATGACTTCCCGCACCAGGTCATGACCGACGAGTTCGGGGCTACTTTTCGCCTTGGCAATCAGCGACGCGTCGTCGAGATCAACCGTTGAGAGTACGCCGGTCATTGCCCCGTGGATACGGATTCGCCGCACCAGCGCGCGGGTGTCGATCTCTTCCAGACCGATGATTCCGGCATCTCGCAGGTAATCGTCGAGTGAACCATCCAAGCGATAATTGCTCGGGCGTCGGCATAGCTCGCGACAAATGAAGCCCTTCAAAGCCAATCCTGCGCTTTCGACATCCTCGGCGTTGATGCCGTAGTTGCCGATTTCGGGGTAGGTCATCGTCACGATTTGACCGCAGTAGGAAGGATCGGTGAGGATCTCCTGGTAGCCGGTCATGCTCGTGTTGAAGACGACCTCGCCATAGACTTCCCCCTCGGCTCCGAATGCGAAGCCGGAGAAGACGCTGCCATCGGCCAAGGCGAGTTTCGCGGGACGTTTCATGCCGTCATTTTTAGCAGACGGCTGGCGCAAAAAAAAGAGACCGCCCGAAGGCGGTCTCGATGTCTCTGGAGAGTTGTCAAACCGATCGCGGCCTCACAGTTCCCCTCGACTCCTTGAGGAGAACTGGAAACCGCATTGAGTCGCTGACTTCACTCGCTTTCGTGGGTCAAGACGAAGTTGTCGAAGCGAATTTCGTCCCGATTTGTGTCGCCCATGCTCTGAAACAACTCTTCCATCAGCCGATGGAAATGCTGCTGTCGCACGGAATAGTAATTGTGCTTTCCGTCGCGCCGCGGCTCGATCAACCCGGCCACTCGCAGCAAGGCGAGATGGTGGCTGACAGCCGGTTGGCTTTGCCCCAACTTTTCACACAACGCAGTCACGTGCAACTCTTGCTCACGTGTCAGATAGAGCAGGATCCGCAGTCGCGTCTCGTCAGAGAGCAACTTGAAAACCTGCACAAGATCCTTCTCAAGCTGGTTGGAGAGTTCCGGGAACGCCGAGGTGGGAATTTCCGGAGGCGGTTTTACTACGTTCGAAATCATATCGTTCTTTCCGTCTTCATTCTGCGATCGGAGCTGACTTTGTTCGTCAGTACAATCAGGTTCTGGTGCCTCGGTGGCCAATTGCGACAGTCCTTTCAATACAAACGCTGCAGGATGCGCGTGACGAGAACGTCACAACATACCTACATCGTGAGGGCCGTCTTATACCCAATCCGTGAGTATGATGACCGATTTAAATTTTCCCATGAAATGCGTCGTGACCGCAGAGGATCAAGAAGTGATCAGGCGTAACGCGTTGCTTTCCCAGTCCTAGAACAGGACCAACACAAACGTCGACAGAAATGCCTAAAAGATGGGACGCCATACCGCTACTGAATAGGGCGGGTCTTCTCGCTTCCGCACGGGGTGCGTGCAACCGTACTATTCATTGACTCATTATTGTTGAGTTCGACGATATCGTCAACAAGTTTCACACCACAATTTATGAGAAAGACAGAAAAATAGTAAAACTGAGAGTTTGTGAATAAACCGCCACTGTTCACCTCGAGTTCAGTGTTTTG